>JGI24159J19872_10000169_pt1 | contig 45715 bp, 22 predicted proteins | sample Ectturendosymbi4_FD_19872 | JGI IMG/M metagenome (IMG submission 19872) | reverse complement strand
TAAACTGCCATTGCAAGAATCAAATCAATTAATTTGAATTAAGATGCCGACTTCAGATTTTTCCAGAAATATTTGGTTCTTAAATCCCAATTTCCAAGGGGAAAATGCCCGTTTAGTCCCACCGCGAACGCCCGTGCGATCATTGTCTATTTTATGTCAGGTTCCACAAACAAGGCTAGCTCATCTATTGAAGCGAAGAAACGTTTTTGACTAATTGTTAGCATAAGTTAATTTTCAGCATATTTAGTAAGTAGTGTGCAGTACCGAAATATTTTGGCGATGATTTTCAATGAAATAAAGCACCATGTCAACACCTCTTTAGGTCTGGTGGGTGGATGCATCCCCACTGTGTCCGCGCCTGCCCATTATATTGATGAACAGGAACGAATGTGCTGGATGACATTCACAATATTTGCCAAAATCATTCCAAAAACAGAAGAATCTCTCGAGAACTGAAAAACATTGCGTTAGCAGAACTGCCATCGAACTTCATAAGACAGTCACTCGTTTTTAACTGTTCATTGCGCGTTGAATCACTACACGCCTTATTTGTAGTATGTGGACCTACTTCAGTCTCAAGTGACATTAGTAACAACCAAATTCTATCTATAAAGAGTGGGACGTGTTGGAGCACAGATATAACGATCAGCATGAGAATTGAGCATGTTTGATAAGGTACGATAATAATTAGGGGAAATTCATCGTTCATTCAAACGATCTTTTCTTACTCTAACATTGAACTGAGTTCTTTCAGAATCTGCCTGACCGTGATAGCATGCTGACTCGTAACGTTTTAGTGACTTACTATTTTAATTCATTGCCTTGCAGAATTTACGTTTTTACTTTTTCATTCTGTGGAACTGACGATGCCCATTTGAGCGAAATTAATATTCCCGTTTCAATAACTGTGGCCAGATTTTTGTGGAAGACTTCTGTGAGCCTTCATGCGTAACATTCATTCAAACGATAATTATTTGCTAACAGTGAGATTTATAAGCCTTTCCACAATTCTCGTGCCCAAGGAGTATCTGGCATAAATCAACAATCTGCCCAATCACCATGGCGCGGGGCCCAATGCAGTCGCATCGGCTTTTGGCCGGCCCTGGATGGGTATCAATTTTAGATAGGATATGTTACATGAAAACGTGAAATTCTTCTTTAAAGTCATTTACCCAACTGAAGCTCATTACATTACTCGACAAATATTTCCTGTTTTTGTGCAACCACACAACCCGGGGCGCTCATGGTTTTCATGTGTGTGGCTCCTGCTCCGGAGCAGTGGCGATTTTAGAATTAAAAAAGTGGGGAAACCACTACGGGGCCAAGAAAAGAAGTAGGGGGTCAAACATAAATATCTCTCCTACATGGTGACTTTCCGTTGTAATGAACATTAATTTGATATGATTAACCCTATCAAATCCAACATAGGCTTGTGAATATCGTCAGAATCGTCGCCAGTTAGCCTTCAATAGGGAGGCCTTACGTTTGTGCAGAGGTGCTTGACATTCTAAAAATTGACAAAAACTGCACTAATTTAGTGTTTTATATTTCAATCTAAGGGGGCTAGGAGCTTTGTTTGGGTGGCTAAACCCGGCAAAGCTCCCGCCCGTGGCGACGGAACTGAATATCGTTAAACATGACCTAGTGTTATTGTTCACTAGAGATCTACAGGCCGGCGGGCCGCATGTGGCCCGCCCCAGCGTTTTCAGTGGCTGGCCCGCGGAAACATTCAGGAAAAATCTTCAAACCTGAAATTTGTAGAAAAGCGTGTGAGGTTACATTTTTCTTACTGAATTGCTTGCGCTGGATAAAGTGCATTTGAACAAGAACAATACATTTTCTGTGTAAAACTTGGTTTTGTTTATTAATTTTACGATCAAATTAGAAGGCAGAGCCGCCGCTAACTCTCTGCTGGGGCACATATGTGGATAGCCTCTGTGTTTTTTCGGTGCCCCAGCGATGGTTGTCTTGAAGAGTACATCTGGCACAATGAACTCAGTATCGCCAAATAAATCTGTTTCTCTATCAGCTAAACACGGCCTTCTCAAAGTGCCTTCCAGCCAAATTGATTGCCCATCCCTGCAATAGGTAATTTTAATTGAAACAGGCATAACATCTTTCAGTAAAAATGTGCAATATAAACGTTGTTGGAGGCTGCAGAGAGCTTCTGAAAATTAGTCAGCGAAGAAAGATTTTTCAGACTGAAAGATTTCGCACTAAAATTGCACTCGATGTTTGCACATACGTATGCATGAGTAAATTTTCTACGATGAGGCAAGTAAAATTTGAAAACCGAAATCCAACGGCAGATGAAACACTGGACGATACCACTAGCACTGAAGTGATAAGGCAACGATATTGTCAAGGAAGCCTTGACCACAGACATCCCACTGATAGAGATTTGTAGTAAATTGCTATGTGCTATTGTGTAATAATTTCAATGACACGCTCTCTGAGAATAATATCAATGACACACTCTCTGAGGTAAGCCTCTGAGATACTTTCTTGGATAGTATAGATAGCATCCTTCGTGTTTGATTAGCAACCCTGATAATGATGATTCACCACTACAACTGCCTTCTGTTCATCATAATCCCTCCTGTGGCGGATGTGCACATGATGCTGAAGAGAGGAAACATAATGCGAAAAGAGGGTTTGGTCAACAAAACGTAGCCAAGGAAAGACTGGGCGTCAGCTAGATATTTTAATAAGCTAAAGAAAAATGCAAGCCGCCCTCGATTGTAAGCCGCACGAAATGATGAAAAAAAACTTTATAAGCCACGGCTTACAATCGAAATAGCAAGCATTTCTCCACCTGCCTTGCGAAACGTATTTTGGTCTTTGTCTTCGAAATCTCAGTGGCGCACCTGATAATGTTGATTTGTAGGGTTTGGCAGTAATGCACAACACTTCGGTGCAATATGTTTTTCATTATCTCGTTGTCATACAGCTTCCCTCATAGGTTATGCGCGGTGAAACCTCTAAACCTTGGCGAAAATGATTTAACAATCCCGAGACATACTCAGAATAGCTTACTGCTAGGTGATGCTCTCAAGCAAGTTGTTGGCGTGTTTACTTAGCGTGGAGGGGAGATTGAAGAATAGGAAGAAATTTGGGCGGTATTTTGACAAAATACAGACAACATCATCAGAAAAAGTATCATTCACAGAAAAGAAAATATTTAAAGCAGCAGCACGTGTCTCCNCACTGAACACTACAAAGAGTTCAGACTCTCGAGTGTCGGTAATATAAAACATCACAAGGCTGACATGCATTGCCAATATCGCGAGTATCACGAATACTTTGGATAAAGCTTATGCAACTAACCTCAAGCAGGAAAATGGATAGCAGGACAGCCTAGCCCTACTAAGATCTAAGAAAAACCATCAGACGATATGTAAAAATTTCTGGACGGTTGTTTGAAAATTTGTAAAAATAGATTAGCCTTCTGAAGACTTGTGACACTGGGATAACTTTTTAGAAGACACGAGAAAATGTCGCCTTGTTTTAAATAAAAGAACCGGCTCCATGGGCGTTAGAAAGGGGATGCAGTAGGGCCTTGGCCTCCCTGGATTTTGAAATTTGATATTTTGCTGTACCTTTTTAGCAGAAAATTGTTTTTCTCGTAGTTTCGAGTTGGTAAAATAAAATTTCCCCACTTCTACCACCCCTGGCAAAGTTCTTTTGGCCACCAACTGGAAAAAATCCTTCCGACTCCCAAGACCGGCTATGAAAAGTGAAACGAAATGATTGCACCGTCTCTTTTAGGTGAAATAAAATTATTGTGCCGGCTCAGTTAGTGAAAAAAGCATGGATTGTCTTGCCAAGTTTAATTTGACGTTTAGATAACTTGTGCAAAAAAGCCTATAATTGCATATATTGCTATGAAATGATATATACATAGCTATGACATAATATGTGCATATATATACAGTACATAGCAAAATATGCAATTATAGGCTTTTCTTGAACAAGTTGCCTACACGTCAAATTAAATTTGGAAACTTTAAAAGTTTTTGTCCCTTGGCAACTGAATCTACCATGTCGCGGGGTATCTTTAAAAGACCTGTATTTTTGTGTTTGGCCTTGTGGGTCTTCACAATAAAATGTTTTTGTTTTTCTTGTGCACTGTCACTTGCCCATGGTATAGGACCTCGAGTCTGAGATAAGTACGTGCATAAAAAAATTAAAAACTACAAAAGAGCAAGCTTTAGGGCATCGTCCACTTGGTCCACAAACAGATTATTAATATCACAGGACAGGTGAAATAAGCAAGGAATCAATCACAATTTTTAAAATAATAAGCAAGGAATCAATCACAAATGCAAAATTTGTGACAGATTCCTTGCTTATTTCACCTGTGGAGTGAAGTTACTTGAATACAGATATGCGCAAGTTTGAATCATCGCAAAAAGATGGGCAGAGCCCAATTGGCTGATTCCTCTAAATCCTATATAGAAAACCTTCTAGACCTAGAGTTTTCAATATCACAGGAATGTAAGCTGTGTTTCTAAAGAAGAAAAAGTAGTGATTATGAGTTTGGTAGTGTGGAAAGTAGTATTTTGCATTTTTTGTGTAACTCGCTAATCTGCCTAAAGTATAAGAGCTTCCACTCATCGCCAGCTCCACAGTATTAGAACCACGACGCTTAGACAAAAAGATGATAGCAATATCCAAGCAATATTGTTTGGCTTCTTCAACTAGTTCATGCTCTTTCCTTGTGTGTGAAGTGATGTTCTTATTCCCACTTTAATTATTGGCTTGTTGTTTACGTGTAGCTTTCAAGTTTCGCAGAGTAGAAGCACTTCGCGTTGTTCCCATTCGTGCTCCCATATGCGTAGCGGGCGCAAGGTGGACCGCCACTTGTGGATGTCTGGTGCGAGAAACTGTCACGAATTTTTCCAAGGGGCTCCCTGTCTAAAACCCGAACCCGGCCCTTGATGCGTACGACCACTAATGCGCGATGCTTTTCACGTTATACCTGGCCAAGTTATAACGCTGGACAACCGGTCGCACCATTTGCGCAGCATTTTTTCGAAGCAGGGTACAACACCGCAAGCCGTTGCTACGGGCACATTTGTGTGGAAGGGACTTGACATTGTATTTACTGTATGAGCAGAGGAGGCATGTAGCAATCACCTCTCTTGAAAAGAAGCCATATGTCGCTCTATCACCTTTTTTCCTGACGCGACGTGACAGACGATACTTTGTTCTTCTCTGGCTTATAACACCACCCCTCTTGGATCGTCGATTCCTCCTACCTCTTACCTCACGTACATCACCAATTTCCCAATATTGCTTTTGTACACAGATTTGGTTCGCTTACTTCATGCCACACATAAACAACCTTGCTGAGTTGATGTTCCAGAAGGTCAACACACTCTTTGATTTAAAAGATGCACTACAACAATCTTTGAAATAATAAACATTGAGTAAGGAAATTAAAGCTTGATATATTTTTAAACGGTTCCGACTTTGGCTTTTGTCACAAGCAGATTATAAGTTTTTTTTTTATGTGACGTTGCTTTGTGACTGATTAAAACAATATTTTCGATCTGTTGGCACAAGCAGTGACGATAAGTGTCTATTAGGTTGAAACGTTTGGACCCAGAACATTCGCCTTTAAGCATGCTCTACATCTGGTGGACTACAGATTGCGGAAAATTGACGCGTACATTGTAACAAATGGGTTCAGACAGCGCCTTTGAAACTCCCTGGAGAACAATGCCGACATTCTTCGTGGAACCAAGCCACCAACTGGGTGAGTAAAAGCGCTTATTCAAGATAGTAGTTAATTGTTTCGCTTTTCTGCCGTTCAGTCTGACTTCCATTTACAAAGATTATGAAGAATAGGTAAGATGAGTTTGCAGTTCGCCTAAATTTCTATGCACTGTGCTTCATGTGTGCCTTCGTTTGAATCTTGCTCTGAAATAAGTAGATGCATTACACATATGAAAAATAGTGAATGCGGTCTGCGGGCAGATGAACCATATTTGCTACTACATCATTATTAAGCAAGTAATTCTTACAACAGAGTTTCCGAAATCTAAGGATTTTAAGCCCATTTACAAGGGCTTTTAATTTGAAAAAATAAACGCTAAATTGCTTTATGTTGAAGGCGAAGGGCAGAAAACCAAACCATTTAAAATATAAAAAATTACCCGGTCTATAGCTATGATTCAGTGTTCGAGTAATAAAGGTTGTGACAGATGCTGGGCGGTCATTGAAGTGGCGCAGCGGTAACCTTTAGCAGCTACAGGGTAGGATGTAACACAACACATATTTAAAGCGAACCAGTTATGTGGAAGCTATCGAAAGCCTGTTACAGCCACTTCAGGGTGTACGTTCTTATCGGACGCACAGAGGACACTCACTTATCATGTCGTAATACTTAACAAAATATCTCTTTCAACAACCAGCAGCTGGCTTACTACAATCGTCCGACACAACTCTTTGACAGGTCGTTTCACTGACGCAACTGCCTTCAACCAGAATTTAAGCAACAGCTGAAAAGCAAGTATTGAAGCGGCATGTTCGGATGTGCTGTGCTTTATACTAGGCATGACAGGTAGTTAAAGAAAGAGAAAGCTTTCGTTAATTGAAGAACTCATCAAGCATTTTTTACAAGTGAAGGCACATTGAAGTTTATGAAGAGAGCGCGCTTCACAAATGCCTCATACATCATTGTGGGGACGAGTATCCTGACTTCATTTCTGAAAGATTGAAGACCGAGTTTCGAGGTCGCAGCGACAAAAAAACGATCGAAAGCCTTCGTAAAAATTGCTTGTGATAATGGGTTTACCATCAGAATTGAACGTTCGGTACGTGCGTGTGGCAGAACCTGTACGAGAGAGGATGGGCACTGTAAAAATATTCCAAAGCGAATCCGGACAAAGGTAGGATCGCTGACTAGTAAGGAAAAGTGTAACCAATACGTTGGGTCCAGGTGCAGCTGCAGGAGCTTCCAGAGCAAAGAAATACTCCTCATCTGCATATCGGTTTTCCATACTTGGATTGATTGCCTTGCATGTCTAAAGCGCTCAGTCTACCAATACTATTTGATCCATAACTGGAGCCCAGTCAAGCATAACCACTCCAGGCCAGAGTGGACCCGAGAATAATGATGGTTAAAGGACATTCTAATTTACCAAAAACTGCAAAACGCCTGAACTTCAGCCCCATGACCGGTTGTAGGTTACGGTCATGCCTAGGATTTTGGCAAGAATCCAGTGACAAGTAGATGCGGTAAACAACCTTGCAAAAGCTTTCATGCTAACTACGTTTACAAAAGCAGAAAACGTTTTTTTGGATTCAAACTACCTATCATAGTTTGTATTTTTATGTCTTCTGCACATGTCAGTTATTTGTTATAGAAATATAAGCGTGGAATCGGAGAGTAAATCTTTCCCAAGCTTCAGCAAAACGCGAAAACCATCGCTTAAGTTTTACTAAAAACAAAATTCTATGTACATCTTGCAGTCTACTAAAGAACATAACTTGCAATTTGTAACATATAAGCTTTCGTATTCAGTCAAATTGAGTCCAGAAATGATTTTTTAGGTGATTAATTCACAACTCAAAGACCGGACAGGGTCTTTGCTTTGGACTTTATGGCAATGATGAAATGGTCATGACAAGATGATGTAAAATATCAAACCCGCGCAATCGGTGCGACAACTTATAGTGGAGAATATTGGGACAATCGGTAATTACAACTAAGTGCATCAACGTTATAAACGTACGAAAAAGTGATGAAGTGGTTGCAATGTTTTTACCAGTAATGAATGTAGAAATTGTCTGAAGACAAGGGAATAAAGTGTGCCTCTACAGAATACGCACGTGACGCGAACAGAATGTAATATTTTTATACAGTCAGCCAGTGAAACTCTCACAAGTTAATGTGTTGTTAATGTAAAGACTGAGAGCCACTTGAAAAACTTTGCAAAGAATGGATTGCTGAGCGAAACTCCAGTTATAAGTCTTTTCAATATACGTTTCTCGCATATGGCAAAAGTTTGTCAAGCAAGCCATATTTGCCGTAATTAAAACTTTTAAGCTTTTGGGGATCAGCAACCTCTTTGATGCATTATAAAAGACCATACAAAAATCACTGTGCTCTTGTGTGAGGTCGTGCGTCGCTAATCTTATTAGCATAGATCAGTCTCAAAGCAGTGGCACCAGATTTGGAGCCAATTAGAGGAATACCAATCACAGACGACATTGTGGCATTGTGTGGTTGTTGCTGCGGCGAACTTCATTTGCACGTAATGCGACGATGCTGATAAACCAACAGCCAATGAGGTCTTTCGCAGATAATTTTCAAACAATGCTGGAACCGAATGCAAGAAAACGTTTGTAGGAAACTTTTCTGATCAGTGGAAAGATGGAACTGAGAGTAGAATTCATTTGATTNGAGTATACATCAGCACAATAGCAGGTAGAGAGGCATACGAGTATATTGTACTTAAGAGCTCTCTTGCTGTATTTGCTTTTTAAAAAGAGTCATACCGTACAGTATATAAAATAGGATTTGACCGAAGTTGCATCTAGCGTTTACTTAGCTATTGCGTCCAAATCTTATGTAACTGTAGTTTGAAACCATAAATGTGAAATCCTGTAGATTTTTATGATTTGCCTTGAGCTTTACATGAAGTAAATGCTACATCAGCATATCTGTAGACCAATTTCATAGCAAAATTTCAGCTAAGTAAAATATAGTCAGCAACGTGTTCTGGTATTTTTGCTACCTTTAGGTTTGCACTTGGAATAGAAAAAGTTTGATACAGGTATTCTGAAAACGCTGCCGCAAATTTACGACGGTTTGTTTAATGACATGAAGCAGGTTCTGATCTAAAACTGTTTCGACGCCCCGCTTACGGTGGAGTTGTATACCTGGCTTATTGAATAGTGCCTATTAATTTTCAAGAAAAGTCACTTTGTAAAATAACAGCACTACCAGAGGATTAGGTTGTCAAGTGCACACTGCGTGCACAAATGATTGTTCGCAGATCGTCATGTATTTCCTATACAAGCCCTTTGACATTCACATCCACCGTAAGCAATAATTTATTTTTATGGCACAGTCTCTTGACACAAGTGGTTGCTTGTTTGTCCAACTGCAATAGGATTTGAGGAATCATTTTGACTGCTGTTGTAAAGAGTAGTAATAGTGATTATATGTTATGCTAAATCTCTCAACTGAAACAAACCTGATTTAAAATTGTTAGATGAGTATAAACATGGTGTGTGCTTATTTTCAATAACGACGTTTGTAATTTTCTGATCTTTGTGTGTGCTTCAAATGTTTATGCTTACCAAAACTTTACAGGAAAGCTGAATGGAATACAACTTCAGTACACATCATTAACATGAGTAAATTACTAATTGAAACTTGGAGCTGCACCGCCAGTTTTCGTAGCCTAATGTTTGATAAGACAATCACCGCAACACTAACGTGAACAATCTTTTGAAGTCATCTTGATTTAACAAAAAATGTCATGGAAAACCAAAATTTGGCCCGATTGTTTACTCTGACATATCACAATGAACTATATTAGAGGGCTAGCGGACACATAGGCAAAGTAACAACTCATTATCAGCAGTAAACAAAACATCTTCAACATTTTTGTCGGAAAACCTTTTCTAAAATTAAGATTTTAACTGTTGATTTCCCAGCAAAGTTGAAGTTTAAGGGAGTAAAAGTGTGCAAAACAAGAATTTATTTCGACACTTTTTACAGGTTAGTTGAAAGTCATGTAGCAGCTCTAGTGTTTCCTGTATCCAGACTCGTCCTTTGACCATTCGGCTTACTGCTGAGCTAGAACATGCAACTACTGTACGAAAAAGCATTACCAGCGAAACTAGGCATAAGAAATGGTACAGCCTCACTGTTTGTTGAAGCGCCACTAAAATAAACAGCTCAAAACATGAGCAAAACATGCAGTTTGTTTTGAAGCAAAATGAAAACATGCATGGTACTTGGTTTATTTCTTGGGGGCAGCAAGAACATGTATTTTTAGGCAGTGCATTACATTTCATCCAAATAAGTTGATTTACCTACGTCTTTGCCAGCATTCGCAAGGTGCCCAAGTGGGTTCAGTTTGCAAGATGCAACTTAGACTTAGCGATATAGTAGTTTCACTTGATATTTTGAGTTTGTTTTAATGGTTTATTTATGGAATTAGGTTGAAAATATGCAAAATATGATTTATGACCTAAATGGAAAACATGACTTCTTATGACTATAACTTTCGTTATAGACTTCGTAGGGGTGCGATTTTTGTTTNAAAATTCGTTTCATGCCTTCCTCAAGCACAGAAAAAATGACTTTTTTGACTTTAGAAGTCCCTAATTATTACAAATGAAAGCATCTTGGTGTTTAAAATACTTAAGAATTTTTTCAAGTATCAAGTTTCTGTTGAATGTATTGACCTTCGGAACATTGTGATTTGTAATGTTTATTACTGAAATGAGCATAATACGCATTTTCAAGTCATGCCAAATAACGTAAAAGAAAACAGCAGAAAACAACCAAACTTCACTGGTTCAGAGAAAGCTATTGCGGTAGAGTGATCGACGTCCTTCAGAAAAATTTCTTACACATACTTTTAGAACCAGGGTTTTAAGTTAAGGGTACAACCAAGATTTGAGCATAATGCACTCATCTGGCACCAATTTCATTCTTGTGAAATAAGCTAGGTTTAAAATTTAATACCTTCCTCAATGTGGTATCAGATATACTGAACAGTAATACAATTTGTGTCTGATATTATATAATTACAATAAGATTGGTGCTCAATAAACGCATTTAATCGTGAAACTGGGTCGTCTAACTAGGTCGTATACTATTAAAACCCTGGTCTTAATAAAAAAAAGTTCAATACAGACCATTACAATTGAGTATTTTTTAAGTTTTAAATATTTTTTTATGCTGCAAGCAAATGAAAAATAATTAATTTTACGTTAGTTAAACTGAAACGTGCAACATTGAGTTTTTATTCTCCATTTTAATACCTTGCTAGGTGATGTTAGATGAAGTCGTAAAAACTTAATTGTAAATAAGTTTGTAAAAATTGAGGTCTTTTATTGAGAAAAAAATAAGTGGGATTTATAAAAATGACATAAATGCATATTTTCTTTAACCCTTTGTTTGTGAAAAAGTGGAATAGTTTAAGTGTGTTAAGTTTTCTAGCATGGTACAGTTAAGCTATTTCCAATGAAAGAACTTGATTGTCTTGGTATGCTCTTTATCTCTTTACACCTACAAGCGAGCTTTGACGCAAGTACAAGTTTAAGTGCTTACGCGTTTAGACAGATACTTAATGACTGTAGTGAAAAATGTTCCGCATTAATGAAATTGAGGTTTAATACAACTGCACAATGAGCAAACGTTCGAAATTTCTAGCTTTCGCCTGAACTATAAAAAATTAGGTCTTGTATATTTGTGTCAGGAATGGTAAATCAATCACTACCGTTTTCTGTATTTACGTCGTTAGTGGTACATTTGGCTTCACCCAAATCTGTCATGTCTAATACATCGGAAACCTTCCAAAGTTGGATATTGCTAATGAAAAAGATAAATTCTTATCTTCACAAAGTTTCGTAGCCAGAATGACTAATTCCCACAACAATTTGAGTTTATAGGGTCGTATTCCATTTTCTCTCAAATCTAAAAATCCCCGCCTTTTCGAACTCGACTGCACTGCCCATATTGAAGTAGGATTGGCACCATCGCAGAAACAGGTCACTTATTTCTATTACGTTTTTCACCGCTTTGGGACCATCTAATAAGCTCATTTCGGCGACTGCGGGAGGAACCGCAATCCCAGCAAACAAGAGTTTTCTCCGATGCTTAGAATTTATGTCGTTCATTGGCAGAGTTACAATGCCATTGATAACGCCACGAAAAATTTGCTGCTGCTTTTGTTGAGAAATAAAACAGTGATACAAAGCTGATAATGTTAATGTTAAAATCATAATGAACCACCACATTAGTATACATTCGTAGAGAAACTATAAGATTTCAGTCAAACAACAGTTTCAAGCTTACGTGTCACAATGATGCAAAAGAAACCTTTTAAAAACAGTTCAGGTTCAGTCCCTTAATATCTCACTGTAGACCGTCAGAAAGGGAAAAAAGAAACAAACTGTAACACGCACAACCTCCTGAAAATATAAAACAGTCTACTCTTGACTTATTAAACCTTAAACCTTGTCGGAAGAATGATAACAACAGACTGCATTGGTCATGTTCTGTGAAAAACTATGCCCAAATTCATTTCCCACAGACTTTGGCGAGTGAATCCACAGACCAGTTGGGGGAAGCAAAACTTTTTGAATTTTTATCGCAACATCGACACCGTGCGAATAGAAGTTATACAAAGATACGCAATCCCGCTTGGTGGCATTCGTGTCTGATTCATCAAACGAAAACTCTGTGCGGTTTTATGATGTAAGTTAAGTTTGGTAGTACTGCCTATGTCCTATATTGAAAGTTGTTTTACTTCAGCCGGTAGATACTGCTACTGTTGTCTCTTAGTCCTGGTCTCATAAAACACCGCGTATGAAACTTTTGAAAGCAATTTGAAGCACATTTCTGAAAGAGATGCAACGCGATGTGAAAACTCTTGAATAGCGATGCGCTTTGTTGCGAATCGCAAAAATAAAACGAACTTTAGCAGCCATCATAGCAATGCTGTTTCTTGTGATCAGCTTTTTGTTTTGTTTTCTCAAAACAATATTTTGACACCAACACTTCGGCAGATATTTTTTACAGGCATATTGTCAAATTATGAAATCCTTTCAACATTGTTTTTGTTTACATCCTCGCAAGTGATTCTTTATAATCATTCGTACTTCAGCGTAGCGCAACAGTGCGTCATTCACAATACTATCAATAAGCATCTTGCGCTCAAAGCCTGACAGAAACTTTTAATCAACCAAACACTTTGAATCACTAAAGTTATGTCAAATAAGTGTAAAACGTGTGGTCATAGATATTTTTCCGTGCGACATGCTTGCGACAAAGAGCAGAAAAAAGAAAACTTGAAAAATCCACTTTTAGTTTTGTAGCTACTTTCTACATGTATTGAGCTATGGCCAAGCACGGATCATTACAAGACGTTGCTCGGGCATCGTAAAATTTACAGTGCACAAATTCCGCTCCAGTTCACGAAGCGTCCTGGATAGTTTACAACAAAAGATTCGAGGTGGCCAGCAGCAAGAGAGCAGTTTCCAACAACGGAGCTAATCGCCCGAAAAATCGTTTTGATTTGTCAGTGATNGGTGACCCGTGACCACGGAGGTTACGTTGCTCATCATCTCATCTCTGCGGGTGACTTTTAGGCTGATGTGTNAGATAGTTGCGGATTTAATAGCAAATGTGCTTGCGAAGTTTACAGAACTAAACCTGGGTTTCACAAAATGCAGTGAGAGGTACGGCCCGCACAATATACGCGTTTCGTGAGTGTGTGCGTGTTAGTTTTTTCGATGGAGGATAATTTAATTGACTTGCACATAAGGATTGCGAGTATCTTTACCGCATTCCCATCGTGTTGCTACAATTCAAATTGATTGTAAAAAATTTAGACCTGAGTGGTGCTAGAGTCTTCTGTCAGTTAATATTCTGTATAACATTTTCTTTAGAGTTGATTCCTTGAATTTAGGCACGAGTAAGCGTCGTTGAACAAGTTAGTGCAGCGGTCGCGCATTGACTGAAGTTGCACTATGACCAACATTCCCGTAACCAGGAGGTGCGAAGCCCCCTAGAAAAATTTTCGCACCCCCCTGGAAAAATATGTTGTAATTGTCTGAAAGTAATGGACATAGTTTCAAAAATTTGGGCCATTCTCAAAAAACTCTTCGCCCCGCTTGGTGTCCCAAGCTGGTTACGGGCCTGATGACCAAGCCTGTGGAACTCAAGCCGCGCACTTGCGTTTTCAAACTGAAAGCAATCAGTTGAAAGGGATCAAGCGCTGAAGGCTGCTACGCATTGGAAATAACTGAATATGATCAATTCTGATATTCGCTTCCAAAACCTCACAACCCACGCTAAAGCAACCCCTGTTGTATGATTGTGAGTTACGGACTGTCACAGCGTGACTTACAAACAGCAGGAGTTAGTCAGGAGTTGTTGAGAGAAAACAGTGCCTGAAAAAACACGTTCCTAACAACCAGTGACTTATCATTAAAACCAGTAGGTGCTTTTTGACTTTTTACGCCAAAACGAAATTGGTATCATAGTTGCAGGTTTGTGTAAACAGGCCGATGATGTGTGCGTTACAAAAGCTCATAAACTGCTATTACCATAGCAACTGGCAAAAAGTAGTTTCATTGCAATATAACATGGGTTGCCATCCTTGGGTACAAGTACCCCTAGGCCTACATTTGCATTTTGAAGGGGTACATTTGAGGTTAGCAATAGAAGGGAAAAATTTATTTATATTATTAACTTCCAAATATTTATACATATATCAGTGAATATTAATTTAAAAAATCGTTATATGCTTAAATTGTTAAATATATCTACCTTTATAGTCCTAAAAATGTAAAAGTTCTCTTAAAAATTCAGTAGATTTTTGTTTTTTACTCAGCCTTTTTATCATAAGAAATTTTAAGGGACATGCTCATCTGTCAAAATGCTTAAGGGATACATAGTTAGAGAAAGGTTGGGAACCCCTGCAATATAGCGATGCTAGCACGTGAGGATTATTATCAAAAAACGAGTTACGTTCAAAACATCTTTCGTAAAAGATAAAGCATTCCTCCTACTGCGTCACACAGAAAGGAAAGTTCTCATTAGTTTCGCTTTTGCTGCAACACCGGCAATTGCATGCTTTCATCAGCTATAATGGTAATGGTTTATTGTTTCATATGACTCAGCTTATAAACAGAAGCAATACAAAAAGCCATCGCACAGTAAGTACATTAGAGCAAATGAAAATACAATGGCATAAAAGATGACTAATGTAAACAAACAGTGGCACTGTGTAATATAGGATTGGTGAAAGACCATGGCGATCATCTAGTCCAGGGGTTCTCAACCTTTTTTCTCCCGTTTGCCCCTTGCCAGCTTCCTAATATAAAATTTACCCCCTGTGTTTTGTTTACTCACTAGCGCTGTAGAAAAATGTACAATTGTTGAAAAGATCAATATAAAATGGCAAAATATATACTCAAAAGTACAGTAACAGTAAAATATACTAAAAAATAGTGATATTTTTTGTTTATTAGTAGCAACGAATCTTCTCAAGTCAGTGAAATTTTTAATCAATAAGATTAAATTTACCCCCAGTATAGGTAAAACTTACCCCAGGGGTAAATTTACCCCCGGTTGAGAACCCCTGATCTAGTCAACAAACGCCGTATAGCGACGTAACGAGAATAAAAGTATGTGTCTTTTTTTTCTATTTACATAGTGAAAGTCGCCACGTGATTCCAANAAACCCAATCAGTTGCTTTTGCTTATTAGTAAACATGACATATAACATAAGGCCAAGACACTTGGCGATTGTTGTATGTTTGGCAAAAAGAACTCTTCAGCTTCGCACTTACAAGATTTTTTCTGTGTTTTTCTATTTTCGGGAAACTTTCCGCGAATGTATTAGAAACTCGTGGCAGCAAACACGATTTCAATAATACGGGGTAATGCGACAAACTCGCTTTGCTAATTCAAATTTTCAGTTTGTCCTGTTTCTGCGTCGAGGAGAAGCAGGCCCTGCGATTGTAGCTAAGATGCAATAACCGCAAGCATCACGCTCTTCAAATAGACCTAGCCGTTGTATGTTATAAAAGATGGTTTGAAATCGTATCAACAGTAAGCGCTGCTGTGAACTGTAAACAATAGAACGTGGTGTTTTCCAAAACGTTTTACGGAAATAGAAAAAAATTAATTAGACAAAACATTTTCGTTAGTGTTTACTTCTGAAATTGTGGGCTATCGCGAACACAAAAATTCCACAGTTTAATTTTTAAGTTACTCTTTTTATTAAAAAAATATTTTAAACGTGTTCAATCCGTGGTAAAAAAGAATGAACATGTGTAAAACGGCAATTCATGTATTTGTTGTTTTGCGCGAAAGTAATATTTGCTGTCACGGTGTTCAAAACTTTAACGGTATTAAAATTACTTTGGAAAGTATTGCCGAAGTATTATGAAATCGTTATGTCTGTTGTACAGCAATGCAGTTGATCACTGAAGTAAGCAGATGTTTAACTGCCGATACTAATCAAACTGCTAAAGGTAGCTGAATCCTATACGGTCTTTTCCAAACAAGAGCCACCTTAATCCTTCAACTGCGTACATGGCAATGNTTGTGTTGATCTCTACAATTAGCTGCAAGCTTCATCTTAACGCAGTATCATTCATAGGCGTCGGAAGGGGCAGGGGGTTCCTTGGTCCTACCTGGATTTTGAAATTTGATATTTTCCTCTTAACGTTTCAGTAGAAAAATGTTTATTTCTTAGTTTGAAGTTAGTAAAATGAATTTCAGTGCAGTTGGCTCCCCTGAAAAAATCCTTTGGCCACCTACAAGAAAAATCCACTATTAGATCCCCCCGGAAAAAATCCTTCTGACGCCGAGGGTACCATTCACACTGAAGCTGGCATAAAACTGAACTGCTTTCAAAAAAAGCTTCCACCTTTCATACTTTGATGATTTGTTTAATTAAGACTGTATCCTGAGCTGACAATCTCTGATTCTATTTGTTTTATTTCACTTTGTTACGGTGAAAAAAGCTTGTGATTTAGCAAATCGGCGACTTCATTGCGTTTGCAATCGCCATTTTCAGATTAAAAGCCCCTGTACTTCGCCACACAGTGAAGCTGACTATAAACCAAAGCGCTAAAACTTGCTCCCTCCCAAGTCATGTACAATAATTCCAAAAGGCTTGGATCAGCTCACTAACTTTGATCTGCAAACCATTATGCACTTGATCATTTTGTTGATGACAGTGCTTGCACAAATACGCGCTTTATTTCAAAAAATAACACGAAGGAGTTGAATAAAATGGTTGCATTAAAGCAAGAGTACAAGTGTTACATTGCTCTCAAACAGATCATTACCTGGTACATTGCAGTAAAGGCAATGTATTGCATTGTACTTTCGGTTCAGTTACATTGTCGAGATATCTCTTAAAATTCGTTGTCAGTGTATTGTGGACCTAGGTGTTTGAAATGATGTGTTCAGAATGTATTTTTCCATCGTTTTGTCTCCTTCGGCTTGTTGCTACAACGCCAAGAATTGTCGTCATTAACATGGGCGTAGCCAGGGGAGGGCCAAAGGGGCCATCCTCCCCAAAAATTTTAGAAAATATAGTCATTTTGTGCTTTGAGAGGCGTTTTTCCAAACAAAATAGTGTTATTCGCCTAAAATCAAACATTTTGACCCCCCAAAATTTTTTGCCCCCCCCAAATATTTGGGCTGGCTACACCATCGGTCATTAGTCAACGTACGAAAAATTGAAAATTTCCAATGTTGTAGTGTTTTGTGTAAGCAGAAATGCCAAGTGGAAATAGATCACATAAAATTATTTTTTCAATTCATAAAATTAAATGAAGAAATTACTAGATTGGCCATTTCAATGGCAAATGACATTCTTTTCAAGCAGAAATATCAAAGCTTAGCCATTAGAAGTAAACCTTTAGTGAATAAACCGCTATCATCTTCTGGACTTCTCATCACACCGAGTAAAGGAATTGTACACGGCGAGCTGTTTGAATGGTCTGAGTACTAGCCTAGACGGTAACTTCAAGACAGCAGAAAATCTACTAAAAGTTCGTGCAGTGTACAACATGCAGGATTTCGAGCTAAACCACAATAGAAAACTTAAAGTTGTGTTCTTGCTTCAAAAAGCCGGCCGTTATAAAAAATCAGTATTTATTTCTATATGCAGCATATAGAGAGGCATTTCTTCACTGCAAATAAACTACGAGTCAGAGGATCGCTTCACATCTGCTGCTAGGGTAGGCGTTTCAGTTGCAAAGGTGATACTCTGGGACAGTGGTTCCCAAAATATGGGTTGTGACCCGAACAAGGCCGCGAAAGGTCAAAAAATGGGTCGCGCCGAGGCAATCCCAACCTGAGTTGTATATTTTCAACGTTACCACTGCTTGCCTGTGACTGTCTGCAGCATAGGTACTTGAGAAAGTGTGGATTCCTGCCATTAAAGACGAACTTAGCAATTTAGCCTACTCAACTGCCAAAAATCATCCATACAATCGTCATTTTTTTCATACGATGTTTGAGGCTTGGGTCGCGAGGTGTTGACCAAACTCAGATTTGTGTCGCGCTCAAAAAAGTTTGGAAACCGCTGCCCCAGGAATTTGATGTGTTTGGAAAGATTTGAGGAAAACTAGTGCATTTTATTTCAATCGCTTGTTTCTTATTGTTGCTTCATACTAGGCTGCATTACAGTTTATCAGTAAGTATGAACTCAGATGACACAGAAACTGATCCTAATCAACTAAGTAACATTGAAGACTTCGTACAGACTGTGACATCATGCTTCTAAATACACATTCGACTACTAGGAATGCAACTCAGCAGCAGTAATTGATTGTCTGAGAGAGGTAGTTATCAGCCACATCGCTGTTTCGCAATGAGTTGTTTGTCCCGTTTCCTTGGCGGAGGACCAACCCTGACCATGGAAAAACTGTACAGAAAGCAGAGGCGATAAAATTATCTTTGCCAATGGCAAAGTTTGTTCGAGTTTCATAATAGGTGAGAAATAAAATGAAATCAGTTGCGTCTAATGTTCACTCCAAATATTTTCATACCTAACCACTAGCAGTCTCTTCTAATTTTGGTGATCGAGTTTGCTTGGCACTTTTATTGAACAAAGATTATGAATTTTGAAATTTAGACAGGATTCAGATTACATAGCTAATCTTTGAAGTTACGCCTATTTTTTGTTATTTTGTTTATGAAACGTCTCTTTTATTTAATTTAGGCTGCTTGATGACGACACACGTATCAGGCACGTGAGCGATCCATGTGACTGTACAGTTAGATCATATTCTTGCGCAATGCATGCGTAACGGAGGGTTTTCATTGGTGACCAGTGAACCTTCTGCCGTATTTAGAGCATGACGTTGCCAGCAAGATCAAAAGGTATCAGGTCACATTAGCGTGACCTAGAGTTAATTGCGTGCTGGAAGTTACTTTCCTATGCAAGACATCCAACAAAATTTTGAAGGAATATAGATATGTTTCGCTAGGGTATTTGAAAGGCCCTGTTTGAAAATCTGCTTGCTCGATAAAGAAATATGATTTTATTCTTGCGATTGCAAAATTTTACCAATGTGAAGCCATTAACGTTTTGAAACCCATGTACTTCTTAAAATTTTTCTTAGCTTCACATTTTAACATTATTTAGGTTTTCTATCCTCGTTTTCCCTTTCATTTGAAAGGCTGCGTGGTATGCAGAGTAAAGTTATTGGAACGTCATAACTCCGTCTAACAAAGTTACCGCGTGGACCATGCAGGTTCTCAGATGATCTGGCGTCGCGAAAATTGTCTGGACATGAAAGGTCCGTTGCAAAAACAAAATCATAAAGCAAAATGACNTTTCAAAGGCTGTTTTTTAATTCACAGGGTTCAAGATTGCTTCTAGCAGTTCTGAACTTTCAAAATATCGCGCCTAGTACATCATAGTTTCGATTTTTGCCATATTTAAAGTTCATTGCAATAGTGTATGACAGGCATATTGTTGTGTGCACTGCGCACATTGGAAAATTAAGTATTTTTTTTTTACTTTTTAAGGCGAACGTTACTCTTTTAGTGTTGACTTTAAATTTTCGTTTTGCTTATCATGCATCAGATTAATTATTAAACCTAGTCAGTTTACGCCAGTTGTGCGAAAAACTTTTCTAACCTTTAAGCTAAACTTAAGTCAGACATTAGTTCAATCTAGTTCAATCACGGTGCATTAATCTGACAGTTTTTGCAACAATTCCTTACCAGCTCTTTTGCAGGTTTGTGGCACCAGTCGCTGAAGCATGGAACAATTGTAGCAGTCTAAAGTTGTAACTTGGTGTACATTGATGATACGAATAAAACAATGCTGTGAATTTTAAGTAGAAACAAACGCTTGGATTGACGGCAGAGAAAACTACTAATGATAAAAATCAAGAATCCTAGAAGCAATCGAGAGGAAGGCTATTATTTTTTGTCCAATTAGCTTCATATTATAAGCTGCAAAACGTTTCTTGGCTTTGCTTATTTTTAGCTGCATATAGATGGTTGTTCTTAGTATGTAACAGAATTATTGTTCGTATTATGTAGCTGAAAGGCCGGAAGAAGATGGCATTACAGTATCTTGGTTTGAATGCAATGGTCGGAGAATCCTCTAATCCAGAGGTTGGACAAATAATTTGGCTAGGGCGCCACTTTGAAAAGGTTGCATTTCGCGGGGGCTGTAACTTCTTACGGAAATTGAAGCAAGTCTCGGTTAAGCTCGTCTTAGGACTAATATTTGCTGTGTTAAGTTGGAGGAAAATTCAGATTTGAAGATTTTTCCTGAATGCTTCCGCGGGCCACTGAAAACGCTGCGGTGGGCTACATTTGGCTCGCGGGCCGCCATTTGCCCACCTTGCTCTAGTCTATAGAGACACTCTTAAAGTTGGAAGTGGTGCAAATGATAAAACCAGATGTCCTACACTGTCCCACTTCATGGACAGCGTCACCAGTAAGAATTTTCAAACAGTAAATGATTAAAATAAAGATTACCACGAGCAGGTGATAGTTTTGTAGGAGTCTTTGACTCTTTGCAGCAAACTTGAGATTCAACTCTGTTTCATTATACTCGCTTTTGTACCCCTTTCGAAGTGGCACGAATGGTCAGAGGCACCAAGGGCACGCGGCTACTTTCATATAGTGAATGTTGCATTGATGGCGAGCGCCGCGCGTGAACCCCTTCCCTTGCACCCACCATTAACGCCGAGCACGAGGCTGGACAGGCCACAATACCAAGTCTTCGGTATGACCTGACTGGAAATCCAACCCAGCCCAATTTTATGGCGATTGCTCAACCCACTGCAACACTTGGTTGGCGGCAAACCCAACTTCGCCAAAATCTATCTCAGGGAAAACTGTTTCACTGTCATAAAACGAACAAATAAAACCGGGTGTTATTTTTTAACTTATTTCATGTATCACATTCATCACATCAAGCAGTTATAGATGTAATCTGTAAGTCTATTAAAGATAAGCTTTACGTTCACTTTACGTTCAGCAGCAGTTATACGACTGAGCAACCTTCACACCGAACACCGAAACACACGCTTAAAATTTTTGATAGATAAAATGATATTGAGTAAGATAAACATTCACAAAGTTTATTGGATCTCAAGCTACTTGGCAGAAACCTCGATTTCTTCAAAGGCTGTTTTTGTAGCAATCTTAAAATGTTTGGTGCTGAGGAACAATTTCGTAAATCGTGCGCGTCTGTTGCTACAAAGGGTTCTGGTTACGTTTTGAAATGAACCAGAAAAGGTGTTTAGACAAAGTATAAATTACAAGTATACACCTTTTATGAAAACATTTGTTTTCCATACAGCGAAGGTGCATTAAACCTCTTCGCTTGAGTCACTGTATTTGCCGCATCAACCAGAGCCACAACCACTGTGTGAGGACCCGTACAATGATAACACCTGAAGTTGGATAACAAAGTTAAACATTTAGGCCTATCAAATTCGCAAATTATTGCAAGTTCCTGATAACTTTGCAGTACTTGTTTACTCTTTCGATAAAGATAAAGACTTTCCAACCTACGAAGTGTCGGTTCAATGGATCTTTGTTAGGGCTGAAAGACTTCTTTTATCACCTAATTGTTCTACCTGGTTCTTAAAAACTCGTTTGAATATTACTGTTCTTTTGTTTGCGTATAATAAAGTTATTGGTCGACAGAGAAATGCATTGTTTTAACTTTTTTTATTTTGAGTGAGTTTTTCTTGGATGTCCAAAATTGCTTTTATCCACACAGCATTTTTGTGCGTTTGCTGTAGTGACTAGCTAAAATTCTCTCATTGTGGCAGCAGACTTTAATTGTTTTGCTGTGACGGAGTAGGCTATATTTTTTCACGAGTGGTAGTGTTTTCTATCAACAAGGTATTTGATTAATTATTTGATTGCTTGCTGCCGGAGCTTTAGAAAACAATCAATTGTACAGTGTTTTCGACAGTACCGACGTTGGTACTTAAATGCGGAGGTGCAGATTAATTTTGCTTCAGCTGTTTACCATGCTGTGTCTAATCTGCCGTCTTGCCAATCTATTGTCTGGAGACCGCTTAACCTCAGTCAAATCCATTTGCCGCGTGGCGTACAAAGCCGCGTCACTCCGCAAGAATGCATGTGTAGATGTCTCTTCCTTCAAAGGAATGAGTTATTGTTGCGAGGATATCATGCTGAAACTCTGGATAACATCGTCGCTTCCAAACGAGTATACTCAACTGGAACGCTAAACTAACAAGAGATAAGTGTGTCAAGCTTGTTGAAGCCGTAAATACAATCATAACTCATCCTTGCTATTTGCAAGATAATATAAAATTTTTATCAGGGTCAACCTTGAAAATGGCATAACGTTTTTATCAGCTTTGTCTAAAAATAGACTGCAACCTTACTGGGAAAGTAAATGTAAAAACTCTAGAGCGGCAAGTTATCTCGAAAAGCCAGAAAACTTTTGCGATTTCCAGAAATACAGGCAGACCACTCAAGGATAATTTTTAGGGACAAACTCCAAATATTTTATCTTGGAAAAGCTTATCACTGACCTTCACTTTATGCTTGGAGTATGTGAAAAGCTGCATATTTTCCTAATCTGGATGTTATTAAATGCAGTGATGATTTTATGAAAGGGAACCACCGCCTGCATCACTGATAATATCGTTGGTGGAAGCTTTACAGTTTGCGCAGTAGTGTCTTCAGCGCAGAAAAATTGCTCAAGTCTGTAGTGAAAGCGGCACAACGTGTTTGCTCAATGTAAATCTGTAAGAAGTGGTCGCCGATTAGATGAAAATTTATCAATGAACCGCAGCTCTTCACTTTTTCATGTTTTCGAACGTTTTCTTTCATGCGAAAACTTTGAGCAAAATGAGATAAACAGAGTTGTATGAGGAGAGCAAGGAAATTGGAAATTTGTGTGTAAACTGCAAAATCGGATAAACTTTGCAAAAATTGTCCGACACTGCTCTTTGTCTGTTGAAAAATGCAAACACCTGCAAAACATTTGCTGCTAAGAAAGGTCCATGAAGCTACTTGTAGAAATTGACGTTGTTTTACCAAGGTCACTTTCAGTGGTGTGTATAAGGGAAGGCGAGCGAGGTACTTGCCTCAGACCCCTCTTGTTAGGGACCCTCTTCGAGGTGTTTTGCATGTAAATTTTTCTCATTTTTGGTAAAAAACTTATTATCCACTCATATAATATACTCCGAAGCAGATCATAAGCAAGTACTTTGCTTAGAAAAGGGCCCCAACAGCTACTGTAATGCGCCGGCACGCTGCTTTCAAAAGGGTCCCCAATAGCAAGTGCCATGTGTAAGTACTCTGCTTTTGAAGGGGCCCCCAACAGCAACTACATTGTGTAATTACTCTGCTGTCAAAGGGGCGCCAGTATAGCAACTGTAATGCGTAAATAGGATATACTCCGCTCTGGAAGCGGGTCCCCAATAGCAACTGTAATGTGTAAGTGCCTTTCTTGCAGTGCGGCCCCAACAACAACTGTACAGTAAAACTAGAGAAGTGGGGGTGATGCCAGCTTGCTATCGCTTAACTTTCACGTGTTGCTAGCTTTGTCTTTCCAACTTTCAGTGTGTTTAAAGTTGTGCATCATGAATATCCTTTTGCATTTTCTGTTGTCAGTCATGACTTAGCCTCAGGAACGTATCACTGGGTGGCCTACATATCCATTTCCAAGGCTTGATCAAAAGGTCTTATCTTATACCCCTAACCCCAAGTCAGGGGCAGATACAGGGGGCGATTGGGGCGATCGCACCCCCTAAAACTTAAGGAAGTAACTTCTTCACCGTAATTTTGTGTAATTCTGAAAATAGCGTTAATGATATTTGTCACAGCAGTATAGTGTGAAGTATACTTCATCTCCCTTACATTACTGAATACGCAATGAGATTGACTACCAAATTTTCCTGAAATCGCCCCCTTAACCTTACTGGCTGGAACCGCCCCTGCCCTAAGTCCACCACTGGTCACTCTAATTGACAAAAACAGGACTGAAATAGGCGTTCATTTTCCCCAGCTTTCCCTTTCTTGTTTTCTTCTTTAACATGTATCCAACAAAAATGCCGATTCAAGGGTTACCGAAGTAGATATTGTCAAAATATCTGGATAAAAAGTTATACCATTTTAAACACCTTAAAAATGGATAAATAGCGACTCTAGGGGACTTTGGGGGCTCAATTCCTAAAGATGGAGTAATTCAAAATCAAAAGAATTTGAAAGAAACTTCACAAGGCTTGGTCGATTTTTTGTCAAACCTTTTCAACAATTTTTTCTAGCATTGGCGTTAAGGCACTCAGCGACGCGAGATGATCATAAATTTAAGGTAAATGACTTCTCGCATCCAACACCGAAGTAAAACCTGTTTCTGGCTCTAGAGTTGTGCAACGGTTTCTATTGTGATGACTGCAGTGATTCGAGGATGCAATATTTTTCAAGTTCTGTGAACGAACCGATCAGACGTGGAAAAAATGCATTGCTCAAGAAAAGAAAGCAAGTAGAGATAACTTTCCTGTTACTCGGGGGACCATTTCTCCGACTTTACACCTGATTACCCGGCATCCTAAGCGTTTGTCCTCTGTCCGGCTGGACATTTATTCGTTCTCCTTTTTCAAATTTTGCCACATATGGTTTATAGGATGAGCTACATCTGTCAATTTTTTAATACAACAAAAAAAATCATAGTTTTAAATATGCAGTGTTATTTACGGTTAGAGGAACCATTAACACTGTGAAAAACTATGTGCAACAATGCTGATTCGTTTGCATCAGTTTTCTTTGATTGTCTTCTCACAAACGGAATCCTTGTCACCTTGCTCTGTTGCACGAGATCTGCAAAGAAAGAGTCGCACTGTTCACCTTTTGCGGCATCAAGTGTGTAGCCTTGCTGATGAGGTTAAGAAAACTGTATGATTCTAGTTCAGTACTACTATTTAATTATTGTTTCATCAGGATGTTATAGCGAATGCTGAATGAATAGCGAAATGTTCAAAAAAGCAGATAAATTAGCTCTTCTGGCGATTATTTTATTATTAGCCGACGTTCCGCCCACCTATTCAAGTGGGCTTCCTCAGGGCAATGGTGGCAAATGCTACGATGCAACATGTGTATCAAAAAGAACAGCATTTTAGCGAAATGTTCTTTCAGCGATCGGCAGTCATAGCACATCAAGAAGAAAGCAACCAGCGTGGAAAATGAGCAGGTTGCGCAAACGTATTGACAGAAGTATAGCAGTATGATGTGGTGAAGGTCGATAAAATGTTTGAGCTCACGGTGTATGCAGATTATCGTGTTTATTTTGGAAACTTAAGTGAGACAATGCGGATTAGATTGTTAGGCGCAGATTATCCAGATAAATTTTTATACAGCTTACATATAACTTGATACACTGATTTATAAAAAATCTGTTGTTTTGATTTTATGTTGGTACCTTTTAGTGATGCCTGCGTTAAGCTACCACCTTTTCACCAGGGCCGGCACCAGAAAAATCCAGGGACGAAGTTCGAGAAGTGAGAGGCCAAAGCCACTTTAATCTCTAACAATTATGGTCTCACACTGCACATTTAAATTGCGTCACGTGACAAAGTGGAGAACTGGTGGTTTTGAACATTTACCTCATTTAGGAATACTAGCGTAAGTGCCGTAGAAACAGAAATTAGAGGATATCATATACGATAATAAATATATTAAAGGTAGAGATATCTAGAACCATGACATGTCCGTGTAATCTTTGTTGTGTAGTATGTAGTATTGCATCGCTAGTGTTACGAGATTTTGATATATTGTATTTAGACTTCTTTAGAGTCTTCAAATGCTGTCATCTTTTTTCTACTTTGTACCTAAATCTGAGTTTCATATGCCTGTCCTCTGCTTCTTTTTGTCACATGTGCTTTGATGCTATTTCCGTGAACTTTGTGCGTTTCTGGCATGACTATCTTGAGGAAAAACTATAATAATTTATTATATGGAAATATGTTGTATTACTGGATATTTATTATATGGAAATATGTTGTATTACTGGACAGCCGATCTTTATGTTTGAATGTTTGTTTGATTGGACAGCTGTTCAACTTTAGCCAGCATCGCGGTTAGAGGTCCTGAGCTCAGTTAATGTTCTGCGCGCTATTTCGTCAGCTGGGATAATACGGCTTTGTAAACGTAAGCAGGGCCACAGAGAGCAATTGGTGATTTCGGGCAGAAAACCTAAAATGGGTTCCTTTACACACAGTCCGCTTGTACCGCTGCTTGCCATCATTCCGGAAAAACAAAAAATAAGCTAATTCCTTCGATTTTCGCCCACGGTCAACCACCAATCCCAGTTAAAACTGTTGCCCCGCAATTTGGCTCGCCCTCCGGGCTTCTCACTGTTGCGGGCCCTGAATGTATGCTCAGCGCTCACTGGGCCTTTTCCAATGCCTAGCACGTCCGCTGAATTCCTACACGTCAGAGGACCTCACAATTACATATGACAAGCTGCAAACCCAGTGGCGTAACTGGAGGTTTGGCACATGGTGTGCAAACCTTAGCTGAAGGGGCCCACTGGCCACCGGAGGGGGGCCATAAGCCAACACTCAGAAAAAAGGTTAAGAAACTATGGTGAATCCGGATGATCGTGAATGTCCACACTATTAAAAAAAAACGAAAACACCCCGAAACACGCAAAAAAACAACAACCTACTGAAAACCAAAAGAATACTAAATATATAAATGTCAGCTGAAGGGGGCCCAGTTTTTACTTTTAGCTTGACAGGGGGACGGCTCTCCCCCATCAGTTACGCCACTGGCAAAAACTACCGGCCACCCTATCTGGAAATTTCCCATTCTGGAGTTCTAGATATCCCTGTTAAAGGCAGTTTTGGCACAACTCACGACATAACACACCTTAGAAGATATACTGAGACGTAGGATCATTTCCTCTTTGCAAATAACAACACATCGATAAGTTTCTGGCTTATGCCTTCAAAACGTTGAGTTGCTTTTATTTTGAAAAATAATTTTAAATTTGTGTGTAAACGTATCATGCAGCTGTGCGTATGTGCACACAAGCAAGTTTAAACAATCGGGATATTTTATAACAGCGATCAAGGAACTTGTTCTAGGATCTTGTCCAAATTAATGTTGGCAGACTGTTCAACTTAACAGGTTTCTCATGTCCTAACTTGGAAAAATCAATTGCCCAACTCTATTTTCCTAGATTTTCAGTTTGGGAGAATGCACATGATTCTCTGAGTCCACACTGACAAACCAAGTAAAGGAAAATGGTTAGCAGGACCGCAAATATACTCGAGCGCCCCGAACTTTGAAGTTGTACAAGAATCACGAAAAATGTTGTGCCTCTGAATAACTCTTGCCTGTATTCAGACCGTTGTGACTCGGTAAAATTTGTGAATGAGTTACAAATGTTTTAGTGGGTAAATAATTTCGATAGCACGCGCTTGTTTGAACAGGATACCAATGGGGCGCAAGCAGTGAAGCCAGCAATTTTCATTTCCTGTGTGTCACTCTCAGCAGGACGACTTCCGTTTTGCTGCGTTGGTAGAGGCAAGAATTGCGGGAAAGCGAATTAAATGTTTCGTAAAAATTTTTTAAGATTAACTTAGCCCTCGGACCCAACCGCTGCAGCTTTACACGTGACTAAGGTTGTAAATAGTCTGCACTTCCTGCTATGTGCTTAAATGCTTTCCCCTGAATAACTGTTACGCGTGTACTGGAAGTCTAATGCTTCACACCTACTTCGTGACACAACAGTATTCCTGTCACTTAAAGCTAGCGAGAGAGCAGTTAAAAACATTTCTGTGACTACGGTTCTTTTAACGTTCAATAACCCAGGGTTCCTGTGCATCACCGCATCATCTGTACTTCAAGTCGCCCACAGTTGTATTATCTGAAAATGTAAAACGAAACAGACATCACGGCATGCAATCTAATCTTCACCCAAATTCAAGACAATAAAATTTTTGAAAATTTTCTCATTAAACCGCACACCCAAAACCGGTATGCCGTGTATTATTCAAGACTAATAGCAGATATTTTCCACCAAGTTAAAAACTGATGTGCTGATCAAGGAAGTGCTACAAAGCTGCAGCATTTATTCTTCGCATATCCTTCGGCAATTGTTCGAAGTCGCTCGATTCTGCAATGATATCCGTTCGTTCAATTTCGCCACAAAAGCAAACCAAAATGTGTTTTCACAACAAATGTTTCAAAGTAACTTGTCTCCTGTTCCAATTTGTTTTGCGCTTGGCGAGTTCTGAGAAGTAGCTGATTTTTCGGGCAAGTCGTCAGTGTGGTAGCGCGCAGGAGCTGACTAGATCCGAAACGTTTTTGGGTAAAATCGTGAAATCGTGACAAGGTACCAGTCAAAGCATTACTTTATTCATTTATAGGAATGCACTGAAGTAACATTTGCTAGTAGTAACACTTCCAGCAGATAACGTGAGGAACCCATGACCGTCTTTAACCGATCTCTGATGAAAACAGCTTGGCAATTCTCAATTGTTTTCACTTTCATACAATGAAAACACCAGCTTCTAATTTATGATTGCAGCATAAAATTATTGAAAGAGCAACAAAAACAACAGCAATTCGTAAAATTTCTTATCTACCGTCAAGCAAACTTGGAAATGAACGCGATCCGTTCACCGGGCAGTTGAATCGTTCAGCTCTGAATCCTTTTTTCGCAGAGCAAGCGGCGCGAGAGCCCGGTACAATCCCGCCAGTCAGTCTTGAGTAGAGGCAGAGCGGTGCCGCTGTCGTTCGAAAGTTGGCTTCAGGCATATCGGCGGTCGCTTAAGCAACCGGTCATGACCAAACCTGCTAATCGCTTGGTGATTTACAGAAAGTCGATAAAATATTTTATCTGCACTTATTTCTAGGGCGTTAATACTTTCCAGATAATGTTGATATTTCCAGGTGAGGTTATGCTGAGCTGACATATTTCTAGTGGATCGGAAAGTGAGAAAATTATGATTGAAATGCCGTTATCGACCAGCTATATGGAGATACATAGCGAGGAACATGTGCCAGATGAAAGGGGACCGATTAATATCTTGTGATCCTTCTCGATGCGTTTTAATCAACAGGAACAAAGCGTCTTTTCGTAATGACGAGATTTACCATCTGACAGCAATTCGTTGGATTGCGAATTAAGATTATTTTTTCTCTGATCCTTGGAGGTTTTGTCTATCTTTGGATGTGTCTATTTATTACTATTTTTCGAGGTGCTGTTTTTTTGAAGGTATCCAACCTTTGGTTGATTGTTTTGTTCTTTCGTCACATGAAGACACCCTTTGGAATGCAAAATGCTTTTTGTGTAATGGGATGCAATGAAAAATTATCAGAAACTATTTAAGAAGTGCAGTTGTTGTGGGGCCTCTCATGTTTGTTTGTTTAATGTTTTAGATTATGATGATGATTTTACCCTGATGTATTTTAGTATTACAGATTGGAGGAGAAACTGTTGCTCTGGAAAATTACTGTCCCACAGAAAACGGAGCACTTCTTCAAACTTAATCAACTTTGAGAGTTCAATAAAAATGAAAAATTATTTTAGTTACATGTTAGACAAGACATGGCAGTTGTAAAACATATGACCGTTGCTTTTAAATTAACTTTAACAGTTACTGGGACGAATCTATGAAATACGTTGTTGCCTGCTCTTCCATGTTTATTTTTAGAAAACCTACATTAACTTTTGTTGAAGGTAAACCTGGTCATTGCAACTGCGAAAACCTGAATATCTGCATATTTCTAGTTTTGTTCCTTACGAATTCCTATGAAATCCACACCTGTGTATATCAGCGTTCGTTGATCATACAAATCTTATTGAAAATGTGTGTAGGTCAACTTGCTTTACGCGTAAACGAACAAGCCGTGTTTAAGCACACGAAATAACATCCTTTTACAAAAGCCGGAGGTGAAACACGAATACATTAAATATAAATTTTGCAATCTCGACCAAAGTCAGTTGATAAATGCTTTCTGCTGCTGGAGAAACGAATGCTTAACAGCTCAACCTACAGTTCGCTTGTTTTTACTTATATTTAGCTGTGATGGCGTCCGTTTAATTGAAGAGACAGCGCAAAAAATATTATCGGTACCGGTAACTCCGGTGGTGTGCGATCAAGTGACAAGATGTCACAAGCCATCTTCTATACCTCAAGCCACTTTGCCCTTAGACAGGTCAGAAGTGGATTTTTGCCAGCAGGATAGCAAAGTCTCAAAAGACCAGAATACTGCAAAGAGTTGTCTGAAAATTTAATTTGGCTCAGTCCTACTACTTGGCCACAGTCTTTTCACTCGCTTCCCCTCGAGATGCGACAAGAAAAACAACCAATAGTCTTGCGGTTACACGCCCCATCGATACGAGTGAGTATGCATTGGCGACCGTGGGCGATGAAATCCTTTGTTGTTATTACAGTAACACGCTTCACTTGCTTTCTGGGATCGCGAAGTCACTAATTGAAGTTTCTCTCGGAAACGCGTTTTGGTAATGGTGGTTTGAAGTATTGGAGGCCAGGGCGTCGAACGTTGGAATGCAATTACTGGGAAACCTTGGAAAGAATCTTGAGTCATGCAAGCGGTGAAAAAAAGTTGTGCATGTTAGAAAAAAATGGATAATACACTTGATTTTTGTAGTGTTTACATTGCCGAAAATGTTTGAAATGATTTCAAGAGTATGAATATAAAATCTGCGCGCATAGATGTAACGAGACAAGTACAATGAAGTGTTTCAAATTTGATGAAGAAGTTCCAAATTAATGAGAGTGGCAAGATGCAGAAATGTAACTGAACTTTATTGCTACGTGGCTAAAATTTTACTGATAATCTTACAAAGTTATTTCTTTGTTTTCACCGGTATCGGTTGCTGGCAATTATTGGCCCGACTTTCCGTCTGTGCCATATGTGTTCATGGAACCATGACTGGTCCCCAGCAAGGCAGCTGGTTGTCAGCGGCATCGATTTCGTTGTGTATGAAGCTGCTATTTATTCAACTGACACCACACTCGTTATTTGGATGTGAACGCACTTAATGCACCCAGCAGTGTGACTGCCTAGCTTAAACTCAAAACTACTCAAGTTGAAAGCAAGTGTCCGTGCAAGCACGCCTGCAAAAAATCGATCGCTTGCAATGTAGTGTTGATTATTTCGTGTGTAACTGTCTTCTGACCGCCTATGTTGATTGGCGTCATAATCATTTGGTAGGCGAAATTGGGAAATTGCGCCCTTGTTCACTAAACTTGCTTGCCTACATCTATAGGTATTTAATAACTTCGGAGCTTGCTGTAGGTGAAGGTGTGACATAAAATGAAAACTTCGCACTTTATTGTAGCGCCAAACTATTCCAAGATGCAGAACCGAAATGTTGTTGCTTTCCCGCTTGTTTGAAAACGCCGAAGATCACATGCAGTTATTTTCTTTCTGAGTTGTCAATTTGGAAAACAATTGTACTGAGTTTTTTCTTCATTCTACCTAGAACATTTTAAAATGTTGCAAAAAAGTGCATCTTCACCTATGCATAAGAGAATAATAACACTAATCCGTGCGATTTAAAAGCAAGCTGTCGACAGTCTGGAGATTGCGTGCCGTAGCCGTAGGACTACGTTGGAAATGATAAATCAACGCTATGAATTATTGCGATAATTCTACCAAACCAGAAGACAGTTTCAATTGAATATTTGCTTGAAAATGCCACAGCAAGGGCGGTGTTTGGTGCCCTGTATTTACCCTCGTGTATTTATCAACGCTTGCAGAGTTGTTTGTCAACGGGGGACACGAAGCAGACGTTAAAATCAAATCTTGTTTACTTAAACACCTCTCATTCACAACCACACGTTGCATTGTTGGATAACGCGCCACTGTGCCGCACAATCGACTTATTCATCCTTTTCAGCGCAGAGGTTCGTTATTCCCCGGTATGAGAATAAGGGGTTCGCAGTTTTAGGACAAACTTCAATCCCGAACCAACAAGAGACTCGTCTGTCAATTGTTTTATGTTTTTTATGGCAAAGATTAGGTTACTACTCGGGCGGATCTAGAACTAGTTGTATTAGTTAACAACTAGATCTCTTTTATCAAACGCACAACTTGATAGCAGGTGAAAAGGTTCCATTTTACTTCGCACACGTCTTACTTGTTACCGTCGCTAACTTTCCGATTTTCTCACGAGCGGACGCATTGTGAAGTTGGCTGTTTCGCTTGTTGGCAAGTGGAGCGATCACGTTACTATTGGTTATGTCCAAAACCATGAAGCATATCTGTCCACGTTTTCGTTGTCAACTAGAATCTCATAAAAATGAGCACGAATCAATCTCGGCAGTTGACATAGCTACGTAATTTCCAAAATAAAAGTTTCTTGGAAGACATGTTGTAATTACTAAATCCCTCAATTCTTTTACACTTACATTTTTCATACTTCAATGAAAGAGAGGGTACTTCTACTTTCTCTTCTGCAACGTTTGATGGCTACATAGGTAAGACCAAAATACATCTAGTAAAACCACCATTCTGATCAGCACCTAAACAGTTTGTTTTTTTCTAACAAGGCCTCTTAGATCCTTGAAATTTGTTTATGTCATACTCGGATAATTATGTGAGAGAAATATGATTAACTTTTGGCCGCTTATGCTTCACATTTTCTTTTTACAGAAATTGCGCACACGTATTTGACACGAAATTTAAAGCAGTTTCTTAATGTAATGCTTTCAAATACCTTTCTGAAACCGCTGACAACACATTATTAGAAGCAAGTATAAAGCCGCACTCAACATTACTGTTTGGCTTCAGTGGCAGCGAGCAAAATGGCTTCATTGCACCTGTGACAACTCTTGTCGGTCAGTTTTAAGTGAAACGAGCGCATCGAACTCGATACAGATTGTACGCTATTTGAGTCACGACTAAAAAGCAAACAAGCATATATTCTAGCTCCTTTAGAGCATTAAAACTACGGCATAACTCAAACAAATAACTGCAATCAACCAGAAGAACAAAAATATTAATAAACGTGATTTCATTATTTACAACATAGCCATGGGGTCGGAAAGGGAGCAGGGGGGCCAAGGGCCCCTAACGGATTTTGAAATTTTCAGCAAAAAATGGTTGCTTTCTTATTTTCGAGTGGGAAAAATCAAATTTATCCACTTATGGTCCCCCCTGGAAAAATTTAGGAAAAATCCACTGGTGTCCCCCTGGAAAAAATCCTTCCGACGCCCATGAACATAGCAATTATAATGACCAAAAACAATCATGGCGCTTCCGGGTGATAGCCGAATTTTGTATAGGGTGTTCTTTTTGATGCTGCACTGACTGTGTACTACTCTACTAGGCTACAAATTATAGAGACCTTGGCTTGAACTTGCAGAGAAAACGCAAACCCATAAAAGTTTGCATGTGCATTGCTTGCAATTGTTAAAGCAAGTGCCATAAAGAGCAGAAATGAAGTATCTTTTGGGGAAACAACATGTAAAAAATCAAATAGCATGCCTCCCCACTTTTTAAAAATCTTCGAGAATCGTGAAACGTAGGCTTTATCAGTGTTTCAGAGATTTTCTCAAATTTTTAGATGTTAGACACGTCTGAAATGGTTTTCCACCTTTAAAATTTTCGACTGGTTGCGGCACAGCCAGAAAAAATCAAATTTTTATAATAGCTGCAGTCAGTAGTCTCTTTGCAAGAGTTGTGTGAAAAATGATGAAATTAGGAACAAAGTTTAAACAAACCAAAAAACGACAACTGAGCAGTATAGAAATTAAAGTACATGGGAGAACAAAAAAATTCTTCAAACATTTCAGCCTTTTGTGCAATTCACCTTCGTTAAGCTTTTTATTAACTACAGTTTTTCTCAGACTTCACTATTATTTTTATTGGAATTGAGAACGATCACAACAAACACAGGTCTTCAAAATCTTTTTTCTGGTCGCTTCCATTTGAGATGCTGGGTAGAGCTGGTCACCTCCTTCTTGCAATTTGTACCCCCCTATAAGATTTATTGTGTTAGAGTAAAATCTATTTAAGCTTCTTTTGAGGATTTAAGCTACAGCTTTTTTAATTTTTAAGAATTTGACGCAATCTGTTGCAACGGCGAACTTGAACAAAACTGGGAAGAAAATTATTATCTCTTCTTATTTTTCCACAAGTTTTGTTTCCCTGCAAACTGCAATGGTTTGGACATCATATGTGAATGCGACCCTTTCAAATAGCCAAAAACCTGGCCCCACGCTACGCTAGCCAAAAACCTTGCCTTTCAGTAGGCCAGTTAATACATATTTCATGCTTAACGCTCAGCCACTTTTTTGACTTGACACTAACTTACAACTGGTGACCAGCGTAAGTTTGGGAACAATATCTGGCACCCAGAACATGGATAACAAATGTAGGCTACTCTAGAATATATTGTGAGTGATTTGAACAATGGTTTTGGTTGTTATAAGGCTAACTTTTCTCTTCCTTCACCTCTTATGGCTATGCGCCCCAGCATAGTCGTAAGAGATGGGGGTACAGTCATACCCCTACACCTTAAAAGTTTGCGAAAAATTTGGCAAATGTTGGTAAAAATCGAGCACAAATTTTGAAGAATTTTAAAAATTCTCATAAATTTGGCAGATAACATATTTATCACATTAAAAATTCAGTGATGATGCTTTTATGATGCAGTGCAGTGGTTGTAGAAGGTTAATTGCAAACCGTTTGTTGCTGTTGGTGACTGAGCAAATCTTCGACTTGATCATGTGCACACACTTAAAAAGTTGATATGATAGTTGCGTGTCACCCAGGGTTGTAGTACTAAAAAAGAGGTGTGGGAACGGCGTTCCCACCCACAACACTCCTGATTTTGGTTAAAGCTGAACTCTAACACCAAATATTGCTCAGATGCCCTCATGCACAAAAAGCTCCTTAAATCTCGCAATCTGCTACACGTACAAATTGAAATGAAAAATCTAAATCATCAAGTAACGTTACTGTACTATAGTGCAAAAAGGTGTGGGAAGGCGTTCCCACCCCACTGCACCCCTGGTGTCACCTCAAGTCTTGAGCCCTATCTCAGCTTATCGTGTTTGATGACGCTAATGTCAACTTTTGTTATTTTTTGCTAATTGACAGATATTCAGTACTTCTCTTCTTTTCGGGTAAAAATACGAAAAGTCGGGCAAAAATGTTTCGCACCCCAAGCATTTTTGTTCCGCTTCAGCCATGGGCGCAATTAGGTGGGGGGCACGGGGGACGTGTCCCCCCACTTTTTCATACGGTGAGGATATAGGGACACAGAGACGGAGATTTTGTCAAAAAGTCCGAAACTGAACGTTCGAGGACAAGATTCGAGACTTCAAATTTTTGCTAACTCTATTTGGTTTTCCTTCACTGAGGATCATATTACCAGCCTGACAGCCAGTAGGTTTAATTTCTGGAACTTTTCAAAGACGTTTTCGTAGGGTAGTCTCAATGTGTCGAGACAAAGGGCTCGAGACCAAAACCTGTTTCATTCTTGATCGAGACCTGAGACTGAGGCTCACAAAAATGGTCTAAAGATCGATATTAAGCGTTCAGAATCAATCATTGGTAGCAATAACCAAATGTTTACAAACAAATGTGCTACAACCTCTTGCCTGAGCTTTTATCCTGTCGACGCTTGCTCTCAAGGTTAAAGAATAAACCGAACAGTGTAGTTCTCTGGCAGCTGCCGCCCTTTGGTTGTATTGGAATATTGTGGGTAATGGTCACGCTGCAGCAATGAAACTTAAGCCAAGGGTAGAAATTGTAATAATCGGTAGAAAACTCATAGTATATTGTGGGGTGAATGAATGACTGATAGAAGTTTCAAATTCAAAACAGGCCTAGAACTTCCTTAGCACCCAAGGTGAGAGACCTGGTGTCCAGCTTCGTCGTGGCAGCTGCCTACAGTGCAGACTGTGGAGCGTTGTTTTGAGGTAGCGCGGACTCGGGTTAGCGATGGCTGTAACGGTGTTGGCCACTTAGGCCTTTCGGATTTGATCACAAAATTGCCACACCTGTACAGCAAATATGCTTGGGCCTACCATATGTACCTAAAGAAAACGGTTCAAATTATGTAGTTAAAATATGTGTATCTTCACTTCAGTATCACGTGCAATGCGTCACCGAGTGCTGGTGCGTCGGTGCCAACCAAGGTCGGGTTTCGTATTGTAGTAGCCTAGTACGCGGATGTTCCCTTGTATAGCATGCCAATTTTTGCATCCATGCTGTCTCTGTTTTAGATGAAGTGGGCTTAATCATATTTTAATACGTTTGCTGAATAATGAAGATTACTGGCTTGAACGTATGGTAATAATCTCATTTCCAACACGGTTGGTGTCTAGTGGAGAGCCATCCCGCCATTTCGTATGAAGGTCGTGGCATAGGAACACAGCTGTTAATGACTCGCTGTGCAAGGCCATGTCGCTCAAACTGTCTTTGGTGACGCTTCCGAATTGCTGCTTATCGTGCTTCGTACAGTGGGTCTGTTCTCCCATCAGACTCTAGGTTTCGACCGTTTATTGTAGAACATAGTACAGTGGCTGTTTGTTAGCCTAGCTTGGTTAGGATGGTAGAAAATGGCCTTCTGCAATATGTTGCATCTAGCTACACTGCGTTCTTTTTAACGGCACTAACAGGTGGATTGTTTGGCCTACACTACTCAGCCAGTAGGCTGACTGGTACTGCAGTAACTTTTTTCAGAACCATGAATGCTATTCAAAACATAGAGGCTTCCAGATACAATGCACAAGCCTTCAGGTTTGAGTAGGGGACCTGAGGCTTGCGAGAATACATTAACTCCTCATGCACTGCTTATTATAGAACACTCAGCTGTTGTGGTGGTTATTTCATCACACTAATGTTAACGGAGCAGCTAGCAAGTTGATGAAATCTTTACGCCTATTGATAGATTCACCAACTTTGAATTCTGGATATTTTTGTTTTTTGATGCTTAGACCAATTCTAGTTATTTCGTGCTCTCTAGTCTCTGTAGACTGCTTGGGTCCGTAAACCTGTTAAGGCTGTTACTTTGTGATTTGTATTCGCGTATAGTACCACTAAAATAAATGGCAACGAATAATTGTCTCACCATGTACTAAACCAGAGTTACCCAATCAGGGGTGCGACGTGCGAGATAGCATTCCAAAGGTTTTGAGATAACGTCCTTAGTAATATATGTGGTCGTATGTGTAACGAACTAATCACTTCGTCACCACTCGGAAAATATCTGCTCCAGGGGCGTAACGAAGGGGACAAGGGGGGTAAAATTCCCCGGGCGCCGAATCACTATGGGGGCGCCAAAAGTCCCAACAATGTCACAAGCACTTTCTTCAATACAGTACATTTGCTTCCGGAAGACCTCAGGTTCAAACACGGGGGAGCCAAACTTGCTTCTTGCTCCGGGCGCCATCTAACCTCGTTACGCCCCTGGCTTGCTGAAGTCATCTTCGCTAGCACCACGCTGGCGGGCTTCAGTGAAAGTTTAAGATTTAAGCAGTGGTTCTCCACCTTTTTCCGATCGCGTACGGCATTGGTTTTTTACAGTCGCTGCGTACCGCCGCACCACTTGTTCCAGAATAACTTGATTTGCCCAAATGTATAACAAAAACTAATTTAATGCGAAAGCTGCAACTATTTCTTCACATGCTGAAAGCCATCGCGAATCACTAGTAGCACGCGTACCACAGGCTGAGAACCACCGCTTCATGGGTGTTGGAGCATTTTGAAAGACCTTGCGGTGCGGGGCATAAAAAGGTTGAAAACCACTGCACTCAAACGCAGGATCGCGGAGTCGTAAGGAGTCGGTGTTTTTTGGGTGGAGTCGGATTCCTAACAACGCTAGGAGTCGGAGTCGGATTTTTTTCTCCGACTCCGTGCGTACAATTGGATCATTTTTCAGGTCACACTCCTAAAGTTGGGAATTCCTATTGAAATGGTACAATTTCTTATGAAACTTTTGTTGAAACAGAATTCTTGCTGTGCACCACGATTTACATTGAGTGTTAGTTGCTACAAAATTCTTGACAGCCAAACTTCATTCAGGAGTCGGAGTCGGAAATTTTTGAAAGGTCGGACATTTTACCTCCGACTCCGCAATCCTGCTCAAACGAAGATAGTGTATGTCAGTCACTCTGCACTACTGGTCTCACGACGAAGTGAACTTTCAGTGTTTATAACGATTTCAAAGTGACAATGCACTGTCTTTACTGTATGTGAATTCCTGCGATCCTTCGGGTGCTCCAAACAACGTTGAGTGCTGTTTGATGATTTTTGATTTTCGAGCTGTGCGAACGATGGGCTTTTTTCTGCTGACTCTTCAGTCCTTGTGATTGCGTTTTGCGCCTCTGAGATTCCGAGAAGTATTTAGCGATTACGAAATTTGTTCTTATGCGTTGCAGTTTTTGCATGTAGCTTTGGAAATTGTCTGCATGTCTGCGTGCACGACAGAGGTCAGACCTTCTGAGAAGTAAGGATTTATATCTTCTCTATGTATCTGTTCGTTACAGCCTAATTGCTGATTTTTAACTTTTTTGTTTCTGGCCAGAACCAAAATGTACTTTTTTGAGGTTTGCTCGTAAAAATTTAAAACGTTGATTAATTTCTCTGGCAGTGCATGGATGGAGGTATTGGCGACATATTTGGTGTTAATTATTTCCTGGGTAAAGTTATGGCAAACTAGGAGTGTATAGGCGAATAAATGAAAACATCTGTGTCAGTCAGTGTGGTTCAATGCTCGACACTTGTCAAAACGTTTTGTTTGTGCGATAATGGTGAAAATGTTAGGCTTTCATAATTGACGGTTGTAAGATTACACTGACGAATAAGGAAAGTCCCATTGTAAAGATGCATGAAGGTCCTGCGTAGGCCTAGACTCGTCGTTGAGAAACATCGAGCTGTAATCATGTGGTGGGTTAGGTGAGCATCGCGACACCCATTTGTTCGAATGTGTTCGGAGGGCTGTGTAATTGCCCTGTGGTTGTAGTTTGCCACGAGTGGTTTTCAAATGGGGGTACGCAAAGGTGCTTCAAGTGGTACACGAACTTTTTAGTGTCTTCATAATTAAATTTACAATAATTATAGGTACATTTCTAATTATTGTGCTCATGATTACAGCCAAGGGGTACTTGATAGACAAACTATTGCCCACAGGGTACATCACTAACAAAGTTGAGAACCACAATCTTGCCACATCAAACGGGATGGAAGCGCTTGGCGGAGAGTGTTTGTTTTATTGTTAACGATAAAAAACGCTGTACTAGCGTTTTTATAGTTAACAGTAAAAGTAGTGCATGCCATACGGCCTGTTTCCGGTTATAACAAAAGATTTCAAGGGTAAGCTCCCTACCCGCAGCTGAAGTGGTTCGAAAAAACTGCCATCGATTTAATTTTTTTGACGTGATGACTGATCAAAGAAGAGTCGACATTTTGTGACAGGGCCTAATCGCTGTGAAATGAAGGCACCGCAAAATGTGCGCAAATGAAGCAGCGATTGTATTTTCCTCAGTCTTTACGGTGTAGAAGGGTGACACGAATTTCGAAGTTGCCCGTTCGAAATTTGTGTTGTAGCAGTGCAATGGCGGAGGACGGACACTGTTAGGCCTCAAGATGCATTGTTCTTTTCGCCTTCGTTGTATTATCGTATTGCGTTGAATAAGCTGACGATCAAGAGCGGAACGTAATGATATGTTATTTGGAGCTCGATTGACCTGCTGGAAAGTGACTGGATGACATTCTACGAATAGACTTCTCTGGAAGTTGAAAACTCTCTGGTTATATTTACAGGCGATGTGTGGTTCCCTGTAGCTTTCTTCGGGGCCGCTGTTGTTGGCATCTGATTATATGTTCATGAATCACTGTTTATTTGGCAACTAAATCATCGGGGTCACCATGCTGCACGGAAGAGGCTTTGTCTCCACGCGTTTGTAATGATTTGCGTGAGTTAAGCGCATTACTATTGGCTAGCGTATGATATTAAACCGTGACCCACTACCACTATCAGACAGGACTTTACCTTAACCCGATGGATTCTATCCCACTTGTAAGGCCTGACACCCACTCATCGAGGTAGTCTCAGGTTTCCGATGCGGTTCGAATAGGACGTCGCCGTCGTCAGCTCATTTAAAACAAGGTATTTCGTAGTTTCCGGAGATGCAGCCAAATTGCGGCGTCGTTTTCCGAACTGTAGTGACAAACGTCAATGAAGCGTAGACTCCTGTACAAACAAATCACTGTCTGTTCCGAGTCGCTGCTCACATCTTGCGTGAGAGGCAGCAGGTGTATATAATGGTCCAGCTGGTGACAGCAACGTCGTTTGCTAATCACAGCAAGATTGCGTTGTTTCACGTGAAACATGCGCTCTCGCCTTTGGTCGCGTGCCACTGGTTTGTTTTGATCGCTGATGTGCTGCAGAGTGCAGATACAAGCCCGACAGTCTGACACGACTCGACTGCAAGTCTCATACTCGCAAATTAACGAATAGCAGTACTATGGGTGAAATGAAAGGATACATTACAGTTTTTCACAAATTTTCTCAACGCTACAAAAGCCATTTATGCCATTCAGCAAAATTTAGATCTATTATTGCAAGTATGAGATGCCCTGGTCCCGAATCTGGTCAGATAATAAACTCCAGCGACATATTTTTTAGTGGTATTCAAAGACACACACACAAAAATTTCATTGGGTATAATATTCAGGGGTAAATCCTACAGAACTTGAAAAATGGGAAAAAATTGTTCAAAGTACGGAAACTTCGTAAAATTCAGAGAGACGCTGACTGCTCGGTTTCGTTTACCTGGTGTGTTTAATTGCAAAGTTTTTCCTGTACCTCCCGGTGATAATTGCCCAGTTTTCCTTACGTCGCTTGATCTGCATCTCTCAAGTATTTGATGAAAGTTTATGAGTGTTTTGACCGAATATGCTGGCCAAGCGTAGAGGGAAGTTATTACATTGCTATAAACACGAGCCCTTGGGTTCTGAAAAATTTCTCATGCGTTTCATCTATATAAACTTTGATTGCTTGTGATGAAGAGTCACACGAGATAGTGTATCTACTAATTTCAAAAACCAGAGTTGCAAAAACCTTTGGGAAAACTTACACCAAGTAGTCAAAAAGTTGCGGAACTACTATCTTAGGTTGCAACTGGCAGTTCTTGAAGCAGTTAGATGTGCTAAGAAAATATGAAATGAGAGTTAGCCCCTGTTAACTCCGCTGCTTTGACCCTGTGAATCCATTCTCTTGAAAAAATATAAACGAACGCTGGCATGCGGTTGCGACATGGGAATGGTGTTAAAGAAACTAAGGTGATGACTGCGATGAACAAACCGACCCGCTGGTGTTTGCGCAATGTCTGACAGAACCATCGTCATAATCAATTCATGCTCAATCTAACGCGTCAAAAGCCATATAGTCACAGTCTTGGCGGTGCCGACTTCCGAACAAGAATAGCTGGAGCGTCTAATAATTTCTTCTGTCTTGTTATGCGTCATTCAAGCTGCATGATGCGTACTTTTACTGCCCTAATTTATGACCTCACTTTTCCAGTTTCATGGATGACGGCTTCCAACTTCTGGGGGTTTTGCTTTTCACGTTGGTGCAGAACAGGTTGTGCGCAAACTTTTTGAAGTCCAGTGGGTGACGTTGTTTTGCGTTACAAAACTCAAATAATTTCCCAATACATTTGTTTATATAAAAAGACGTTTTAATCAAGCAGTTGTGATCTGCTTTAATAAAATTATGCGAAAACGGCTGAGGGATAGGCAGAAACAATCTGAAGAATTTGCCTTTGTATTTGCTTATTTGGACACACCCAAACGACAGCCTGACATTTCTTTCATTTTCTTAAACGTAGAAAGGGAAGGAAATTCCGCTAGTACAAAGTATTTGTTGAAAATACGTTTTTATTTGTATACCTGTTGCCCACGAGTTGGCTGACGCGACAAAGGATATGTCTGATTCGCTACGGCGTATTTTCAGTAACAGTTTGATATTTTTTGTTCCTTTTTACATCTTTACTTCTATCACAAAGAAAACGAGAGCGATTTATGGGGCCTGTTATTTGTGTGTTTGCGTACTGCAAATAGCGTGGGTCACTTGAATAGAGCGTTAATTTTTAACTCGTCCGTGCGGGCTTACGGAAAACGAACTGCGGAATTAATGTGTGCTTTGCCCCGTGAAGAACGTAATTGTTCAAATTTCATTTCTCTGCCTTTATGGAAGATGTGGCCGTCGATTGAAAGTTACACCGTATGACAGTGCTTGTGTTCTCTGTAGAAAAGTGTGTATTCTTTTAATTTTTTGTTAGCTGCAGTTTTGCAAGCAAGGTGGATGTGGGACATCAGCGCAGAAAATTTGGTCAACGTCTGCGATGCTCAAAACTGCGTTCATTTGCCAGCTGCAGTAGCTGTTGACAGATCTGCGGAGACGTTTGTTATTTTGTAATATGGAATTCCATTTTATAGTTAGGCAACTTACAACATTCCTTTCAGTTCAGTAAAAATGTTTCTTTAGCGCCTTCTTGTTTGAAGAAGGCGTTACAGTGTAAAATGAGCAAAATTGAAGGGTGTTACGTATGGTGCGGCGCATACTCGTGTAATTACGGTTGTACAATGTTATATGCTTTGTCGTTCCAGATCAATCTGTACAACATGAAAATTGTGTATCAAAGCTAGACCATTTTGTTTAAACATTTCGTGCTGATTGCCTTTCGCAAAGGAACGTGTTTACACACTTCAGACATTCCAGAAAAAGCTACCTGTGTTTGATGGTTACGAGTTTTTGCAATATTGAAAAGATTGGAACTAAGAGTAAACAAGGAAATGAAAGAGGAAAAAGATTTGCTGTTGCTGATCCTCCTTTGTTTCACAGGTGAGAAAGTGCTAATCACCTCAAATGCGTAAGGTTAGTTTACAAGTCATCCACTTGATCATCCCCAGCAACAGGAATTGCATAATTATTGCGGTGACTATATTTCTAGCTGTTCCGTACCTAAAAGTCTGAATTTGACTAAGTCAAAGGTTCTTGAACGTTTTCAGTCGCGCCCTCTTTGGCATTAATAATAAATTGATACTCGCGCCACACCTAACCTCAAAATCAAGCACAAAAAACAGAACAAGAGTTTATTTGCCATTATTCTGCTTTTCAACAATATGTCGCTGCCATGCTCGTGTTCCCCTTGCTAACCTCTCACGCCCCCCAGTTTAAGAACCCAGGACAATAAACAGAACAGCTCTGCGTATCCCAGCATGATGGATGAGGTCAATTTACATATGGGCTTTGCTAAGCAAATCTGATGTTCGAGACATATCGCTATTAACACAATAAAATACTTCTCGATCGTTAATTACATGGATGTGTTTCCATACGCAAACTGGTCTTTTGCAAAGCGCAAGTAGATCACACTAAATTCCCATACTGAGAAGTTTACTTCCGACAAAACTAAGCACAAGCAAGAGCTGCAGCTAATACAAAATTTCGACATCAAATTGCTAAACTGCGGAAATAGCTTTTTTACTTTTTAGTCTTTGTCGATGCAACCATTAGGCACACTTATTTTTAATAAACTGATGCGATTGCTGTAGTAAAATCCCTAACTCAGATACACACAGCATTTTGGTTTGTGATTGAAGTTTTGTATTTTTTGTTGTCACTCGCGCTCACATCTCGCTCGAATGATACATAATGAACCGATGCTAGTGAAACAAAAATCAATCAAAATAAACCTAAATATTACGCGAGAATAATGCGGAAAACTTATGATGGCATATTTTCTGTTGTGGTGAGTGACGGATAGTTACGTGAGAACCTACCTAAATTTGAGAGAACTGCCTGAAATTCGATAAACTACGACAGCCATTTACGCACTTTCGATGCAGTCGTCCGGTAAAATGAGAGTGTGACAGTAACAAGTTGCGAATATGTGGACTGTCAACCGTGTATACATTCGTACAAACTATTTCGACTTTAAACCCGGGTTGCCCTGTGGTTTAAGTTTATGCGGTTCACAATATAAAAGTAGGGTTTTCAATTTCGAGTAGATTCAGTGACTACAGAGTTAAATTTCACAAAAATTTTTCCACCTTTCCATCTCAAAATCAGTATTGTTGACTTGACACCTCCAGCATTTACTTTAGTTATTGTTGATTGCATTCTTCATAGCGATGGTGGTCACACTACACCCCTGATCGGTACTGCCTGTCCTTGAGCGGCTCTAAATGAACACGCACGTAGTCGACTAAACTGGTTATTTCCGTGGCTATGCGAACGCAACATCTTTCGTAGAGTGTGGCACATCCACCTCTAATTCCATCTTGAGATATCAAGTGCTAGTATTTCTAGGTTCTGAAGTATTTTATTTGGCAACGAAGGTGTTTGCACGATCTGATTAATTCTACGATTTTAGCGGAACTTAAAAATAGAATTTTGTATGGAGTCACTTAGACCAGTTATTGGTCGCAAACCGTGGTCACTTATGTTAGTGACATATTATGAAAGGTTCTGTGATGGCTCTGACTAGGGGATAAAGCAGACACCCGCTGTAAAGTAAGTTACAAGTTTGGCCTATAAGTATCTTATATAAGTACCAGGCTAGTAGGTTATGTTGATACAAAACCATACATCAGAGGCCAATGTACTCATTGTATTTGAATAATCTGCAGGAAACTCTGGTGACAAGCGTCGAGCACGTGAGCGCAAAAGTTCCTTGCAAAACAGCCCAAAATAATCATAACACTTGAACGCAGCCAATTCACTTCGTTAATCATGAACACCATCACCCCTGGGGTATATTAAAATGTATGCTTGCCTTGTTTTGAAATATCTTAGCGGCCTTTCGTTGTTCGCTTGCTTTTAGTCGGAATCGTGCACCGTTGGCTTTCATTGACCTGGTATGAAAACATCTTATTTTTTTAAGACATGTACTATTCATTCTGTCAACACAAGACCCGAAATTTCATGAGCACTTAACACCATACAGAAAACGTTAGCATTGCGCAGTACATACGCCTTGTTCTAACAGCCGAGAGTTTGTGCGCCAAACCTGTGATCATAGAAGAGCCGGTTGACAAAACGGTGCGACAGGGTGGTGATGTCACACTGAACTGCGTGGTGGAGCATTTACCGTCCGATGATCTGCAGCCTGTACAGTGGACAAAGGGAGCGTTTGGTTTGGGAAATGATCGTGAACTTTCAAGTAAGTTGTCAACGTAGCGCTTTTTCCATGATATTAGTATGCTCTGCACTGCCATTGAATTAATCGTACTGCGAGCACAGTAGGACATCCTGAATCCTGCATAACCCTTTATTAGTGAGATTCTGCTTCTATTGGTCTGGTAGTAATAGGATGAAGAAAATATGAAGTCAAGTTTGCTCCCTATATTTATACAGTACTAGTTTGAGGCACAATGCATATACAGTAGAACTCCGATTATCCGAACGCCTATTATCCGAAACGCTTATTATCCGAACACGACTTTAACAAAAGAAATTAGAACCTGACAAGA
>JGI24159J19872_10000167_pt1 | contig 45774 bp, 29 predicted proteins | sample Ectturendosymbi4_FD_19872 | JGI IMG/M metagenome (IMG submission 19872) | reverse complement strand
GTGGAACAGGCCCACGGCCCAGGTCACGCAGAACAAGCGCATCAGCTGCTCGCACTCGGGGGGTCCGAAACCGTCCGAAGTGTCCGCCTTGGTCTGCACATCGCCGGAGCAATCGCGTACGGTGATCCGCGACACCCCCCAGACGCTCTCGTGCCGCGCTTTCTCGGGGGAGATCTTGGTGGCCGAGCGACGAAAAACGCGGGCCCAGCCCCCGTGCTGCACAGACGGGCCAGATTCGTCGTCGTCCTCGTCACCATCGTCGTACACGTCATCGGGGTCATACGAGGGGCAGCAGTCCCCGGCGACAATGGCGGCCTGTTTGGACACGCACACCATGTCGATGCGCAAGGGGATGCCCATGTCGCTGGGCAGCTGGATTGCGATGGTGTCGGTGAAGCCGGGCCTGCGTGAAAAAAATGATATGTTCGCGTGAACCTGATCTGTAACGAGATAGCTGGGGTCGCGGCAATCGCAGAGGTCGGCTATTATGGAATGGAAAGTTTGCACCGGCTTGCAACTAGCTTGGGACACCAGGGGGGAGAAGAGTTTTCTGAGAAGGGCCCGAATTTTTGAAACCATGTCCAATGGTTTTAAACTACAGTATGTCCAACACATTTTTCCAGGGGGGGGAGGGGGCGAAAAAATTTCCAGAGGTCTTCACCTCCTCTAGTTACGGGCCTGTGCACCGGTCGACACAGACGTCAACAGATAAACCGATGGTCTGTTGTTTAAAACGCATTTCAACTGATTGTCTTGTACCCATGGTCGGTTCCGATGACAGCTTAAATTAACCTGACTTCTGATTGAAAACACATGTTTCACGGCCAGTTTGAGGCAGCCTGTCATAAACGAGAAACTACCAACAAAACTTTTCGATTTTCAACCCCGATTTTCTGGAAGCTTCTTCGACGTAAAATTGAGCGCTTCGAAATCAAATACTTTATGCTAAAGATCAATGGGCAAAAAAGTGTGTTAACTGACAACACCAACTAATTACCAGGACAAAATTCACTGTTTGATATCCCGGAGCCAACCACGCACCTGAGAAGACCTTTGTAGTTGTGACGAAGCCACACGATCGGGGTTTCCCCTTCGCCACCGGTGACCTTGAGCAGAACGTCGACGTCGCCGTAGCGCCACCCGGTGGTGATCATCACTTCGTACGTGAAGTTGGTCGGGTGGAAGCGGTCATCCCCGGGCACCAGCATGATGTATCTCTGCGCGACAGGGCGCACTGACGATTAAGATACTTAGTTTATTGCCGCAACAAGACCAGAAAATAGGTCGGCCTGTAGGAAAGATTTTTTCGTTACTGCAGTTGGAACACAACATGGCGTCAAAACGCAAAGTTATGAAAGCAGAGCCCAGTCCGCTGATTTCTCGAGAATTTGCAGTAAACCTAATTAATTGTCAAAGCTAAATCCCATTATAAGCTGATACTTAGACATTAAGTCAAGAGACGTCTCTCTCGATCATGGTATTCTCTCCTTAAGGAAAGCAGAGGCAGAATGTTAAGAGAGAATTAATTATTTTTTGGAGCCCGCCAGCGAGATTTTACATATTTTGCGGCCTGTGGTGAAAAATAGATTTCCCACCCCTGATTCAAAACATAAATGTTGGCCGTTAAAACGCAGTTTAGGAGAGCAAACAAGCACGAGCTGACAACACAAACGTCAAGAAGCTTTCAATGCGTTTGATGTATTAGACCATCGTTACTTGTCAAAGGCTGCTTTAACCTGAAACACGGGGTTGTGCATTTATGATGGTGCATTTATGTCACCATTTGTGGTGAAAATCTATAAAACAGCTTCGCACGACGGTAATTCCCTTAAACTGAAACGAATTTTGAGAGGAAATGCAACGGTTTCATTCCCTGGAACACTTAACTTAGTTTTGTGTCACGTTAATACTTACGTCGGGTGTGCATGACCCGGTTTTCAAATATAAAAAAATACACTTTCCTTCAACTGCAGTTTATCACAAAAACTACACTGAAAATACAAGTCTCACTGAGCAGTTTGAGCACTAACAAAGTTACTTTGTACTGTAATATCATACGATTTTTGATGAAAAGTAAGTAGGGTGTCGAAGGTGTCATGTATGCCTGAACTGAATTACTCATAAAAAAAATATTATCGATGTGAAGAACTTCTTTTGTATACTGCTAACAAGGCCCTAGAAGCATGCACTGAGTGAGTTAGTTTCAGCTTTTTGCAGCGCCACTCACTCCAACCATAACGTCGGGTCAGCATTACCCGGTCACACACACTAATACTTTCGTCGGGTCTGCCAGATCCGAACCTCACTCCCTGTGCAAAATCTAGAAGAGCGTGGATGACCGCAAGCGCACCTATTTACAAGTCACACAAAAACATGAAGCTACTGAAGAGTTGAAAGCGCGTCGACTTCCGCTTACGTAGTGTCACGTGAATGACCTCATTTGACCCGGGTGCGCGTTACCCGAGTAAGTATTCCAGGGTTAAGGATGTATGGCGCTAGTTTGCTAAGTATGGGAATGATCTACGAAATGCACGGTTTTGTGAAAAAGAAAACAACCGATTGCTGTCTACGATACTGTGCAACAAAATTCGAATTGCTGAAATCGCTGCTGCAATGCTTCCGGACGCACACTGTGTGCGTTGTGCGTTGATGCCACATTTTTGGGCAGGTCCGCAAACAGGGGGATAACCAGGGAATAGCACCCCCGCGAACTTTTCAAAAACATGTTTAGTTGTTAGGTGCAACATCAAATTACAATTATTTTGCCACACGAAAATATCAGCTGGTTGCGGCCCTGCTTTAGGGAATGGATTATCTGGGGAGGCAGAAACACTGCCTTTACTGAACTGTCTTATCAAAATGGAGACTGTCTTTATCGTCAAAACCACAGGAAATACCTGTCATGACAATTCTAAACGCCGCGCCACGCCACCCAGCAAACAGCGAGTGATATATCGAAAAAAAAAACAAAACGGTCGGACACTCCTTGATCTGTTTTTTTCCCTCCCCAGTGAACAAGTAAACAAAAGTCAGACCTTCCAGCGCATCTTCTTATCATTTCTCAACGCCCACGCGACAAACAAGGTCGCGAGCAGTGCGAGCGTGCTGGTGAAGACAGGGACGGCGTAGCTGTCGTACACGTAGAACACTTTGTTTACGCATTCGAAGGTCGCGCCGTAGATGCCGAACCTGGTAACGATCGGCGGCAACATGAGCGAGGTGGTCGTGATGTTGAGCCGCACGAATCTGTCAAAACAAGATCAAGCCAGATAAAACCGGTCCTGACTCGCAACAACATTTGATGACGGACGTTTCTTAGGGAAGCTCCCACATTCCGACCGGAGATCAGACGATAGGGTCAGAAGCATCACACGGACTGCAATCACATCTACACGATCGCCAGCGTCATCGTTGACCGTAAAAGGTTTCGGCGACGCAGGTCGTGACTTTGTCGCCGTTAGCTTTGAAAGTCAGTCGTTTTTACAGGCAAAGGTGAATGGCGCAACGCGGCCATCGGCGGGCGAGCCTTTGTCGACGCAGTCCATGTATGGACGGCTCGGACGCGCATTATCGGATCAGAGACATTCGACTCGCGTGCCAGGCATAATAATCTGCTCCTTGGCGCTGCACTCGCGCCACGGGAAAATCTTTCTCGTGCTTAAGCGCAAAATGCATGTTTGTCAACAACATGGAGAGCTTCGCCCGAATGCCACCTCATTTGCACGCCGTGAAAACGTTCAAAATGATTCAGAGGGTCCCTGGCTTGCGAGCCAACGTCACAAGTCTAATGCGCCATCACTATAATCAAAGTAAACAACAGCAATGAAACAATCAATTAAAAAAATGTAAACAACATGTTTCCTCCCCAGGCTGCACATTCGCAATTGCTCTCAAGTGTCTCTGTCACTAGCCTAAGGTTGAGTTGAAACGCGCGGTAATAGATCCAAGCCTGATTCTGGCAACTCGCCAGGTCCGGGCAAGGAGCAGCTGATGGATTGGAAACCCTTGCGGGAGCAGCTGATGGATTCGCGTGTGCGACGACACTGCAGGTTGACGGTGATTACTGTCACGCTGTGTCGTTCTGAGATGAGCAAGCGGTACTCCTTCGCCAAACGAACTTCGTTTTCAGTCTTTGGGCGCAGCCTATTAGTTTGCGTTGACTCGCAATGCAGGCCAGTCTACTTGCTCTGCATTAATTTTGGAAGTGTGTGAGCAAAGCACGAGTCAAAAAAAAGTATTTCGAAAATCTCACACCACGTCCAGGCTTGGCCTTGAGCTTCTGTGTGCTTGTGAGCATTGAAAGCACGTTTGCGTTGTCAAACGTTCATCTGAGAAGTTAATAAATCTGTTACATTTATTGTACCGACTCCAAAATTTCTTTTCAATACTACAGCGCCAAGGAAAATGGCTTAACATTATACGAAAGCTCTGCACAAAAGTCTGCTGTTTCGCACCATTCTAAAGCTCTTATTGAAAGGCTTTGTGTTAATGGCATGATCGGCTTTCCGGGATTGAGTGCTGTGACTCCGCTGTCACGTGACAGGCGTGCAAGTCGTTGTTTCGCTCTTGCAAGAAAAGTGGCAGCGCCGCCATCACTTTTCAATTTTCGAGCACAAACAAGATACTAGCACGTGATCATTCGCTCGATTACTGATTGGCCGCCGGTAAAGTGAGATGCGACGAAGCGAGACAAACAAGGATTGTTTGTTTACGCGCGAACGTTTTCGAAATAAACATCAGAAACAGATAAACAGTGCAATAACGAGTACGACCAACAGCAAGCACAGGACGCCGTAAGAATAAGGATGTATGACAAACTACGCAAATTTTGTTAAAAAAATTATACGAGAAAAAAAAACGATTTATCTATATAACCTCTAAAATTGAAAAGACAACACTAGTATTCGCCAAGTGGGCAGAGAAGAGAAACGGGCAATTGGTAGGAACAAAATCTGTTCCACTGACTGAAACGCTAAGAAGTTGACGTCAGCGACCAAGGTAAGTCATATCCACTTGACGTTTTCTTTCACTTTTGCTGTTTCACAAAGATATTTATCAATAATCGTCCAACAAAAGAACCTTGCTAATTAAGTGCGACCACATTTCCGGTCAATTTTTTTCCAAGGGACTTAGTGCAAAAACTTCTGACTGTGCAATAAACGTAATGCCACGCCGCATGCAGACCGGTATACCTGGCCTGTAATACTTCGAAGCTGTAAAAGAACTCAGTTCTTGTGGTTCCCACGATCGATTGAAAAGGTCCAAGTTTCTTGTACGCGACCCCGTTCGCCGACACTCCGATAATGAAGGACTGCGTTGGTGAAGAATGATTAGAAATACAAGGTTGATCAAATGAATCACCGGGCTTAGTGCGAAATACGTTGGCAGCTTATAAAAGATTGCGTCATCCGTTTCACAGCGAAACAATATTTGACTTCTTTTATTGAAAATATTGCACTTTATTTCACAACAGTAAAAGAACGCAGCCGTGCTAAGACAAGATATAAATCAAGAAACAGACAGACATGATCAAACACACGACGTTTTGCGACAGTGTTCGATGCTTACGTAAGCACGGTTTTTAAAACTCTTCGCTTGAGGACTAAAACCTTGTTCTACAACATTGTAGTTTGTGTAGGACAATAATACCAACCCAATTGGCTGAAGAACAGACAATCCAGTGATTAAAAAAAAGAAAAACGAAATCTTTAACGCAATTGAAAACAAGAGCTACTGCAAACACTTCCAACAACTTCGGTTCAACCGCATTTTGAAATTTTGAAAAAAAAGCAAATCAAACTTTCTTCTGGCAGTGCTGAATCAACGCAAGACATTTTGATGAACAAAATGTTCTACAAAAATACTGCTGGCAAGAGAGCCTATGACTAACAGGTTAAAATCAATTCGTTCTTATAATTAAGCCTTTCTACTGAATTGAAGACACAAAGAGACACACGTTTTTCATTGAAACTCTTGAAAACTACAATTTTTTTCACAATTATTTTTGGCCTCAGAAACAATAAATTTCTAAAACGCCAACGAGAAATTAATAGTTTTTTATTTTCCACTCCAACCTTGACGTCATTTTCAAAATTCCGAGAAGTGTGAAGCCTGAAGCTTCCAATCACGTGATCGCGCTTCAGGTCAATCGTGACGATCCAGCCGGGCCAGCTGACAAAGTGTTCGAAGGAGTAGGGAGCCTGGAAGAAGACGAAATTTGTCTGAAAATCGAGCTGCTTTGAATTTCGCCGACCGCCGCAACAAACAAAGTTTGTTACGAAACAAACCTATGCATGGAATCGCACGTGGTGAACCCACGGTGTTGAGTTAGTCACAAAAGCGGCAGCGAAACACGACGCCCACCTCGACTGGCTTCCAGTATGTGTCTGGTTCGTCATCAAACATTTGCATGACGTCACATTCGACTCCAGTCTCGGGTAGCAGGGCGGGGACATGTTTGGTGGCGACCGTGGCCGGGGGTGAAACATGGATCCAATGGCCCAAGTGGTCAATGACGAGAACCTGGAAAGGTTAGGAACCGATTGCGGGAACGAACATTTGCAATATCTAAAACACTTTTGTGCAGGTCTCGTTGATTTGGAGATTTTCCGACTGCGATTGAGCATATCGCATCAGGACAAGTGAATAATTACGAAGGAAATGAACTAAAGGTAAATTTTTGTTTGAATTGCTGGGACTGACGAAACAAGAACATAGAATTGCCAGGGGCTGAAATGATGGCGAAATAAAACGGTGTGCCAGACAGGCCCGTAGCCAAGTTTTAGAGTTTGGGGGGAAATACATTTTTAGAGGGGCAAGATTTTTGTTTTTAATACTTGTTCAAAACAAATTTTTCTGGGAACAATAAAATTTGGGGACACAAAAAATTTGGAGGAATGCCCCCCGTGGCTACGGGCCTGGTGCCAGATACAGGTTATTCCAGATTCGTCGCCATTCGCTTGAGAAGCTGAGACAGTTGCAGATCCTGTGACTCAAGGCTTGCTTAGCTCCACCCATTAGTTTTGAAATACCCACACTGCTCAAACCCGCACAGCCGACTGGCAACCTAACGAATAAGATGCGCAAATGTAAACGGGAAAAACGCGATATCGCCGGAACTGTCCAATCCAGGCCCGTAGCCAGGTTTTAAATTTAAGGTTTAGGAGGCAAAATACATTTTAGGGGCCATTATTTATGTTTTTGTGGTATGTTTTAAACAAATTTTTCTGGACCCAACAAAATTTGGGGGGTGCCGCTGCCCCGAATGTCCCCCGTGGCTGCGGGCCTGAGCCAATCAAACACAGATGCTGTGCACGCGCACGTCGAAACCGGGACTTCACCGGCTTTTAATTTTAAATGCATTGATAAGAAGTAAAAAGATTCGAAATCAACCAAAACCGCCGCATCACCTGCGGCTCCCCGCAGAAAGTTCCAAGCTCCGTGTTGTGGAAGCCGAGATTGAAACCGTCCGGTTCGTTTCTCAGAAACGCTCTCCCCTGTGCGGCTCCGACCCCCTCCACCACATCCTGGTGCGCAAGCGCGAGCGGTTCGTGGGGGTAGACCAACTGGCTTTTCGGAATCAGTTCGTAGAGGGTGACAGCGGTGGTAAGTTCTGGAATGAACAAAGGTAAGTTCTAGCATGCGTATCCCTGTTGTCGGATATCGTAAAACTTGCAGGAGGGACGAAAAGTGTTTAAACATTCAATTGCAGAGGACTAAAAAAATACATTTTTCTTTGCCCATACACCAACTAGGTAACCAACACGATATTGATAGCGTTTACGGAATTATAAACGTGCGGTCCAAACAACCCACCATAGTTGTCCCATTACCCAAGCCTGAGCAAAAGAGAACATCCACACAAATAACGGGGTGGGATTTGGACTGATACTATGCAACGATGTTTGTAGATACTGAACGTTAAATACATCTCATGGTCACACACTCACCACTGCAGTGTATGTTGGCGCGTCGGGGGAGCCATCGGCCGTTCGCCGTGCAGGTCAGTCTGGCCCCGATGGTGTCGGCCTCTCCCACGATCAAATTTCCGATCGCATCTCTCTCTTTAGCGATGTAATAGCCAGGGCCGCACGTGTACTCCACTTGGGCCCCGATGCTGTAGTTATTCTGGCCAGACAGTTCCTCTCGGACAGCGTTGTCAACGGAGCCCGGATCGCCACAGTCCACAACTGAAATTGAACGTGCGCCTTTTTTCACCACCGTCTTTTGGGCACGTGACGCAAACTGATCAATTTCAGGTGGTTGTTTCTGGAGTGTTGTGGGATTCTTTTTACTTTAAATGGACGTGAGAGAGAAAAGCTTTCAGGGAGAATTCCACAGATTTCTAACAACACTGCATGTCGAAAAGCGTTTTCCGACAAATTTTTTGCTCACCGGCATTTAAAATCAGACGTTATGACAAACGACTGACGTTTACAAGAACGGGTATTTCCCGAACAGACGGTATTTTACTCGTAGCGATAATAATAAGTTGCTGTGCACTGGGGCGAAGCAGCGAAAGACGCAAAATCCAAGCAACGCACTCGCAGAAGCTTACTTGAGCACTGGAATTCGGTCGAAGGCGACCACTGCGCGTCGTAGCTGCACTGCAACGTGATCCTGACTATTCCCGGCCGGACGAAGTAGCCCTGGTCGCACGTGTACGCGACGCGCGACTTGAAGTGAAAGTTGTCCCCTTGCCGTCGAGCGAAAGGCTTGTGGCCGGGATCCTGGCACTTGATGTCTGCGGCGAGCAGCAGGTTTTCAGTCAGGCAGGTGCCTACGCAGGCCCGTAGCCACGGGGGGCATTCGGGGGCAGTACCCCCCCAATTTTTTGTGGCCCGTCAATTTTCATTGCGCCCAGAAAATTTCATTTCAAACATACATAATAAAAACCAAACTCTTGCCCCCTTAAAATGTGTTTTTCCCCGCCAAACCTTACAACCTGGCTACGGGCCTGTGGCAATGTGCTTGGCTTCACTATCTTTAACGCTTAGCAACTCCTTGCGCTGGCGCTGGGCAAACCGTCATCAGGCGCAGCCTGGCGTGTGCGCAGGCCCGTAACAGAGGGGGACGCAAGGAGAGCGAATCCCTCCCTGAAAAATTTTCCCCTCCCCTGGAAAATTATGTTGGACATACAAATTTGGGCCCCTTTCAGAAAACTCTTCGCCCCCCCTCCTAAGGACCCAAGCTGGTTACGGGCCTGCGTGTGCGTCAAAGATTGGCAGTCTGCCAGTGGCGCTGATTTGCTCTGACACTGGAACATTTCAAAACGCAACACGCTGAAGCCAACAAATTTGCTAAGAAAAGCGATCATGGCACAACAAGGTGAACCGAGATAAATGCTTGCACATATCAGCCAAGCCACTATAGGCATAACAGTGAAGTTGCATTTTTTCGGTCTACTGGCTCGAACTTTCACCACTGGCTAAACCTGCGTCTCGCTTATTTCTTATTATCTTGCAGTAAAAACACAACTTCAAGGTGTTTTTCTACTGATGAAGGTAACCGCTACAGAATAACAAATGAGTAAATAAAATAAACACGGCTACAGTCCACGCACGTACCCACGCAGTCGATTTTGGTCAAATCACGGCTCCACTGGCCATCCGGACCGCAAGTGGCATTCATGGTCAAGGCCATAGCGGTTCCCGCGATGTAGTAACCGTGGGCACATTGAGCCGTGGCCGTGTCGTTGTATCTGAACTGCCTCGTACCGTCCGGTTGCCATCTTCCACCAACGACATACGCTTTCGGGGGCTTGGGTGGTACCAGACACTGGATCACTGCGACGAGTACACAAATAGCAGCTGCTGAAAATCTGACAACTGTGCCGTGAATTGCAGAACACTGGTCGGACGTCGCTTGGCCGAAAATAATCACCACCAGCGCCGCAACCAGCGGATATTTTCGTGGGAGGCAAAATGATTGTAATTTGATGTTGTACCTAGCAACTAAACATGCTTTTGAAAATTTCGGGTGGGGGCAATTGCCCGGTTGACCCCTCTTGGTTGCGGCCCTGATTATCGCCGGGTCCAATTATTGTCCAGCACCCGCACCGATTTCCAATCGCGTTGATGGTTCGCCACCGAACCGTCGCCAAACGCATGTTGGTCGCCATGACGACAGTAAAGTACACAGAGCGTAACAGGTAACAGTTCACGCTGCATAGTATTTAAAGCATTCGCTGCAACACAGTTTATAAAATTTCACTCGACACTGCATCCAAACGAACTCGATTCCAACTAAAAGGGCAACGATTCACAGAATGACGCCAGGATCTGAATTAATCCTGCGATGAGACACTCTCACATTTCTACACATAGCGCCACAAGACCGCAAACGCCGGGGGTACAGATCCCTGGGTCATGGGTGATTGTTTCGATCTTCGAGCAGCAAGCCGCTGCACTTACGTGTGCAAAGTATGTCTGCAGGCGCGGGCACCCACGCCAGGGATGTGTGGCAAACTGTGGCGATGGAAGTGGGGAGGGGTGTTGGATACATCGGGTAGCCGTCCTCGCCGTGGTCGACCACGTACCCTGCAGAAAACAACAAAGAAATGTTCGACCACAGATCCGATTCGATCATCGTTACGACCGACCGGAAGTGACGACACAAGAAGCATTGTGAAGTGACAGCACATAACAGGTAACAGTTTCAGGTCCAGCGGCAACTGTCGTCTGAAAGGAGTCGCAAGTCCGAATACCTATCCACCCTCGTGTGCAACGTAGGATCGTATGACTGAGGTCCCACAGTACCACGAAACGTACTTGTCGAAGCTTCGACAGAGAGGTGATAGGCGGTGTGCAGTGTTGTGGCTGTGACCACGCCATGGCAGACCAACATACTTGTCAAGACCTACACTGCGTAGTATAGTTTGCTTTTTTCCGCAACATGCACTCCATATATCTCACATAATATAATCTGGTACGCAGGGCAGTTCATTATGACGAGTGGTTCAAGTGTGCAAAACGCACTATAAGTTTTTTGGTATTCCATCATCGGTTTGAAAGCAAGCAAGGAAAAACAAAAAACGGAATAACCTCAAAAATACCTTTGTCGCAAGTGTACATCGCAGTCGAATTGAGTACAAGAGATGCAATAGCTAAGGTTGCGTGCTTGACATCCGGCGGCAATGGGCAGACGAAAGCTGCAGATAGAAGTGTCAAGTTACGGTTGCAAGCAAACGATCGCGGCGTGATCGCCGTTTCAAGAACAGAAAGTACACAGTCGCGACGCACTGCGGGGCGCTGAGGGGGGGCGGTTCCGGTTGGTTGAAAACAATGTTCTTTCCTTTTATGGAGTGGAACTCCCGGGAAATGAAAACCCTAGATTTTGTGAGATTTTTGAAAGACATGCACTGACGAAACTTACTTGCTTGGTTAAAAACGCGACCATTCAGTCACATGATGCTCTCTGCGGACGTTTGCAGAAGTCGGTGCGGCGTGATGTCGGAAAGGAGGAAAAACAATTTTGAATTTAAAAGTGTGCGCATAGGGCGGTGAAAGTAATTGCAGGGTCATTCTCTGTCAACTGTCCCAGCCAGTCAACCCACCATCCCAGATTTTTCTCAAATTTCATAAGTAGATAGAACTTTTAATGCTGATGATTCCAAAAAACTAAATTTATTGAAATTGGTTAAGGTTTCACGAAGTTATGGACCATACAAAATGACTACTTTTTGTGGTCAATGAAGCGTAACGACTAGCAAGAAAATCATCAAATATCTTTAAAACTAAGCCGTTCCCCGCTGTAATCATTTATTTGTTGCAAAAACTTAACAAAAGGTTGTCTCAAGTAGCCCTTCTTCAGTAGTGAAGTTGTTATGCATATGAAATTGTTATGCATATAGAGCTTTCAGATGATGTATTGCACATGCCAATAGCATGTGTGCTCGTCGAGATACTACCATTCAAAATTTATGTCACGCATGAGTGGTTTTAATGGCTATCCATTTTCTTTGCCCCAAAATTGGGGTAAGCGCATGGATTTTTTGAAAATTTTCTTCACAAGTGAAAATAAGATACTTGAGACAGCCTCCTGTCAAGTTTTTACGAAAATTAAATGATTACAGTGAGAATGATATAGTTTTAAAATTAGTTGGTGCTTTTCTTGCTAGTCGTTACGCTTCATTGACCACAAAAAGTAGTCATTTTGTGTGGTCCATAAGTTCGTGAAACCTTAACCAATTTCAATAAAATTTAGTTTTTTGGAATCAGCATGAAAAGCTCTATCTGCTTATGAAATTTGAGAAAAATCTGAGATGGTGGGTTGCCTTTTCCAACTTTTTTGGTTCATTTGACATAGAATGACCCTGCACAAAGCAATCAGGGGAGTTGTCAAAGCAAAAAAGGCAACGACTAATTGAACATAACGATTTGTATGAGCATATACATATCATGCAAAACGTTTTAAACTGTGCACAGGACAATTGCAATATTCTTGGCTTTTACCTTCATTGAAAAAGCTGCTCTATTAACATTAGAAAATTAAAGTTTTGTGCGAGTATAGCTCGTGTAACCACATTAATTAACACGGTGGTGGTCGCAGAAGAAAGTTCGAGTACTTAATTTCATAATCAACAAAAGCAGCCATTCAAAAAAAACAAAAAAAATGAATCATACGAATAATACACGTCAGCAGGACAAGCAAGAACGCAAAAATCTCTTAACAGTTACTAAACGACATCCACGCGTAACAGAACACAAATTGCTTGCTTTTAAATGCATACTCCTAATTACACTTGCTAATCAGACTGAACCTGCATAGCAGCCATGACACTTCACAAAAAGACCAATGACAGACGTACGCGAACAATACTTTTGCGCTGTGCTCGGTTGCCACGTGCCGTCAGCTGTGCAGCTGACGACGAAGGTGGTCTCGCGTGGATCGGTGGTCTGGTCGAAGAAATGGGCTTGCTTGCACGTGTACGTCACCGACATCTCGTATTTCGTGCTCGGTGACGTCACTGAGGCGTTGCCGATCGTTGGGGGAGGGCCGCAGTCGAGAGCTGCGAGCAAGAAAATAAAGAGAAAACGGTTCAGCGTAAACCAAACCGGCGATCGAAGGCCCCTACCACCACACACTAGGAAGTAGTAGATCGAAGACAACGAGAAGATACACTGAGTGGTGCCAGTAAGTTATTGGCGATGCAGCAATAATGACGAAGTATCAAACGCAAAAGTTTTTGGTTTTGGTTTCTGATCTCCTGCAGACAACATTCCCTTCCGAGTAATAACGTGCGCACGCGATGCCGTTACCGGTGCTTGGCATGTTACTAGGAGGGGTTGGGTGTATCGGTACTTGAAAAAGTTAAAGACGAACCGCTCCAGTTGGAGATTGAAACAGTCGCGCGACTTTTTGGCGCTGTAGCATGGCATGTTACTAGGAGGGGTTGGGTGTATCGGTACTTGAAAAAGTGGCCAGATTGTAGGGAGTTTAAAATCTGGGTTTAATGCGTGTTATGCAAACGTGTTCTTTTTTCCACTTCATAACCTCTATATTATTTCTCTCTCTTTCATACTGTCGTGATGTTTTCGTTTTGCAGGGACTTTACGTTGAGTGGCCTTCTCAGTCATTCCTGGTTGGTTGACGTTCGTTAAGATTGACCAATCACACGCAGCTTGTCACCAGTGCCCACCAGCCATGACTTACGACGTCCGGTTGCGTCCTGATCTTTCTGAGAGATGCGGATCATATGCGCTCTGATGCAGAGCTGAAATCGTTAGTTTGGATGCGAAAGGGTTGTTATGGCAACTCGAGCGCAGTTACATTTGAACTGGGCTTACAGCTACATTTCCTCTGCAGTGCTCAGCTCCCTGCGGATCTGAGCAATAACTCGACAGACATCATCAGTTGCAACCCAGCATTTACCCGCAACTCTGTTGATCATTCAACAGACGTAACACCCGAGTGAAACTTGAGTTCATCTAGACCAGGTGTCCACAACCTGCAGCCTTCGATAAAATGTTTATGCCTATGTCTACTGCGGATACTTAGTAAAAAGACGGTCAAACACACGTGTGGAAGCAGGCTAGGCTCAGTACTGTGTAGAAGCAGAACAAAAACAACGCAAAAATATAAAACAATCTTGAACTCACTGGTGGCCTAAATTCACAAAAATAACCGTGATGCGGCCGGCAATAGCGAAAAGGCTGTGCACCTCTGGTTTATATTCATAACAACTCCAAACTGAATTACAGTTCAACCATCAACTTCAAACCTTTGAAAAAGATAACTAACTGTCAAGGGTGCGCGATTGGCCTAAAGATTTTTGTCAGTATACCAACATTTCCTTTCACTTCAACCTGAGACAAAGTTTCATCAAATGTTTGCACCAATGAAATTAACTCAAATAATCACAAGTTTCGCCAAGAACGTGAACGTATAAGTCACTGCAGGAGCTTTGCAGATTATTATGCGCGTTTTAAATACAGAAGAGAAGGCATTTACAGCAGCAACAGGTACATTCAACTCTTCGCCTTCATGCAAACAAGCAACTGAACACCAAGGCCGCACTGACGTTCGCAAGGTATCTCGTTCGCTTTCCAATTCCACGTGCCATCATCACCGCAGATAATAGTCGCGAACTGCTTTCCTTTGAAGATTGATATCCCCCCCACCTTGTGACCCTCCACGCACTTGTACGTGACGTGGTAACCGGCCTCGAAGATCCTGCCCTGCATTGTCGAGTTCGAAACGACGGGTGGGTTGGGACAGACACGCACTGGGAACAAACAAGTAATAAAGACGGACTCGTGCAAGACAAAGGAAAAGTTCTGCGCAAACGCGAGCGCGTCTACTGGCGGAAGAACACGTTTGTGAAAATATTACAGCTTTGACCTAACTGCAAATCGTTGTCATGACAAATGTTTGGATAACTGAAAACTTCTTAAATCAAACGCTTCCGCCTTATGCAAGAAGTCAGCAGATGCTTCGAACAGTTGATTAATTGCCAACAGTTTGTCACATTATAAATCGCCCAATGCAAGAGCAGCACACGGTTTCATTTTGTTATTCATTCTCCGGGGTATTTATCGTGCATATGCAATGTTGCTGCGGATACGTTTGGCGGCAGTGTATTAAACAAAACCTGTAAACACATGTTTTCATACCTATTCATCGCGGATACCACTGCGCGACCTTTCACCTTTAACAACAGTATGACGTAACAAACAGTCGCACAGGCAGGCAGACCGACCTAGGCACGTTCTGGTTCTCGGGTCCGGATCCCAGTGGCCCTTGTCGGAGCAGCGAGCGGTGAACGTCTTGCCACCGGAGGTCAGCACGTGCTGGTCTTTGCACCGGTAGGTGGCGATCACGCCGGGGAGCAAAGTGCTGTTGACGCTGACGACGCTGGCGGTCTTGTGGTGGATGGGAAGACCGCAACGGACACCTGAAGCGAATGCAACTCGCCGTTACTACGCAGTGTAAGATGCGACGGGCGGCAGCCAGCGCTGCTTCCTTCGCGTCGAGTCGAGCATGTTTTCTATTCGAGTTGTTCCGATGTAACGACAGAGGCGAGGTTGAAAACGACCGTAGCGCATTTGCGTTAAGTTCTTCTGTGCGCTCACGAAACGTACTGTTAGCGAAAAGCAGCTTGACGAATTACAAATCCGCGCGATCTTGTTGTCCGCGTTTGGTCGAACAATCGCATCTGGGTGGCCGAGGAGGAGGAAAATCACAGCGATTTCCGATGAGGGGGAGTACTTGCGGCGCAAAAAATCGAAGGATCGCAACTCCGCGAAAACGTCGTTGTACTTTTTCGAAAAATCGCAAATTTTGAAAAAATAAGCCAAAAGAAACTTTCTGAACGAGAGTGATCGTTTTCTGAACTTATCGCCGTTGCAAATTGACAACAGTGATCACTTACGTTCGCACATCAAGCCGTCCGGAGTCTCAGTCCACGCGCCATTGCTTAAGCACTCGGTCCAGTAGCCCAGCGCGCGAGGAACGTTGAACTTTCTTCCAAGCAAGCACTGATACTGGAACCTCTCGCCGACCCGAAACAGGGCCCGTGGCGTGTGGCCGGTCGGTTTGACAGAGTACGGGACGTGCGGGGGGTACCAGCAAAAGACCTCTGCAACGCGCACAGAACACGATGTTGGAGGCGGCGCAACGTGCAGGTTTTGTTCGAGTTGCAACTTTACAAATAAGAGCTTAGCAACATTATCTGCCCTGAACTGGATCCAACACAGGCTTTGTCTTCACGTGCACGACGGAAAAAAATTTTAAACGAGCTTCCCGAAAAACATCTTTTTTGACTTCACCGGGACAAACAAACTTTACACGACCGCGATTGTTTGGTCGCTTAACTAACAACTACAATGACTGCAGAAGTTGGAATATGTTTGGCCAAGTGCATGAGTTAACGTGGGAAAAACCTGTTCACAAACTGATGAAGTGTGCAATTCACGTCGCAGTGACGCCATTCCAGCGATTGCGAACGAAAATAAAACAAAACCGCAGATTTCCTTTCGCAAAGACAAACCTTCGCAATACTTCAAACTATTGCCGTCTCTCGGTGTCCACTCGCCCTTTTCGTTGCAGGCGATCGAAATGCTGAGCACATTGCGATAGAACCAAGTACCTTGAAAGAAACAACAACGTCTGACCATTTATTTTCTGAAAGCATTCCGACTCACTGTGAGTTGGTACGGCGCACGTGTACTACAACAAGCTTAAACTCGTCGCATGAATCGAGTCTCACGTTTGCTACTCGCTTAGCGAATTACGTCATAACACTTGCCACCGCATAGGTGCTTGCTCCCGGCTCAGTATCTGGTCACACATGGTATGTGGTACCTTCATAGCAGGTGTAGGTTATGACATCTTCAACCTGAAACTGTCCGAAGGAACTGGCAGGGTATCTTTGGGCTCCTATCAGGAAGCCGGGGTCCGAACAATTGACTCCTGAATAACAATGTGATGGATGAAATAACCAAGCATTGCTTACCCAGCAACCATGAAGTAAATTTCATTGACATATAAGCTGGCAATATGAACTTGAGATCAAAGTCCGCGCGCTACACTTTAAGATAAGAAAGTCTGGAGAATGCACGATGCGCATTTTAACGTACGGTTGGCATTCAACCTTACCGGCACGTACTCGTGAAGACATTGCACCATTGCAGTGTTTCCGTCGAAATTATTTCATTCGTACAAAAACTGAGATATTTTTTCACTCCAAGAAGAACTTTTGTCTTTTTCTGCTTTTACTTAAAGGTAAGTTCTGACGGTAAACGTTATCAGCTGACATTCCAGCTTCAGAACATCGTTGGTGCTCGCAGCAAAGATGCAGAAAAAGTCACAGCCAATAACTGACCACAATTCACGACGAGCAGCCCCTTGTCTTCTATCATCACTAACAACAAGACTCAGCGCCACAAGCAACTCACGTGAACAGTCCCCGATGTCGTCGATACGATCCCACGTCCCCTGTCCTGTGCACGTCAGAGTGATGTTGGTGAGGAACCCGCCTTTGTTCTGTGGGATGTAGAACCCAGGCATGCACCTGAACTGCACTTGACTGTCGTACGCTGTGCTGACGCCGTAAAATGCGCCGTTTTCGGGGGTGTCGGGCAGCCCACAGATGACATCTGACGGTACAGACAAAGCGCGCGTTTATCGATTGTTATCGTCGCGGAGGATCCGTTTCTTTCCGAACCTGGACTTTGTTTGACGAGCGTGATGGCAGCCGGTCATTGGCCGCAAAAAAATTGTAGCAGATGTTCGGCCCAAACGCCTTTACAGCTTTTTATTTGGCACCTGACGAGGGATAGAAACTTTAAGGGGGGTGAAGTGGCCATGACATGCACAGTTTAAATAAAGCTGCAGAAAAGGCACACGTAAACGCACGTCGCGTGTGCGGCAGCATCTCTACAAGGCAGAACGATAGCTTTGAGAAACTCTTGAGCGAGCAAGGGCAAGAGTTAGGGGTACAGAGGTGTGCCCCTTATCAGCAGACCGCACTTAGCATCCCCCATATAGTCTCAAGGAAAGGAGTGGCCAGTACGTTAAGGCCACGTTCAGCTACAGGGCCTGGCAGAGTGCTAAAATATTCCTCCCCTGCCTATCGGTTCCCCATGCACAGACTGATTACTTGCATGGTGGAACCGTTCGACCAAACTTCATTGGTGATAAGTTTTGGTCTATAGCTGGATTCCCATAGCTGCAATAGCTCAGTGGTAATGTGTCCGCCTCTCAATTGGCAGGTTAGGTGTTCGATCCACAACCACTGAATGAATCGCCGTAGCGCTTCTTGGGCTAAGAGCGTTCACCTCAACCGCCCCGGCAAGAAGCACAATTCAGGTCTCGGCCTGCCACCAAAAATTAACAAACAAACAAAAAAAGAAACGTTTTAATGACGTTGCAATTGGCGAACGGTTCATAACAATAGTGTTTAAAAACCTGTTGGGAAAGCAAGGTCGCATAGTTCTGCTTGTTTTGCCAACACCTGAACTATTGATCGCCTGTTTTACACGATCACCCCGGTAAAGACACAGCCGGCTTTGCAAAGTCGCCAGGGCAGGTGTTGGCGCTTCGCGCACTCCCATCCACCAACAGGCTTCGTGCAATGCTCAACCTATTGTCTTCGGAATCGCAGAGCTTGACAGACTTTAAATAATCAGTATCTGGCAGCTCACGGTGTGGCCAACCGCACATGTTAAAGATACTCCGTGCAATCATTAACATGAAGATTTTTGCAAAAAAAAAGAAACAAGGAATGCACACTTAAATTCCGATCGTTTGCACTCGCTCACCTAATTCCATCTCCGACAGCAACGAAAAACAAACTCCGGGCACTCACCGGCGGATTCGTAAAGAAAATACAAACGAATTGGTGTTTATCTTAGCACTAAAAATTAAGCTCCAAGACCATTGAACAAAACTATCTCTTCGAAATCCGGCCATTAAGCGCACATGTTGTTGGTGTTGACATTTGAAATTTTGTGAAAAGAGAAAAGCAACGAACCATGACAAGCGATGGTGTCCAGGTCGGGCCACCACAGGCCGGTCTCATCACAGAACACGGACGTCTTGGTCGTGCGGTGCCTGATGTAGGTCCCGGCCGGGCAGGCCAGATCCTCTCTGGCCCCGTACCCGGTCTCGATCGGAGCAGTAAGCACGGTCATATTGGCCGGGACCGCCAGGGGACCGCATCCGGCCGCTGCGAGAAGAGAGAGAAAAGTTGGTGATGAGGGCCATGGCGTCGGAAGGTTTTTTTCCAAGAGGGGCAAATAGTGAATTGTTCCAGATGGCGGCCAAAATCATTTTTCCAGGGAGGGGCAATAATGGTGGAGTTTCATTTTACGAACTCGAAACTAAGAGAAAAACATTTTTCTATCAAAAGGTTAATAGGAAAATATCGAATTTCAAAATCCAGAAGGGCACATTGTCCCCCATTCCGACGCCCATGCTGAGAGCAGAGCAACGATTTCGTAATTGACTTCACACCGCTCGGCGGAAACTTTCTGCGCGCGCTTGAGCTGCGGATGAATATCAGTACAAGATGACGATATTGAGTTTCGCCGTGAAACAAAAATGCTCGACAACACCAAAGTGGGCGCAGTACAAAAGTACCGCGGTAACCACACAAACATGCACAAGAAGACACTTTTAAATTGACCAGAAAGTTTCGTTCAGACAACGGATACAACAAGCTTTCAAAAAGTTTTCAATAACCCACGACTCTTTGTCTACGTAAGTGCAGAATGATATGCACTCTTAGAAAAAAGTAGCTGACTAAAAGGGATGTCTTGAAGGACTAAAACGGATGCCCTGAACTCACGCAGACACGAGAACGTGGCAGGATCCTCGTCCCATTGACCGTCGCCGCGACAGACGATGACTCTGCTCCTCAAGTGAGTCTGTTTCTCAGGCTGCGGGAAGAAGGAAAGTTACGTCGTGCAAGAACCAAAAACATAAGGATAGAGTTTTTTTTTAATCAAAACGGGCAAATATTGTTTCAAAAAAATCGCTGGCACACCAGATTAGGTGATCATTATGACTTTCGGCTGAACAGAAAAACCCCTAAATTTTTTTCTTCCTGAGATTTGAACTAGATGCTCGAACGCTGAGTACTTTTTTGTCCACGGAGACAAAAAAATTTTGATGCCTGGAGTCGGAGCCCGAATTTTCAGTTCCGGCTCCACAGCCCTGCCTGCAGCATGACTGGGTCGCACTGTTGGAAGAAACCATTCGCACACCACTGTGTGTGCTCGGACGTCTCCCTGCACAACGGGCTGGTTAAGAAGCTTCGATTATTTTAAGTAGAATACAGCCAAAATACGTAAAAGTACGTTGGCGGGTGCGCTGACCGGGAACATAACGCGTAACCGCTGAGCAGTGAAAGCTACGAGTCGTTGGAACTACGTGCCATGGTTCATATGGAAGCAACGAAACATCAATCTTAGAAGAAAAGGAGCCCGGGTACGAAAAATTACGTCTAGGTCGGAGACTCAAAGGCAAAAAGATATGTTTCAGACGAAACGCGTAGAAAAAAGCTACGAAATACCACTCACCAGACAAAAAGCTGGTGGCCTTTGAGCAATTGTTAATTTAAAAATTTTTTTTGAGAGGGCTGTGTATGAAATTATATATGCAACAAAAAGCGATTCATACCATGCGCACACGGTCAGCAGCAGGGGCGTTCTCACCTGGCCTGGTTCTTGTACGGCCAGTCGAAGAGGGTCATTGCATTTGAAGAGAACAGGATCGCCGAAGCCGAACGAGAAGCCCTCGTATTGTGAGTTGGGACGCGGCATCGGAGCGTCGCACGAGATCGCTGCGCGAACGCAAATGAAAGCGGTTTTCGGCCCTTAATGTGGGTCGACTTGCCCACGATCTTGTACTGAGCAAAGTTGCAATTAACAGAATAACATTCGCAGACAAGCGAGTGGTTTGCACGATCTGCGAACACCTTATTCCGATGTTTTTGCTGCTTTCTCCCCATTCGCGTAACTGGGACAGTTTGGGCAAAAATACGATCTCTACACTGGCTGCAGCTGTTGACAGAAAGCGCAAGTGTTTCAGGCATTTCGAATCGTAATTTTGCTCAGTGCAAGCAACGCTGACAACGCCTTCAAGTGCTCATTGATGCCAGTGAAATTTAATCACAGTGCGGACTTGGATTGTTTGGTCATAGACCGAATATTTTTTAAATAACCGAAACAGTCAATTCGGTCATAATGTCCAACAAGGTAGGTTAATAAATACTGTTTCGTCGAGTTTTAATACTATTACGGGACAAAACACCGAAACGTTTCAGCGAAAAAAAGCAGGTTCGAATCATGCTTTCATGGCAAGTAGTCTCTTTTCAAAGACAAGCTTCATATCCATCAGCGCCAACAAATTGAGTCGATTGTGGTTAGTGCAAACTCTTCACGATGAAAACCAAGAATGTCCGGCAGTTATATTAATGGAATCGTCAAAAATATTACTCACGGAGACATTTCAGGGTGCTGAGGTCGGGGTGCCACGCTCCACTGAACATGCACTGGGCCGCAACCGAATGGTTGGCAGGGGAATACCAGAATCCAGGCATGCACGTGATGTTGATGACACTTTGGAAAGCGAAGCTTCTTGCCAGCACCAACGCATTGCTGACCTCAATGGGAACATCGCACTTAAACTTGCTTTTATCTGAGAATAAACAGCTCACCAAGAAAATAACCTAGACTGCTTTGTAGAGACCACCTTTCATATTCTATCCCACTGCAAGTCATAAATGCATGGGAGAGACGATGAGTTTCCTACAAGCTCACGACTTAATGAGTCAAAGAAAGACAGATTAAGCCAGTGGTTCTTAACCTTTTTTCACATATTTTACCCTTTTATCAAACAAGATTACCGGATTTAACCCGAATACACTCAGGGGTGCTCATTTACTGAAAATACGAAAGTAACAAACTCTTGCAGTTTAAAATGATTTATAAAAATTTACATTTGCTGCAATTTATGGTTCAGTACATGTACCCCCTAAGAAGATGCAATTTACCCCCCAGGGGTAAATTTATCCCAGGCTAAGAACCACTGGAATATGCGTATGCCAGTCTGCAACAAAAGCGTAAAATCTGCGGAAAAAGAAGCCCGAATTTACAGGAAACAGAAACCGATGCGCATGTCAACGCGGATCGACTTGTCAACAGAGAAATGATCACAATAGAAGTTGAGGACCTGATCTTAAGTGCAACCCCAGAAAAGGAATTAAAAAACCGGCGCATCGACCACTTGTGTGTGAACCAAATGACCACAGTCCGTAAGAACCCGTCAGCGCGCCCAATCCGTATCAAGGAAGCTTTTTAAGTTGCTCTTTTCGGTAGAAATAAAAACAAAAATAATTTCCGGTTGCAACAGCATCGCGTTTCTTCGCATCAGAAGAGATCAAAGGAAACAAACAAAAAACTTTAAGGTCGCGTCGACCAGATCAGTAGCCATCTAAAGGCCAATTCATAAACGCATCTGACTTGACGCAAACTTAGATTTCCCTAACGATAAATGAAAATCTTGTTGCGCAATCCTCGAACTCGGCTACGTTTAGCACAACCTTTCGAAATAAAGTGGTAAAAAGGTAAGAATAAAAAAAGAAATTAAAATATAAAAACGCCGTTCGTCTCCGCATCTAGTAAGGTGGAATTTTGCGGAATGTTCCACTGTGATGCTATAAACATAAGTTCATTCATACGAGCACTCACCCAAACACTTGGCGTACTTCGGGGACGGCCACCAGAGCCCGCTAGAGTGGCACGTCGTAGTAAAGGTGGTGGAGTTCCGCGTGAAGTAGGAGTCCTTCGCGCATGTGTAGGTCACCGACGCGCCGAACGTGTAATTCGTTCCNGACTGTGTCGCGTACCAGATCAGAGGGGGAGGGTCGCACTGGATAGCTGAAAAATACGGAAAAAGGAAGGGCGCTGCACAACCCACAGGCGATTTTGGACGTGACCTTTGTGCATGATGTTGTTGCCATCCGACTGCTCGAGCGGCAAGTGCGCAAAGCTTCACTCTGTGGCAGCAAGCAGGAACAGATGTCACGATCGCTCTATTATTGCTTGTTGGCGCCACATATATATGGGTTTTTTTCTTCGCGCACATCCCATTCGTGGTGAATCGCACATTCAACGCAACGCCAACCGAGAGGTTGCAAGAAAATCAAGAAATGCAAGTACAGCACGTGGGTTGCGGGGTTGAGACGCTGCAGCTAAGGACCGCGCTAAACTAGACCTATCCCACAGAAGTCTGACATTCTGATGTGAAAGAACAACTACAAAAAACAAGCACCGTATAAATATAAACAATACGAACCTCCAAATATGTTAAAAGAAATGAATAAAATCCAAAGTAACGGATTTACAATTGGGCCTTTCAAAGTCGTTGGGGAACGCGCGGGTTTACAAAAACGTACACGCCTCTTTTTGGTAAACGCCGTTCTCTAGTGATAGAATGACACTAAGATTGTTATATTCGTTCTCCCCGTGTTTAAATAACGTGACTTGCCGCATGAGAACGGCCGTAGTTCGCGCATCCCTGCACTAGACAATTAGAAAAAGAATGTGAGAAGTTTTCGCGGGCAATTTAGGGAGTTGGATATCTAATTGAACTGCACAATAAACATGGAAACATGGCGTTGATCTCGATAAATATCAAAACAAGGAAATACGAAAAGACAAGAGACTAATAATGGCCAGGGAAAAACGCCGCGGTACTTTAATTCACTGAAGAATCGAGACGGTCAACAATTGCCGTTAACTCGGGCGAAGCCATGCTTTAAAAACGTCAGAAAAATGCTTTTACGCTCCTGTCGAATTCATTAGAATGCGAATGGCTTTTACAACATTTGAGTTGTTTCAATGCAGAAGGAGCTGTTGCTTCTTGCCGTGGCAGAAACAATGAATCGTAAATCCTCGGTCGATTTTTAAAAAATCATTTTTATTCCAAAAAAAGGGTGGGATTTGGTACTTTTGATAGGAATGCAATGTTACTTTTGAAGAAACGCCTAAGCTACCACTTGACAGGTAGTTTTAAGTTCAGTTATGATAAGTTAATAAATTGATTGAAAAGAGAAGCCATCTGAAACAGCACAGCCAAGTCATCAGCTGTTGTTTTTGTCTCCACGATTATCGAATTTTGCGTCACAGCGGACTCAGTGGTAGTGTTTGCAACCTCTCGTTGGGCGCGGCGTTGAATGAGCAATTCACCACAAACGGGATGTGCGCGGAGAACAGTACTTGTATCTCAGTTGTGACCACACCTCCGTCACGCCCACCTCGACAATTGATTTCCGCCTGAGGCCAACTCCAGCCCCCGGTCGCTCCGCAGCTGATGGTGATGCGGTCGACCCCGGGGCGAATATGGAAGCCCGGCTGGCACCGGATCGTCGTCACGTTGTAAAACTGAAACGAGTCGCCTAGCAACGACGCGTGCGTTGAGTTGTCCAACGGATTGGAGCAATCGACGACTGCGCAACAAGATGCACGACACCGTATTTATGACGCGTACGTACGCGCATTTTTCGAACTAATCATAAGAGTTCGAAATCGGGGAGCATTTGCTGTTTTCACACTAAACCAGGGGTGCTCAATACGTCGATCGCGATCTACCAGTCGATCATGACATTAACACCCTGGATGATTCAATTCAGTGCAAGTCATCAGAGTAAACTCAGGTAACGACAAAAATGTACATAGTTATTTGTGTTGTTCAATATGGGCTCATGTGGCCCTTGCAGGGTACAGCAACATAGATTGTAAAAGGAATTCTCAACATATTTATTCACAAACATATGTTTTGCCTTTTTGTAGTCGGTAGATCATTTGCCTTGTTCATTTTATAACTCACATGCTGAAAAAGTGTCAGCACCTGTACTAAACCGTTCACGCTTTTCAGAATCCAGTCGTTTGAAAAATACCTGATCTGTAGCAGTTGATGCTTGCCGGCAGTAATTTTTGTTTCTTACCTTTGCACGTCGGGGTCTCCCGGTCCCATGTCGCGTTCGCCAGGCACGTGAGGTTCAGCGAGAACACGCCCGGGCTCACCCAGAAGCCGGGTTTGCAGCGATACTGGACGTGCGAACGGTACGTGTTGTCGTCGCTGAGTCTGATGGAGTTCTCGGTGGGTGGCAGCAAAGGGCATGTGATCACTGAGTGTAAAAAAGGGGAAAAGATCCGATGCGACTTAACCCCAGCTGTAAACACGCTTCCTCCGCTTGCTGTGTGCATTTTTAAAAACAGGTTAAAGAAATGAACGTGGTAACTTGGCAGTCGTAAAAAGATGAACGCTTGACTTGAAACCTATATTTCTCCGGCTTTTCAAATGCTTCAAACACAGTAGGGCCAACCAATTTTAGTCAAGGCTACGGTGAATTTATTCAGAAGTACTGTTCAACCACAAAGCAATCGTCATCATGCACGTTGAAAAACGGAGACCACGAGCTCGTCACGAAATACAGTATTCATTGCCAGCGCAAAACAGAAAACTATTGGCTGAAAACCACATATTTACTTACTTGGGAACATGGAAGAGCATAAAAACAGTGAAACAGCAACAAGGACCCGCACACGAGTCGTTGTGAGCGCAAGATCTATGGCCAAAGAAAAAGAGGCAACGCACGTTTGCAATCCACTTGATTGACTTCCGGGCTCCACATCCCTGACTTGAGGCACATAGCGGTCCACGACAATTGCGGAAAAGGCCGTTTCGGCGAACCAAAGCCGTGAGCGCACACGTACGTGATATTGGTGGGGTACTCGAATCTCGGGGCGTACAATATCGCATGCAACCTGGGTGTCGGAGCGGAACAGCGGATCCCTTGAAGGAAACGTAAAAATGAAGCGCTATCTCTGCGGTGTCGCCACGTTTTTGAACAACAACATTTTTTCGCAAAAACACCCATAGCAGACGCCCAGGAACGCCGGAAGGTTGCACAGCGTTGAAAAGAATGTGGTAGAATACGCTCTTCTTCTGTTTCATCACACAAACAATCATGTTGTTCAAGAAACAGCAATCGACGTGAGTATATAAAAATCGTGGCCGCATTGTTTATAATCATTCCAATTAAACAAGTAACTAGTCTCCACAAAAACGACGAAGCCTAATCGATCAGTAAATTTTTTAAATAGGAAACCATTTCACGCAGAACCCCATCCTCAGCCCTGAAGTCTGATTAAAATAGAAGATTATGTTTAGTTACTTGAAAGCAGATATGTGCAAGTCTGAAGTCATCACCAAAGTCATGAAAGCAGAGCCTGTAGTCGACTGATTGCTGGACAGCTTCCCCAAACCTCAGAGTTTTTAATTGTTCCAACTAAAAACGTTTAACGCAACGGTTGCCGAGAGCGCAGAGCACAAAGCAACTCACTGGAGCATTTGACGTAAAGCGGCTCTGGGCGGAAGTAGCCATCAGCGCTGCACGTGAAGTTGATCGAATGGTAGCCCTTGTCCAACATCACCCAGTAACCTTCGTCACAGGTCAGCGTGACGTTGTCGCCGTACCAGTAGGTCGTGCTGACCGAATGTGACGTGTTGCCGTGCGTGAAATGACTCACGGTGAAGTTGCACCATCGGACTGCAAAGCAACGAGTCAAAGCCGTCTTTGCGTTTTGCTTGCAGTTGAACATGTCATATTTCAATCAGGAATAATAGCAAATAGCTTGTTATTACACGCTAAATCAGTAGTTCTTAACCGAGGGAGTCATGCAATAAGTTTCGAGCTTTTACGCGCTCTACAACACGGAAAGTTTGAATATTACATTTACATTTGTTTTTAAAACTTATTAAATGTCAATGGGGCTTGAAACAAAAAACAATTAGAGGCGCGGTAGAAAAAAGATAGAGAACCACTGCACTAAACAATTTAGTGAGGCCGCAGGAGTTTGGGCGAATTCACGGAGTTTGAGAGATTTTAAGAAGAGTAGGGAATTTCAGCGAATAAACGCATTTTCAAACACTTCTCAGTAAATTGCTTTATTCGGGATAGCACCAACCTAAAATTCAACTCTCGGATTATTTAGCTGCGTGAAAGCAAACCACGCACCAGATCACGTTTATGTGTTGCTGTTTGAATCGATGCTCAAAGCTCCTAATGCAAATACCTGGAACGTGCGAAACACGTTTTGTTGCTGGTTCAAACATTAAACTCTGCAAAAATAAACTGAAATTTGAGCACACCCGCGATGTTTATGCATGAAGAGCCAGTAACAAAGAAATGATTTCGTTTTTATTGCAACGACACGGGCTGAACATTCCGCGAAATTTTAGTTTTTTTTGTGGTCGTCGGTAGCGCCACCTACAGCTCCTGTTGGCGTGGGTCCGCTTAACAGTCGGACAGGACACAATGAGGGTAAAATGCGTAAGAGCCTCCAGTTTATATGTGTGCCGGTCTATTCGGTTACGGTGAAAGAACTTATAACCAGGCCCGTAGCCAGCTTGGGACATCAGGAGGGGCGAAGAGTTTTCTGAGAGGGGCCAAATTTTTTTGAACTATGTCCAATATTTTTAAATTATGTCCAACACATTTTTCCAGAGGGGGCGAAAAATTTTCTCGGGGGGGCTTGCCCCCCCCATTACAGGCCTGCTTATAACTGTTCGCCGGTCTAAATCCGCTGAGCAGTAGCAGCAGCACCTCTGCTTCGCATAAACCGATCGAAGGAAAACCGCCGCTTACTCAAGCACTTCTTGCCGGCGTGAAGGTTGTCCCACGTTCCATCCTCCTGGCACGTCATGGACAGTTGAGTGAAACGGCGATCGCCTTCACGGAACTCGTAGCCCGCTTTGCAGGTAAATACAATCGTCTCGAGGTACGTGTACGCCGCGGGCGGGTTGGGGACAAGCGAATCAATGGGCGGTATGGGGTCCGGACACTGTGTCTCTGTTGGTTACGCATACACAAAAGTTGAAACACTTTCAGATCTTTCAACCGATGCAATATTTTCAGAGGAGCATTTCATTCCAAGCACAGGTTGATTTGCGCAGCATTTCTCGAGGAAAGAGCGACTGAGGTTTGAAACGTTGAAGTAAGTACAAGGCAAAAAATTTCCCGGTTTGGTTACAGTGTCTAGCACATCGCCACATTCTCTGTTGATACGGTGTCATTTATAAAAGTTAACCGGTGTTTGGTAAGAGATAAAAACACACAAAAACGCTTTAGATTCCACACCTACCACTTTTTGCGTCCAAACACAAGTTTGCACGACTAGAGCAACATCAAAAGTAAGAAGCAACAGTTTGGTCAGTGCTTCAGATGATGTCATTAGCATATTTTTTGCCATTGAATCAATTGCACTGATCCAAGCAATTTTCCTTACTTCCAAATTAAATAACTTCACAGTGATGTATCACAAAAAAGCAAATAATAATTTAAAAAAAAACGAAAAACTTGTGGAAACACAACACAAAAAAGTTTTGAACCTCAAGAAGGTAGGTTGGAAAAGTTTTAACCAATGGAAAAACACGAAGCGTCTTTTAAAGGATATGTAAACGACGATGATGGGCATGGGGCGGGAACCAACGTGGATTCGCTGTGGATGGATCGGTCGAAACGAAGAAAAAACCTATGCAGGCTTTTATAAAATTTAAACAAGTGATGAAATGGCGCCAGACAACTGATTCCGACTGTACTATACCGCTTCTTATAACGCTGGGGTGGGGAACCTATTTACTATCACGGGCCGCATAAACGATTGATTTTATCCAAAAATTCTACCTTTATCTAATTATGAGGGATAGAGGCTTCTCTTGACACACTGTCGAAGTACCTGCTTATGATGGAGTTTCGTTTGACGCGATTTTGTACTCTAAATTGGGTAACGAAAATTCTGTTGTGGGCCACAGTTTTTTCACCCCTGTTATAAGCATAACGTGCGAAGTTATATTATGAACAGCCTTTGATTGACCAGACATAGAAACGAACCATAGCCACCAATGAGCGTAAGAAACCGCGCATTCATCGAATGTAGCCGCCGTAGGGGTCGGAAGGGTTTTTTTCCGGGGGGGTGCAATACTGCATTTTCCTGCACCCCCTTCCGACGCCCGTGGTAGCCGCGTACCTTCCTGAAATTCGGTACCAGGAGGTTTTTCATTGTATTCCTCACGAATAAGCCGTTTACTGTGCAAAACCTGTTTATTTTTTATCGCAGTTTGGCCGTAGACCTTCATCAAGTACTACTGTATTACTATATCCCTTGAATGGGAAATAGGTTTTGTGTACGTATACATCCGCGAATGCCTATTCGCGAAGCTGCTTCAAAATTAAAGGGCAGATTTCCGTTTTGACGTTGTGCAACACATCCATTACAAACATAAGCAATACGCACCAGCACTGAAAACGGCAAAAGCGCACACGTGCATTTGCTATCTGACGGTGAACTCGACGTTTCTGAACATGTTACTTTTCTCGGCTGCTGCGCGAAATCAATATATCACCCACCTATGCAAATCACGCCTGCTGGTTCCCACGTTCCTGACGACGGACTGCAATCCACGTTTTGAACTTTTGTCTGAGTGGCCTGGTTGATCCAAAACCCGGTGTCGCACGACACAGTCGCAGAGGAGCCGGCGGTCTTGGCCGTGACCGTCACAGTCGCGTTGGCGACGAAGTACATTTCGCCACAGGCGATCTCTGTCAGAACAACGCATGCGGTGAAAGATTGGTTGGAAGAAGGTACTTTTTCTGTAAAACCTGTTTGTTCTTCCACGCTTGTTGGTAAAATTACAATCGGACTTTTGGTTTGAAAAAGCATCGCAAGTCACCTCTTGTCCGAGGCTGATGTAGAGTTCAGTGATTAACGCTTGTTCGTGAGTTTCCATTACAATTGTTTTTGTGTTGCTAAGCCTGGCTTAGTATCACAAAGTCACTGCAAATGATCTTTGAAAACAGTGTTATTTAATACGACTTTCAAGTTTAAATTCACCTAAAATGCACTTTGAACAAAGTGCTGACTTGGTCTTTCAAGGCATCAAACTGCATTTTTTAAAGAAGCTTCCAGGATGACAATAGTTTTTCAGTCAGGAGAAAAAGACCCCTTGACAGTAAAGTCCTGCTGTTCGAAATAAAGGTGAACTCATCAAGCGTCGTGTTATCTCTTGGCAACTGCCAATTTTACGTTTGATGAAGACAAGCAGACCAAACACACGGGAATGCCTCATAACTGAGTCACCGAGTAACAATTTTAACGCTCTGAAGAACATGCGTGAGACTGTGAGGCAACTACAGCACGCCTTGCATAATATCATTCTTTTACTGACGTTCGGTTTTCGCCATTTTGTATAACATCGCGCTTTTATGCAAAACGTCTCAAGCATAGGCAGGGGCGTAACGAGGTTAGATGGCGCCCGGGGCAAGAAGCAAGTTTGGGGCCCCACGTTCGAACCTGAGGTCTTTCGGAAGCGAATGTACTGCATTTAAGAAAGTACTTGCGACGCTATTGGACTTTTTGGTGCCCCTCGCAGTCATTCCGCGCCCCCCGCAGTGATTCTGCGCCCAGGGAATTGTGCCCCCCTTGTCCCCCTCGTTACGCCCCTGCAAGCAATTTAATGCTTGTCGAAGTCCTGGTCGCGAAGGTCCCGGTCCATTTTCTCTCTCCATTTTTTCCATTTTATCTCTCCATTTTTTTCATTTTCTCTCTCTCTCTTGTTTCATTTCTCTCTCCCGGTCGGAATGGGCCTTTTTCATTGGACTCTTGCTGTTTATTTAAACGAAACACTAAAAGCACCACAAAACCTCCTCACAACCCAACGCGCAATTATTAACGGAGTGATATCTGCGCGAAAACCGTCGTCAAACCTCAGAGCATACCCGCCCCAACATGGCATGAGCGCAACACTATTAAGCACACAAGAAAGTAAAAGTAACAAGAACTGAATTAAACGCAGAGCTTCAACGCACCGTGGCAGACAATCGTGTCAGCGTCCGGTTGCCACACTCCTCTGTTTGTGCACTTCGCTGTTGCTTCAAACACTCCTGGGCTGATCCAGTAGTTTGTCCAGCAGCGGTAGGTGTAGTTGCCTGCGTAGGATAATCATTCTTTGCTCTACCCTGACAAGCATCATTGTCTTAGCCAGGGGCGGCCAAGGGACCATGAAACCCCCCAATTTCTAGGATATCTTGTCATTTTGTGCTTTGAGAGGCAGTGTCCCAAAGAACATTGCTGTTGCTCGCTTAAGCTGGCTACCCTACTGCCAAGCACTACGGCTAGCGACTGGCTGACACAGACTCACATACGTTACAAGCAGGCTGTCAAAAAAGCACGATTCGGAGGTTTACGTCACTATCATCATTTGGAAGCTATTAGTAAATAAAAAACAAACGACATGATCGCAAACAGTGAATGGATGGGTATAATCTGTTAATTTTGTCAAAATGAAGCGACGGAATTTTAAAAAAATATTAAGCTTGAAACAAAATCGCGTTTGACAAAACAAATTGAACTAAGCCATATCAGTACACTGAATTCCCGTAACGCAATCATGGGAGCTGAACGAAGTTCGTTGTAATTGCACAATGTTGCACGACCAAGATAGCGCATTCCAAATTAAACGAATCGCTTAATCATCTGTTCGAACTGTTGGTACCTGCTAAATACTTTTGAGGCGCTGCTCCGACCAGATCGGCGTATTTCGCTTGTTTGGGACCAAAGCACCATGCACCTGTTGACAACGCCACGTAAAAGGTGAGGGAACTGTTATCAAGAGCAATGTGTAAGTAAAACGGTATTTCGTTTGTGTAGCACGAAGTAGATGCGCGATATTTGATTATCGCGAAGTCTGGCCGAGCGGCAAAAGTATTACAGTAGTCCCCGCTTATTAAGCCCACCTCGGGACCAGACGATTTTGGGCTTATTAACCGGGGACCCAATTTTCGCCACTCTCATGCGCATAAATGAGTATGGCCCACTGCAATATCCCTTAAAGTTGATAATCTATTGACACTGTACAAAACAGTTCCAGGTAAAGAGCGGTTTTCTTTATTACGGTAAAACATTTCTTAATATTCATTTCCGTGCAAAAACAACAAGAGTAAGTTGCCTCACTGGTTGTTGTTGACGTAGAAACCGAGGAACATGGCTGTTCAATTTTTCAAATTCATGCATTTTGTCGAGAGAGATGTCGAGTTGCTCTGCGGCAGCACATTGACTGCATTTTGGCAATGCTAGGTAATTTTTTTAATTCTCAAATTTCTTATACATGGCTACATCTGCACGTCTCTACGCCATTTTGAACACAAATTCTACGGAGCACGAATTGTCTTGCCTATCAGTTACGGCACAAACATACGATTTGTCACGAAACAGTTCAATTAAGAACGAGGTCAGCTGCGTAACGAAGTGTGAAACCGTCGAAAGCAAGACAAAAAAATTTGAGGTGCGACCGCTTTTCACCCAATTTTAAGCAAATGTGACTTGGGGCAAAGAATGGCAAATTTGAAATTGGAAAATGAAAGAATGGCATTTGAAATTTGTTCTAGGCTTTTGTTTACTTAACTTCAGCGCAACAAAAACAATTTCGTATCGTTGACGTCACAATATCTGCGGACTGTGCGAAAAGATAGCCTGCCTGGTCCACGCTATCTTCCCACGCTACCACCAACGATACTTCTCAAACGAAAATTTTGTAAGCCCTAAGTGACAGCAGAAAGGACAGGTAACATCCCGGTGGTAGTTAGTAACCAAGTTTTATTTAAACACATTTATATCACTTTCGATTACTAGGAAGCGAGATTTGCACAATTAAGTATCTTTCGACTACTTAAGGATATTTCCACTCAATTCAAATATTTCTACTACCTAAGCATATTTCTATTCATTTTTGTACCACCTAAGCGTATTGCTTCTTGATATTTGTCTTAATTAAGCATATTTCTATTTAATATTCCTACAACTTGAGCATATTTCTACTTAATAATTCGACGTATACTTAAGCTTACTTCTACTGCAAGCATATTTCTTTCTATTCCGGCCGAAGAGAGATTTACACAATATCTTCCTTAACGGTCGGCTTTTTCACGCTATCACCGATGCACGACCAGCTTTACAAGTATAAGTCTTCTCATTTTTTCATTGAGTAATTTGCACAGTGGTATTTTCGCTTGCGGTGGATTAGATTGGAGCAAACAATAGCAACAATACTTTTGTACTTGTTATTACTGCAGAAAACACTTCACGACCACTGCAACAACAAAAAAAAACAAACAGGCACGTACGGGTGCACTGCCATATATTGCCCGGCGGAAAATAGGTGCTGTCGTCTGCGCAGTACTTGCGAAAGATCGTGCTGTACCGGTTGAACCAGTATCCTTCGTTGCAATGATATCTATAACGGACATTACGATTAAAACGGTAGAAAACTTCATTGTCAACCTTACTACAGCGTCAGCATATACATCGACACGACGAAGGGCTCGGTCTGAAATCTCCCAGTTCTCCGTTAAGATCGGTGCAACACAGCAGAGCGAGGCTGCATGTGCCTGTTCCCTGCTGTTCTGCTGCTATCGATTTGCAACTTCGCCTTTGGGCGAGCGCCATTATTCAAGCTACGTTTTGCAGACACGAGGTTGGTGCGCGTATGGACCGAGCAGCCAATGGCATGAAATAACAGCTTCCTGGCACAACAATGCGTTAATTATCTTATTAATCGGCAAAAATTGTAGCGCAAGGTTTTGCACACCGTTGAATACGAAACAATGCAACAGTGTCACGACGGACGCGGCTTTAGCAATCGCTTTTATGCCTGTCTACAAACAGATCAGAAAATGGCTTGAAGGTGACTTCAGACGATATAGGCCGGTTCGCTTCTTGTTTTCTTAAAAGTAAAGCCACTTTCTTTTAATACTAAGAACTCAAACTGGTTAAATTCTGATACCAACTTTGCAAAAATCCGATCGATCCTTTGGATGCCCTTCTCAGTGGACATGCAATTGCGCAACCATGTTGACGCACCATTCGTTAAGCATTGAAAGTGCTTAAAAGTCTATGCAAGGGTCTCAAAATTTCTTTGTCCGATGGCTACATAAGCTATTACACTGTAGTTCGAGGGACGGAGATCTTGCGTAAAGTAATTGTTTCGGAATATGTTACATTCCACCAAATCAACAAATTTTTCGTAAATATATTATTTTTTCATTGCTGACAAAATGACTTCCCAGTCCAGATTTGGCCCGCCGGCCGTAGTTTGGAGACCTGATCTATACGATATTAAATTGAGAATGTTGCAAGTGCGTGAGAATGAGATTTAACTGCGCAAATGGTCTGGTTGCTCATTGGCACACCTTGGAGGGAACATTCGCCCTGCGTGATGGCGATCACAGACAACAGGCAACAAGTTATTGAGTATAAAAAGCAACCGTGACAAATAAAAAAAACTTTTAAAATATTTGTCAAGATTGTCTGCCCATTACTTACATGACCAATCTTAGGTATCCCACTGGCGTAACTGGTATGCTGTATGTTGAGTGCGGACTCTCGGGTGGAGGCAGTGGGCAAAACGTTTCTGAAAAATAAGTACGAATTGTCCCCTTTTTCGGAATCTGGTAATTTTATGCACACTCATTTGGTTTTCTTCTTCCAAAAGCTTAAATGTCAAAAGTCATTAAAAAAGGCGTTATTGGACAAGTCAAAAACGGGGAATAGGGTTTAACTAGAATCCGGCCACCTGAGGCGCTGCCCAATATTCTTTTAGATCAGTGGTTCTTATTCTTTTCTCTACCACGCCTCCCTTAAGTACTTGATTTTTGTATCAAGACCCCGTGACTTGAAATGAGTTGTAAAAGCAACTGTATTTGTTGGTAGACTTATTGATCACTCATTTGGAAGATACTTGGGCGCGAAAGGGCTCGCGCCCCCCTGGAAACTGATTGACGCCCTGCTGGGTAGGCGTGCCCCCCTGGTTAAGAAACACTGTTTTAGATTGATGAAAACGTATGAGCGGAGAGCACATCCCCGAACTTGATAAAATATGTAACAACATCGATAAAAAAGTTAAAAAACAAACGCTACAATAACACGGGTAGTGATCTGATGTGTAGAACAACAAATGACTGCAAGAGGAAACCTGAGGGAGAAGTAGAAAAAAAGCTGAAAACTTTGCTCCAAGTACCTCATGCTGTTGAATATAATTTTAGAGGAGCCAAACTGAACAGAACATGTAAATCATGAAAATGAACGTTGCTTTAAAACTTGCTAGTCAATTAGAGTTATTGATCAAATTAAGCAAAGCTGTGGGTATGGTGAGCGCTGATTGGCGTACTTTCTGAGGGGCACAATTCCATTAGTGGTTTGGGCTGGGTTAAGCACAGCCTATCTACCTGAGTATTATGCCCAGCAAAACTGATAAAATACCAGCTACGTTTAAACAAAATACCTAAACTTCGCCGAGAAACCCACGTAAAATGTCTTGAAATCTAAAATGTGCAATAGCTAAATAGGGGTTTGTTTAAGCTTCAGCTAAGGATAAGGTGCAAACATTTAATGTTACACAAGTTTTGATCCAACATATGAAAAAGCACAAACATACGAAGGAGTAGAGCTATACTCACACTCTACAGGATGTATTGGTAGTCTGTTGCCTTAGGGAAAATGTATTTGTACGTACGGTTTCAAAATAGCCTAGTTTTTTTGGGGAAGCATTCATCCATAATATTAAACCTCAAATAAGTTAAATATAAGTACTTCTAAAAAGTGACCATAACGCGATTTTTGGAATGGCAGGTATGACTTTGTGCTCATTGCCATGTGTAAAAATTCCACAGTTAAGGGCCAGAATATATTATGCTTTTTTGAAATCGTAAAATTATGGGCTTGGAAGGTAGTAGCGGATAATGCAGGTTCTCCGACAAAAAATTACTATTCTTTGAAAATACGCAGATGGACAAATTCGAGAGAATTTCAAAAATTTTGGAAAAAACGGAAAATTGATTTTGAAACCAATTCAACCTGTTTTTTCACACACACCACACAAAAAGCCACACACACAAGCAACTCATAATCTTTCAACGTTTTTTGTATTCATCGAGAACACAAAAATTAATTTTCACATTCTTCCCAAAATCAATGCAAATCTCTCGAATTTGTCCATCTGATCTGACTATCACAAAAATAAAAAATTGATTTTGTCAGAAACGCTACATTATCTATATACTACTACGTCTACCATTGATTTCTCAGTGAAGCAAAAGTAATTGTTAACTTCAAACTTCAAAAATTATTCTTCGCAAACACCAGGCCGCAGTCACACGACTCCTGTCACTCAAACCCAAACCATCCCTCGATTAATTTAGACATATTTATATCGGATAGCTTTGCCAGCAGCTTTTAAAAACCCTCCTCAAAGCTGTCACTGCCGTTCCCCTTTAAAAATCGTGATTTCAGCTGAAAAACAATCTAGCCTTTCCATCTTGGCGTAGCACCACAACTTTTGCATTTTTGAAATTGAAGACAACACTCTCCGGCTTGCTGTACACTTGTCGAATCTAATGAATGTTACTTTCACCGAGTACCTCACGTTTGTTGTCAGTTGAAAACACACTGTTTTCCACTATTAATCACATCTCTCAAACGGTTAAACAAACGGTCAACATATTCTTTTGTAGCACAAGGTCTTGGGTCTGGCCTAAATTATTCATTTGCCTCGTGTTCCCATTTAAATCTTCTTGTGCACCTCCCACTGAGTGATTAAATGTTTTTTCACTGAGCATCAAATCCAAATGTTGCTTATTTTTTATTCTATTCACTTGTGAATTTGTGACAGCGAGAATATCATTACCACGCAAGTCTTCATAACCAAGACGAATGCTTACTGGAATTTTTATTGTATGTTATCTTATTTCCAATTAAATATTTCTCTCAAGTGAATTCCAATCGTTAAATTTTCGCCTCAATTGCTTTCCAGCCTGGTCAGTAACTGTTCTCCATCGTATTTATTTTATCCAAAATCGTTGGAAGATACACCAAATTTATCGGGTTTTCAACTATTTTATAACCAGGACTAACACTCGGAAAAAAACTATATATTGTGTTTTGAGTTCGTCCGTTTACATAAAAACCAGAAATTAAATCCACATTTACAAGAATTAAATTAATACTCAGAACATTGACAACATTTTCTGACTCATGAAATCCGTCTTCACACACTGGTGTTTCAAAACCAAGAACGCTGGTAAGTGAATTGTTTTGTTCACAGTCAACTCGATACCATCTTTCATTTCTACTGTAAAACGCTTTCTAAGTTTTTGTGTTTGCCGATATTTTAATAGATTCGTCATCATGTCCGCTTCTTTTCATTGCATTTTTAAGTGTTTCTGCAATGTCAGTGGGGTGATAACTACCTTCTGGAATTTGTATTTCAAACCATTCTCTTTGTTGTGACGATGATGACAGGTTGTCATCGTTTCTCCGTGCTTCAAAAAATCCACATGAATATCGAAAAGCATATGTTTGGAAAACTGTTATAGGTCTCAAGTACACCAAAGCAATTTCATATTTTCGGTTTTCATCCAACTCGATTGGAGGTTCAAAAGTCGTTTATATTTTTGTTGAATTGTCTGAAACAACAATTTGAGTTGAAGATTTTGGAGAAGTGTTTCTCTCAATTTTTACGATGTTATCATAAAGTTCTGTACTCATTCTATTATTCTACAATAAAAAGCCATCAAAACCGTTTCTGTGTCTTCCAGCATCTTTTTTTCTTGTCAAATCACTTACCACAAAGGCACAAACCCATGAGGTTTTGACCATGCGTGTTTGCACAATTGCTTGAATTGGTCTTTGCTCATATCTTGAGACACATGGTCGTTAAAAATATGGTCAGTATTTTCTTGGTCTTGACTTTGAGGAAACAGACAAAAGAAAGTTGCGTTTTCTCCAATTGTTTGACGTGGAAGTTTAAAGTAATTCTGATTCGAATACAGGCAGTTGCAATTTGAGTGACGCCCTCGCATATAGTATGCTTTGCATTTATTTTGCTTTTGAAGAAGCAAGTTATCAAATATCATGAGATTCTTTTGCTCTGGAAATAACTCCTTTGGGTCCAAAACATCAACTGGTGATTCATAAAAATTACACTAAATGTTTGCATCACACTTTCGTTTCGCTGACTTTGCACATTCTTTGTCTATCAGGATGTCTGGGGGAATACCCCGGCCCTTTATATCTCGCATTTCAAACAAACGCAAGATTTTTTTCTTTTGGCAGTTTTTCTTGGAAACCTTTCCTCAAAATTTTATGTTCTGCTCGAAACAGAGACTTTTCAAAAACAGACAACTTTGAATAATCTAACCATTCCGGTCTGAGAAGCAAATTCAGCAAAAGAGTAGTCTTCCCACAACCCGACTTTCCAACAATCAGACCCCGCAGACTCTTTGGAAGAAGGGTTGATTATTTTTTGTTGTGTTTTCATTCCAATAAAGCTTTTTATCTCCATCTAATAAATGGATAAATTATACTGTGTTAAATGTCATATATTTACAGAAACGAAAGACGTGAAAACAAAAACAACGAAAAACAATAATCAAATGCTTCAAGGTATTTGCGTTCTTTGCGGAACAAAAAAGTCAAAATTTATAAGTGCAAGCGTGAGTGCCAAAGCGGTATGTTTATCACTCACAAATAGATGATCTGAAAAAAACTATCGAGTTGGATGTAATTTCAATATTATGAATTGTATGCTTCTATTTTGTTAGCTCAATAGGCCGTAAACGTCAAGTCGTTCTGCATTTCGAAAAAAATTTTTGGTGGAGGTACATCTATCTGCATATTAACCACTGGTGTAGTCGAGACCGTAACCTTCGAGACCGAGACTTCAAAGTTTGTGCATTTTGTCGAAATTCTTTTAAAAAATGTTGTCATCACTTCTGACTTGAATTTTTTTCAAATTTCTGGCGTTTTCCAACGTGTTTTGGTTGTTTCTTACCTGCAAATACAACAAACAAAAATCGTTGAATTATAGAAATTTTAATAAACCATTTCTTTGCAATATTTAAAGTCTCGAGACCTGAAAACTTCGATACCGCGACTCGCAAAAATGGGTCTCGAGACCGACACCAAGTCCCGAGACTCCATCACTGATATTAACTGTACGCTTGACAGAGCTGCTATGAATTACGCTTAGTGGTTTTGAGATTTGTTTAACACTACAGCGAAACATATTTTACTTACTTCAAAATTATCGCACCTTACCAGCAAATCAAAACAAAAATTTTCGCTTGTTCACAATTAAGCACGAGGTGAGAACGGTGTGGAATCGAACCCACTATCTAACAGCCGCCCAGTGGATTTAGCAACTCGGAAGGAAGCGGAGCACTCCGAGCTGCGCTCGGGTTGAAACTGACCGGTAACTTACCTGTACACTGCGGAAGGGTTTCTGGGTCAGGTTTCCACTGACCATCCGCTTCACATACTATTAAGAGATTTTGCAATGTGCCCATTCTGAATCCTGCAGAAACAATTTGCATGAAAAAGTAGCAAAGAAAATCGCGAGTTTCAAAATCGCCTTTTCAACATATTTTTCATGTATCCATGTGGCACAAGTGGGAAAAGACAGCTAATTAAATCTTGTGCACGAATTGTAGAAAATGGATTGACGGGAAATGCGCAAAAATAAAGAGAATCATCCCACACACGGCCCAACACTTTCAGTACCGGTCCACACATATATATACATACGTTTTTATCTAAATTTCGCAGTGGTGTGTTGTCTAAAAACTTGTTCCTAGCCTGAGTCAACGTAACTTTAGGTTTTGGAATGAGAATCCAAACTCTTTGTGGCTCAGAGGCTGCGCAAACGCATGTTGTCTAAAAAAAGAATTCCACTTCTGCCGTTTTTAAAAAATTCGGAGAAGAAACGTAATTTTTACTTGGCGTATACTGAGCAAACTGAATATGTTTTGAGGATTTTATTTAACAACAAGATATATACAGAAAGCTACAAATCTATAATTCGTACTTTATACTGTAAAGATATTCGGCGAGTGCGAGCTTATTAAAACATACGAAGATAATAACTTGCAATGTGTTACTAGTGTAATTAAGCAAGTTGGCAGTGTAACAATCTAGCTGGTAAATTTATATTCTAATTACTATACAAACAAGCTATACAAGTTTTGACAAAGACCCCAGAAGCTAAGGAGCAAGGCCGCAAGCAACTTATATTTTGGGAAGGGAAATGATTGCAGCTAGTTGCTGTACCTAACAGCTAAACATGCTTGTTGAAAATTCCGGGATGGGAATTCCCTTGGTTGCGGACTTGCTAGCAGGGCCCGGTATCGATCTTCGTATCCCCTGGTAAAATTTCTCTCGGAGGCCCTGGCTACTAAGCCATAACTAACATAGCAAATCACAGCAGTTTGTTTACAAAGCTTTAGCAAGCAATACGCAATACACCTCTGTGCAATTAACTTCTGTTATCAATGTGCCCAATTTTTTACATACCAAAAAGACAGTACAAATCATTTACTTGTCACAACATTTGAAACAGATAGAAAATGTGATGCTGCAAAGCTGGCTGCAATGTTTGTAAAACTCCTTTACGAAACAAGTCAGTTTACCAAAGAACAGAGCCAGTCTCGTCGCCACGGAGGGGCTTAGCTCCCCCAAACAATGCTCCTAGCCCCCCCCAAATTGAAAATATGAACACTATAAATCAGTGGAGTTTTGTCAATTTTTACAATCCCAAAGCCCCCCTTGCAACCCCCTGTCGAAGACTTTCTGGCGACGATTCTGCACAGAGCCACAATAACTTACGAGAACAATAAATAATAACTTGTTTAGCTTAGTCACGCAATTCTTCAAGTATGAAGAAAATTTTTCTAACATGCTGCTCTGCATTGCTTTTGTATTTCAACCATCAGCAAACCATGATGGAAGTGCGAATGGGTGACTGCAAAACTGTAGTTGCACATGCAAAAGTTGATTAACATTTATTGCTTCTTGCACTGACGGAAAGTCAGTCTCCTCATCACAAACAATATTGTAAAATGTTACCCATGCATTTGTTTTCTTGCTCAAGTAACCAGATGGCGAGTTCACAGAGCTCAAATGACTTGATCAAATGACTATCTTTAAGACTTTCATTTTGATCAACCTGATAAATTCTCTGCTCAGGAACCTGTCTTGACAAACTAGCAGTCAGGCAATGCTGAAGGTCATTTTGAAGCTTCGTCTGTATGAATTGTTGGAACTGGTTGCATTTCCAATATTAATTTCATTATTTTAGCACTTTTTATAAATTCACCCTTAAAAATGGTTTATGCACACTATGGAAATTTGGGTTAGCTTCCAGTCAGAACAGTTGACAAACCTGGTACACTTTGTTAATAAATCAGGTTTGTTGGAACTTGAAAGTAAAAGATCTATACACTTTTTCATGTTTTGTGTTATATTCAGAGTTACAGCCATTACCCACAATCTTATTAACCATGTTACCATGTATAACTGTTAAAACATATGAAGTACCAACTGTCAAGCATTAATGATTCACATAGTAGTTACTTTTTCATGGTGTGCCAGTAGCATGACAATCAAACCAGAAATAAATTTGCACCAATTTATACTGGCAGGGTTATCATTTTCAAATCCACACCATTATGTCTTTAACAGCAAGAGTTTCAGGGTACATAAAAATACTTCTCACATTTTCAGAGGAGTCATGACTCCCATGTTACAATTACCGGTACTGCATCACACTCAAAAAACTTGCAGCATTTTTTGTTTTCATAAATAGCACAAAATCAAACTTATACGACCCTGTCTGCAAAGCATATTTACTGAATGTACCATCTATTTTTCCATGGTATTGATTTGCTTGTTGGATTAACCAAGTCAAAACACAATCAGCATTTCAACTATAGCTTCTGGATAGCACTTGAACATTTCTCATGCACTGAGGAATGATTGTAGCCTATTAATGCAGGCTACAATCAATCCAGGAGTCCCATACACTATAGTTGACATATGGTTTATGGCATAACCCCTACCCAAAATCTAACCTTTAGTTGTGTTATAAATGCAGTAATTCTATCACTCACCTTCAGGGTTGCAGAGTCGGAGGTAAAATATCCGACTCCAACTTTTCAAAATTTCCGACTCCTTAAGATAATCAGAATTAAATTTGGCTGTTAAAATCAATGGAAATCGTGGAACACGGCAAGAAATCTCTGGTTCAACAAAAGTTTCAAATCAAATTGTACCATTTCAACAGGAATTCCCAATTTAGGAGTGTGATGTAAAAAAGATCCAACTGGGCATCCGGAGTCGGACAAAAAAATCCGACTCCGACTGCACCCAAAAACCTCCGCCTCCTTACGACTCCGGCTCCGCAATCCTGCTCACCTTAAAGCTAACGCATCCTTAACCCCAGCAACTGCAAACTACACTGCACATGGCTCTTTAGAATAACTACTGAATGCTTTCAACCACTTTATCAAAACACTAAAGCTAGTCTGTAAGTTTCAGCGGGAACAAGCTGGCAACATTCACTTTTTAGCCTGCGCGACTGGCACACTACAATCAAAACATTTGTACACTCTGCTGAACAACTGAAACTTCCACGCCTGTCAGGCGTGGGTTTTGTGTAGTATAGGATCGCTCTGGTGTTAAACAGCACATGCTCCAGAACGATTGTTTTACACATAAAGTGGCTGGATAAACAAACTAAAGCAACAGCTTTAAACATACACACCTAACTGCTTAAAAACACACTTTATACCCACACTCAGTCAGACCTAGCAGGCTGGCAATCGGCCTGTTAGCAACAGGCGAGAAAATGTGACATATCCGGCCGCATCTTGAGTAGGCCGTGCCCCACGCATGGCAAATAAGTTTGCTTGTGCTCGGTCTAGGATAGTTTTAGAAAGAGCAATGGGGCCTGCTGAAAAATTATGTGATGAAGTGAATGGGTTCTGTTATTTGGGCGACAAACTGAATGCTAGTGGAGGGTGTGAAATAACGGCAACATCTAGAACAGTGTTACCGTTACTGTCACACCCTCCGTTAGTCATTAGAACAGTGTTACCGTTATTTCATTCTACACTTCTCAAAGTGGGCGGAATTGCTCCTTGGAGGCGATTTTGATGGTCAAGAGCGCGAACAAAACAAAAGGGGCGATAGGGGGCAAAACAACACAATGTGGGCAAAAACGCTTAACCATGTTGGTTCTATCGTTTTCCACATCATATTTGGTTGAAAAGGGATTTTAAGAAGTGACCTTAATGCTCCCAAAGCAAAGAAACCATTTGTTGATTCAATAGCGAGGTGATCTACAAATGTACCTCATTAAAAATGTCTCCCAATATTTCGAAGCTTTGTGAAGGCGGCCAAGCACATCCCTCACACTAAACTGGGGAGCATGGTGCATGTCTATTTATTTAAATATAATTTTTTTAAAATATTACCTTGCCTATGCTGTATGGCAGTGAGACATGGTGTTTGAGAGAGAACGAGGTTTCAATTCTGAGACGAACCGAGAGAGCTATGGTTGGAGCAGAACCGTCGCCAGAAGGTTTTCTATAGGGGGGATTTACATTTGTTTAAGGGGCTTGACATTCTGAAACTTGACAAAAAGTCCACCAATTTATAGTGCTTCATAATTCAATTGGGGGGGCTTAGAGCTTTGTTTGAGGGGGCTAAGCCCACAAAAGCACCCCGTGGCGACGGGAGTATGTAGTAAGAAACTTATGGACAAAAAGAATACTGATGAATTGATGAACATCCTGGGATTTAAAAAAAAATGAAAAATCTGGCAAAAGCAAATAGGGTGGGATGGTACGGACATGTCTTGAGGATAGAGGATGATGATCCCTCAAGAAAGGTTCGAGTTTCAACGTGGAGGGCCAGAGAAAACGGGGATGACCACGGAAAACATGGAGGAGTCAAGTACAAGAGGAGATTAGAGGGATTGGGTTGCAGACGAAAGACGCCCTTGATCAAGCAAAATGGTGAAATGGTATAAAGTTAATCATGTCAGAAAGGAGGGAAACCCGGTATAACGGGGACAGAACCGGATCAAAACTGGACTGCTACTATTACGATTCTACGGTAAAGTTACGCGCTTTTTCAAACTTTTGCCGCCGGTTTTTCGCAAATAAGGCATTTTTGCATCACTTGGCCGAACGGCGTCACGGCAATGCTTAAATAGGCGCCGCAGTAACTAACACAGGAGAGCAAGGAACACCGAAGTGCGATTCAAATGATAGATTCGTAGAAATTGCAGGAAGAAAACAAAGAAAGTTCAAGGCGAAAGTCCGGCACATATTTTTTAAAAATTTGGTTAAATAACAAACTATTAAAATAATGCGGCGTTACATGCTATGATTGCTACAAGCGTGCCGTCTCTTCATAACATATTGACAGTGATGAAAATGATTGTCCCAAACAACTGATCGCTATTCGATTTCGGTTTGACAACAACTGATCGACTCGCGAGATTGCAAAGCACCTAAGGGTTTCGGTATCGGCAAGAGTTACCAAGTGCAGGTTTAAAGAAAGAGCTATGCATTTCGTTGAAGCTGTTGGAAAACTTAGCCTTTGGGGTAGCATTTTGCCATCTTCACATTCTCCTGACCCGCGGAAGTTTTTTCGGAAAATAAGATCCTTTTGAACATGACGCGAATTAGAAAACAGCAGTAAACAAGTCGAACGTTTCATGCGCTACAGCAAGTTTGGACTAAATTTTGTTGACGTGTATTAACTTGCAGCGCTGCTTCACTGAGACAAGAAAAAAAGCAACCAATCGAATCAGACATGTTTTGCACGGTGAAAGAAACAGAGCGTCACTGTCAAGATGACACTGTGCTTAATTCTAGTTCAAGCTTTGTCACTCGGTTTCAACGTTGCGAAAAAGAAACAGTGAACTGCTTTGAAGTTTTCCTATGGTAAGGTGGCTTGCGCGGCGAAGCGGAATTATGCGTTTAAAGCAAACTTACCGATCACGCAAGTAATTTTCACTATAGACCGGTACTTGTAGATCAGCCCGTGGACGACTGCGTGAGGACGTGGCTGAACAGGAGGACACATGAGCTCTGCGTTGCAAGAAACAAGGTTTTTGAAAGTAAACAAGATCAATCAAGCGACCTCGAACACGTAAAAAATTTTGAAACCAACAAGGGCGTTACTTTTGGGAGCGACAAATCGCCACGGTGTGCAGGTTTGATGTGCGAAATGAACATGAGCCCGGTGGCTGGGATGCAAGACAGTTGCCAACTGCCAACTGGACAATTGCCACCAAAGAATCTGGATACAAAGTTTTGAAAGCAATACCAATTCAAGTGGACTACGTTTCGCGCTCTAAATCCTGAAGGGTAAACACTGTTAACTGGTACAGTATAAGTTTGCGACTGATCTTTCTGTTATACCTTGATACATGCCGTTCAGTCATTGATGAAAATAACCGGTGTTTGATGATTTAAACAAGAGCCAGTTGCGTTTTTCTGAATGAGAATAAAATATTGAAACGACTAAAAACTGAATTTAACTCAAAAAAGCATTATTCTTGGTAACAGTAAATGTTTCGAGTAGTCTGGAATGCCAGTTAATGTTCAGACAAGCGACTTTACTTCAGTGCTCTCAAGATTTTGTCAGGAAAGCTTTATCAACAGAAGGTTAGCCATTGATAACCATCAAGATGTATGCTCATGTCGACTAAAGTGATCTTTGGCTCTAGGCAGGCCTTAGACGCTAGAACGAAGGCAGAATTATCTACTGCGGAAGGTGTTTCTACGTCACGAATCGCGTACGCTCACGCGCGTCTCTGCAGCGTTTGGTGATTGCAACAGGATGCAAAAGCGTAGACGATTATCGG
>JGI24159J19872_10000165_pt1 | contig 45915 bp, 34 predicted proteins | sample Ectturendosymbi4_FD_19872 | JGI IMG/M metagenome (IMG submission 19872) | reverse complement strand
GGACTGATGATGCGTTGGAAAACACGAAACTAGTTTCCCCGTCAATAAACTGTGACTGATTTACTTGCCGCCATCTTTGTGGCCTTTAACTATGAAAAACATTTCACATGAGTTTGAGAGTTGTGTCATCAACTTTTCAATTTGAAGCTCCAATTAAGTTTATCATCAAGTATAACGACAAGATATTTTAAGCTACTTTGTTTTGCTATTAGGTGATGATTAATTGAAACTGAAAAATTGATATTGTTGTGATTGTTCATTAGCATGAAATTGCTTTTGGAATAATGGATACTTAATTTGTTAGCGCGAACCCAGTGATCAATTTTTTTGAGCTCAGGGTTAACTATTTTTTCTAAACTTTTGTGGTTTTTCCCGGACATATGAAATTGATATCATCGGCATATAATACAGTATTAAAGTTGGAGGCTTTCACGATGTCATTAATATATATAAGGCAGGTGTTTTTTAAGGAAAATGTTAGATACCCAGTAGAGATCTGTAGGGACCCTGTTTCTCTGATTCTAGGGACCCAATTTTCTCAGATTCTAGGGACCCGATGATAATTTTCTCTGATTCTAGGGACCCGATTTTCAATTTTAGGGACCCGAACCGGGTCTCTAAAATGCCTTAAAAAAACCTGATATAAGGAATAGTAAAGGCCCAACTACAGATTTCTGGGACACGCCACATGTTATATTCAAAAACGAAGATTTAGTATCTCCTATTTTAGTGCACTGAAACCTGTTGTCTAAGTAAGAAGCAAGAAGTAAGAAGCAAGAAGTTTTAGTGGTGTTCGTCTTACTCCACAGTAAAACAATTTTTCAAATAATATATTATGATCAACACAGTGGAAGGCTTTGCTTAAGCCCAGAAATGGATAACATGTTATTAATTTGTCATCTTTATTACAAATCATGTCATCATAGATGGCAGCAATTGCTAATTCAGTAGAATGGTTAGCATAGAAGCCATCGTGCTGTAGGCTTAGTATACAGTTACTTGTGACAAAAGAGTATAATCTGCTGTAAATTAATTTTTCAAAAACTTTGGAGAGAGTTGGAAGTATGAATGATTATAAACAATCCCCTAATGTCGATAATCATTAGGGGATTTAGAAGTTATTTTAGGAATGGGTGCAATTTGAGCAATTTTTAAAATATGGGGGAAATTAACCTTTTTTCCATACATTTATTAAAAAGTTCAGATAACCAAGAGGATAAGGTACTGGCAAAAATTTTTAAAAACTTTGCTGGGATGCCATAAAAGTTAGATGTTGTCTTGCATTTTAATGATGAAATGGTTTGTCTGATTTCATCAGCGCTCGTTGGTGGTAATGTACACAAATTAGGGAAAGACTCATTACGAAAGTCATTAAATGTTGTAGGGGGAGGGTCAATTTTGGAGGATATATTTTGCCAGTGTTAGAGAAGCGAATATTTGGTTCTTTTTGCAATGGTTCTGATTATCAAGGTCAACATTGTAGGTTTCTGCACCTACGTTGTTTCTTGTTTTTTGTAGAAATAATTTCATTAATACTTTTCCAGTTTTTTAACATCATTTCTACAGTTTTCAAATTTTGATCTATAGTAGTTTTGTTTTGGGGTTCTTTGAGGTGAATAATTTCATTTTTGTAAAACGTGTACTTGGCTGAAATTGAGTTGTTTTTTTATGACATTTTTTTTATATAAGGCATTCTTTTTAGAGATAGATGTTAGCAAACCTTTGATTAACCAAGGCTTGTGGAAGGAACGAGTTTCTTTTCTGGAAGCAAACCTAAGGGCAGCAAGTTGGTCAGGAATGTTGTTAAACATAAGAATAAAATTGTTACAAATGATGTTGACATCACTGTTCTTCGGGTTGTGGAAGTCAAAATTAAAAAGAGGAGTCTTAAGATCTTCCAGAAAAGATGGCATTTCAAAATTGTTTAGACAGTGAATTTTCGTTCTGTACTTTTTGGCACATTTGCGATGGAAATTAAAGTTTGCAAAAGTGGGGAGATGGTCAGAGATACCATAGAGTGTAATTTTAGTATTGGTGTTGTCATCAATTATATTTGCATATATATGATCAAGTAGGGAGGGCTGTTGGCTAGAAGAAAATCTAGTTGGTTTGTTTATAAGAGATATGCAGCCAAGACTCAAAATATTGTTAACATAATCAGTAATGTATGTGTCAATTTGGTATTTCAATAAATTTACATTCATGTCGCTTCCAATTCGGTAAATACTCTTTTCAGAGTGCATGATTTCAAGTAGATTAGTGAATGCAATCTGAAAAGCTTGTAAATTAGGAGAAGGGTGCCTGCAGATCACTCTAACAACACATTTTTGCCACAAACATTATTTGACTTCACTTCAATGAAAATACTTTCACATCCATTTATAGGTAATTCTAAGTCTTATCTCACATTAAACTGTAGTTTTGTGTTTATATAAAGGCCAACAAGTCCAGCATTGGTTAAGGAATCAACATAAACAAATTTGTAGTTCTTTGCTGCAGTTCTCTTGGGGGAAGCAGTTGTAGATCTCTGGGGGAAGCAGTCAACCTCAAATTTAAGAGGTTTTAGGAAATATTCAGTTTTATACAGAATTGCATCAATTTTTTTATATTAAAAATTTGTTGGTAGCTGAAATGCAAAAACCTAATCTCGCATTTGTTTATTTCATGACACCGAGCTGCCAAAATTATCCACTTAGTAAGGCTTTCGATGACAAATGAGAAACAAAGCAAAGAAACCAACTCTAAATTTCTTTATGCATGTGTCAACAACCGCAGAAAGAGGATCAGACAGGAAAAACATTTAAAATATAATCTTGCTGAAGGTTTTAAAGCTTACGTGGCTTTCGTCTTTGCGTTATTTTCCTGACTATCTGAAGCACTAACGTTAGCGGTTATTGCAACTGTTAAAAACTTTGACTCACTCCTTCTTGGCAGGAATCATGGATCCTTGTTTGGATTTGAAAACCCCATCCAGGCAAATATCCATACGCACCTGCAACACAAAAATGGTTGAACTATATAAATGCCTGAGATAAACCAAAGTTTTAGGCAAAGTGAAAATGACAACAGTTTTGCCAGAATTTTTTGAAATAGCTAAGGTGATGCTTGCTCTTAAAAAAACATCAACATGATTTCTACTCAGAACATTAACATCATAGCATACTTTTACGAACTGCTCTTCACAACAACAGTAATATTTTTCGTAATATTTAACGAAGTAATATTTTTCGTGCTTCCCTCAGGTGTTGACAATATCTTTCAGTTTCAAACTCTTTATAGTTCAGAACATCTATGTCCAACCCGCGGCCCAGTCGAAGGATTTGTGCGGCCTCAGTTGAAGTTTTTCATTACTGTTTAAGTACACTACAATAACACCCTGTCTTTATGTTTTGATAATTTTAAATTCGACATTTTTGATGCAGTGGTCTTTAGTGTTTGTTTATCATTTACTGCGTTCTGGCAGATTTCCACGTGTCCATTGAAATCTCGTTACAGAGCCGGCCTTAAGCCGATGCCACCGAAGCGGCTGCAGTTACCCGCGCTTCTGGGAGCCCCACCCCATGGAGTTTGGAAAGAGCCATTGTATTTTTGCCACATAATCCTGGCGCTCGAGAATTCAATAGAAACGGTTTATAATCTCATTGCTAGCAAACAATGCTCTCATTTGTAGGAAACGAACGACGAATTTCCTCTAATTTGATTGTCGAACGTTATCAAACGTGCTCAGTTCTCTCTAGGACATTTTATTTGTGCTCCACCAGGTCCTACTCATTTTAGATGGAATTTGGTTGTTGATAGTGCCAGCTGAGACTGCAGAAAGCCTACAGCTATTGCAAACAAGTTGAGTAGTGATTCAAATCGCAATGAACACGTCGAGACAGTCGAGACGGTGTCTGTCATATTCAGGGGGGTAGTGCTAAATGTGTGTAGGAATTTATCCCCAAAACTAGCCATATTCAAGTAAAAAAGTGTGAGAACGTAAGAGAAGAAGTGTGAGAAGGCATCCAAAACTCTAGACATTTTCAGTAATTACACATACATGCTACGCAAGTGATAACTTGTCATTTATTTTCATTTGTGCGACGTCTGGAGTTGCACACAGGAAATCTAAGTAAAAACGTATATCTTCAAGTCAGGTTGCTATTAAAAAAGTGTGAGAACGTCGTTCCCACATCACCACACCCCTGGTGGTATTAACTTTGAGGTAGTTCTGCAGTGTAACGTTGTTCAGTTCTCAAAAGATCTTTCTGTTTTGGATAGTTTTGGTTGCGTTGCGGGTCATGTGTATTTTCATAAATGCCTGCAGTTTTGCTTCATGGCAAATTTTAACATAGATTACATTTTTTATTATTTTATCAAAATAAATATAACTCCACAGCATTGACACAAAAGATGAAAGACTGAACCCGTAGGCGTAGATTTCCTGACTTCCTTTCCGCGTCCGAAGACTCCAGCAGTTGGCCATTCAACCAACAGCAACAAATTTTCTGATCTATTTTGTATTTTTCGACTTGGTCTGTACTGAACGCTAAACCGTGTCAGCATTGCTGGGAAGTCCGTCAATAGCTGTTGATTAGCGACGCTAGTTGTGCCAAAACTATTGTTGGTCATTGTTCTGAAACAATTGCAAACTGGGGCCTTCGCTTTGGGAAAAATGTATAGTTCGCTCGCCACGATTTGGTTATAGACTTTATATTCACTGTGCCCGAAAACGTCTTCATTTGTGTCAGCCCAAAACGTTTCAAATCGCAATCTACATTAAACGTTGTTATGCCTCTGTTTATTAATGCTGGCGCCAATATTATCCTCCGGTCGGAAAATATAGCGTGTAGGAAGTTACCAAGGCAAAGTTTGAAATCTTATGTAATCGCGAATGATATTTAATGCCTTCAAACGCAGATCAAGACTAATGCAAAAAAACGTAAAATGAAAGCTTTTTCATTGTATTTGCTGTCTGGCGACTTTGTTGAAACAAATATATATTGCTTAGAAAAATTTAGACGTTCCACATTACAAAAAATTCCGAAAAGACACCGTGACAACTGTAGAACCTACCGCAATGGCAATGAAAAGAAGAAGGTAAAAGTAGTCAAGGAAACTGAAATAAACCTAATCAGCGGAGCAATAAAGAAATTTGTCGTTAAGGAGAATATTACCGAGATCGAAAAATCAGATAGTGAGTCACTCAGTTGCTTGAAGGATTATGACCTGCACAATCTTTGTGCACAGACTAACGAAGGGTTACCAAAGACTAACGAAGGGTTTCTAGATACTCGTTGAATTAAATTCATCATCAGCGAGTCAATGATGAAAGGTGAGTGTCTCCTTGGAATTGCACATTTCCCACGGTCCGCAGCTTTGTTTCAGATTGTGTTGTATACGGTAGCCAAAGCCTGAAATACGCTTCTGTGTCGGAGCGACGGCGGCTTCCTTCCACTTTACGACTTTCCCTTGTGTTTTGATAGTCTGGTAGCGAGTATGAGCATGAAAACTGTTGAAAAGGAGCGATTCTGCTTCAAACCCTATGCGAAATAGCGAAATACCTCGACTGTGCTAAGTTGCACATGACAGTAAAAAATGTCGGAAGGGACTGATGAACCGCCGGTACCTTCACATGATCAAATTTGCCTCTCTTTGAAAAACGTTTGGACCCCCTGGTACACTTTAAGGATCGTGAAAGCCACAGTAGTGGCTTTTGAGCCGAATTTTAGCATTAACTCGGCGAGTGATCGCGATATAGAGAGTCGATCGAGCCTGACAAAGATTTTCGTGTTAAAACGGGTACATTTGGCGTCACCTTGTGACGCTAATGCACCCATTCCGTTTCTAGAGTCACAAGGTGGTCTCAGTGGCATTGTCCGAATAATGTCACTGAGACCAGCTTGTGACGCACCACTATCCCAAAACATTTCAAAGCCAAAGTAACCCAAGTTTTTTAATCAAAATACACGAAAATCCGCTTCTTACGAGTCTTCACTGACTCTCCAGCGCAATTGGTTGGCGATTGTGAACGAAATTACCCGAGAGCCACCGCAGTATTTGACAATTTAAAATCGTGAAAGCGATAAAATCTTTACTGAAAATTGGTTGCAATCCTACCTGCACAAAACCAGGTTAAATTGCATGCTTGTCTCTTTGAGCGAGTGATATTGATAAAATATCTGATGAAAGCATGAATGTAGACGTGTATTTGCATTCCAATCATTTTTAAAATTACGCAAAATGTGCATCCAAGGTTTATTGATTATTATTGTTGACGTCCCACAACAACCATGATATGGGTCGCTACACCTTGTCCCAGACTTCCACGCTATAAAATTCCCTCCGCCGCCCCTACGGATAGAGACTATCGGCGATCCAGTCGCCAATGAGTACTACACCTAAGCTGAAAGCAAATTTGTGTAAAGTAGTTATTCACAGCACATAATTTTTCAAACTACACGATTACTCAAATTGCATAAAGATTTAATTACATAATTATTAAAATTTCATAATTTTTAACATTACATTCGCTTCCAACCTGATATAGTGAAAGTCTGGATTGCCAAGAGAAGACACACAACAAAAAGCGACTTCAAATTGATTTTGTTCATCGTTGTAGCTGTTGTAGGATTCTTCTGATTTCTCGTTAGCAGTTTAATTCGTGCAGGTACAAATCGCAAAGACTCAATATGGAACTAGTCCCTATAGCACTGTATTTATACGAACTAATTTCATTTTTTCTCAGTATTTTCATAATTAGTTTTTGTTGCAGTTGTTTCGACTGCGTGGTCCTCTCGAAAGGTTGAAAACACGACCTTCAAATGTCACTGACCTGGCCTTGAATTCAAAATAGGTCTCTACGTAAAGTTAAACAAGCATAGTGGAATAAAACATCCAGGAGGCAAAAAAAGCAACATGAAAACTTGTCTTTAACTACTTTTGCTTTAAATTTATCTCGTTGTCTATCTTAGACTCAAGGTCTATGCCACTACGGGTCACAACATCAAAAATACGAAAATATTTATAAATAAAACAACACATTGAGATGTGGGCGTGAGCAGCTCACAATTACGCAATACATGTAGAGAAAAACATTTCGTACATACGGCAGAGACTAAATCCACCTCGACTTATTACCGTATTACACGGAAGTTTTATACAATCGCTTAAAAACGAAATGTAACAGATATCAGACGTTTTAAGCAAGTTAATAAGATGTTGGGTGCAGATACACACTACTGAATAAAAGCGTCTGAGTTGGTGCAGATAAAACGTTTGCTAAGACTAAGAGCTACACAAACTTAATCGCAGTTTGCGATAAGATACTGCATTCGAGAAAAATAATATTCGCAGCGATAAGAAATTTTTAGTTAGCCGTCACAGTTACTCAAAAAAGGAAATATTTCAATGTGGGTTCTATCGATTTATCGAGTGTTCTGCCGAGAAAATGTGCACGTGTCAACGGGCGGGAAAAATTATTCTCGATTTGTTTCAACCATAATTCTTATCCCTTGAGCTAAACATAGCAGCGGTTTGAAAGCAAAGAACTAGCAGCATTTTCACCAACATGTCAACCAGCCTCTGCATCGTGTTTGCGTCCATCCGCTTTTCAATGAAAAAATTAATTTTTCATCGGAGACTATGAAATGTTCAACTTGTTGAAAATCAAACGTTTTTTTTATAAATATGAAATAAACTATTTTAGAAAAAATAATATATGGCCCCTTTCAAACCATTGCTATAGTTAAAAAAATATAGAGGCACAGCGACAGAGCGCTTCACAGCATCTTTAGAATTTTGTGTTTACCGCCGAAGCTGCAAAGAAATGAAGGTGCAAACGAAAATAAGTTTAAACTTGTAGTTTTTTACATAACACAATCTTTCGAAAAGTTTATAGCAGCCATGGTGGTTTGGACATAATTCGACTATTTAATTGTCTCGACCAGGTTTATTTTAAAGTTTGGCTTTGGTGACCGCTAAGTAATCTGAGGAGACCGCAATTATTTTATTTATATATATAAAATAACCATAGTTGCTAAAAAATTATTTATTATTATCACTGCAGAGTTTATAAAACAAAACTTTTCAATTTCGTGCAACGATAAAGGTCGCCATCAGTGCTGACTCCGGCACCCGGGCTCAGCTCGAGTCATCGATTACGATTTATATTGTAGAAGGCGAGCTTGCTTGCTTTGTATATTTGTGCCACCACCCACTTCACTAATTAAGGTTGTTAGCTCGGGCCAGTGGCGTGGAGAGGTCTGGTGATGCCCGGGGCGACTTCTTCATTATACCCCCCTACCAAACTCTAGTATTGAGCAATGGCGTATGGTGGTCGTTGTTACTGGATGTACACTGTTCGTGACGTCAAATTATGACGTCATATTCACGTTTTCAAACCAACGTTGTGGCGAAGTTTGTTGACACAGCATGTATACTATTCTACACACACTCTCCTTACTCGTTGCTGTACAATGTTTCATTGTAATCAACATAAATTAACAGCGCTCCAAGTTGTGAGACTGGAGCAAAATATAGCACTTAACACTAAGACAGAAGTTCATAACTGCAAAAATATCCGGCAACGCGTTAAAACCGCGGAGACGAACACACTCAGTGCTATGTCAGCGCAGTTCACAACTGCGAAAATACAGTATAAGGCTGCGCATTATAACAGTTGAGTAAAACCCACTCAACTCCACGACAGGGCAGTTCACCACTGCAAAAACATCAGGCCGCGCGAATGTCTCGTCGAATAGCAGTCGAACAGAGAAGGTACGCGGCTGGGATGGCGGCCGCCCAGGGTCGACAGTTTGAAACTTGCTAAACTCTACAAGACTTGAGCACGTGCATAAAGTACACAAGAAAACTTACGTTTTTTATTATGTGGCTGTTATATGTACTACTACTGGGGAGACAGAACAGATGCGAGCTTGTGGAGCCGTTATGATCAATCCGCCTGAACCAATGATGAAGCTCGAAATGATGCACATATTGCAAGCACAGGTGTGCGGCTGCATTAGCGCACACCAAGGGTTGCCAGTTACCACATCAAAAAACGAAACAGGAAACTAGTGATGCATGCATCAAAAAGTCAGCTAAATCAAGCAGGTTGAAACAGGACAGTTTTTTAATTTGGCTCAAAAAATCAATTAAACGTCCATAATTATCTTTCAACAGGGCGCCGGGAAGAGGGAGCATGATCGAGGCATTGTCCCCTGCCCTTTCAAAAGGGGGGCAACGGAGGTAATGGTGCCTTTTTGATAACAGTATCATAGCTAATTTCATGCTTTATCAAGAACGATATGAAAAAAATTATTGCAGCTATTCGCGCACGCAGAAAATTCAGAATGGTTTTCTATAATTTCAGTTATTATTTTTGAGTTAACATCGTTTCTAAAACAGAAACAAACATAATTGGTAACGATTTTTTTGTTTTTTATGCGTTCAAATTGCCCTCAACTTTGCGTCTGCCCCCCGCCCTACCGCTGCTCCAGCGTCCCTGTCTTTCAATCCTTTTATGTGATTTTCCCTTGATCGCGCGATCCGGAATAAATCACGTCACTATCAGTTTGGTTGGGTGTTCACTGCACACCTAGAGCATAGGTCCCTGGTGTTGAAGAATGGGAGGATTACTGGCATTTGAAATACGTAAATACTAGTATTGACAAAAACAAGTTTTGAAAAATAAAATCCATGCAGCATGCGTTAGCAGCCTTACAATAAGAAAAATTATCCAGTTCTAAACTAAGAACTGAACAAATCTAACCCCAATTTGAGTTAACATACTGCAATGTAAAATGAAATCAAAAAATGGCTCGTGGAAGTTTTCATTACAAGCGCTTACATTGAATACAAAATTCCATAACTTTTGGTATTGCTTTGGAAAATTGTTGTAGTTTTCAAACGTGGTCGGTTTCCAAGGAAAAATTCCTCTTTGGACGCCCATATCGTGGTTTCAATCTCGAATATCAAAGTGCCCGCCTTGCTGAAGTTCCTCATAAAAGCAGCGGAGTTCATTCGGTACTGGCTAAAACTGCCGGTCAGGCCCGCAACCAGGGGTTGGGCAACCGGGCCATTGCCCTCCCCCAAAATTTCCAAAATCACGTTTAGCTGATAAGGTTCAACAACAAGTTGCAACCATTTCCTCCCGAAAATAGTGCAACAACAAGTTAGAATCATTTTGCCTCCTCCCGAAAATATCAGCTGGTTGCGGCCTTGCTGGCGGTTGTAGCGGGGTGTCCGTTTCACCGAAGTGTTCGTACGGGGCAATTCAACTGTATTTTGAGAGAACTTTTTAGAAATGTAAGAGACAGTTTCAGTCCTTGAAAACATCTTAAAAACAGTCCTTGAAAACATCTTATAATGCTGATCCTTTGTAACTGTAGGTAGGACGTGTATAGGCTGTAAATCATGAAGAATCGTGTTGTTGTGTGGTTGAAAACACTTTTTTCTCTTCCAAAAGATGCAACGAAGCAAAAACTTGCTATCGCAAACTTTGCTGCACTGTTTCTCGTTCAGCGTCCGATATTATAAAACATTTCCTTCAAAATTAGCTTTGTCTATCCAGTTGAAACTTCTCTTTCCAGGCGGCGTTTCTGCAGTGAAGTGCCACGTGATTATTTTTAACTTAGTTGCTGTATATTTTTGTTGCCGCAAGGCACACAGTGGCTTCGGACAATTCCCAAGTTCATTTTCGCAAAAACCGGATTAACAGTTTTCAAAAGTGTGTGTTACGATCATTGGCTATCAACCAAACCTATGTACCTTTAAACTCTTTCCACCGGTTCACGTAGTTTAGTCATCACAGTAAGAAGACATCAGTAAGAACGCTTACGTTTTTACGAATTGCAATGAAGTGCGTAAGAAACTGTAGGTGGCCAAAAGAAAAAATAAACTTGTCAGAATTTCAAGTGGGTTTTCGCACACGCACTTTGGCTAGCTAGTCAAGTTTTTCCTAGCACAGTTAAAACAAATTGCCAGGTTTGTGAACCATAGAAAATCCAATGGAACGTCACACCCCATCAGGCAGCGACGAATACGTCGAAAGTCTCGTGAGCTCATCCACTTCAGCAAAGCTTGCGCACCCGCAAACACGTAGACCTTCTGTCTTTTAGAGCCTTGGTTAATTTGGGTGTTGAGCACAGTTGGAAAACTGGCAAAACTCTGCTGATTTAAGTAATTGTACAATCTTGATCGAGTTGATTGCTGTGTTGCACCAGTTTGTGACCAAAATGGAGGGCTGCTGCTGAGGTGTCAATATTTGCCGAAGCTTCTGCAGAAATTCCAAACCAAGGCATTGCTGTACCTCAGTGTTTATCAACCTGTGTGCTACGCGAGCATGTGTGCCGCCAATATTTTGGAATATGCAGAACACGTGTCGAAGTGTTGTAGCAAAATAAAAATATCTTGGTGACGCAGTGAATCCCCATTGATCTTATAGTTCAGGGTCTCCAAACTGCGGCCCGGGGGCCAAATCCGGCCCTCGAAGACATTTTGTCAATAATGAAAAATAAGGTATTTACGAAACATTTGTTTATATGGTACTGGTAGAATATAACATAGCTTATCCGAAACAATCAAATTACGTAAGATGTCCGGCCCTTGAATTTTTGTGTAGTAGCGTATGTGGCCCTCTGGCAAAAAAGTTTGGAGGCCCCTGTTATAGTTTATCTGTTTACTCGAGTTAATCAATAAACAGATAATCCCGTATTTTGCAGCGTTGAACGTTCGGAAATAAGTAAGTGTCTTTTGTAATAAGCACTACTGCTTGTTAAAGAAAGTCTCTGACATGTCTTCTATCATATCTGCTTTTCCGTATTCACAGCTAGGTTCGCAAAGATTTTGTCATGGATGAAGCACTTTGACAAAACTAGCGCATCGAAACCACAAGTAGCATCTAACAAAGGTATGAAGAAAAAATATAAGGAGGATTAAATCAAGCATGGTTTTGTTGCTTCTGGACATCAGGATAACCAACAGCCTTTGGGCAACATCTGCGATACCACTTTGTCAATAAAGTTCTTGTTCCAAGAAATTTAAACAGACAATTCGAAAAAATTATCCATCTTTGAAAAATAAGCCAAAAGGATGATTTGAGAATATCGTGTCAAAAAAAGATAAATTACCAAAAAACTTGTCAAACACCTCAACACCTCAAGTTGCCAGAAAAAGGCTTCCAGGCAAGCTACGAAGTCGCTCAATTGTTGGTTAAAAGAAAGCAGTGCGTACAGACGCAGAATCAGTTATTGCATTGCAGTAGTCGTTATCATTGAAACTCTGATGTGAACTGATGCCGCAGAGTTGAGAAAAGTTCCATTATCAAATGACACAAATTCGCGAAGAATTTAATAAATATCTCCAAATACAAAGGATCAATCAAGTTCCTGAACAATTCGATGCAGATAAAGATCAATTATTTTTACTATGGACTCCGAAAGAGGGTGAATCTGCTGTAGTATCGGAAAAACTCGCCTTCTTGTGTACATTTGATTTATAAAAAATGCAAAATTCGGAAACCGATATTTGTTTTGCAAAGAATAGCGAACCACATATAGAGGGGAGGATAATAGTTAGTGAACAAAAAACTTTTGGATTGAAAGTTGCAGTGGAAGAACCTTGTTAGTATTTGCACCGATGGTTATCCATCTATGCAAGGAAATAATAAAGGATTTTTGTACGTGAGCCAAAAAAACTCCAAACGTGGTGATTGTGCGTTGCAGAATTCACAGAAAAGCTCTTATCTCCAAATCTTTGCCAACTCAGTTACGAGTCAGGTTATTCAAGGGGTAAACTCCATAAAATCTCGACCTCAGCCAAGACGACCTTTTTCTAAACTTTGTAAAGAGGTGGATTCGGAACAAGGATGTTTGTTGCATCATACGGAGGCACGTTGGCTTTTGAAAGAAAAAGTGTTGTTAAAGCGTATGTGGTAATTGTAACCTGAAATTATTTCTTTCGTAGAAATTCAAATAAAAGACTTTGGATTTTTTATTCACGATGTACTTTGGTGTTTGAAAATTCCGTTTCTTTCAGATTTTTTCGACAAACTGAACAGTTTAAGTTCAAGTTTACAAGGGCCATCTGAAAATATAATTACAGCAACTTCCAAATTAACTTCATTTGACGAAAAATTTGTGCTGTGGAAAAGTAAAATTTCAAAAGAAAATCTTAAGTGCGTTTCATAGTGTTGATCAATCTCCATTGAAAATTAGAATTTTTCCAGAAATACAGAACACACTGACCGATCTACAGTTATCACTGCGAAGTTACTTCCCATAATTCGGCGTAAATGACTGTAAATGAGTAGGTTGATTAATCCATTTGGAAACAGAGGAAACTGTCAACCTCTCTACAGAGGAAGAAGAACAGCTCACTGATTTACGAAACTACGTTTTTCATCAATAAAGATTTGTCCAAAAGAGCATGAATGAGTTTTGGCTGTCTGCAAGGACATCTTGTCCAATGATCAGCTCGAAAACTGTTAAAATTATCTTACCATCTGCATTTTAATGGCTTTGCGAGTGTTGATTTTCAGCACTGGATGAAGTTAAAAGTAAAAAAAGAAAGACATTTCTTGGTATACTGACATAATTAAAATTTTAAGCATATTTACAGTATTTGTTGCATGAAATTGTGGCGCGAAAGCTTTTGATTCCTGTAGTGCACCGCAGCGTTAAAAAGCTGAGAATCACTTCTTGTAGCCTGAGGATGTGAGCAGCCGTTTATATACTTTGGAGTGAAAAGTTGGGAAAAATTTGGCCAAGTAGTTAAGAACATGGAAAAATTTCAAAATGTTTTAAAAGTGTAAATTGTGTGCGGAACATGTAAGGAACTTTGTCGATGACCTTTGGTTTTAAGAAATAAAACGGGAAACACTAAAAAATTTGTGCAAAACTTCTGTGCAAAAAAGCTCCGCTACGGCTTTGAACCACTACCCAATCTCACGGATACAATTTGATACCAGTTTGAGACGGTGTGAGTTCTGCAGAGGGAAACCTTTTTGTAGTGCTGCGTTTATTCTGTTGAAATCATGGAAGTTTGTAGAACCATCCATAATACATTTTTAATTGAATAGAAACGAATAGGAAAATACCGATATTTAGAAACGATTGTCAAACTCTTTCACACATCACACGTAAATGACGTAAACAATTATGTTCAAGTTACCGGTGTTTAGACCAGAGCCGGATAAAAAATAATAGCAAATGTAGCAATTGCTATGGGCCCCGGGCTTTTGTGGGCCCCGTAGTCATCTGTAATAAATCTTATCTGTTACATCATACATAAGATATGTGAAGATATTTTCAGTCTAAGAAGTCAATATTTTGCTAAATTTGCCATAAGCACTAAGAGAAAGTTTTCAGTTGAACGCTGTTTGTGTCCAGATATCCTTGTTTGATTCTTTTTGTACAGTTACGTAACAAAAGGCATAAGATTGCGGTCAGCAGTGTTGCTATTTTTAGCTGATTTGCTGCTAAATCCAGCAGGATTTTCTCATTGTTAGCTGTAAAATTTTCAATCTAGCAGTTAGCTGATTTTCTAGCAGGATTTTACCAACCGTTTGGCAGGTCTAACAGGTAACAAATTTCTGACGAAAAACCTGTTTCAACAGTTTTCAAGATGAAAGTTTTTACCCCTTCTGCATCAAAAAATATACTTCTCTTCTTTATGACGTTTTTAATTGGGTAACACCAGGACAAAGCACAACCAGCTGCCTGCAATTATTTGGAATTTTTATTATGATGCAAAGAAGCTGGTCTAAGCAGACAGTTGAATCATAACAAGTAATTAGATGGCTTGGTAAAGCCTAAATGATTTGCTTGTGTGCTTAGGTTAAAAGACAACATTCGCAGAATATGCTTTCATCCCACTGCACGATATTTCCAAGTGGTTCAGTTACGCTAGTAAGTAGTAATGACTGTTAAAAAATCTTCCTGACAAACCAAAGCTGCCAACAGTTTCGACATATATGGTTGCAAGATTTAGAACTTAAAAGTTGGCTCATTGCCTACTGCCTATCCTCAGGGGTGCAGTGCTAAAAACTGGTGTGGGAACGCCGTTCCCACGCCAACTAAAAACAAAGACTGCACCACATAATTCGAATAAAGTAAGCATTCGCCTACAAGTATTTCTACGCTGGATCTTCCTGTTTCACTGCAGGCTTTTGACTAGCAGTGCGAATCTGCGTGTCGCTAGCACATCTGTGAGATCGCATATATATTTTAATGTAATCTAGTGCCAAAAGGTGTGGGGACGCCGTTCCCACGCGTTCCCACCCCACTACACCCCTACCTATCCTACTGATTCAAGAAAAGCCTTTTGCCAAGTTTGCGATAATGCAATCATAGCGAAAAATTGTGAGCTTAAAAGGCATACAGTAACTGGTAGCAAAAGCACTCAGACAAGACTACAGATTTTAAAATACAAAAACCAGACTTATAAAGTTGTAGGGCTGAAGCTATGCTCAGACTGCTTATCGCTGAGCATTGTTCTACTCCAGCGTTTTTCAACCTTTTTGTTGTAGCTGAACCTTCCGCAAATGCTTGCGTTGCTCATGGAACCCTATGCAATGATCCAAGTGTCTATCCTACTTTTGTAATAAACCTGTGAAACAGTGGTATTCCTACAACCGCCTAGAACTGTGGTTGCGAATTTCGTCCCAGGCAAATTCGGTCTGTTTCAGCGGAACTCCTGGCAACCACTCGCGGAACCCTGAGGTTCCGCGGAATGCGGGTTGAAAAACACTGTTCCACTCTATAAAAACATGTAACCATTTGAAAGACATCGTAAAGAACTGTGTGTCATACAAAAAACGAGGTAAGCTGCAGTTGCGTTGCTCAAAATGTTGACTGTAAGGAAATTGTGGGCCGAAAAGTGTGCTGGCCAAGACCAGCATTTTCAGCCCATGCTTATTGAGAGCGAGTGCAAGAAGAAAAACTAATATATTGCATAACTTTATAGGTTTCTTTAAATCATGTTANAAATAACAGATTTTTTAACAGAATGTCACTGCTTTTAGCAGATTTTAGGTGAAAATTTNTGACAAGACTTTTAGCAGAATCTAGCATTGTTTTGTAACACCGTTTAGCAGATTTAGGTCACAACTATCTGGCAACACTGTCGGTCAGCACGATACACTCAGAATGTCATGTCACGATGCGAACGGGAGAGAGCACGCAGAGTGCCCAACACTTTATGATTTAGCAGGTGTTGAGATTTTTTAAACTTAGGGCCCTGCGCTCTTGAAATGCTACAGGCCCCGCGCTACCTTAATCCGGCACTGGTTCAGACGTAAGAAAAGACGTAGAAAAAACGTAAAGAAACATTTTACCTACCAACAAGCCCAAAAAATTTGAAAATCACGAGAATTCCGAATCTAAATAGTTAATGAGAACCAAAGAAAGTTTCAAGGAGCTGGTTTATACTGCAATGAGTTGCTTGAAGCGACTTAATCTGACCTCAAGAACAAAAGTAACTGGATAATCTTCCCTGATGTTTCTAACAGACATCCGATACGCGCCAAGAAAATTGGCGCAATAGTTTATAATAATCTTTTAAGTTCCAATCGGTAGTCGTGCTACCTCAAGGACCCTTTTTGCGTAGGTTTTATTCGTATTTGCGACTAAGTTATGACTATGCGAAGGGATAGTCTTAGGATTTGGGTCGAAGTTTAGGTTAGAGTTTACGNTGGGCTAAAATTAATGCTGAGGTTACAGTTTACGTTAAGGTTTACGTTAGTGTTGCTTTGATAATTCGATTGANATATGTGGTAGGGTTTGGTTGGGATTTTAAATANATGAGAAGGTTGGCATCAAAGCATATGTCAGTGGGCATCAGCCTTTTCCTACTTGTAGACGCCTGAATACATTCACCTTTTTTCATGAAACCCCAACCTCCAACTTATTCAGTTTTGACTTTTTAATGTAAGCTTCTCTGATAAAAAAATGCAGATATCGTAAAATAAAACAAATGACTAACGTAGAAAGACAGGAATTTAAGAAGCTCTGTACAATCTTTGTAATGAGCAGATTTTTAGAGTGTGATGAGACGACTAAACACCCAACAGTGCCTTGGAATCTGTCAGACAAAGGCTCTCCTTCGTGCAGCTGAAAAAACAGATTTTATTTCATAACACCTTACATTTTACAACACTTTAAATCTAATAAACATTTTCAAGTTTTATTGGAAAGTTGGGCACGTGAACTGCGGACAAATATCACGTTTCATCAAACATTGTGTTAGAAAATAATTGTGATGTTTGGAAGTTTGCAAGCTTTCCTTTCCTCTGTCGAAACGTGATTGGTTCCACATGCACAGAGCTAAAGAAAGGCATGAAACGAAAGCAGCGAAGTAAAGTAGGTGAGCAATCCACGGAAACTGTTAACCCTGGTCAAACCGTGCTAAACTATTTCTCAGTAAGTGTTGTCGTAAATAAGCAAACACTCTGTGGGGAAAAATGACGCGCTTTAGCAGCTTTCTGTGAACATTCGTCAATGTATGTATTGGTTGTCGCAAGTTAGAGGAAAATCTAAGTATTAAAAAAGTTCTCAGTAGGTTCAACAAGTCAGTTGGAATTTTAGCGCTTTTTTGAACATGGAAAAGAATGTACACCTTAAAGCAAACAGTTAAATAAATAGCTTATAACACATAAACATTCTCGGTCCTAGAGCTTCAAACACATGTAATTGCAGTACAATTTTCATGCGCAATATCCGGGTTCTACTTTTTGAAAATCCAACCTATTTGCAGTGGTGTTAACGGGGCAAGCAAAGGCATTAAGGGGGTAAAATAATAATCACACAATGATACACGTCTTTGAAGAATATTGCCATGCACAACAATGCGGCACTCGAGAAACTTCATCAATGATGCCTTTTTCAAGGTGGCAAGCAATTTGACCTTAGAAAATGTTTCATATCACATGAGCTTTTCACACAAAGCTGTTTCAGGTGAGTAAAGCAGGAAACGATCGCCTTATGCTGCCAAAGTGCTTTTACAAAATTGAGAAAAAAATTAATGAAACACAGATAAAACAATTTCGTGATTTTGCCGAATTTAAAAGCTTTGGTTGTGTTTTTATTGGCCTCCTCAGTTGCTGGAACCCTTGGGTTCCGTATTGTGACTTTTGTTTGCTTCCATGGTCAGGCTCCGTATTGAGCATACAGTTCATTTGTAGCTGATGAACTCTAAAACTTCAAAATTTTGTGACCATTGTTGTTCTAAGACAAATGATCATTTCTCTTTTTCTCAGGGACCTGGAAGTCATTAACTTTTGGGCCAATAGCCAAGAGTCTGAGAACCGGGAAGAACCTGCTTGCATCTCCAAAAATATGTCTGATTTTCCAGTATGCTTCCGTCAGCTTCACTTTTATTTTTCTGTTTTCTCTTGAAATTGATCGCACGAAAGGCTTTGATCGTCACAACTCATCTGTCGTCCATCACTGGGTTCGATGCGCAACAGTCTCGAGTTTACGTTTTGTTACTGGATCAATGTCCGTTGTGGCGAACGTTTCGAAGAAGTTCGTTTGCGGAAACGAGAACATCGGCCGTTGACAGATTTGCCATTCCATCTGTCGTTCTGCTCCAGTGAGCAATGCAACTTTCTTCGTCTTCTTTTGCAAACAAGTCTGCGAAACAATTTATTTCTCGGTGCAAAGTCTATTGCATTTGCAGGCTTTTCCATGAAACAATTTTTTGTTCCATCCAGTGGCAACGTGGGACTGTCTCATCCCGTGTGTTTCACTCGAAACTAGAAATATGAAGCGCTTTATATCATGTGCATTTCTAATTTCTAGGCTCTTCATATTCATAGTTGATTTACCTCAACTCCCAATTAGAGGGGCCAATAAAATTTGGTGACGCTCAGCCAAAAAATGCTAAACATCGCTACGCCATGGCGCTAAGCCCGTATGTCTGATACGTACTGTGCTGTGAGCAGCGTTGCGGAGTCGGAGTCGTAAGGAGTCGGAGGTTTTTGGGTGGAGTTGGAGTCGGATTCCTGACAACACTGGGAGTCGGAGTCGGATTTTTTGTCCGACTCTGACTCCGGATGTCCAATTGGATCATTTCTTACATCACACTCCTAAATTGGGAATTCCTGTTGAAATGGTAGAATTTCTTTTGAAGCTTTTGTTGAAACTGAGATTTCTTGCTGTGCACCACGATTTCCACTGACTTTAACAGTCAAATTTCATTCCCTTTATGTTAAGGAGTCGGAGTCGGAAATTTTGGAAAGGTCGGATATTTTACCTCCGACTCAGCAACCCTGGCTGTGAGCACATTTAATAGTATTCAACTTCAGAAAATTCCTGCTATATGATGTTAAATTACTTACTGTGGAATATGGGTTAAATTTAAGTCCATTGTTTCAAACCATTCTCATGGACTAGTCTATGATTTTCTCAAACATCTGCCAATTTTTACCATATACAGTATAGTAAAAGGCAGGAGGGATTGATCGACATTTTACTAAATTGCTTATTAATTTGCGATCGCTGTAACAGTACTGTGAGTTTTAGTTCATCATATCTTCAGTTATTAACTAAGTGGCCGAATGCGATAGAACACGTGCCACCGAAGCTGGTATAGGCTGGCTTCGATTTCCTGTTCGGTGATACCGAAAACTTGATAATATAGTACCTGCGGCCTGTGCAGCCTCGTGCTCGGCGTTAATAGATGAGCGCTGGCCTGCCACCGGTGCATGCATTCACTAATAGCCGCAGCATTCACTGCGAAAGCAGCCGCGTGGCCTACGGCGATAATAAGCAAAGATGGACGCCCGCAGAGCACTCAAGACACTCCAAGGCGAGTGATTTTTCTTTTCTATCTTCAGTTCAAAAGAAATGACGATCACCAACAATTTGATCACACAAACCGCGAAAAAATATCGTGCACTTGATCTCAAAAATATGAACTACGGGTAGTTTCTTGTTCAAATAACAATATGAATGGTTCAATTCAAGCCAAATACAACACTTTAAATCTGAGGTGAAAAATACGTTGACTTTTTCCAAAACAGAAGCTCTTTTGTTGTATTCGAAGCAACAGTTTTTTATTTCTTCGTGAATCTCAACATAATATAAACTTCAGGGAGACCGACCCTTACATTTCAACAATGGTTCTGATCTCAAACAGATCGTCCGTGACTACAGAAATTCTATGATGCCTATGTAGCAGGCTAAATATATACTCTGTAAGATCTCAGTGTCTGATTCTTTGCTGTTAAAGGATTCCTTTCGATAGACAGTCTTCACGGAAACGGATTTTATTAAAAAATTCTTATTTTCAATAAAATATGTCTTTATCACCACCACTTCGAATGGTTAACCACTGCATGCGCTATATATAAAATATATAAAAATGATTTTGGCGATTTGACCCTGCGTTATGCAAAACCGTCTGCTGGTTTCAGGATATTTAACAACAAAACTGGGAAAGTAAGTGATGAGGAAGCCTATTTAGTAGGCGGAATATATACTCTGTTCAACAGTGCGGTCAGTGGATGATTTTTATGGAGAAAGGTTCCGTCGGATAGATTCGAAAAATCTTATAGGAATGATGTTGTGGTAGTTTAATGATGGTTGTGAAAGCTTGTTGAGACGAAATTGATGAAACACTTCAAAATGGTCTTTACAGTTCAATGTCTTTTACTGTAAGTGAAGCGACGAAGACAGAACGCAGAGAGCATGAAACTATCGACAACCGTAGTTGTTGGGATTTTCTGTCTTTCTTACTTTTGGGCCAGATTCCAACTTCTTCCTAATGGTGATTGCTTCTATTTAACTTTATGCAAATATCACAAATGTAGCATTATCTTATTTTGCTTACGTAGGGGGAATTTGACGAGTTGCGCGAAATTCGGTTGTATTAACCACTGCTAAAGGTCCCCTACAACCTATAAAAACACATAGGTTCTCTTTAACTCAGTATTATTTGACCGGTTTACGTAAATTGAGTTTACACGAGATAGTTTAATGAAGATGTTACCTCATCTGCAGAAACTGCTAAACAAAAACAGCAAAAAGTATTGAGCGTTTCCTTCGTTTAATGTCAGCTCAATATTTTGTCGCTACCTGTTTATTTATTATTATAACAAACCAATCTTACACTAAATTTGCAAAAGTGCGTCCGATGCATATTTTGGGTGAATGCAGCATTTTCCATTTCAGTTGAAGTCACATGCATTTTTGAAAATATCTAGTATTTCCTGCCCATTGAAAAGTTGTAATTTATAAAGTCTATCCCTCAGGGCTAGAGGTTTTACACCAACAACAAAAATATCACGAAAGTATCTTGTTGGTGTCAGCCAACATTTCTTTAGTCACGAAAGGTCTGTGTGAAATCACAACCGTTGTTGAAATGTAGAGGTCGGTTATTTCACCTATGCATGATTATACTGCCATCAGAGTATTAATCTATCAGGTGAGAAATTGTGACTGAAAATTGATATCAACAATGCTTGTGGCTTAAACTCGTTGTGCTTTTTGCAATTTAATTTAGATCCGTTGGACAAGCGGCCTGCTGATTGTCAGCTATGCAAACGCGCTCTCTTTAAAAGTCATAAAACTTGGTCGAGGTCAGGCGCTGTCAAGCACGTCGACATTTCCCTCATTAAATGCAAGCAATTATTTGGCGTTATATTCAAGTTTGGCGACAGCTGTAAATTCAAACGTCTTGACGTGGCTTTGCAAACAAAAAGGTGAAACCCACCCTGTATCTCCGGGGTCGGACAATCGCGGTTGGAGGAAAACGAAAATAATTTCTTTCTAAAGCAAAATATGTGAGTTTTTCAGAGTGAAATCCTGAAAATGTCGGAAACTTTCTTGCGCTCACGGTTCTTGCATTCAAAACGAAATCTTATATTCATGAATTTTGACATCAACGTATTATAGTTCACTTTTTACGGAAGTTTTCAGGTCGAGTCAAAAGGCTGTTCCTTGATTTGTGACTTACTGACCGTTATCTGGTAATGCTGCTAAATTGAGGAATGAATTGAACCGAAAAGAAATCACGATTTTGCACAAAATATACACCCAGGCGCAATCCACACTTTACCGAAACTCTTCATTGCAACTGTTGAGTGTCCTGCAAGCTCTACCAGCATGCCGGCATTTGATTTTGAAACGTTCCTGCAACGAGAAGAAACCTTTGATGAGAAGGCGTGAAAGCAAAATTGTGTGACGTGACGACATCTTGTATTACGATAAGCACAATAAGCAGTAATGAACTGCAATGTTTAAAGGTACTTGTACAAAAAAGTCAACAAAAACGAATCTATTCAGCATTCGTACTGCCTTTTTTGTAAAGATAATTTTAATAAAAAGGCAATTCACAACATAGCCAAAATATTCGAACAGAAAACGTTTATTGTTATAATATTGTCAAAAATATGAATCTTTTCATGTAAAAATGTTAAACTGAACTGCCTGATTGTCGGTTTCAATACTCCGCTTGACGATCTTTTATCGCGACACATGACTGTTACTTTGAAATAAGCAAAACATTTGCTGCTACAGGTGCGCATTAGCTGGCAGCTTAATAGCTCTTGTGCAGTGCAGCAGCATACCGCCTCTGTAACCAAGCCTCAAGGCAATAAAGTGTTTTGAACAACAACATCTTGCGCTGTAATCCAGTGGCCAAAATCAAACCCAACAGCCAGAATAAAAAACTAAATACTCAACTGTCATTCCTTGCAAACAAGCATGTGAAGGAAGATTTCCTGAAAAACACGTAAATAATATTTTTTGACCGAGTTGCACGAGTTGAGATAAATTTATCGGAATTTATAAACATCTGCAACACGGTATACAAGCTACCCGCGTGGTTGTTGAATGAAGAGCCAAGGTTGTCTTTTGCGTTGATTTCAATGCTAATCTGTTAGCGCTTATAAAAGGTATATAAAATCTTTATGCAACATGATGTTTTTAAGGTCTACTGGATCTTCCCCCAGCTTCATAGATTTCTGAAGTGGAAATCACAACCACGTTTTGAGCTTATACTTCTTTGCAATGAAAATTCAAGACTAGTTATTCTTCTGAAACGAAGATAGCAGAGTTGCGATAAAAGCAAACAGCCTGACGAAGCGTGGAGTACACTAACATCACTGTTGATGTCACGAACAGTAATTACACAACTATGCTACGGTGCTATACATGAGTTTACTTGCCATTTATTCATTTATGCTGCTCCAGGCGCTACATGGAGAAATTGAAATGAAAAATCAAAATCTTCAAGTAACGCTACTAATGCAAAAAGGTGTGGGAACGCGTTCCCACCCCACTACAGTCCTGCTTACATTTGAAATGCAATGGTACGTCATTGCGTTCCGCAATATATGCATGATTTTCGTGCGTAATTTCACCTTAGTCTTAATTCTTTGAACAATTTATTAAGACTTAAACTTAGATGAATGGAACATAAGGCATGCTAGCAGGTAGCCTTAGTTTCGTCAGAACGTCGTATCACTTTGAATCAATCTCACGAAATCTCTGAAATAAAAGCTTCGTATGAAATATTTTTCTATAATTGTAAGCGCTGCAAGAGTAAACAAAACATGATGGTACATTCGCTGATATTATAAAATGTGATCAGAAAAAAATATGAGTTATAGATACGCGACATTCATTCAGTTGAAGTCCTTTGTCATGGACTGAATACAAGAATTTTTTATTCTTACGGCTAAACTTAAAGGCCTGTTTAAAAACAGCTGTAAGTCCTGAAAGCTGAAGACGCTGACGTAACAATGGCGGCATCTGAACCTTACTAGAAACAGCTTTTACACCATATTTCCTGCGAAAGGTATCATGAGTTATAGGCAAATACTTTCCAGCCGTCCCTACGTTCATTTAATAGGAACTTGTTCTCTCGCTTGCTGAGCGCTTTAAACACCGGTGAATAAACTAAATGACGTAAATGTTAATCACTTGAAAATCCCTAAGTGGGATCGCGGTCCGCACAAAACGTCCTCGCGAGCCAAATGCGACCCCCGGGGCCGCGTGTTTGAGATTTCTGCTTTAAGTCGTACAAACATGGCATGTATGCATTAAACTTCCAGCTCTAAAAATTTATATGCAATTTCAATACTTGATATTTTTTCACTGGCAAGTTTATGCGGGATCCATGTCAAAAGTTTGGAGGAATTCTTTGATGTTACTGCCATGCACAAAACCCTGTTTTTTGTGAAATATTGACATATTATTGATACAAATATTGATATGTGCTTTTTCAACAACTTTAATTCACAAAGTAGGACGCTTAATTCGTAAATAAAAAGTTTGGTTGAAATTTTGAAAAACTGGCATCGCTTTTGAAGCCATAAAGAAAGGGAATGTTTTGCACAACAAACGACCTTTGAAACTAACCCAAGTCTAATAAACGACCGAAAGACCATTCGTCAATACAATTCAACATCGTGTCTCATGTAAACAAACCTTCTGCAGGAAACGTATTTCCGACATTAAATTGATGTTGCTTGTTGTGCCCTCAACCAACATGAGGATAAAAATGTGGCAGCAGCATTGTCTTAAAACTAGGTCACTTATCGAAAAAACTGACTGCTTATGTGCGTTTAACTGCTCTGTTTCACGTGCATAACCGTGCAACATTTCATGCTTCTTGCAAAAACAAACTTTTGCTTCCTTACGTAACTTGCATTGTCATGACTTCCGTAAAGTTTAAAATACAAAAAAATACATGACTTTCCGTAAAGTTTTTAAAAAAATGTATTTTTCACTTCAAGCGCATTTTATTGTTAGCTTGCATGTGAAAACTGCAATATGAGCTTTTCTTAATCATGCGATGAGTGAAACAAGCAACTGGTTCCTTAACACGACACATCACAAACATCACGTGGTTCGGTTGTTTTAGAGTGTTTTTATGTTTAAAAATATTCCTGGTGACGAGTGGCAGGCTAAAAACTGCGTCAAAGCTTATCGTTGTGACAGTTCGAAAGTCTTCAAGACAATACAAGGTAGTTTGTATTCACATGCCTGCGCATGGAGAAATTGCGAAAAAAGTCCCCAGCACCCGAAAAAGGCGTCACGACAAGAAAAGAAGTAATTGTTTGGCGATAATAATTTCCCCAAATGACTTCATGGATTTGTTACTTTGTGTGGTTCACCAAACAATCTGAACTTTTTTTCCGTCAAGGACTTTACCATAGGACGGCGGGTGATACTGGCTGAACTTTATTTCAACAAGTGTTCCTCCATTGCATGTTTAGCGTCTTAATCCAATGAACTGCATTTTGGGTTAGTTTGATGATTCATTAATAAAGTATTTAAAGATGTCCTGAAAATTGTCTAATTTGGTGATTGAAACTGGGCATGCCCTTTTCTGTTATAACCGTTTGCTGTAAGTTAGTCATAAACAAAGTTGGGGCAATCAATAGGCAAAGTTTGTTTCCTTCTTTTACCCCTCCGAAACGTTTTGCCACGCTACAACAGTTTGAATTGCCTCAATGAATCTTTCCCTTTCCTCATTGCTGCTCCCTCCCGAACTGAAAAACCTTGGAGATTCGCCTGCTTTAGTAAGGTTTTCAACACTAAAACGTATAAAAAGTCATTGGATCAAAAAAGGTATCTGAACAAACGTCCATTAGGCACGCTCATCGAATCAATTTTTGTAACTACAGAAAAGCTGGAAAATCTTGTAAAGTAAATGTTATCTTCTTTCTTGACAAGAAACCTCGGGCGCTCTGCTGACTGCTCATTTCAGGACCACTGCACTCGTGTCCCCTCACGAATTGCAGGCAAAGTGGTTTTTATGATCTTTGCTGATCAAGTGGTTCTTCATTTTAACTTTTCCTAAATCGGTTGTTTTGTTGTTTGTTAATTTCTTCAAGCTGGTTGTTTCTGGAACGATAATGCTAAACGTAACGTCACAATCCTAGCTGCTAAATACGCAACCCGACCAAAGGGTATCTTTGTGCCAGAGTTCCAATCACCAACCAGGCCGAGGTCGCTATGCGCTAAGTCCGGGCTTATTATACAGCATCTTTGCTGGAAAATCTCTTTAGCGTTTTGCTTTTAAGTGGCATGCTGACTACACCGAAACCACGGTTTGCCTTCAATCAAACATCTTACTTAAAAAGCCATTTCTGCGCAGAGACGTTTTGTTTTTCAATCTGCGTTGCGAGGCAAGCGCGATCCCAATCACTGCTAGGAACATCACAGTTGCGTAGAGCTTCTTCAGAGATGCCATCTGCAGGTAAATTAACTTGTTACACAACTGGCATGAACATGTTGGCAATGTAAAGTGCAAACTGCTTTTCATCTTCAAATAAGAGAACGTATACCAGACCAAATAATAAAAGTCTTATCAACGTCATACAACTTTGTACAATTGAAGTTATTGATCGCAAACCGCTTGTTACGCCCACTCTCACTTGTTCCGTAATAATGCACCTAACCCGCGTGAGGAATTGTACTGTTCCACAATGACATATATATTTTCGGTCTGGACTGTGGAGCCAGAACTCAAATTTTAGGCTCAGGCTCTGGCTCCAGGCATCTAATGTTTTGGCTCCAGCTCCGGCTCCGACTCCAACATGTAGGAGTTTTTGGCTGCGACTTCAGAACGATTTGGCCCATTGAAGACAAAAAAAACAGTGTATTATTTGTACAAATCGCTTGCCCAACAAACTATTTCTGCAAGACTGGAACCCAAATTTCAAGCTCCGGCTCTGGCCCCAGTCATCCAAAATTGCCTGGGCTCCGGCTCCGGCTCTGGGCTCCGGCTCCACAGGCCTTCTTTCGGTACAGTTTGATCAGCAGCTCAAGTGCAACCAGGGCCGGCCCTAGCCGGTGCAGGACCCAATGCAAGACCTAGGCACGGGGCCACTCTGAGCAGTATTGTTATTACGTCATCGTGCTCAGTCAACCGTGCTATGACCTTTTTGATGAAGATATTTTAGCAAAACAAAATCATTATATGAATACCAAAAACAACGGCAAATTATTGGAGTTGATCTGTATGTAGGCTACATGCCAACACAACAGTTTCTTTTATGGGGAGTGAGCATAGCTCATGTGTCCCCCAGCTACGGCCATGTTTCTGAGTAATAGCATTTTGCTGTGGTGGACATTAGACAGTGTACCGCTACCACTCGTAATCAAGCCGAAAGTGTTACAGGAAGCTCTGCAATGGAGATCCGAGCGGCGAGAGCAAGTGCAAAGCTACGTCAATCGAACCGAACTGACAAGCGAATTGAACTTACAATGCAATTACTTCGCTCTTGTTGAACGACACTTTCCTTTGAAGAACAACTAACTTGGAGAAAACTGTTAACATGAACTGATTGCTTATCTCGCTTTCGGTAACGACAATCGCAGACGCGTCCTTGCATAAAGTTATCGTCTGGGGCGCATAATGAACTATCCGCTTTATGACGCAATACACGAAAAAAACAGACTTCACAAGAGAGCAGCCCATGCATCCGTCCAAAGTTTATAGAACAGGGGTTACCAACCTTTCTCTGACTGACCATTTACCTCTTTAGCATTTCGATAGATGAGCATGTACCCTAAAACATCCTATGACAAAAAGGCTGAGAAAAATACCCATAATCTACTGAATTTTTAATAGAACTTTTAGACTTTTGGAACTATAAAGGTAGACTCTGTTTTTATGTCTCAAAGTCAATTTGTTGCACTTGGAAATGTATAATCAATGTACCCCTTTAGATAGGCAAATGCACCCCTAGGAATACATGTATCCCAGGTTGGGAACCTCGGTTATATAACTTATTCATTATGCTTCATTTATGCATGGACTTGGAATGTAACCCTCTTTCATGAATTAGAAATGTACTGTAATGTACATAGATTTTTCAACTACCACGTCACAAATCTAGAAACATTTATCAAACGCAGTACTGTATACAGGCCCGTAACCAGGGAGGGCGCAGGAGAGAGCCCCTTGCAAATTTTTTCGCCCACCCTGGACAATCGTGTTGGACTTGGTTTAAAACTATTGGACATAGTTTTAAAAATTTGGGTCCCTCTCAGAGAACTCTTCACCCCCCAGGTGTCCCAAGCTGGTTACGGGCCTGACTGTATATAATGCTCATGATTGATTGAGCATATAGCCGCCCATAATATTAATAAACAGGAACGAGTGTGCTGGATGACAATTTTTGCCCTGCCTAGTTAAGCTGCAGAGCAGCTTTAAGTGTCCTTTACGTTTATGAATCTGCATGGACTTTGGCTGTTTTTTTTCGCTGAGACATTTCGGTCATATTTTTGCTGAGACATTTTGGTCACCGAGACATTTCGGTCATTTGTCTTAGAGTTGTATAAAACTCGTCGTAACAGTGTTCATTAGCCCGTATTTTCAGACATTCTGGCCGAATTTACTTAATTTTTTAGGTCGTTTGAAAAACATTTCTGTCTATGACCGAAAAAACAGCTTTGAAGTCCTGGTTTTTCTAGCGATTTACGCTCGCAAATAGTCAAATCACAATAAACGTTTGGTGGGGAGGCAAACGATAAAAATACTTGCACGACCGGTAAATAACGCGGAACGATATTGTGGCCAAAGGAAAGGAGGCAAGTTTAAGTGCAAAAACTTCACAAAAATTTTCCCTGGTTTGCATAAGATTTTTGGCTTCCGCAAGACCAACCTCTCATCTGTTGTCCTTTGTTCAATGTGGTACAATTAATTTTATTTTGAAAAAATTATAGAATATCTCGTTTGTGTCAAAATCTTCCATGAAGCAAAACTGCAAGCCTTTGTTAAAATGCAGATGACCCGTAACCAACCAAAAACTTTCCAAAACAGAAGAATCTTTCGAGAAATGAACAACGTTACGTTAGCATAACTGCCGTCAAAGTTAATACGACAGACACTCGTCTGACCTGTTCATTGCGAGTTGAATCACGACACACCTTGTTTGCAATAGCTATAGCAGCCTGTAGGTCTACTTCAATCTCAACTGGCACTAAAATAACCAAATTCTATCTATAAAGAGTGGGACTTGGTGAGCGCAGATACAACGCTCAGCATGAGAATTGAGCACGTTTAATAACGTTCGATAATAATGGGAGGAACTTCATCGTTCATTCAAACTACATAATTATTTGCTAACAATGAGATTTGTAAGCCTTTCTACAATTCGTATGCGTAATGGAGTATCTGGCAAAAATAAACAACCTGTCCAACCACCATGGCGCGAAGCCTAGTGCAGCCGCGACGGTTGCATTGGCTTAAGGCCGGCCCTGAGTGTAACGTTGTTATCTAAATTAGGGTTGGCTTTTACCGTCTTAGTTTATCACGGCTAAATGAAAGCAGGTGTTTGCATATAGCGACAACAACTTGAAACTAGAATTTACTTCAGTCGAGGCATACCGTGAAATCCAGCCACAGTGCGTGTTGCACTAAGATGTCTTTGCTCACAGCTCTCACAAAAAAAGCTAAAATACGACGACATCTCGAATAAAATCGTGTAAAATGCGTTGACGAAAACCAGAGTTTTTTAAAGAGAAAAAACATCTGATAAAGCGAAGTCATATTGATCGTCCATACTTTAGGACAGAGGTGGGGAAACTACGACCCGCGAGGGAATTTTGTGCGGCCCCCAGGGCAGTCACACGTACATAGTACATATTTGGAGTCTATGTTAAAGTAATTTTATCGATTAGATTAGAATTATCAAGTTTTTTTCCACACGTTTCATTCAAAACCGCATTTTTACTCAACCGGAATTGATTGTTACCTTCATTTTGTGGTAGCTCATGTAAATTTTTTTTTAAGTTTTCAAAACGATTATAGATATAGTATATGTAATACGAGCATGCGGCCCTCGGCAGCAAAAAACCTTCAATGTGGCCCTCCGTAGAACGGGCCTGAGTACAGGTAGAAGATTACTCCGATAGTAAAGCAGTGCTTGCTTCTTTATCGTTTGCTTGGAAAATTGCAGGAGCAAAAGCGCCTTACACTGTAAAGCGGGAGAGAACTTGGTCAACCAAGAAGCCGTGAACTGAAAAGAGCCAGGATGATGTGCAGTGATGCTGTAGTTAATAAGTTAGCTATGGTTACTTTGTGAAACAACACCGTCAAGTGGCGCATCCATGGATTCTCAGTCGATATTCTGCAACAAACCGTTGCTGCTGCGAAGCGAAGTGGAAATCCTGTTTCACAGTAGGACGACTACGAGACAACATATTTAGGAAATACTGCGCAGTTCGTGGTGTTCGTTTCGATACCGCGAGACTGAGGACCACGTGGAACAATTTATCTTCCGTCCACCTGACAAACATACCGCAGGAGAAGAAATGTTTGAGAAAGCAGATTCCTTCATTAAAGAACATCAGCTTTCGTGGTCTGACTGAAGTTCGGTCTATGCCGTTGGTTGTCTGGGCATGATGAGGACCTATGAGTTTGCTTTATGAGTTTGTGAAAAAGGTAATTCCATAACTACCTTTATGATGTAATCAGGGGCGGAGCCAAGGGGGCGATTGGGGTGATCGCCTCACCAAAAACCTACAAAAGTAACTTTATTCCATTGATTTGTACAATTCGGAAAACAGCATTAGCGATATAAGGCCATTTTACTGTCCATTGTTTTTTCAGCAGTGTTTCGAAGTGTACTTCATCTCTTTTACAGTAGTGAAATCGTATAGAGACTTGGCAACCAAATATTACTGAAATGCCCACCCCCCATCACTAACCTCACTAGCTGGATCCGCCGCTGGATATGATAGTGCACACTATCAACTCTGCTAAATGCTGAGTCGGCCGCTGGTGAGAATCTGGCTGTGGCATGGGCGTCGGAAGGATTTTTTTCCAGGGGGGGAAATAGTGGTGGCCAAAAGCATTTTTCCGGGAGGGGGCAACTGTGGTGAAATTTAATTGTACCGAGAGAAAAACATTGTTCTACTAAAAAGTTGATAGGAAAATATGAAATTGCAAAATACAAGGAGGGGCCAAGGCCACCCTTCTCTGGATTTCAACGCCCATGGCTGGTGACGTGTAGGAAATTCCTACTGTGAAAGATTAAAAAGCAGGAACCCTGAAAACACCCATTGGGATTCTCGACAAACATTTCTTGGCACATTTCATGCTACTGTTGAATATTCACTGGGAGATTTTCGAAAATCATTTCAATAAGAAAAGCTTGGTGAAAGTTTTGCTCTCATTTTGATAATTTAGATGCGATGAACTGAAAACCTAATGCAAGGGCAAACGATATGTTTAGTTCTGATTGCCGGCTAAGGTTTTTAGTAAAAGGGGCTTTAGCCCAAACAGTTACACTACATGACAATGGCTGTGCTGGATAAAGCTATTCAGTACGATTTTCTTCGAACTTAAGACAGTGTAGTCGCTGTTGAGATTACAGTTCATCGCACCTAATTTATCAAAATGAAAGCAACACCTTTTCTAAGCTTTTTTGTTGAAATGAATTTTGGTAAAGACTGCAAATCTCAAGTGTACCGTTGAACAAAGGAGTCAAACTTTCTACGAAACCCACATTGCATATGAGCTGGCACTGACTCGCTTTACTTGCAGATTGCAATCTGAGCTCTGAGTTGCCGACGCAAACACACCAACTGCACTATCTCGTTTCAAGGTCTTCATTTTCCGATAACTTTGCGTCATACTGAAAAACATCTCTTCTGTTGGAACTGAGAAACTTTACCTTTGCAGAGTTTTTGACTTCACCCGCCAATATTTGATGTTGGCAAGCCCACCTAATGACAGGCTTTACCTTGTGAAAGTTGTGGCACTTGTTTATCGAAATCTTCCAGTGAACATTCAACAGTAACATCAAATGTGCCAAGAAATGTTTTTCGACCAAGCTGATGGGTGGTGATGTATTGATGTGTCGTTGGGGCGTTGCTAAATTTCGAATAATACGTGAAAAAGAATTAAGGTAGCTTTGAAACTTTGAATAAGGACTGAAGATGCGTAATTTTACGTGAAATTGATTACCTATTAAATTTTGCAGATAGATTCCTTGCTTACCCCCCACTGTGGAGAGTACGTACTTGAAAAAGGCTAGAAATAGCACATGATCAGTGATGTAATCTTCGAGACCGAGGGCCCGGTTTTCACATTTAGCTTGCCGGGGGGGGCTATTCGCCCATATTACTAGGCTTGTCCATGGGAATGGGATTCCTGTAAGAATCCCATGGGAAACGTCCCATGTGATGTGATGGGACAGCACACATTTGTATTTCCCATGAGACTCAGAAGTAGAATGAGGGTGTCAGAATGTTACTGAATTGTCATACTAACACTATACTTCTGAATTTTAAAGTCAATAAATTTTGTCGTTTTGCATGTCTCTTTGTACATATAGTCCAATTTAGTAGATACTAAACCTAAACTTTCGTAAATTTAATAATTTTAACTGAATTGTATTCCATATTAATATTATAATAATGTAATGGAAATCCCACTGGATGGGACAGGCATAAATTGCCATGGGATGGGAATGGGACAGATAAATATGTCCCATGGACAACCCTGCATATTACCCCCGTCAGTTACGTCACTGGCAACAGCATGTGGTACTCAACTACTATACTGGCAGACTGCCTAGTCTCGCTTGGAAGTCGCCCGAGTGGCATCATTTCTTTCTGTATATTTTATGGCAATGGAAAGAAACGCCATTTTGCCTTCACTATCGCTTTGTCATGTGCATCCATAACTCCGCAGAAGCAGTTTGATGACCATAAGATTTAGTTACTCTTACACGGGAACCTGGACGTTTGATCGGCCGATTGAGTGCAAACGGTTATAGGGAAGTATGACTGGATTTTGCCCCTCGCTTCGAACATTCCGCTCTCGCGACTCAGAGCCATGATAGTCACTGGGCTCCTATGCTCCTGCATAACACTACCTGATATATTCACCAGCAAGACCCTAAACGTTCACATACTTAAATTCTTTTAGGATTTTGTATGAAGAGTTGTGTACTTCATTCAAATCCTAAAGTCCTCGACTGACCTATATTGTAAAAGTTAATGAATGCCTGCAAGCCGTGGCGTAATTAGAGGATTGAATCAGGAGGGATACCTAGCTGAAAGGGGCCTACTGGCCACTGTAGGGGCCTACTAGCCAACATTTAGACAAAAACCTGCGAAATAATGGTGAATTTGGATGTGGATGGCTATACTACAATCCTAAATCACCGGAAAATACTCCGAAAAGGACGCAAACTAACAACAACCTAATGAAAATGAAAACAATAATAAAACCGAAATATAAGCTAAGCGGGGACCGGTTTTTACATTTAGCTTGCCAGGGAGGAAATTAGCCCCTTTTCCTCCGTCAGTTACTCCACTGCAGGCCCGCACCAACGGGGGAATTCGGGTGCAGTGCTCCCCAAATATTTCTTTTGCCCCTCCAAATTGTGTTGTGCCCAGAAAATTGTGTTTTGAATATATAATAAAACAAAAACCTTCTCCTCTAAAAACTGCATCTTGCCCTCCCAAGACTTAAAATCTGGCTACGGGCCTGCTTCACTGCCTGCAACTCATTACATTATATAGGCTGCAGTTTATGATTTCTTCAGCAAAATAAATACCGAGTTTTTTAACGGTATATCAAGGTTTGGCTGTATTCCATTCTTTCATACCATTGCTCTGCATACACCATGTATTACAAAAGGTTTTCTACGACATTGCACTTGTTCTGCTCGTTTTTTGAGGGATACTTATATAGTAGTTGCATTATTTAGTGCAAGAGTCGGCAAACACCGGACCACGGCCCAGTGCCGGTCCGTAACGAAATTGTAACTGGGCCGTGCGGAACCATGATCAAATTGGTCTAAAAGTGATTGGAGCGACTGACATAAGGGACACACTGCGGGTGCCATTGACCACCAAAATCCCTACAAATCGGAGCATCTTATTGCGGCAAAAACAAGATCTCTCACTGAATCAGTGCCATGGTGATTTAGGATTTGCAATAAATTTGCGTGTGCCAAACATTCATTATTTTATTGAGGGCTGGTCTGCAAAATAATGCAAGGCTGAAATCGGTTTGCGCTGCGAAAAAGGTTGCCGACCCCTTATTTACTGTTACCTTCAAACCATTATTTAAGAGGTTTCACCGACCTGCTGTAAAGCAAAAGCTATCGCTTCATAAGTAAATGACCTTTGATATTGGGCATAGCGTACAGTAGGCAACAGTCTGCAGTTCAGTTCTCCAATAAATTCAATCCATAGAGCCTTTCATTGACGTTTATTTTATTGTATGTCAACTTCTTGTTATTTGAAAACAACTAAACAGCGTAACCCGAAGCGCCCCAGTGTTTGCTGCACTGCGGGCAAGTCTTTTTTCAAGTACAAACCACTTCATCACGTAGCCGAATCAGAATAAGTTATGTGTCCTTTGCGAGAAAATATATTATGCCACAGTCACTGTTCAGGCTTTATAGTAAAAAACGTTGCTACTCACCAGTATGTGTTTTTCCACTCTATCAATAGCACATGATTGCAGTTGCTTTTTTCATTTTTTTGGAATGCCTAGTCAGTTGTTACGCCTTGGTTGCAAATGCTTTCAGTTTAATCTAAGACAGGATTTTGTACGAATTTTGCTGAGGAAATATCATACTTTTAATGCAAAGTTGTGAATAATAATAATATGATGAACTCATTTCTCGTTTTCGTAATGTGGAAAGATTCCTTTAACCAAGTTACTCTGTACTTTCACTTGCTCATAATAATTTTCTTAATGGTGGTTGGTCTACACATTTTTGTCTTGCATATACCCAAAAGCAAATAATTTTGAGCATATACAGTATTTTCATGTCCAAAACGTAAAAGTACAACATACTTCCGTGATATCCCCACAAATTTTGTGAAATAGTTTAAAACAGCAATTTAATTTACATTCAGGTCTAACATATAAATGTGTCCGATGTATGCCTGCAGGAAAGTTTCTTCAGGCCATCTATCAAAGATTGCAAGAATTACACCCATTCCTTATGTACGCTATCTGAAATTCTCAAGTAATTTTAAAACAATTGTAATGCTCCTAACTCCTAAGATATTAGGAGAAATTGCCAACACTCGGTTGAATTCTTTTTTACCAACAGTCACCTACTAAGATGCCAGCAATTAGTTTTCTTGCTAAACATTCAATTGAATTAGCCAGTGTTTCTAAGTTTCTAAGTATGATGACCTAATTCAGAAACAAGATAAGTATCTAATTACTTCTAAGGCTAAAATTTCCTTGCATCTAAACAAACGTTTTGATTGTGTTGTTATTCTCCTTTAAACGTTTCTTTGGTTATGATTTAAAATGAAGTGAGTCCAGCTCAGCTACTCCCATTATTTTTAAGGAAAGAGTTTTTTATTCAAATTCAAATTAACTAAATGTAAACTTCGCCCAGTGATAAGAATTTCTACCTCGCCCTTTATTCTTTTTGACACATACCAATCATGTTAACATTGTAAGCACTTTTTGTAGTTTCCTTTATACTGATGACGTAAATGTACATGTCTCCGATAAAAATACTGAAGAGCTATAAAAATTGGCTAAGAACGGGCTTATAGAAAGAGGTTTCGGTTTTAAACTAACAAGTAAACTTTAACTGTGTATTTTAAAAGATAAATATTAAATCATTTCAAAAGGGTTAGAGATATAAGTGTGAATTAAAAACCATGAAAGAGGATAGTTAATAAACTTGATAATATAAAAACACAATTAAAATAGCCTAAAATTATACTTATAAAAAAACTTTAACTGGAAATCGCAACTGAATGTCCTTGCAGTTTTCTAAGATTTTGTAAAAATAAACAGTTTTAATGCTATTGTCTAAGTCTTAGATGTGGTTAAGTTGCCCTATAACTCAATTCTCAACCGGAGCATTAGTAGCAACATCATCCCTCTCCTAAACGAACGAAACAAGTTATTCCATTAGAAGCAAAACACCCCAAAGTTGCTTGTATTCCTTTAGTTGATCTAAGCACCGCCATGATTGTGACCAAATTTCCGCGTACTATAGCATACACTTCACGTTTGTGAGTTCATCTGATGGTCACCAATCACCAAAGAGATGTTGCAGCTCAAAAATGGCATTTACCTATAAAGAATTCTCCCCAGGGCAACACGCCATGTAAGCTGCCATTTTACAGTACCTGTAATGTGCTAATCAATTTCTGAAGAGCACTTAAAACTTCTTCACTGCGTTTAACAAACAACGGAAAGATTTCAGCTAAGCTTGAATGATCTAACAATACTTGTTCATTCTTTTATTTTCGTGTACAAAATGCAGTTTTTCGTACCTGCTGTCGTTATGCTTTTTATGTGTCGCTGTACACCCCCTGATCTTGTTCACTGTATCTAGCCAATCACTTTTCAGTAACTCTGAATCTTCAGTATGCTACAACTTGTTGTTTGTCCTTCGGTTTCTCGGTGTACTTCTACCAGTCTCTTGTTCAAGGCACTTCAATATTTTGTTTTCTTTGTGTCAACTGCTTCTGTTGTTCTTTTGCTTGTAACTAACAAAATGATAGACAGACTTAATGAACAGTTCTTTGTCAAAGCTTTGCACCTCATCTAGAAAAACTCGCTCCAATGCTGATATTTTCAGTGCCAATTAAAATTTTGCCCTTAGTTTCTGTTGGTGGTTACGTTTGACGCTTGCCAATTTTTGAAGCACATAGATATGTTGTATTTGATATTATGATTTTCGTTGAGCTTATGATAAATGTTATAAAAATACCAAAGTACATCTGAATTTTTCGATATAATATACTAAAAGCGGCCCATTAACAAATGTACTCAGCAAAATTGAATGTCATTTATTCACATATATCGAACGATTACATAACTACAATACACAAGGCCTACCAATCTGTTGCAAACGAATATTGCTCTCTGGAAATATGCTAAATGGATCATAGTCCGCTTCTCGCAACTCACGATTGTGGATCACGTAGCTTTGTGCAGAGCATCTTTAAACCAGGTCTGAGTCCTAACAATTCTATCTGTCCTCCTGCCCTTCACTGAACAGAGGAATGCACGGTACGAGAGATGAAGCATCATGATTCACTCATTGCCCTGGGGCCTTTCGTTGCATCCTCGACAAATCAGACTTGCACAAAATAAACCGATGTGTGCAGTATCCTCTCCTATCTCAACCAGGGATTGTACCTTGAAATGACTTTCAAAGAAGTGCAAGGCATTTAACCAACGGAGCAAGACTTCAATCACCTGGTTACCGAAATTAATCGATACTTCTGCTTTCACTGTTGATTCGTTGATATGCTGAACGAACTGAGCGTGCTTTCGAAAAACACCGAATATAACAAGTTCTTTGGGCATGAAATGTAACGCAACAACCGGTTACGCAAGTCGAATAAGGAAGAGTTCGCGTGAGAAAGCAATTACTTGGGTGATGTATTCGGTTATCAGCTAATAAAGTGGGGCTCTATGGAACTCAAAGGAAGCCATGGATGGGGCTGGCAAAATAAATTAAGTCGAAATTCAAATTCACTTTTCAGTAATGAATTTATTTTTCTAAGAAAACTTTAAATTAAAGAATTCTCCTAATTTTTGAAATAATTTTTTTGTAATAAAAGGTTGTCTTTTTTCAGGTCCTGGTCATTGACAGATGGCATCTACGGTTATGTTTCTGCAGATTAAAGGAAAATTAATTTTGCATGCTTAACCATTTGCTAACAGCTTTATCGTCAGGAAGAGATCATAGTTGTTGGTTTCCTACAACTGTGTATTCACAGATTACGATTGCACGCGAGTTTTGTGAAAAGAGAAACTGTTTTCGTGAAGCAGATTTTAGCGATTTTGAAAGGGTCATCGTCCCGGAAGAACTATGAAACACTGTGATAGAGATAATAAACAGGCAACTTCTAGACGTAGCTTGAAGGTTAAAAGACAACTCCTTGGTGATTAGCATTGTTTGTTAAAAACAAAACAGGCGTTGAAATCTGCAACTCAAGCAGATCCAAAACCTTTGGGGACAGTTTACAATTTCAGTGGCCGTTCACAAAAGTCAATATTCCACAAGCGTACTAACTGTAAACAGGGAGAGAATAAATCACTTCATCCGCTTGTTTATTTGTACAATATGCTGATTTCAAATTGGAAAACCGGCCTAGCAGGGGTTGCATCGATTAAAGACTAATGAGGATTTTAAACACGATTGCGAAAACCTGACCAATTTTCAATATTGTCGGTGCGTAAGCGCGCGTTCGTAAAAAATGTGGAAGATGCAGTAGTTAAAGTAATTACATATTTTTAACTCAAAATCGACACATGTCTTTTAATAGTCAAGAGACTTTATGAAACAAAGTGCGGTTTGTACAAATGTGAAAATGTTGGCAATTTTGAAAGGCCGGGCATTTTCAATGCATCACAGTTATTCAAATAACAATACCTGGGGTACGGTTCAGCAGCTTATCAAATTTATTCAAGATAATACAGTACGTTCACAATGCTTTTTGGTGTAACTTGTGAGATTTTAAATAGTTAGGTAACCCAGTGTGCATGTGCTAAGGTTGTTTTTTCTTATTAAAAGCCACCGCTTTCATTCAGATTATCTCATCGTCAAAACTCAATTTGGATTCCCGAGTTCCAACAGGAGTTGAAGACTGACTTTTGATCATTACCCCGATTTAGAGCTCCAGAAAACGGTTTGGGAATCTCAGAAAGCGAATTTCAAGTGTTTTTGCGTTGAGCACTCGTAGCAACAGAAATCAAACTCCTACAGGGTTCCTGTTTAAACCATAGGCGTAGCCAGGGGGGCCAGGGTTCATGCGGAACAGGACTTTTCGGTCTGGCCCTTTCGGCCTAAACCGTTTCGGTCTGAGCCGTTTCAGTTTGAGCAGTTTCGGTCTGGCCGATTCGGTCTGGGCCGTTTTGGTCACGGGACATTTCGGTCTGGTTGTTTCGGGCTGGGGACATTTCGGTCACGACATTTCTGTATATAAACAACTGATTACACTGTTTATTGAAATTATTATATAAGCAGGCGAACTATCACGCTAGCTGGGGTTATACCAATTCCGTTTTGAGGAGTCATGATTGCGATTAAATCTAAATTGCATTTATGAAATTGAAGTATTTGTGTTTAATTGCAAAATGTCAATATTGATTTTAGTTGTTTGTTGATGATAATAAAAACCATACGTTGATGCTGATTAACTGTTGGATCTTGGATCATGTTTGTAGTTTTTTTTTAAATGAAACCTTTCGTTGATGTAAGCACGTTTGCATTAAAAAGTGAACATGTAAGATTTCTGCAAGATTTCATGATCTGACCGAAATGTCTCGAGACCGAAATGACCAAGACTGAAACGGCTCACACCGAATCTGCGAGACGGATCGCGTACCCAGGTCCATACCTTCCCCAAATTTTTAGAATATCTAATCATTTTGTGCTTTGAGAGGCGGTATCCCACACAAATTACTGTTGCTAGCTTAAAATAAAAAAATTGGCCCCCGCAAACAAAATTTTGGGCTGGCTAGGCCACTAGTTCAAAATAAACCTGTTCATAGCAGACCAGTTTCATAACAGACGATGTATAATAGACTACTTCATAATACAAAACAACACGTTCTTAAAAAAACTACGTTCTTAGCAGACCGGTAGGCTACCGACGTAACACACTATTTCATAACAGGCCTGTACAGGTTTTTTTTAGGTTTGACCATGGTGACCAATAAGATATTTTGAGAGACCGCAACTAATTCATCTAATACCGACTTGGTCATAAAGCAAAGATTTAGTGTATTTTGGTGGTGTCATAGTCGTAAACCGAGTTTCTGCTGTATTTTGAGAGACCGTCGAAAAAATTTGAGAGAGCTTTTCGGTCTCTAAAAACTTAAAAACATTGGACCTATACATAAGGGATTGCTTTCATAAAAGCTTGGTGATTTTATAAAAGTTTGGTGATTTTAGCTCTGTATATTTGAAGATGCACGGGACAGTAGCGTGTGTGGCTGGCGATTCATCACTTCAGCAAAATACGAACTGCAGGTTTCTGCCGTGCTGTGAAGCAACTTCTGCTGATATTACTCTGCGTCACGCTAACGACGCTAAAAGCATGGAGTATTGCAGAATGACAGCTTTTGTTACGTAGCTTACCATTACAAAGTACTTCTCGGAGGGTGCGGCAAATTCTATCTCCAGCTGGGCAACACAAATGTCAGGTACGTCGCTGGCATTAACCAATTCAGAGACGCAGTTGTGATTTTTGACGTAAAAACAGCAATTACTCTTTTGGCACAGCTTTACATAAATGCGCAGCATTAACGAGCCATGCGTTCAGGGCCGTAACGAGGTTAAATGGCGCCCGGGGCAAGCAGCAAGTCTGGAGCCACCATATGCGAACCTGAGGTCTTTCGGAAGCAAATGTACTGTACTGATGAAAGTACTTGTGACGTTGTTGGGACTTTTCAGTCCCCCCGCAGTCATTCGGTGCCCTCGTAGTGATTCGGCTCACGAGCAATTGTGCTCCCCTTTCCCCCTCGTTACGCCCCTGCATGGGTTACCTCGTCTTAGCAACTGCGGTTCAGGTGCTCCTCGGTTTAGGGGGCGCTCTGTTTATTTTATTATGATGTTTCGAGTTCACGAAGGAGCGCGTATGAAGGTACGTAAAAACCGGGTTTCAGTATGCGATGTTTGTTTCGTAAGATTTCATTTAAATACTTCATTTTTACATGTTCTTCGTGTGTTGTGTTCACAGTATGACACACTTCGGTGCTAATTTATCCACCGTAACGTACGAAACGTTCAGTATACTATACCAGTCCGGGTAATGACAAAAACCGCGTGCAATTACCCCTTGTGATAGCTTCGTCGCGCGGCCGCTGTTGCCTCGCATTATAGTCCTGGCTGGGGATGTGAAAGGATGCTTTTCGTCGTTGTCTTGTGTGTGTAATGGTCTTTGACTTTTTCTGCTTGTAACCGCGTTTTCTATTTATTTAGGATGTCTAGGTTTTCTAGTCTAATAAAACCAAGGACGCTAAAAAAGATCCTCGATTGATTCACGACAATTTATTCGAGTAGAATTTAAGAATGGATAGACATATTCCTCGCCCGAAAAATCTGACTATTGATCCTAGCGCCGTCGAAGCTTCGAAAGTTTTAAACATTGGCTGCAAACTGTCAAGGATTATGAAGACAGTGGAGGAACTTCGCCAGGAAAATTTGCCAGAAATTAACAAAGCTACAATCATAACAAGTTTTCTGTCGCCGGATATATACCTTCATCATAGGCGGATCCAGGGGTCTAAGGGGCTGAAGTTCCCCTTAAATTTTTTCAGATACGTTTTTTGATTGATGGTTCCCGACACAGAAACGTCCATTGGGGTGATTTTTTGTATAGCTTTTAAATAAACCATTTCTTGCACAGGGATAGGGACAAAAATATTAAACGCAAAGCTTATTTTGCTGAAATTAGACAGTCTGAATGTGTTTATTTCGCTATAAATGAGACTTCTAATAAACAAGTTTTTATATAAAAAATATGGTTCCAATGTCATATAAATACGTAAGTGTTTACATAAAGTATTTACATTACATATACGTTATTTTAACCGCACGTACATAGGCGTAGCCAAGGGGGACGTGGTCCCTCCAAATTTTTAGAATATCTAGTCATTTTGTGCTTTGAGAGGCAGTACCTCAAAAAATAGTGTTGCTCGCCTAAAATCAAACATTTTGACCCACCCAAAATTTTGGGCTGGCCATGCCACTGCGTACGTAATTATTTAAACTCTTGTTTCATTTGGGTAAGATTGGGCTTCTTGTGGACAAAAGATGAATAAGCAGCAGTCTCGGAACCGTCGCTGGAAAGTTTTCAATAGGGGAGCTTTGCGTTTGTGTGGGGGAGCTTGACATTCTAAAAATTGACAAAAACTCCCCTGATTCACAGGGTTTCATATTTCAATTTGGCGGCTTGGAGCTTTGTTTGGGGGGCTAAGCCCTCCAAAACCCCCGTGGCGACGGGACTGAGCAGACTGCGGACAAAAGTCAAACAAGCTGCAGGTCATACTATTTTTCCTGCAAGTTTTTATGAATGAGTGCAGCTCATGTTATTACTGTAGTTAAGCGAAGGCATTAAAATTACGTTACAACGAACTTACAATGCAGTTAACTACAGACTAAGGCGCTCAGTGACAGCGTTTAGAGCGCTCAGTGACAGCGTAAACGCCAAAACAGCAAACTTAACCGTAAAACGTATACATGTCATGTAGGCTAAAAATGAAGCGCGTTAGATTAGCTGTAGGCTATGCTAAAGGTGACTACTGATTAGCATCAGACCTGACAGCAGGGGTGTAGTGGGGCGGGAACGGCGTTTCCACACCTTTTTGCACTAGTAATGTTGCTTGAAGATTTGATTTTTCATTTCAATTTCTACGTGTAGCGCCTGGAGCAGCATAAATGAATAAATGACAAGTTATCTCGTGTATGGCACCGTAGCATTGAAGTGAAACAGTAAGATCCAGTGTAGAAATTCTTGTAGACGAATCAGTCTTCCGTATTCCCTCACCTCTTTTTTTAGCAATACACCCTGCCAGCCAGCAACAATTTTTACACAAATGTTCAGCTCAGCACGAAATCAGATGCTTTTCTGTCGACCAACCTTCTGCTGCCTCTAATAATTTTTTTTCAACCTACTGTACAGTATTTCTAAAATTGCGTTACCGCGATATAGTCGCGTTTCGTACAAAAAATTGTATGCATGAGAGATCGGTCATTGACTCACTGCAAACTTCACGTTTCCAAATATTGCCTGATCATTTTCAATGTCTTTGTGATGCAATAAATACCTTCCAGAGCAAAGTGCCAGTATAATTATTGCTTTCGAGTTCTTTGGTATGTTTGTCTCTACGCGTACTCCAAGCATTTGGGGGGGGGAAGTAGTGCTTGTTTTCGAAATAATATTTCTTTTTTTCGACCTTCAAGTTATTTTCTATGGTCAAATGACTTTGATAATCAACAGCATTTTGTATTAAATAGTTTGTCACTGATGGGCAGGTATTTTTGTAAACAAATTTCGCCATTTTGGCTAGACAATCGTGATGTGCAGGGGCGTAACGAGGTAAGATGGGGCCTGGGGAAAGAAACAAGTTTGGCCCCCCATGTTCAAATCTGACGTCTTTCGGAAACAAATGTACTGTTTTGAAAAAAGTGCTTATGACATTGTAACTTTTTGGCCCCCAGCAGAGATTCAGCGCCCAGGGAATTGTTTCCCTTTTCCCCCTCGTTACGTCTGTGGTGTTATGCAATAAAAACCGGAAAATTTTCCGAAAACAAACAAATTTTCAAGTCCGAACGTCATGAACTTCTATTACATGAACATCTGTAATTTTCGAACACAATACGCCTACCGCATGGATCTTGCACACACTGCCAACAAAGGTGACCGGCGGCATTTCAAGTTTCTTCGTGTAGTTTTTGTTTCACTTCTAACCCTGCACCACGCGTTTTTCGGCGTGGACCTATGGTTGTTTTGCTAATAATAAAACGTTTCCGACATTCAACAAGTTACATTTTAAGGTTAGATAAGTTTGAGAATAATTTCTGAATTATTGAAGGCCGTTTCTGCTCCGGAAACGTCCCAGTAAGCCTGGGTAATGGTGAGAATGTGATTTAGCCAAAATGTGTATGGTAATTATCCGTGTTTGTTAAAAAAAAGTTACCTGAGCAGTTGGGTCTTCACTGCCATGCAGTCAGTACACTTCCCGATGAACTCGTCCTTGAGCCCCCCCTAAAGATCCTGGATCCGCCTATGTTTATGTTGAGGAAGAAAATTAGTATGATTCTATTGTTGCTGCGCAGGGTCAGTTGTACGAAAAGAAACGAAATAACGTGTTTTCATGATATTTGTTAGTCATCCGACGACAGGCCAACGATGAGAATGTGTTGGATTGGAGTATCTCAGAGCTCTGCAACTGTTAGCTAAAGGCTGCACCTTCGTAGATGTTCGGGCTAGGACGTACCGTGACGAACTCATTCGAGATTCCTTCGTCATGGTTTTTAAAAACCCCTCCATACGGCAGCGACTGTTGGAGAATGATGATATCGATCTTCAGAGTGCTGCATGGTCTTACAGACAGCTTAGAACGCGCTCAGCTGCAATCAGATTTGATGCGTTGTGCGGCCACAGGCCATTTACTTACTGACAGCTTCTGCTCCTCAATTTTACCCCGACCATACGTCTGAAGCGAGTAAAAGTCCCTGCATGGTGGCTGCCTCCAGAGCCGAGAAACCAGAATAAAAAACAAAATCATATTGTCATTTTTGTGGAGGATTTCCTCACAATCGGAAGTTTTGCCCTGCGCGAGAGCAGAACTATCCTAGCTGCGGGAAACGAGGACATTTTGCATAAGTCTGCGCTCGGGGTCTTCAATAACTTCTTTTACATCGACCGGCATTACTGGAACTTCCGGAATCAACCTAAGCACGAAAGGTTTTCTCACATATCACGGCAGGAATTGAAGCGAATGACAGGATTTTTGGACATAGAACACATGCTTGCGATGGCAATGACGCAGAGAAGTGCAAGCGAGCTTTACCTTTACAGACTTTCTCGAAATGTCCAGTCTTCTTGCACTTTCCGCATTGTTCATTTCGCGCTAGACAAAACTTTCTCGGGTGATAGTTATATCCACAGAAATGACATTTATTTTGGCCAAGTGCCGTTCAAGAGCTTCCAAAATCGAATTTGTTGTTTATAGTGGCATCATGAGGCGAAACTTTGGGAAAAATTTCGAGAGAAAAGCTTTCCTGTTTTTCTGCAGCTGCAGACAGGGCCGCAACCAACTGATATTTTCGGGGGGGCAAAATGATGTAACTTGTCTCTGTACCTAACAGATACATACGTTTATGAAAAGGGCAATTGCCCGATTGCCCCCCTACTCGTTACGGGCCTGGCTGCAGACATTGCTGTTGTAGAGTTCGCATTGTAAGCAAGAGATTTTTTCTGAGCAGCATCTGGAGCAGCTTTGTCTAACCCAATTGGTTGACTGAGCCAAAAATTATGTCACTGTCTTAACCAGGGCCGCACATTGAATGATATTTTAATGAGGGCCGCACATTTAATGGCTTACTCTGATCTTAGCAAACTAAATTTACCTTAACATAATCTACTGAAAGCACTCGAATCCTAACTCCACTGGTAACAAACGTGATAAAGTGGCACTGAAGACCACCTGCATCAAAAATGTCAAATTCCAGATTATCAAAATAAGGACAAGTTATCAAAATATAGGATGCGTTTACCAGTGGTAATTCTAGAATTAAAAAGTGGGGGGTGCACTGCGGGACCACGGAAAAACTAGGGGGGCCAACATAAATGTCGATTTTGCATGGTGATGTTTCGTTGTTTTGAAGATTAAGTTGCTATCATTTACCCTATCAAACCCAACATGCAATAGGCTTGTGAATATTGTTAAATATGAACTATCGTTATTATTCACTAGAGCAGGGGTTCCCAAACTGGGGTACATGTACCCCTAGTGGTACATTTGCCTATCTGAAGGGGTACATTTAAGGTTAGCAAGAGAAGGAAAAAAATATGTTTGTACATTATTCATTTCAAATTATTTGTATATATGAATTTGTCCGAACCATTTCGTGTTACTAATGGGATTAGACCAGGGGGAGTATTGCGTCCATACTTTTTTGCTGTATATTTGGACGATTTATCTCTTGAACTAAGTAACATTAAAGCTGGGTGTTATTTTGGTGAAATCTTATTGAACCACTTGACGTTTGTTGATGACATTTGTGTGTTTTGTCCAGGTTGCAAAGTATACTAGATGTGTGTCAGCCTGATGCAGGATTGCATGAAATTATTTTCAACTGCAGCAAAACTGTTTGTATGATGTTTAAGGCTAAGAGTGCAAGAAGCACGGCCATCCCGTTGCTGACACTGGGTGTACTAAAAGTAAAATCTGTTTCTCGCTACAAATATTTGGGGATTGTATTAATTGAGCTCTCAGATGACA
>JGI24159J19872_10000164_pt1 | contig 46059 bp, 33 predicted proteins | sample Ectturendosymbi4_FD_19872 | JGI IMG/M metagenome (IMG submission 19872) | reverse complement strand
AAAAACAACGAACCTTCCTGAATTTACAAAAAAATGCGCAAAAATTCAGCAAAACAAAACAATACACAATGATCAATGTGCACTGGCTGCTGCATACGATTCTGTCCGTCGGTAACGATAAATTTAATCAGCAAATAGAACTAAATGCAACAAAGCAGTGATGATGATTTGCGAAAAAGATGCTTGCGCCGTAAATCGCATCCATAAATAGCAAAAACTGGTGGCGAGTTTTAAGGTAAAGTCACGCACGACCTTGTCAAAGCGATAACAACGCGACATCCTCTGCTATTCATCATTATCATCTGTTGAAAAATTTTCCGTCATAAGTTTTTCTCTCAGACCTGATACAGCAATAGGTAAAGCACCCCGGGTTAGGAGTCCGTGGTCAGTAGGAAAGGTCATATAACGACTTGTTACTTTCCTGCCTTCAGCAACAACTCCGACTTCACCGGCCTTAGCTCATCTACTAAGGTTGAGTGGAGCCGTTCATTGGCATGTACACGTTTTCAAGTTGCTCTTGCAAGCGCTGCCGGCGCGCTTCAGGATTGGAGTCAAGAGTCGCGAGGATTTGATCCCCGTACTTCTCGACGTAGGCGTAGATCTGGATCAGCGCGTTTTGTGTATTGAAATCGTACGAGTGTGTCTGAAAAAAAAAACAGCGAAACGTTTTGCGGTCGTGACGACAATTAATGGATAAGTAACTGTAATCCACGCAAAGCAACATTCTGTTTCCACTTGGTGCTCTTTTCATAACAGAGCATACAGTATATGAAATAAGCAAATTTCCAGTTAACGCGGTAGTTGAGCCAACACAGGTTTCGTATCGTACGGACGTCTTCAGGAACATTATGTTAATCAAACAAAATACACAGACAACTTTGTGGTCTTCCTCCAAAAAAAAGAAACACAACTTACAAACGACTGTTCATCGAGAAAAGCAGACAAGTCTTTGGGATTGAGCCTCGGCATGTTCGATATGTCAGAGTAGTACCTGCAAAATGTTCACAAGAACAATAGATCAATACCGACAAGACAATTTGTTGTTAATCAGCTGTGCCGGAAATGTTTACAGTAATCGCATGCCAGCTTTTGCATCGTCGACAAGAGCTCCAATCCATCGACAAAAAAAACAGTTTTTCGATCATTTTGAAAGAATAAGTTGCGAACGTATTCACATGTATTGCCACACTTTTAGGAGTAAACAAAAAACAATGTCAGGTGAGAAACAATGAGAAAAACGCTAGGTGATACATGCTGCTACACACTCACAGCCTTATTACGTAAATCTGCCGTATTGACCAACAGAATTGTATAACAATGGCAAGCGTAACATGCAGTACATTCCTACTCGGAAAATTAGGACCAGAACCGCATTTTTTAAATACCACAGCGTCACTCGGGATGTTTAAGGAAGCAAAACGACTTAAACAAAATTTGATAAAAATCCCAAAAGTCCAAAAATGTCGCAAATATCGGAGGGGCAGTTGCCCGGTTGGTTGTCTTGCCAACATTGCGGTATGCATGTACGCTCTGTGTTTGTTGGGTAGAAAAACTAACCTACTCTTCTTGGCAGGAATCGTTTGTGCAGGAAACGTTGCCACGGAAGGCCCAGCGAGTCTTAACACCTCACTTACCCTTTAACCCATTGTCTGTAATTGGGTATGTCTTTTGCATAGAGCAGTTTGTTTGACGGCGAGTCCTTGCCGTATTTGTAGTCGGCGTAAGAGCACGAGTCCATGAAAGCTTGAGCGATGACAGACAAGTAGCAGTCGACGATGGCGGATTTGTGGATGTCAAAAACGAATTCGGGGTTTTTGATCAGGTTCACCCAGAATCGCAACGGAAGGCTGCAATGAAATAGAAGATGGCATTTTAAGACGAGCCGGTCATGAAACCCGGTTGAACGGACGCAGCAAACAATAATCGCCAAAACGATTTCTCACCCACACGCAAATGTTTGTGGTAGAGCAGCAGTTAGTGTGTTAATAATAAAGTGAAAACTTGAAAAGATCTTCGTTTCTTTCGTCAATTACAGCAGTGCGAAACAAACAGCCCAAACACAACGTCAGACGTGCTGCGCTAACACTGGACCCACACCTACGCTGATTTTTTCTACCACGAAAAAGCTTCTGCGATGTTTTGACTGTTGGCTGTTGCATTATTCTTTATTGAATTAAGCTTAAAGAAATAGCTGCCAAAAGAACATGCTACAAAGTGTTGCAACTCGTAAAAACTAATCGAACTGAACATGTTCCAACAAAACTTTTTAGCTTGACCCAGCCAAGAAACTTACGGCGTAACTTAATTAAATAAAAAAATATCGCTCACAGACGCACAAAGAACATTGCAATTGAATAAAAGGTCTATGGTAACTTCCAGAACATAGCCAGGGCATTGGAAGCACACTTTCGTAACAAATCTTTAACCTTCTGGCTTGTTCGAAGGAAAGACATATCAAGCAAGAGTGTAGCATTTCGTTTGNTTGGGCAGTTTATAATACAGTAGATTGATTCGNCTATAACGACGCTATTTCGTCGGTCCCGACAGAATTCCCATCTTTTACGTGCATTCGATTTCGGCTGTAACCACTTCGGTTATATCGTCACCTCACCAATAGCGACGCTTTTTGTCGGTCCCCGCAGAATATTTTGTTCGTTTGTAACGAGAGTTGCCAGTTGTCTTCACAGTTTGAAGTGTAAGCTCGGCTATGTGGAGCCACCACACAAATCTTTTATGACTGAATAGGAAGGCAGTTAAGGCAAGCGGCTGAGCAGTGACAGATGTGACGTGAGAATGGCACCAACGATTGCGCCATCGGCAACAATGGAGGCAAATCGTTACATGAGTTTTACTGCATTAGGGGTTGTTGCGACTGCAGTTAGTTTGATCGAGTCTTGATGGAGCAGTGCGTAAATTGTCAAAAAGAGGGGTAGTATTGCATTATGGAAAAAGCATAACATCATTGTTTCGCTCAATAGCGAAAATGGTACGAAAGTGGCAAAACTTGCAAAAAAATTCAATCTTCCAACAACGACGTTGACTACGGTTTCGAAAATAAAGACAAAATAATTTCTCACGGTTTCTTATCAAGAGTACGCGCTGAAAAGCGACACAGTAAGCGGCAATCCTAATCAAAGAACACGTTCAACCCTTGCCAGGCTTGGCATTGGATTAAAAAGCCATTTTAGGAACGCTGTATTGTTGTTCGCCCATAACGACAGTTCGCCTATAACGACGCTTTTTCTCCGGTCCCATGAAGTGACGTTATATGGCAATTCTACTGTAGTAATACATTTTTATAGCGGTCCAAAGCGAGCAACAACAAAGAAAAATACTGCACGTGCCAATATTCCGCTTGCAGCCGCAGCAGCTTGTTCAACGATCATGCAAATGAACCAAATCAAATTTCAGCATAGACAAAAACATGCTGAGTGTGAAACGATGAGATAAAGACAACTGTTGCAGCTAATAAGTGGCAGAACGCAGAGAAAAACGTAATCCATGACGGGAGAAGTAGTTCACTAATTTTATTTTGTCCTGTGAAAGATCGCCGATATGTGGAGCAGCGTGAGCATCATGGGCCCGGATCGCTGTGAATAGACATCACGTACCAATTGCTTTTCCATGTGTGGACGATTTCAGGATCGGTGATCCCGTGAATGTCCGCTTGATGATCGAGAAAGTCGAACATGTGCTTTACAGCGAGAGGGAGGGCGTGACCTCTCTGCACAGCACTGAAGATGGTCTCGAAAAGGTCGTCCACGTACTTCTGTATCGTGCCCTGTTATTAGCAAATGCAGATTTGTCAGTCGTTCGGCATAAAACCAATTTTAAACTCCGCGGTACGCGGCTCCTTTTTAATATCGGGGACATATTAGCAAGAGAGCAATGTTTTATGTATCTTTCTCTTAAAGAAGAGTTAAAATATCAATTTAACTATGAGTAGTTTCAATGATACATGCTACTAAATCAAAACTGTAATGTCAACAAGCGGATAATAACCGCAAACGTTTTTTTCTGACGCCACTAGCTCATTGCTAGCTTTCCAAATAGTTATGCCATTGCTCACTGTCTCCAATGATAATGCAGGTCACAAAATTTGCGCCATATTATTTCCGCTGTATACCTTAGTCGTCAGTAATCTGGTCAAGTAGATCTCCGAAACCATTTTGTTTCCTCTTTCGTTGCCTTCCCGGGCCTCTTGTTCGCTGTGTTTTACCTTTTGAGAGAAAGCACCAAAATAAGATTCAACGCAGAGTTATGTATGAAAAGCACACCAATAACAGAAACCATTTCTAACGCCGTATGTCTCACCAAATGCCACAGCTTGCTGCCTTCAACTGGCAGGGTGGGTGTGCCCGACCTGCTGGTTTGCTTGTGTCGTGGCAAACTGGTGTTGCTGCCTTCCATCGCATTGAAAGGCCTGAAAAACAAGAAAGTTGTTGCAACTGATGAACGGCATGGAAGAAGTTTTCCTACGCAACGCTCCCTACAGTACCTCGGGCAGGCGCATTTGCGAAATGATTCAGCTGCGTGTTGTTTAATTGTGATTCAAGACACCGTGATTAGTGACATGAATCAGAATTTTTCAAGAACAAGTCACGAACGGAGAAAAAAATTCTTGAAGGTCTTAAAAAGACGTTTACAGATTAAGAACGCTAACACCGACCGTTAAGTTTTGTTTTCCTGACAGCGTGGGCTTGCCTGCCTTGAGGCCAAATCAAGTGCTAACAACTTGTTACATGCACAGCTTTCACAAACTTCTTTTGTGGACGACAGTTCTACGAAAAGCATCGTGCGTTGCTCTAAGAATCCGCACACAGTAAAAAGTGTGTATCATTGTAACTGGTGGAGAATTTCCGCGTGCGTTTTATGAACAGCAAACCAGTGGCGAAACCGTAGTTGACAGCATCTACTCACCTCCCGCTGCTACCATTGTGGCGGTGACCGCCAGTTCTTGAATTCGTAGAAATTCCGGAATAATTCAATCTGTCCTGACTGGGTAAGATCACAACCTCTGCGCCATCCGCCACCTGTAACAGAGGAGCAAACGTCAGAAGCGTGCGGACACCGGACCAGATCAACCGGGTAACGACGAAGCACATAGCAGGCAACAAATGGAAGCTTGTCGTGTGGGAACAATTGCCCGCGCGGAAAATTACTACTGCACGAGGAGGCGTTCACAAGGTAATACACACGCACCACCCTAGTCTCAACAAAACCTGAGCTGTGCGTCCGCTTGAAACCAGACGAGAATACGACCTGAAATATCAGCTGGAACAACACACCTTGCCGGTTTTCCTAAAAAGACACTTTTGAATGCTTGGGATCAAATTGCCGGTAATGCTGCCCTACGAAATGGCGACACAGAACAGAATAATACTCATGAATTATTAACCCAGCGCTCGATTACATTGTAATGGAGCAATGTATTGACTTGCTTCCATTCTCCGTCCACTTTTGACGTTGAATCGTCGTCGCGCAGAACAAACCTCCCCAGACGAGGCTCTCTCCACTCTGCAACGATAGATCAAGCTCACACAAACATTCATCGACCCCAGTTTACTCGTTTGCATCAAACAATTTTGATCAAAGCGGAACAGATTTGCATTTAGCTCAAGGCGAAAGAAAAGGGCATGTTTGCGTGCGCCGAATGCGCGAAGCAGCAACAACATTCAAAGTCACTTGAATGGGAACGGCGTGAATAATACGCGCGTTTACAACTTGACGAAACAATTAATTCTGATTTATACGGCTCAAGCAGCTGTCATTTCAACTGAACAGGCACTTCATCAGCGCCACCATACCAATGTCGACAGCATCGGGGGGCGGTCGCTGCGAGTAGGGGTGAGTGGCGTATGCGACGTCCAGGATCTTTCGCTTCACTTGCGACACCGAGTCGCAGCTGAGAACCTTCACCGAGAACTCGGCCTGGTCGTTGTCGCCGAAGTAGTTGGTCACACGCAGTGTCTGCGAACGCGGAAGTTCGTTGATCGCGACAAAGCAACCAATGAAAACAACGCATCAGTCAACAGGAGGGGCGTGTCGCTTCAGTACGCCCACAAGAATCGAGAGAATTTCTAGGCGTATGCATTTCATTAAGAAAGACACCGGTTTAACAAACCAGAAGTAAAACTATATATAGCCTCATGAATTTCACATACATTTGCCAAGAATGGGTCCTGATATGTTAAAACTTTGCTCACACTTCAACACCTCCAAAGCAACTTCCCTGGGCTTTATCGAGAACTACAAAACGCTCACCAACGTATCATGGTCCACGCCTTGTCGCAGAAGCTTGTCCTCGCTCAAAGAGTACCGGGCTTCACTGGTGAAAATGTCGACCGGGCCCTTGTCGACTTGTTGCTTGATGGCGCGGAATAAGGTGAACAGAGGCTCACCAGCACACTCCTGCGCGAAAGAGTGGGTTTTCAAGCAGAAATTCCAACAAACGTTTTAAAAGAAAACAACAGCAGCAACAGTTGCTCCACGCGCGCTCACCACGACGAAGCCGTGCAACAGGATGCTGAACCAGTGAGTGAGCATCTTCTCGGCGACCGACTCCGTGCGTCGAAGCAGCAGCTTCGGGTGGTTGCGGCTTTCCATGTTTTTTCGAATGAGATCGGAAAGCAGGTGCTCCAAAATCCTGCAAGCATGCTCGAGTGAAAAAAAACAAAAACAAAAAAGCTGGCCTATGACCTGCCCTTGCAAAATCGTTCATGTCATATAAAATGACCATTCCATTACAATAAAATGCCTTGTTTTTTATGTAACACTGCCTAGTGGTCCGTAAACTACGTTTGGCCGTCTCAGCAGAATTTGCGATTTGTGTATGATCATTTAGTTTTACAGTTGATAAAATCAAAAGGGTGGAGCTAGATATTTGATCTGCTATTTCGAAGATGCGTGGAATCTTTTGAAGTTTAAACAGTTACAAGCAATACGCCAACACCCAATCGGCAGTAGATGTCTGCTCAGCTAGGTCAACGTGCAGCAAAACTTACTCAGTGCAATAAAGCAAATTGTCATGAAGTGCGATCAGCAGCAGACCAGCAACGTTCGCTCTGCAACAGAAAAAGGTTGAGATAAGCACCATAGTGCCCAAAGTCAGGTCTGAATTACAAACGTCGCTCACGCACTTGTCCTTCATGGTAAAGTTACGCTGTTGTTCCAGCGTCCGAATGAAGCACAGAACGAAGACTTTTTTCTTGAGCAGTTTGCTAAACTCGTCCATTTTCGGCGACTGTTGAGCGCGTTGCGGCAAAGATCGGCAGTAGCTGGTTCGAGAGTCTGAACAAAACGCTACTGTTTCGAATACTCGCTGGAGAATGGCATCAAGAGTCAGTTGCTTCCGGTAACCCCAACATCAAATGTTTTTCGCAACGATTTTACAACAGAGCCGTCTTCCACTTTAGCACAAATGAGAAAGGTTGTTTAGAGGTGCTTCAGTTTTTATTGGTTAAATGTTGTCAGAAAAGTTGTATCGAAAAAATCGCGTTCTTGCGGTCAAACCAAACGAATTCGTAGAAGACGGCGTAATAAACCGAATATTTTGTTTTCGACAATCAGACGATTTCAGATGCATCTCATCGCGGGTCTTGCATCACTACTGTTGTTGTAAACGCAGACAAACAGATAAAGGAACCGCGTGACATCACAACAGACCAAGGCGAAAAAAGTATTTGCACGAGAACTGAAGAGGAACCGAGACATTGCTCAACGTCGGCGCGATGGGTATGCTCAGCATAAATGCGGTATTTGACAACAGGAGGTTTACGACATTTGCGCGAGTGCATTTGCTGAAATTTTATTGCATTGCTACCAACTTGACAAACGCAAAGTATCGTCCTTGGACTGCTACTATTTGCAATGATGGACACAAGCCTTGTACCCGGGCGCCTGATTTGTTAATGAAGTTTTGCCATAAACTATCGCGTGGACGAAACGCTTCCCTGTATTTTTCCCGGTTGTAATCAGCTTCTCATAAAAGCACTTGTCCTGATTATTTAGCAAGAGAAAGAGACAAACCGCTTCGGTCCAGGCCGCGAGCCAGCAGCAAATTGTTGTGTCGGTCGGCCATGGATGGATCCGGGAAGAGAACGCGTAGCAGGTAGTTGCGATATTGAAGGTAAGGTATGACAACACCCCCGGCCGCAGTTTCGATCTCCGTCATGTCTGTCTGCAGCTCAGCGAATGCTGCAAGAAGCGTACAGATGTTTGCGAGATCGACATTTCAAACAAACGGACTCGAAATTTTTGCGTTGCCTGTTGAATTTGTCGACGCAGATCACAAAATCTGCGGCGTAGTGTATCAACGGAGGTTAGTTGATTGAAGTGGTAGAACCTATACATGAGATCGAACACAACCAAATATACATCTGCAGATACGCGGGTCGTCCAACAAACCAGCATCATTCCGCCGGACAGCTGCGTAAAAATCTCAACAAACACGAAGCTGAATTGCTTTGGTAGGCGTTTGTTACCGTGGCACAGCGTAACGTTGCAACTGATTTATTATTATCTGACTTGTAATGAAACCATACTAAAATCTTCAAGAAATCGTTTTCTAGTGCTCCACTGGTACTCAAGCGCCCCCAGTTACCTTCTTTGCAGACTTTGGCCACTTTCGATTCCATGACGCTCATCTGCATCTGCATATTCTTCACTTCCTGGTCGCTGGCGTGCGCTCGACGTCTGTAAACGCATACGATTACCATGACGACGATGGCGATGAGTGCGGCGATTCCGATCACGATACCGAGAACAAGGGCGGGGTTGCCGGAACTTGTGTTGTAGTCGACCATTCCTGCTTCGATGGTTATGAAGGCACCGATCTTTACCTGTACAAAAGCATTATGATCGAAGTGTTGAAGCTCAGCGTTGCATCAGTGAACTCATACGATCAACGCGAGAACGAGCTCAGCCCAAGTTTCTGTCTTTGTTTTTTCTGCCCGTGTCAGGCAATTAATGACGAGCATCGGCGAATATATATATATTAGAAGTATATGCGAAAAACGCCGAGTAATTGTCAATAGTTTTGTGTCAGCGGAAATTTCCACAAAGAGTTGCTTCAACGTGACAAGTTAACAATGGCACATTTTTTGCAGTTTTTCTCAGTCTGTTGTCGAACATCCATCATAGTTACGACAATTTTATTAGAAAATAATTCAGTGTGGTGCGCGGAGAAAAGTGAAGACAGAAAAAGATATAAAACCGCACAGAAGACAAAAGGTTGACTTAATCGCGGATCGAATGGGAAGCTGCAAAGCGAGAGCACAGACTGCATACACGTACTTCGGTTGCCGAATTCTGTGTTTGTTGAAGCCGACACCTAATAAAGCAGTGGCTCTTAACCTTGTGTAAGGCACTGAACCCCGTAAGTTTCATCTGTGTACTCAACGGACCCTTCGTGATTGGACAAACAAGTATACGGTCCATTAACCCACGATACAAACCATGCATAGGTCTTGCGCCACAGTCATGATACTTACCAGACGCCTGGGGTTTAACCTAACCCACAATGCAAGCGCGCTTGCATAGATGCCAGCAACATTTGCAAATGTTAAAGAATTTTCCAACTTTGGGAAAATTAAGTCTTACATTTATGCCTAAAATACGAAACCACTGATCGGCGGCGTATCTATGCAAAATGGCGCCCATGGCAAAGTTTAAATGTGGGCCCTTTCGAACAATTTAAGCATTAGGTGAAACTATTATGTAAATTAATATTTTAAAACAGAAAATGTATGTTTGGTTTTGCTTTAAACGTTTCAGCAAATAAAATTGTAAATTGTCCATAATGACCATAACATACTTTTATACTCACATATTTTTGTTATAAAGACTATAAAAACATTCCAACAATAACGATACCTAATTTTCTATTGTATTGGCTGACCAAATTGTAAATCTTGCAAAAAAAATCACACGACATATTGTAACCGCGAACAATAATTTTTTGAACTGAACCACATTTAATTTGGATGGAACAATCAGTTGTGTGTACAAGAGCAACACCACGTTTGAATGTGCGACAGGCAAACCACTTGACAGAAAAAGCAAGCTCATCTCTTCGTTCATGAGTTAGCAAAGGCGCCCACTTTGGCGTTGGTCATTGATACTCGCGCCTCACGTAACCTCAAGATCAAACACAAAAAACAGAACAATTTATTTGCTATTATACTGCTTTTCAACAATATGTCGCTGTCATACCCGCGCTCTCCTGCGAACCTTTCACGCCCCCCAGTTTAACAACCCAGACTTTAGCCTATTTAATGGACACTAGTGGTCATCGAAGAAATTTCGTAAAGTCGGAGTGGGCCGCTGCAGTTTCAAGTAATTCGTAAATCTGTGCGGGCTTAAAGAGCAGTTACTTGCGTAATAGTCAGATTCTCACAGTCACTGACTGAAACCACGTTGTTACTAAGTTAAGACTAACGAACATCCTCTTGCCTGAAACGCAAGAGCAGGAACTGACTAAGCCTTTCTTGTAGCGTGAGGACGAGGTCTTGTAGATATGGCAAGCGAGCGTTCTTGTTCTGTCACCCTGTCTGACGGTTGTGTTGAGTCACAATACCACAGTTTTGTCACAATTCTTGATGCTGGCGCAACAATCCCGAATTATATCGATGCAGCTGTGCAGTTGATCGTTGTATGGGGCGCAAAATAGAGGTTGAAGAAACTGCAAGTCACAGATTTTGATTTTTGCCAAGCATTTTTTGCGCCCCCGTCAAAGTGGCGTCTATGCCACGAGCCATGCCTGCCATACCCTAGATACGCCACTGATAAAAATGGACTGATGAGCATCCCACATGTCGCTGCGATGGTTCGCTGCAAAATTATTTTAAAAATTTGGGGTTGGAACTCTTTCTCGATGTTGAGGCATTTTCATTAAGTTTAGCAGAGCTGCACTGAACGGCAACAGAAATTCCACGCTGCATGCTCTGTCTGCAACTGGACACCAACAGTGGTGTACCACGAATAGTTGTGAAACAAGCACTTTCAACTCAAACCTTGATGGCTCAAACCATGAATAACACTGTCAAGTTCCAAGGTTTTCTGAATCGTTTTTTCAGGAAACTATAATAAATGACTACCTCATTGCAACTACGTGTTTCGGAGCAAACAGCACGAAATCCAGATTTCCGCATCGAAATGGTTAAGTCCCACAGAACAGGCGCAGGACGTTAATCGCAAGAGCTTTGGCATTAACAATATAATTTACCGGCAATTGGATAATTGAGAAGACGATTAAAAACAAACAAGTAAATGGAGACGCGCACACTCACAGTCAGCGGATGCTGTTGGCCGTCTTCAATGGCAGGAGGGTCGCAGAGGATTTGGTCGAAAGTGTATTTAGTGATCTCGCACGGTTCACTGCCCACCGTGACGTGGACGGTGTCTTTGGAACAGCTGTTTTGGTCGGGACAGAGGTTGGAGCCCTGAGAATAAAAATAAAGAGTGAAAATTGTCCTTGACGTTTGGAAAAAAGAGCAGCCCGATAAAAAGCAATAGCAAAAAATTAAGTACTTAATAGCAACGGGGGCTGAAAGATGCACTGGGAAGACCTTTCCAAAGAAAATTTTTGAACATTTTATCCGTCGGAAAATGCACAGAGATTTCTCCATCTAACCAAGATAAAGAAGAAAACCTCAAAACCAATCACACGTATATGAGACGGATGCCAAAAAAATTCCCAAGGACTTTGCGTCGCCAGCTTATCAAGAGTATAAGTTTTTCAAATATACAAACGTTCACAGAAGGCAGAACATAAGCACAGGTATCAATTTTAACGCACAAAATCTATTAAAACCAAGCGCTGTGATAAAGATAATCGCAATCATTCATCTAACTTATTAGCGAGCAGCAACGATTACATCAAGTTAAGTCATTTGTTTGTTTTTTTGTGGCCCAAGTGACAGAAGTGGGTTGTTAACTCATATTACAAAAATTGTAGCACTTATTTAAAAACGCATAAAAAATCTCACCAAGATGATCATAGGTTCAGGCCTGTACTTCCTTATCCGGCCTACGTCGTTCAACACGGGATCGGGTACGTAGCGCAGACCGGGCTTGAACGCGACTTCTGCGCACGAAGCTGATCCGGGAACGATCGAAACGGGCACTGAAAACAGAGAACTGCCAATCACCATAACAAGGTAACCTGCGGGGCAATAACTCATACTTTCGCAAGGTCGTGTCCCACAATATCGAATGCGATACATCAGTTCAATCTGCCACACCCGTGTGACGTGTAAGCCTCGAACTGTGAGTTCAGTGAATGATGATCAAACAAAGTAAAGAATTACCGGTTCTGTTCACAAAGTTTTTCGTTTTCGGTGTGAAGCATTCCAGCAAATTGGACGATCGGATTTCGCATTGCTGCAAAACAAAACAATTCACCGTCCGTCAACTGTTCGTTGACAATACACTCAAGTTTTCAAAGTGCTGCTGGATCATCCAACCAAGACGATTACAATCACTTCCAAATCAAAATTAATAAACTTACACCGAGGAACTCTTGATCAGCCCAATAAACCCTCAACATCGGGTTGTGTATCAAGTGCAGGTTGAAGCCTTGAACGTGCACTGGCAGCCCTCCGCTCACGAAGGTCTTGGCTGGTGATATTGACGAAACTGAAACGTCGGTGAAGAAGCGAAAAGGACCTGAGCGCTGAGGCGTGCTTTGGAGTCCGTCGAACCACAACTGTAGATTTACACAGAAGCTTTGAAAAGGTGAGCAGACAGGAACTTGTTACACAATCCACACTAGTTCGCCGCGCGATTCCTGGCACCAATGCAGCTGTTTCGTCCTAGGAAGTCAAAACCAAAGTACAAAATCTCCCATTAACACCACGACATTAGGGGAAGCTCTCACAGTTCCGTCATGATAAGATTCTGCGCAGCAACACTTTGATGCTCATCAACAAAACTTGCGTGAGCTTCAAACAACAGTACGATACGACGTGATTGGATAGCGACGGCATGGCACACAATCAACAGGAAATATGGCGGGAACGCGAAACCTACCATCGTCTTCGCGGTTTGCCTCTTCCTTCTCAACAAGCGGCGCAGGTAACGGCGTCCCTGGTGAGTATCGCGCCGCCGGCGTGTCGGACGTGTCTGTTTGGCGCCGGAACATGGCAGCGCGCAGCGGAGAGATTTTCCATCACGCCTGTTTCAACAAATGAAAGAATGGAGCACACCAGAAGTATTACGGAACAAACACCTTCAACGGTGCTGACGCCAGGGTCCAGACTGCAACAAGGAAAGCCTTGTCTGTTAAGGGCCAGGCATCCTTAAATCGTCACGAGTTAGACGTCCATTCATAAATTCAGTACAAACTGACGGCTCTTTATTGCTGTACATGCTGAGTTACTGGTATTTCGTCGCAACATTTAATAAACAGACTTTCCGCACTCTTACAACAAACACCGGATAGTCTTCATCATTTTGCGTCAGTAACTCAAAATGTTACTGCGTGCGACAGTTGCTCCGAGAGAGACATATAAATGGTTGGGAGGAAATATGTGTCTCCTTCCAGGAGCTAACTGGGCGTAACGAAATATGCACTTTTAAATTAAAGAAAATAAACGACCAAAACTCAACGCTCTAGTTCCAAACTGTTTTTTTTTTCGCTGAGACATTTCAGTCATATCTCCCGTAATATTAAAACTCGCCGTAAGAGTATTAACTAGCCTACCTCTTCGACGTTATGGCCGAATTGCCTTAATTTTTTCGGTCATTCAAAGAAATTCGGTCTACGACCGAAAAACAACCGGTTCTAAACATCTAGGAAACCTGGCAAAATAGTAGGAGACAGCCAAGAAGAACAACGCCGAACTGCCGTGACACACACACACAAAGAAATTCATAACTTGTACCTTTCCGTTATGCAGGTTTCTCCGGCAACTGTGATAGACACGTTATTTCCCGCGTTTAGATTATGTCCACGAAACGTGACCGGAGTTCCCCAGCCTCGAAGTGCACGCAGCGGCTCGAGTTTGTCAACTCTCGGGTAGACGAAGTTGAAAGACTGCAATGATGAAAACCGTATGTCATATCTGTTCATTGTTTAGAAGCAAGCCTTTGAACTGAACGCTTTTAATGCGATTAGGCATGCACATCACAGTGGCCAGAAGATCACTTTTACAAAAAAAATGCATACAACGATCATTATTTCAAAAATTAGCGATGCTTACTTGACTGGAAGTAACATGGTAAGCAGGTGATGAGCGGCATTGCTTTCTTTGATTGGTGATGCATAACGAAATGTTGCCAGACACGTCGGATAATGACGTCACTGAACACTGAATCGTGCAGCTGCAAATCAAACGGGATAAGAAATATGATGGAATGGTTTGACTCATACAAAAACATGGAATATGGAGAGTTAACAACCGTAAATTGACAGATACAGTTCCGGGAACAATTTCAGGCACTTCCTCGCCCGCGTATCCAACTCAATACCCATTACACAAATAACCAGCATATTAATAAAACTTAATAAGCCAACAGCCTTTAGAATTCACCAACACAAAAATAATCCCCAACGAAATGTTGTTAAGTGCATAGGGTAGCGCTCTTTCAAGCAATCAGAGCCACCAAAACTGGAAGCGGCTTGCCTGCAACAAACCAACAGCTTTGCTTCGACAAACAATCGTGAAGATTTGCCGATTCATCGACGCGCTCGCACGGTAAAACATCAAATGCGCATCAATATCAAGAGAAACCACAACATCCAATGCATTTTTAACGGGACTTGCTCGAAACAGATATTTCAATGTTTTTCACGTACCAGTCGCTGCTAAGAAGCTTGCAACTAATCCCAGCGACTTTAATATCCATCCTTAGCTGTCGATCAAAATTTTTTCCTTTAATTTCTAACACGGTATTTCCATTGACGGGAGCCGACGTTGGAAAAAACTGCAAAAACACAAAAATCAAAGTTATCGAACGACCGTCAAACCTAATGAACGACGCAAAGAAATACACTTAACAGAAATTTATAAAATATTTCACGAGTTGCGGTGGTGACGTTAACTTTTTCCAAGCAAACACTGCAAAAACGGTTTCATTCATCATTTTCACACGTTTGCCGCAGGACTCCAACTTGTTCGGGGTCTGTCAGGGTCCTAAAAAAGATTGAAGCTATAGGGAGGATAACTCCTGCCTTCCACAATGTTGACTGAGCCACGAGACCATCACAAGCTATTGAGCAATTGCGCAACTAATAGAAAGACACGAAACAAACTGTTGATTAAACCAGTCACTTACTTAAAAAATCTCACACCAACTTCCACGAATAAACAGGATTTTATTTAAGTTGGAAAAGCTGACAACTGAAAGACGCTTACAGGTTTATCCAAATGGCAATGCACCAATATCTTCTGATGTGGGGAATCGATGGTTATTACAAACAGGACCTGCTTGAGACAGACATTCAAAAAATAAGGATACAGTAGGGCTTTCATTTTATGTAGTTTGTACTATCATTGTGAAATCTCGACGGGACAGCGCAGTACATTTTGTACCATGTCAAAAACTGTCTTTGTTCCAACTGCATTCCCTTCGAATGAAACTTGGCATTGTGTAATGCACGATAGCACTTCCACTATGCTAGCTCATATGGGTGTTTAGAGAGTTAAACGGTGGTCGCAGGTTTCAAAGGCCGGAACGTGCGCGATTGGAATCAGAATGCAAGTGCTGGACTTGCCAACTTCAAAATACTATTATTCAAACGCTTTGTACACAACGTTAATATCCATCAAAGATCGTATCCATACAACTTCCGAAAGCTCAGTTTTGTTTTACTTATTAACAGCATATTACTTTCAGATTTAACATACCTCATAACGTGCTGGAAAACAGTAAATATTCACACTAAGAATTGTTTCAGCTACAAACCGATATAAGGTTAAAACAAGAACTCTTTTAAACGCAAAAAAGAGTGAAGCACCAATCAGAAGCAAACGCAGTTCTTCTCGTGACAAAACAACAAACACGATGCATTTCTCTTTGCAAAGTTTTGCAACAAAACTGCGCGAAACGAGGCCGTATCTGTCACTAAGCGGATCAGAACATCGGTGTAAGTAGCAGGTTGGACTTTGATCTGGATTTTACGCCTTGAAATGGCTTTACAAAATCTGTACGTGCAGCGTCGAAGTTGGTTACTACTAATATTGACAGACAAAAACGTAAGGAGTAAGGCTTGGACAAATATTCTTCCTCCGAAAAAAGAGCTCGTGGCAAAACACTAGTTTACATTATTTGCAGGGGCGAGTTTGAACCGGCGAGCTCGCAGTTTGTAGAACTCGACTGATATTTTAGTTTCGTGGCAGCCGAACAAGTCGTTCAGTTCCGTAGGTTTGACGACTTTTTGTGGCGTATAAGGAGAAAAAGGAACCGAAACGACCAAGCGGTACCAACTGCTAACGAGGGCGATCCCCTTAAGAAATCCCCAGCGAGAAACAAAATTTACGACATCATTAAAGCGTCCCATCACGCACGTGGCGAGAGTCGATAGGGGATAGGGTCAGTGCACGCCGATGCTCAACGGCTACACACTATTGTAAGTTTAAACGATTACCGTTATATGGGGGACGTTCTTGGCGAAGCAAGCAAGACAAAACTTTGTTGCAGTCACGCACGTAATTTCCACCGGGTTTAACCTCCCAACTTTCCTGAACTGCTTAAATCTTTTACGTTTGCCACCAAAAACGGCTGTCATCACGTTAATTTCAACGTACGCTGTCTATCTGCGGGTTGCTGCATGCCTGACCAGCCTCAGCTTTGAGCCATGTCCCGGAGCAATGGACATCGTCGAGGGTACAGGAGGAGCTTCTATCGCACCAGCCGCACTCCCACTCTTGAGGAGATTGCAGGCAAGAACCACAGTTGCTCTCGCCATCCAATTCGCATTTATACATGACCACTGCGAGATGCAAATTATTAGACTTACGAAAACCTCAATGTTCTATTTTAAACAATATCCACACAATTTTTACATTATTATTGCCACAGTTTTTATGATGTGCCTGCAACAATTAACAAAATTGATGACAGACAATTTCAATGTATTGAAATTAACTCCGAATGATTACATCAGTGAGCAAACCACAACCAATCCGGTTTCAATCTAACAAAGCTGCTAAAATTGTCTAATTTCAGTTAATCCTCAATCCACCTCCTGCTTTAAATACATACTGACATTTAGGTCATAGTTACTACACAAACAAGATGCGAGCAAATTACACAAGAGTTTCAGCACAGAATTTATACCACGGCTTGTTCCTCACCTTATAAGAATGAAATTCACGTTATTTTCCTGGTGGGACGATTATATCGACATAAATTACAAGCATATTTCTAAAAAATGTGCCAAGAAAGCAAAATAACTGTACTAGAGGGTCAGCTGTTCGCTTAGGTACCCATCGCAAACATGATGATAATACCTGTCAAACGATTCGGATCGTCGATAGTGACGTCGCCTTTCCATGTTATACGAAGCGTTGCATTTACCGAGCGTCTGCCGGAAGGCACAATACCCTGCAAATTATTGCAATGTACACATGCATCTTTCAAACTCAGACTCATGACCGGTGACTGCATACTGAAGATTGTACACTTTGTTCGCTCTGAGACAGTGATTCCCAATACGGCCCAGCACCTGGACTTTCCAGTGGTCCACACAGAGTATCAGGACTAAAATTGAACATGCCTTTGAGTTCACTGACCTATGTGCAATACAATTTCGACTAGCTGTTCATGAGGTGTCATCATGGCAAAGTGGTCCATCGGCCAAAAAAAGTTGTGAACCACTGCTCTAAGATTACATGTGCTGTGCAATGATAAGACCAACCGAGTTTTGTGAAGTTGAGCCAAAATAATGCAAATCTTCCAGCAATTTATTTGTGAGTGGTCCAACTAGCAGAGTGTTAACCGAAAAAAATTCGAACGGAATCTTTGCTTGACTTGAGCAATGGAACCCGTTCAATCATGATTAATTCGAAACATACTTTTTATCACTTCGTTACATGGATCTACTGCAGCTGCCTCCAAGCTTGCAACACGCCCAAAACGATAAATACAAAACCTTGATTCAGACGCTGTGACGAAAATTGCGCTGGACCAGATGATAATGCATTTGAAAAGTGAACACTGAGGAAAAAGAAAAAAAATCAAACCTTTATACTTTGGCAGTCTATGTACGACGCCACACGGTTAGCTTTTGCCCTGATCGGAGTAGATCCAGGAATAATGATTTCGCAAGTCCATTTGTCGGCCTGACCAACAGCTTTTGGAAGGTTGGTTCCAATCAACCGCAACGACGTTCGTCGGTCGAGCGCCAGAAACACGGCTGTTGATGCAGGTGAAGACGGTCCAGGTTGGAATGCAGTGACTTGCGGACAAAACTGAAAAGAAAACTTTCGAACTTAAATAATAAATATATTTCTGAGCTTCACTTGACTGCAATAGACCGTACACGTGCTTTTCAAATCCTGGTAAATAACTTGCCGAACGTGTGGAAGCGAGCAACGAAGAGAATGACATGAACTCAGGAACGAAACAGCAGGTTCGTTTAATTGCCATTTTGTCGCAATGAACTTGGCCTGTTGCATTAGCAGCCACTGCAAACCAACGGTGTTTTGATCAATGCTTTAGCTACTGAGACACTAATTTCCTGTTCAGATATCTTAACAAATCTCTGCAACTTACCTCCGTGGTATAAAAAAGATCACTAAATTAAAGCGAAAGTAACGCAATAAGAAATCAAGAACAATAGAAACAACAGCATGACAGCCTTCCATACATCATCAGGCATGTTGCGGTTGTGACCGAGTGGAGAATGTCATTAATTCTCCGCCACGCTCCATGCATGCCAATAAGTAAACTCAGTGGTATAGTCGGAGAAAATGTGTGGAAATATTGTTCCCCACATTTTTGAAGGATGGGGATGCTTGCTTACTATTTTAGTGTGGAAACACCATCATGGTGCGTTTGTCGTCAAGTTTTTGCAAATATTTTAATAGAAAAAGTTAACAGCTTTCTTGACTAGAATGGCATGTCTTTCTTTTGCAGAACGTTACCCCTTCTGTGTATTGAACTACACGTCGGAATAACCTCACATTTACGCATATCGTATACACACAAAAACAACATTTGACACGTAGCCTCTTTTGATGAGAGTGGAAAAACATCAGTCAGCTGGGACATCGGCCGAGTACTGGATTCATTGACACGATCTGAGAAAAACGTTGGGAACGATACGAGAGATCTTTACTTCAGCTATCATATTTACGGTACAGCCATGACAGCAATTTACAGAACTCAAGGTTGCTTATTTTTCACGGATCACTTTTTGGTAAATAATATATCCTACTTTCACTGATTTTGATTTTCTTTCCTTTTACTTCTGGCCATATGATGAACAGCTCGAATTGCTTTGCCTCCGGCACAGTAGGAATACTATACCAACAGTTAATGCGGTTTCTCATCAACTTGGGTATCAGCAGGATTTGTCAGAGTTGAAAGTCAGGCCTGGCTTGTCGAGTCGAGTCGGCTTTGGGCTTAAGTTTGTCAAAATGTTTCGGGACGATTTCGGGCCTGCACACGGAAGTATTTTGCAACGACGTGCACTTTTGTAGCCAGTGAGTGTTGAAGCAATCGAGTTGATTAAATCTTCAATAAAAATGATTGGTTGTGAAGTATTCAGTCATGCTTACTTCGCAACGCCACCAATACCCCGCAGTTGCGCATATCTTGACTCATTCGGTAAATTTGGCTTTTGGGCCTAAAAAATCTGGCTTTCGAGCCGAAATCGGGCTTCAAGAATATATGTCGGCCTTGGGCCGGGCTTGAAAACGAGGCCCGTTTACAACCGTGTGTTGACCCTGTTTGTCGCTACAACTAAAGACTTATCTTCCCTTAACTGCACACTTAAATACAAGAATATGGAGCACAACCATTTTGGGAGTGCGACCAATTTCGCGATACCTTATTGTTGTGCGGGTATTGAAAAACACCGCACACTGAGTTGGCGCACAAGCAAAAACATTGCTTATATAAACACTTATTTAAAAGTGAAATCCGTTTTTTTGAAATGTTATCCAACTTAAGTGATTGTCTTCTCTGATTAAATACATGTTCAACAAAACGAGCGAAATTGAAGTTGTTCGTAGGTGAAAAACAAAAGTTTGAATTAACACCCAGTCCTTACAGCTACGTTACGACAATGTTTACTACTGTTTGTAGTAGTCAAGAAGTATACCCTTCGTTCTCTACCTGCAGACCTTCTGTAGTGTCAGTGATGCGCAATCATATACCTTTGCAGTATCATACAGGCCAGGAATCCTGGCATCCACATGCAGGGGCGGATTAAGGGTGCTAGAGAAGTGGTAAGCTTCGAACGAAAATGCGCAAGGGGTTGATGTGACAGGTGCAATAAACTGGACCACAAGCCACAAGCAACTGGCGATCGGACACTAAAAACTACAGAAATTACACTATGAGCGCAAGGAAATCAAGCTTCAAGCGTACACAAAAATGAAGAAACGTCGCCACTTTGCGGTAAAGTACCCGCGTGGTCCGACACAACAAAATACCAGGCAGTAATCCTGTTGGCGACAAATGATATCACTACACAGTTCAGTTTTAATAGTGGAAACTGAAAACATATTGTTTTACTATTTATCACCATAGATGCAACATACGTATTGTTATTTTCTTTCACGAAACGCGACGTAACCAACAACTGGTATTTTAAATCACGACCACCACCCAAGCTCGTGAAACATACACAAAACACTAACGGATTGCAGTGTTTTATGCAAAAAACAAAATTTTCATGCCGCAACAATACCAGCTGACATCAACAATTTTTTTATTTTTCAGTCTCAGTAACATTTCCTGACTGGAACTTCGCATGGTTTTTGACTGATAAATAAGCAAATTAAGTCAAAGCGTCCAATGTAAATGACCACGTCTTCAACTGATTCATAACAATTCTAAAAAGCGCAAATAAACATACTGTAGGGCCAGACACCTGGTTAAATGACAAAGATAAGCTTCGCAAATAGTAAATCCCATTACAAAGATAATATCCAACACATGTCAGTGTGCCACAGAAAACAGTTCAAGCGTTGCAGGATAGGACGCACATGTGGCCTGTGGTCATCGCGGTGATTAGGAACACACACTATAAGCGTAAATTCTACAATTTCAGCTTTATCGTCTCGCCCAGTGTTTGCCAACTTTTGAGATACTAGACACACACGGGTGGATACGCTGTCGCAGAATCAAGCTAGTGACAAAACAAACCCACATATGTTGAACCAGTAACTTATTGTGACCTTGGCAGTATTCTTCTGACTGACCACCTCCTAGTTTTCAAAATGCAGTTGGTTTTGTGTACACTTTTTTAAAGAACTGCGTGTACCATTTGGAAATCACCTATGGTTCTCTGGTTGAGAAATTTTGATGCAAACAGCGAGAACTTCCGCTTTCACGTCCAACACAACAAAATCCCCATTAGAAAAGGTGTTCCGTATAATGGTTCTACAATACAAACAAAGTTCGAACTTCGAATACACTAGTAATTGCGGCTTAAACGAGGCAAATTAAGTTACAAACTAGTAATTAGCAAAATGTTTGGGCACAAAAAAAACGTTTCACAAAATTTTCCAAATAGATTTGTTTATGATTTCCACAACCAACATCACTGACTGTGAAGGCTATCAAATTTCAACAATTCTTTCCCCAGGCCGGTGCGAGTTGATATTGCGACAAGTGCCATTCTCCAAGAACAGGCAAGCAGGAGAAAAAGCTGAAAAACTTTAGTATCGTAATTCACGTCTGCACTAATAACGGTTCGTTGAATGTGAGGCATTGTTGGCTCCATGCACCAAGCTTCGTTCCGCTTCACTTAGTAACGAACACCGTTCGTGCGCGGTTTACCTGCTCTGAGTGAAAAGCATCATAATAAGCGCTTCAAGCATCGCCAGAAATTCGCCCGCAGCGATGAGGCAACTGCCTGGTATGGCGCAATGGCATGTGGTCGCGGTACCGAAGGACGAAGCAGAACGGATCTGCCATACTAACAAAGCAGTTTAGACGAGTCTCAGACAACAGCGGCGGTGACAGCGAGCACGGGTGAGCTTAATCTGCATCAACTCCGTTTAAAACTTCCTCTACCATCCATCAGCGCGAGGGTTTCGTGAAACGGTCCGATTTTCCAGGATCAACACAATACCACGGCTATTCTTCATTACCAAAGGCTCTAAAGTTAAACAATCTAAAATTTCGTTTCAGTCGCCACGACCGATAGAAGAAGAGTTTTAGAGCACATAGGAGCGGGTCGACCAGTTTATTTGTCCAAGCATTTCACACAAAGTGAAAATCTATTCCGTAAAAAGCCAACGTAGACGAAACCTAATCCAGAACAACCCGTCGCTTGCCGTGATCGAAATCATAGCACAGGCGGCTGATTTTGTTACACGACGCATTGAAGCCTGCCCCCGGGCGTCGGAAGGACAAGTACAGGACGCATTACGTAAGCCTGTTTCATATACCGACAAGCAACTTCACTCACACTGTTGGAAGCATACTTGCACTGACGCTGGAAATTGAATGCGAATCATTGACAACATATTGCATGTTGTGCATGACAGTAACGAAAGTGGTCTTTCGAACTGTTTGCGAGACCAATTTCCAAACATCTATTAACAGACACAATTTACAAATTGAAACAAAAACATGAGTAGCATCAACATGATATTCACGAGTAATAGATTTTCTGGGCCTCAGAGTCACGCCACTCTCCGGTGGGCAAGATGCGTTGACAGATGTCTTGATTGTTCTACTGAAGTTGTTTACAACGCGAATCTAAGCCTTGTAATGAATTCTGCAACAGGTGTTACCTTACTTTTGAGCTTCAAGTAACAGCTAAAAAGTGAAGTTCTACGTCTACAGTGTGTGTTGAATGCCGATCAGTTTGCTGGCAACAATCACACAGCGTCATTTTTGCTAAGAAAAGAAGTAAAATGAACGGTTTCCCATGTCTATCCAGATCGGTTCGTTGTTTAGAGCCAGGTAACATCTCATTTTAAATAAAATTGTCTAACGAACTTCTCTGCGATCCGCTTGATTGCGCATTGTGTGTCAATAGATTCTATTCAGGAAATACAATATTTTTGCAGGTGTTTTCCGTCTGAAGCTTTTGATCATCGGGCGAAGCATCTGCTCGCGATTGTCCACTTGATGTTGTAACGCAAACTTTTTCCGTCTGACTTCGCAGGAACGACAATGGTATTCGATGTTCGCCAAACATGCCGTGGTTATCTTGAAGCAGCGTGACAACCGTTCGCAACTCGCAAACGCAGAGAGCCATTACAGACGTAACCTTTACGCACATTCTTCGCATTCTTTAGTTGAGAGCAATCGAGTGTGGCGGTGAGATTGGCGTTAACCGCAAGGAGTGGGCTTTACCGGGCACAGGCATGGGAACAGCAATTACAAGAACAACGAAAGCGGCAATGTTTAACGCAAGAAGGACAATGCAGTGAGAAAGCATTATTTGCCACGGGAGCCGCGTCAGACCGCAAACATAGAAATCAACGACAGTCAGCAAACAGTGACGCTAAATCTAAGGAGAAAGCGATGGGCGAGCACAGCGCACCGCGCAGGCTGTAGCCGCTGCTGACACAAAAATGGAAAGTAGTGGCAGAAAAGGAATCTGTATTTCATCTGTTTGACACAAAAAAGACATGGACTCGAACCGAGAACAGGGTGCTGGGCTGATGTGCTGCTTTCAACCAGTACATGACGAGGAAGTCTTGAACTCACATTGAACGTTTGAACTCACAACTATCATCGCAACTAATGTTGTCACGAATAACCTCTCATCACAATGTCGCCCAAATTTTTGATACTCTGAAGAATTCAGCAGTACCGAATTTGTTACACCTTCATGCACTTTAATATAATCACATAAAAAATGGGTGGTGGTGGCACAATTTTCCCCCCTCAGTCCATGCCACGGTGGTTCTTCGTTAGTGGGGTAGCATTCTGACAGCCAAGAGTGTCGTAGCATTAGAATCGCTGACGAAAACGGTCGTGATTTACGGCAGTGGATAACAAGTCCGTTTCTCATAACAGTGACAAATATCTACCGCTGTCCAGTAAACACGGTTCAGAGATGTGATTCGGTGCACTTACTACATTAGGTTATTCTCTTTAGATCAGACAAGTTTGAACAACGTCATCTATCTGACTGTTTTCGTTCTCATTTTATCTTGCAAGTGTACGTGCAATTGTTCACCCCAAAAGCATAAAGCGGTATGCAGCGTTGCATGACAAAACATAATGTCACAAAGCACGTTTCCATCTACTGAGGGAACGAAATCCTCACGCTGATGGATGCGTAAAAGATAACGCTTCAATTCAACAGAACCTCAGGGTTCAGCGCTGAGGTGTTGGCTAACGTTGAGCATGAGCAATTAAAGCAACAAAAACAAATGCAGTAAATGAACAGCTCACGCTTGATTTCGTGCCCTTTCTTAATAAACCTGCGGCATAGCAACAAGCTGCACTTCTTGAAAAACTCAGCAACGACTCAGGAAGCAGAATATTTTTCAACTGTGCAAACCAATGCTTAATTCGCATTCTGTCGTGGAATCTTCATACTCAACTTCCAACCAAGCCGACAAATACTTCACTAAAAACATGCCACCTAGTTAAGAGGGGCACAAAATCAATAGCAATAAAGAATGAGAATGTTTGCTAAAGATGACGTTTGGTGTCAACATGATAACACGCTAGTAGTAGTCTGTATACGACAAACAACGCAGCTACGGCCAATCACATCTAATGTGACAAAAGAACAGGAGCGCAAGCAAATGGAAAGCTTTTGCCAGTCCTTTCAGTGTGGCTCCTGGCATTTTTTCAGTTGTTCGGACAAAGTGTATGGGAACCATGGGCGCCGGGTACGGAATAGCGACGCACGCCCGCGATTCTGGTTGGAAGTCGGTAGTGCGGCACTCCAGCTTATTTTTCATTTTACCATTGAGCAGTTCTTCCTTGGCAAGTAAAAGTCTATTATTCCGATAGATACGAATGGAAGATTTAAAAATCGCAACGCACCTTGAATCAGTTCTAAGTTGTACTACAGAGATAAGAACCATCTCCGCTGTATGTGACTTTTACAGAAGACGATGTCACGAGGAATAGTTGCACAACAAAATTCAGCAATTTTTGGCAAGCAATGATTTAAACAGCCCCACTCCAAACGTCGTTTTGAAACTGCTTGCGGAAAACCGAACTTTAACTGATTTATTTCTGAGTTTAACGTGTTTGCTGCGCATGAATTTCGCATCGCCCTGTACTAACTGTGAGGGTAGCGCGTCCCTTTATCGAATAACTGTGAGTCGCCTGTTAAATTGATGTTAGTGACAGCCGCTTTGGGATATTTCAACCGATATTATTTTACTAATTTAAGCAGGTTTGACGTCATATTTCATGACGTTACGGCTTTGGCACGCCCGTATATTTCGAATTCGGCGCCTATGATCGGAACACAATGGTTTACGGGAAGTTACAACAACATGATGTAAAAAAGAAAGCTCCGAACAAGCAATATTAAAACTGCAAGAAGTTTAGTGATTTTGACTATTTAGATGACAGCAATCTTTCGAATGCCTTGAGCCGTTTTATCACCACTGACAGGACTTACTAAAACTTTTATTTAGAAAAGAAGAGTCCAGCACCAAGTCAGTATTGCTTAGACCAGGGGTGGGGAACCTGCGGCCCGTGTGAACATTTAATATGACCCGCATCAGAATTTTCGTTTCCCAAGTTAGAACACAACATCGCGTCAAAACGAAAGTCAATGACAAGCAGACACGTAGACAGTAATTAAGAGAAGTATCTCTCACTCATTGACGTAGTTTTCTCTCATTCTCCTTGGAAAGGTAAAAGCAGCGACCCGCCTACGGTATTCCAAAATTCATACGCCCGTGATAGTAAATAGGTTTCCCATTCCTGGCTTAGAACATGGCATTGATGTTCTCGCGGGTTAAGCATAGGGGAAAGTAGCTACGCGATAACCTCGATCCAAGTCGCCATTTATACGCGCAGCTACCGAAAATGAGAGTACTAGCACTGAAATGAAGCTATGTACAACCACTTGAAAGCCAGGACTTCATCGGCTGTGTGTAAAGACAAAAACAGTTATTTACCGGAATACATTCCTCGAATTTTCCTCGTTGTGGCCAAGAGAATGCCCTCATCGTGTATTAGCAACTCGCACGCGCTTATCGTCTTCTTTTCACAAAGTTTACGAGACATTCACAAGCACCAAGCTAAAAAAAACTAAAAAAACACACTGGGGCCCGAGGCAGCTACAAAGAAATCGCCCACAGTTAGCTTGAATGCATGAGGTATTAGTTTGTCTAACATCGGGAAAAACTCGGACTGAACACCAGTACCAACCTAATAAATTCGCTGAAATGTTGTTTGGAAAAATGAAGGAATAACGCTTCCCTACCGTCATATCAAAGAAGAACAACTATCAAAAAGTGTGAAAAACAAATGCATTCGGCGCTGATATTGCGCTCCCAGAAATAATAGCCATGAACTAACGACTGTTCCGTAACAGCCGTACATTGACAAGGAAACAACACGCCTTGAAAGGCAAAAAAAGCAGTTACCGGCGAACAATAAGAAAAATGCTTTGAGGATGTAGCGTTGATGTGTTCATTTCCTGATTTGCCAATGTCATTCAACTCAAATGTAGTGGAGACTCTCAAAGCTGTAACTAAGCTTGCACTGGACACCAACAATGAGTACACAAAGATTTAACAAGTTTTGTCAAGAGATGGTTGAAGATGGCCGACAGCTTTCATGCGAAAGGGACACTGCACTACCATCGCATTAATGCATAAATAAAAACAAATGTGCACGCATAGAAGGTCATAGGACTTTCATTCAATTTTGAAAAAACAACATGGAACCCGAGCTTTATTCAAGTAACTTTCTTCACAAAGGTGACACAAGCGAATCAATCGAAGAAACTTTTTAAGGAAATCGATTTCACGTAACACCACGTATCCTCAGTCCTATAATCTGATCTGCAAGCAATGCTTGCCGGTGAAACGTTGAAAGGCTAAGTTCAGAGAAATCATGCAAACTCTAAATGCATAAATCAGAACACAAGTTGCGTCAAGTCCAAACTGAAAATTGCGTCGTCGTTCCCAAAGAAATGCTTTCACTGGAACTTCAGAACTGACTGACGCCAGTTATCGAGCAACGCAACAGATCCACATTGACGGAAACACGCCGTTATGACTCAAACGGAACGTTGTTACGGGTACAATGCGTACGTACCATTGCGTTCGTAAAGTTGGTAGCCATAGTCCAAGAAGCGGCTTTAAAATTAAGTGCTAAACGCTGTAATGGAGTTAGTAACATTGCTAGCTCACTGGGTGGTGAAAAAGGTCAAAACAAAGAATACGAGGAAGAATCATTATTTGAATATTAACTTTTGCGTTAAATTTGTTAAAACATTCACAAGTATCCAGAGAGTGAAAACTGAGTTGTTCTACAAAAGTAACTTTGTAATCTTAATGTATAGGTGTTTTATCTATGATGTCATGGAACAATGAATAGGTCCGCGATGAGGCCATTTGCTCTTTGTCATCTTTATTATCTGGTTTTTCCAATTACGTACCTCGGTGCGATGACCATCTCGTGGAAAAATTTTTTATAGTTTGGCCAACATAGTGTTCGTGGCATATCACACAAGTCGCTACATGAATGCCATAATTTGCTCAGGTCAAGTTTTGATTTAGCGGGAAAGTTTTATTTCTTTTTCATTATTTCCGAAACACACGATACCATGGCTTTGTTGTGTTTTCCATGGCAACCACAAAGCGCACAGTGCTTGCAAGGCCCAGACGCACCTTCGATTTGCTTCTGTCTTGCTTAAATCAAGGTGCTTGTAGTTTATTCGTATTGTCCAATTGTGGTAGGTCTTTTTTAATCATTGCTTTGTAGTAAATGTTTTTTGTCCATCTCTGATAGGGTTAGCAGGTGGGGGAAAGTGTAGCCCAAACCTGTGGGTCATCTCTCTTGTCACATTTTTGGGGGTAGTCCTTTGTAATTTGATGTCGTTGCTGTCATGTCATTTGTCATGTCGAAAAGGAAGTTCATGGAAAATGTTTGTTGTGGAACTCTAGCTGAATACAAAGTGCTATAATGGAATCAAGTGGTAGGTTGCAACAGTATCCAAGTGGAACATGACCAATAAGGTTGAACATGCATCCTGACAATGCAGTTATACACGATAACTTCGACCGGGAATTCTTACTGCACATGTACAGTGAAAAAATCAAAATTTTGACCCAAGCCACGTTGCAATCCAAGGCGTGGGGCCAACGAGCAAAACGGTAACAGTCACACGTCTATCAGAGCACAGCGCAGAGTGTGCAAATAGGTTTACACCTATATTTGGTACTGCATAAGTGTTATAGTGTAGGAGTTCGCCAACATCAGATTTCTTGACACAACTCACACCACTCCGCACATATCTAAACCTCCGATATTATAACAGCTTTTACCACGTCTAGGCACTTTAAAGGGCGTCACTTAGACGAAGCAATCTGTTGCATGAAAAGTTCTCAATTTCAATTCCTATACAAAACAACTAGCATGAATATGATCGAAACGGAAACACTTCATACATTTTGACAGTCAAGAGTTCCTGTAATGGCGTGATCAAAACGACAACCAACTTCAGAACGGAAGCAATCTTCCCCGTTATTGCCGCCTGTGGTTTGTCCACGTGATGCCGATACGGTCAAGCAAAAGAAACTTGAACCGATGGACACAAGATCGAATTAGCGCCACGCTTCACTTTTGGTCAAATAAAGTGCGTAACACGAAACTTCGACAAATAAGACCCGTACACTGGCGGGAAAGTTTTCATTTGGTCGCAGCATGTACATTGAATGGGCTAATGGTTTAACAGGTTGCAAGCACACGACAAGCTTTAAGACAAGAAAATTGCTTGTGCTATACAACATTCTGAGGGTCATGTCTCGTATATGAAACCCTTTTTTACAAGCAACATACACATTGCCGACTATCTCAGTCAAAACCGCACGTGCCACATGATCATAAAATGCTACTTTATCTGCTTCCTCAACTCACAGATGGCGACTGCGCCACGTCCTCCAAGCTGCTGCAGAATTGCTTTGTTTGCTTGCAGGTGTTGTCGTAAACGCACCAGGTGCAGTTAAAGCCGCTGTTCACGCATGACATGCATCTGCAAAACAGGGTCTCGGCTATGCACAGTTTGCAGCTTACACAATCTCGTAACAGTGATTTAAAAAATTGAAAATACATACGAGGGGTGATAGGAGCAGTCGAAGTAAGTGAAGTTCACGCTCACAATCGGCACGTTTCTGTACGTCAGAGATAAGACAACGTCTTTGGATCCTAACCAAAAAAAAAACAATCAAGAGATAAGGCCCGGAAGATCGCACTAAGATGAATGCAGAGGTCAATACATCATTCTACTTTACTTGGTGCTAGTCTAAAACTCAAACATTATTTTGTGCCGTCATAAAATGAAACATAGCAAATCTAAACTGCAGTGTTCACGAGTGACGCATGCATAACTTCATAAAAATGTTATGTTGTAAATACAAACCACTGTTTTGAACAGAAGGTATGGATGACTTTGGCGGTGAATCGCAGGTTACGGTCAACTCTGAAGGAGAACGTCCAGGCTGTACAGTAGTGCTAACTGATTCGTACGTGTCAAATATGCACTTGTACATTTCCCCAGAGTACTTCGCGGGTAAGTTGCGAGCAGTTAAAGTGATCTGCCCAAGAAATGAAGACTGTGATGATGTCATTAGAGAAAAGGTTCAACACGATCTGCACGTTTGGCAAAGCTTTGAAACAAATTTTGCTTTGCTAACAAAGTGTTACAAATTTGCAATCAAGAAGCCTTCGTGTTTTCGAAATACTGAACTCCAAAGTGCATAGAAAAAGCGTTGGTTTCATTTTCTGCGATGAACTTGCTGCACTACATATTGTCATGTGAGATGCAAGTAATTTCTTGTCATCTCTTGCTGACAAAGTTACTTCCTGCATTTTTGCAGCGGTGCATTGTTCAACGTTACAAAGTCTAGGGATTTCAATATGATCAGGTTTGACGTAATTTTGCACTTGCACCATTCTTTGCTGACTGAAAATACAAACGTAGCCTTGTCCAAGAAACCGTAATAAAGAAAATTGCCCGATACCTCTGTTGTGTACAGTGTTAATAGATTTAGCAACTTTCAGCGATAGTACAGTCGGCTATATTCCTTTATGCGGATGAGAGTGGCGAAAATTTGCCCCTCGTCCCCCAGTTAATAAGCTCACCTGCTCAGTAAGTCCAAAATTGTCCGGTCCCAAGGTGGGCTTAATAAGTGGGGACTGCTGTACTAACCTTTCAAAAGCTTACACATGGCTTACGCCAGCAATCCTACTGACATCTCTCACAAACTTGAAACCAACCCATTTATCACAGTTCTTTTTTTCATATCTGACAAGCCAAAAGCCTAAATCAGCTATGTCCAACCCACGAGTCGCATGTGGCCCAGTCGAAGGTTTTGTGTGGCCTAATTTAGGTTATTGCTGTAGTACAAGTAGCCTATATACTGATAACCTGTCCTTATTTTTATAAAATTAAATTTGACATTTTTGATGCAGGTGTTCCTCAGTGCCACTTTACCAGTCTGAACTGTGTGCTGGGAGATTTCAATACGTCCACTTACACCTTGGTGCAAAAGTTTTTACTAGTATCCCGATTTCTGCCCTTGTTCCATTGGCACTAAACTTGCCCACGAAATCACACTTACGAAGTGGTTAAAAGTGTCAAACAGTTGTTACCATCATGATTCGAACGCTTTCAGTACATTAGCTTAAACTAAATTTAGTTTGCTAAGATCAAAGCAAGTCTTCAGTAAGCAACTTTGGTTGGACATAGCTGGCCTAAATGATGCCTTCAACAAAGACCAATATTAATGCACTTGTCCAATGGAAGAAAGGTAGCCCTTCTCAGAGATATATTATGTTTTTTTGTTTTGTTTTAAGGGCATTTGGTTATTTCCACTGAGAAAAATATCACATACCAATCAAACTCACTGTCTCTCGAGAGTAGTCGAATTGTTGTTTGCTTATGGTGAATAGAACAAAGCTCTGATTTTGGTTAACATAACACAGGAATACGTGCTAGATATTTTTTGAAATTACACAAATAGAAAAGAAAGCTTTTACTGGCTTATTGCAATATAAAGGAGCTACCAAGATTTTTACATTTGGAATCTGAAAGTAACATCTCCTTAAGCTTGTGATATCTTCAAACTGTGAAAAATATGCTACATCCTAATTTTCGAAGATTTTTTATATAGAAGGGAAGAACCTTTACCATAAATGTGCAAACTATTTGGTGCAGTTAATCAGGAATAGATGTAAAACATTTGGATTGATCAAACACAGGTCTGCATAATCTTTTGAAAAACAAGTAAAAATTAAATACTACCTTCTACCTTAAAACTGCGCTATGTGCTGCACAAAGTACAATTATCTCAATAGACATCCTGGTAATGTTCTGTAAAGCTGAACTGAACATACATACTATTTTCAGGACGGTTTGCCCTTACAACAAAAAATGAAAATTCATATTATATCTAGGACACCTTGGATGACATCCCAATACATATAAAATTGTGTAAAAATACTTATCCTCATTTTTAGCCCAAATGTTTAAACTTTGCATACGAGAGGGTACCGACCCCAAAAGCTTAATGTGTGCACAAGTAATTCCCGTTCCTAAAGGGGGGCAAAAATATTTTTGCACTAACTACAGGCCTATATCACTCCTCCAACCCATTTACCAAATGTTTGAAAAATTACTTTATAGCCAACTGTATTCCTATATTGAGCAACACAATATGCTCTCTAAACACCTATTTGGTTTTAGAAGTGGGTTATCCACATCTTTGGCTATATACGACATACATTAAAACTTTCTGCAAAACACAGGAAGGACTTACTACTTCTGCTATATTCTGTGATTTATCTAGGGCAGGGGTGGGAAACCTATTTACTATCACAGGTCACATGAATTGTTCATTATTGCTGGTGGGCTGCAAACTCACTTAATGTAAGTTGTCACTTTTTGGAGAATGATTTTTATCGTAAAATTCTACCTTTATCTAACTATGAGGAAGAGTGACTTCTCTTGACTTGCTATCTAAGTACCTGCTTATCAGGGAGCTTCATTTTGACGCGATTTTGTACTCTAACTTGGGTAATTAAAATTCTTACGTGGGCCATAACCAATTTTCATATGGGCCATAGGTTCTCCACCCCTGATCTGAGGCCTTCAATACCCTTGATCATGAGATACCTCTATTGAAACTGAAATATTTTATGGAATTAGAGGTTACCCGTAAGCTTTTTGCTAGTTATGTGCAAGACAGACAACAGTATACTATTGTTGGGGGATATAGGTCAACTACCCAGGAGGAAACTCTAGCAGTACCACAAGGTTCATCACTAGGCTTCCACTCTTTGTTTATACATGAATGACCTTGCAAAAGCATCAAACTTAACTCCTACACTCTCTGCTGATGATACATTGTTGACCATATCCTATCCTGCACCAATTTTGCCAACTTGCAAAATGGAGTTAAGAGTGAACTGCAAAAAGCTGATGAATGGATGCAATATAATAACTTGTGTTCAAGTTACTCAAAAACCACACAAATGGTTATCAACAATAACCTAAACCAATCTTGTGAGTTTAAGGTAAAAATTAGAAAAAAAACTTTGAACCAACTACATGCTTTACATAATAAAGTAGGAGAAATGACCTACAGTTGTTTCATGTCAAGAGTCTCACCATTGTACGAAAAGTTAAACCATAAAATTAATGATAGATACATTCTTGAAATAGGCAAATTGATACATAGTTTATATTGAGGCAGTATTCCTGTTAATTTGGATTAATTGTTTACTTCTGTAATTCAGGTCCACTCTCATGCAACCCATGTTGCCACACAAAGTGGACATATCTAGCAACTGACTTCAACAATGAGAGGAAAAAAGTCACTCAAAAACCTTGGCCCAAATTTCTGGGACTCTATTGATCCTTATATTAAAAATTTCACCATCTGCATTGAAAAGGCAGTTTAAAGACAGACTTATCACAACATCTAGTGATTGACTATAGGGTGCTGGGTAATGGCAAAGGTTAGGAATTTACAACTTGGATTTACCAATCTCTGCTTACGTGCGATGCACCATAAACTTTGTTTGACACGAATACAGTAGAAGTACAATATCAAATTTAGATTCCAGGTGTTTTGTGTGCATGAATTAACTGTTTCTTGCTATTTTGTTTTTTTGTTGTTTTTTGCTGCCATGGTCTTTTTCTTTTGCAGCAACATTGCGTGAAGAGGTCTATTCTCCATCATCTGCAGCAGGCCTCTGCCCTTTGAGGATTCCTGTACCATGCTTAAAATACTTCCGCATAACACATGAAGCTTTCTCCACCACACTACACAAGACCTCTGGCCTTTAAAAAAGTCAAAAAAATTGCTTTTCCTTGGCACCAAATATAAACTGCTGTAGAGCAAACAACTGTCTGCTTGCATGCGAAAGGGAAACCTAGGCAGAGTTTCATTTCAGCTGGGTATACACTTTCTCTGTCATGCTCAGGTCCTTGCAGAACTTGGCAAACCACAATACATACTGGTTGCAGCCCAGCACAACCATATTGATCATCCAGCAGACTGCACCCCCTTTCAAAAATGTAACCCTATTCAATTCCCACTGATTTTCTCCACTAACTTTAAACAATGGTAGAAAATTATAAAACTGTTGAGAACCTGTAAACAGGTTTGTTTTTGATGTCCCAGTGCTTCAACTTTAATTTGCATGCAATTGTCTAATGTTGTCACTAATAAACAACGATGGAACAAAATCTTTTTTTTTGCTTGATTTCATCTTATTCTCATTGTGGAGTTCTCTAAACAATCTAATCATCATAACTACTTTTTGTCATCCCATTGATTTCATCTTCTAAAAACTGACAACCTGCACACAGTTGTTTGTGACAGATTGCAACAACAGTTTGTACTTAGAGTAGCACAAATTCTGTTTCCAAACTAAAACAAAGCTAACATGACAAAATTCTGATTTTCATCCCTTATCTTCAACCAGGGATACATCCAGGGGGATCTGTTTGGCTGTCATGACAGGCCCCTTTGTAATGCAAGTACTCAGCATTAAAGCCAATAAAATATCAAATTATGTCACTGCAGGTCTCTAATGCGGGTGGTTTGGAACAGGCAGCAGCATTTTCCTTCTAACGTTGCTTAGTACTATAACAATGTCCCTGCCTTGTCTAAATAGCGCCTGTGCAATGACATAAAACAATCATCTTGTTTGAACACTCTAAATTGATACTGTGTCAAACGTACAGCTCCAATGCAAACAAAGCTGTCAGAAACTCGTACGCTACCATGCCACGCACACGCAGAGCTGTTTTGTAGTATTTCACGTCATGGCAGGAGGACACAGTCTCCAAATGCGATCGTTTCGTTTTGCAGTTTTGGCCTAAATTTTATCTGCCGTTTACACCTACAAGGTTATGACAAAATTAAATAAGTTTAGGCCTTCCTTGGGTCACGCCAAGCAATGCAGGTGTGTTTCTACTGAGGTTATGTTTTTTTGAAGAACTTCTCATATTGAAAGGAGCGACAGCATAGCTTCAGAAATTGTGGCCGCATTCTCTAGACAAAATATCAGTCAAGTGTTGTATTTCGAAAATAGCTTTTTAGAATTAATCAGTTGACGATGTTGTTTGCTGCACAAGAAGTCCTATATTGATTTCAATAATTCACTTTTATACAATGATGCAAAATCATCACAGCAATTGCAACTCAATCATCCTTCTCTGCATTGATTTCACAAGTTATTATAGTATTTGTAACACCATCATCTTGATAGAGAGTGCTCCACAGACGCAGTTGTGCAGCTGATTGTCAGCATCGATTTTACAAGTGAACAGTAGGTATGTATGGATAAACAGCTCTAATTGCTGAATGGCTGACATTTGCTGAATGTTCGACAAGCTAAGTATCTTCAGCACCTTGTTTGTAGGAAAAAACAGCGATTGTGATGTAATAAATGTGCTGCAACCGAAAGCAACAATCACTTGAAAACCTTTCCTTGTGTGTTTTGACAATGAGATCAATATGTACTTTTGGGATCAGAAAGCACGAGCGGCAAGTGTGCAAAGCTTCGCACTGTGGCAGCAAGCAACAACAGAGTTCACGCGTCGCAATCACTCTCCGCGTACGCTAGTCATTACGTTCAATCATTCACAAGATAATATCGGCAGAGCTTCCACGCCACGATCACTCTATTATTGATTGTTCGTGCCACGTATATATATTGTTGTTCTTCGCGCACATCCCGTTCATGGTGAATCACACATTCAACGCAACGCCACCAGAGAGGTTGCAACAGTACCACTATCTATTCTAAATAGTTACTTGCACTAGGCTAGCCCTAAGAGCCAAGTTTTATTGGGTTTTAGGTAGAGCTCGATCGAAAAAGGCTTTTCTGGGCTGATAGTGATGTTTTATTTTTCATTGCCGATATTTTGCAACGCTCCAACCACAGTTGAAAGCCAATACTTTAGTGCGATAAAGAAGCACATAACATAATCCTGCGCAAACCCGGGTCACTAAGATAGTCAATGACCACAGCAGGTAGGCTACCCTGATTTGTTTGCAGTCAGCCATCTGCTTATCATGCAAAAATCTGAGAGCAAATGTTACATCATAGACCGGTTTATTGGGATAATTGCAAAGGGGTCTGAATATTGCGCACTACTTGATGCAGTCGGAGGGCTGCGTGTCCTATGGAACAGTACAGAGAATTTGCATTAATTAATCATAGACAAAGTAGCAACATAGGGTTTCATAAACACTCTGTGAAGAAAACCAGAGTAGCGGCTTTTATGAGCAAATATTGCTGATATAATGTACATCAGTGGAATTTTGCTGTTTGGCGGCATCGCAAAATTCATCAGTCAATTTAAGAGAAAATGTGGTTTTATGCTAAAAAGTGATATCAAAAGTTGCCCTCCACGACAGACCCCTTTTTTCAGGCAAGATGCACCACTGCCTTCAACCACCCTCAGTCAGTGACTCATCTCCAAAACCCAGTGGGTTTAGTATTTAGGTACTTTTGTTACTTACTCGTTTTTGAGTTTGAGAGATTGGTGAAGTAAGTTGACTTGATGTCAGAGAAGGACAAGCAACTACATCATGAATATATCCAAAGTTGAGATTAGATGAAGAACATTTATCAGATGGTGTACACCTGCCACAGAAAAGTATATTTGTACACATCAAACACAACTACACACTCAACCATCGTCAGTTTAACATCTACCTGCTCTCTAAGGTGCACCAACCACAGAAAGGGTCTTCTGCATTTAGGCAAGAAGCACATGATTTGTACTGGGAACAGTTGTATAAGGGCAATCCAACCAATAAATTTGATGTCAATGCATATATAAGAGGGGGTTGAGAGCTTGTATGAGCATTTGAAGCCAACTGCAAATGTTTGACATGACTTGAATAGAAACCTGGGTTGGTGTCTACATTGTCCATGGCGAACTCTGCATTGTTATCATCATTCAAAAGGTGAGAGTCCATTTTTACCTGAAAAATTAAACAAGTTGCAAAATGTTCTTAACCTAATAAAAGTATCCGGATAAACTTGAACAATGGAAATCACCTTAATGATAGAGCCATCATCAGTACCCATGAATGCAACAGTACTATCACCAGCAGTGGTAACTTCAATGGCAGTGATCAAGGAGTCAGGATGCTTGTATGTTGCCAGCTGTTGAAAACTATCACCCTGCAACAACTGCGCAACATCCCAAATATAATTTGGGTTGTTACATATTGGACTTGTCACATCGAATTTCTGAAAACAAGAACACAGCACAAAAGGTGAATACACTCAAAGATGACAAATTGAAAGATTGGCAGCTGGCTGAGTTTCACTTTAAAAGGAACAATTTGCCCATATTTGGCCAAGCCTTTGCAATTCCATAACTTGCCAGTCAATTGTGCTAGAGAGCTGTTCAAACTCTCAAAAGACTCCGCAAGTCTTTTAGTTGCAATGAAAAAAATTTTAGGTTTTGGGTTCAGTTTTTTTTGTGGTTGACATCATAAGTGGGATAGATTTAAGCCTTTTCTGTCAAGGTTATCGGGTCCTGGGCACAAACCGCAAGAGGGAAGTATTTCGCTGAAGTTTTTAGTGCGAACTAGGCGAAAATCAGAGTCTTTCAAGACTTTGATTAGCTTTGTAATGTTTCTAGTTTAAAAGTTATGACCAAAAAACATAATATTAGCAATTTTGCCCCAACTTTGAACCAGAAACCTTAGAAAGCCAATAAAACGCTCAAAAGACTTGGATTTTATCCTAGTTACCAATAAAAACATGAGCAAAATACTTCCACCTTATGGTTGGGGCCCAATAAGCTCAGCCAAAAGGCCTTAAACCTACCTTATTTATAACATCACCCAAACCTAAAAAAATTGTTTTTTGTTGCAAACTAGAAGGCTCACCAAGTCTTTTGAGGGTTTGGATAGCTTTCTAGCACAATCGACGGGCAAGTTATAAAGAGTTGCAAAGTGGTGCGAAATTAGTGGCTCAATGTGTGATTTCAAAGTAAGATATACTCGTACACCGGCTCCCAACGAGTTAATGACATTGTTAAAACATACAAGATAACAAGCAACTTATACCAAACAACTACAGTCCCATGTTTGGATAGATTAACCTTTGTTCAGCCATGACAAAAAAGCCAAGTGTTCGACAGCACTTAACACCTTCGATGCCAAGCTACATCAAACAACTTATTATACTATATTTCAATGTGAGAGGCACAACACACACATCATTTGATGTATTTTGTAAAATGCTATGCAGTATGTGCCATGGTAGGCCTTTTTTGGCAAATATGTTGTTGGCCATACTGCGGTTATTGCAGAGTGACAGAAGTTTGAGCAGAGGTCTCCAAACTTTCTTGTCAGAGGATCACAAAGTTACTACACAACAGTTAAAGGGCCAGACATATTACATAATGTGGTGGGTCTTGGGGTATGTTACATTCTACCAATTCAACAAATGTTGGTAAATATATTATCGCATTTGTCCATTATTGACAAAATGTCTTCATGGGCCCGATGAAATGGCTACGTCATAGTTTGGAGCCCTGCTTTCTGGAGACAAATTCTGCTGTCATATCATTTCATATTGGCAAGGTTTGTTGCTAGAAGTTTTCAGTTATGTGGGATGTTAATGGAATAAGGAAAACAATTTTTATGTGATAGTAATTGTTTCAGGTTGTTCAACTATTCATTTGATGTGTTTCATGTGTTTTTTTTTTATTGGTCCAGGCCTATCAGGTAGTAGCTCCTTGGAGCCATACTAGCGCACTTCAGGCAAAAGGGTTTCAGGATTTTTTAGGCAAGTATATAAAAGTTTATATTGCTGGAGTTGAAAACACAGACCAACAGTCTGCGGAATAAAGAGGTTGCTTCATTAATTATGTCTGCTTCAAAATACATTTTTAGTTTCTTTTGTTAAGTGTCACAAAATCACCCAAACCACCCCAAAGCAGCTTGGCACCACAGTACACTTGGCTGGAAAACTGCCGCGGTGCCGAAGGTATTAATATTTAGTCCAAATAAAAAGCATTTTTATTCCAAGGGCTTATTTGCAGATACCTGACAGGAGCAACTGAAACCACAAAGCAATCAATGCGGTGAATGTCTTATCAAAGACATCATATTTAACTATACTATGCATACCAACTACCTGCATTCCTACCTCACAACATTTACCAACATTGTGCATATGTGTAGCCCAGTTCTAATTAGTTGTTTGTGATGTATACCGGTTGGTCTTCAGGTTGATATTTTACAGACTGTTGCTGAACTTAACAGAGTTTTTCATTGCATTGCTGCTAACAGTGATTATTTTGAAGTCTCAGCAGTGTCAATTGTGATGATCTTGTGAACCAAAGGTGGAGCATTAAGTTAACTTGAATTAGTTTCAAAACTATATATTTGTCTTTGAATCTTTGAGTTGGATTACATATGGGCCTAGCCTAATATCAGTGATAGGAATTTGGATTTAGACAAGATTTGGTTTTTGGATTTGCATTGGATTTTGAAATAAAAATTTAAATTGGATTTGTATTTGAAAAACATAAATCCTTTTTTATCTTTGGAAAACACCCAAAGTAATTTAGGTATGAGGCTGACTGCCATGATCACAACATGAAAATACTATATTCATCCATGATAATGTGTTTAATGTTTTGTGCCCTGCTGGCATGGCACCTCAGTGAAAAGCATAGTCTCATCTCTTCCTCTATTTTAAGTAGAACCTTTGACACTTGAAAATGCATCATAACACCATTAGGAGACCGTCAAACGCTGTTCCCACACTAAATGAAAAGGAAGACTGCACCAAAGAGTTCAAATAAAGTGATAATTCTCCTACAAGAATTTCCACACTGGTTGTTCCTGTTTCACTGTAGACTTTACTAGCAGTGGGAATCTGCATGTCACTAGCGCATCTGTGAAACCGCAGCCATGTTTTAACATAATCGTTTGGATCATGCAAAAAGGTGTGGGAATGCGTTCCCACACCAAAAAAGGTATCGGAACACTGTTCCCACACGTTCCAACTCCACTACACCCATGGATATGCGTGAGAAGTATATTGCTCACTATCTATTTGTCTGAATCTTCTTAGGTTTAGAGTTAGTGCATGTTTTGCTTATGACAAGACAATTATAAATCAATGCAGGTTTTAAAAGTCAGCTTTTGAGGGTCAGTCAGAGAAAAATTTAGTGTGGATATTAAGATGAACGACTTTGTTGGGAATATTCTGCAAAATAAGTTTCACGCCTGCTGTGGCCACACCTTGCTATCAGGTACATGCAGAGGCGTAATGAGGTTAGATGGCGACCGGGGCAAGAAGGAAGTTTGCACCCCCAGGTTCGAACCTGAGGTCTTTTGGAAGCAAATGTACTGTATTGAAGAAAGTACTTGCGGCATTGTTGGGACTTTTTTGGCATTCCTCACAGTGATTCAGCACCTGAGGAATTGTGCTCCCCTTGCCCCCATTACACTGCTGGGTACACGCCCTAAACGTCGATGCACACCTACCCGCAGCGCTGCTATGCTACTTTAGGTGCAACTGGTGCTGAAACTTCGCTGCTGTTAACGGCACTGAATAGTCCTCACCCTATCCACGCTGCACATGGGCATTACACTCATAATAGCTGCATAACATTGTTATGGTTACACCACGAACACAAAATGTCCATACGCAACCACAAAAATGGATTAGTCAGTTGTCACCAATCCGTTGGCAGATGTTTTTTTTTAATTGTTTTGTAGTAAAAATATTTTGACAAAACTACTTGGCTATCAACAGCCTACTTGTCTCTGCAGCAAGATGGAATTTGTGGTTGGAACCATTTCGCTTTCATGTGAATTGTATTCACTTTCGTGCAGCTCTATTCATTCATGTGGGGGTGGCACAACTGTGTATGGAAATTGGTGTTTTGCTTTACATGTGCAGTGCTGTGGAAGTTGCATGGTTAGCAAAGAATATTCGACACCGGCCCATAACCAGCTTGAGACACTAGGGATGACGAATAGTTTTCTGAGAAGGGCTCAGAATTTTTAAACTATGTCCAACACATTTTTCCAAGGGGTGAAAAATTTTTCCAGGGGGCCTTGCCCCCTTAACTACGGGCCTGATTTGACATAGCAGTGTGTGATTGCATTTACAGTAGCGTTTAGGTGTCTTTAGTGAATAATAAGGATAGTTTATCTTTAACGATTTTCGCAAGCCTATGTTGGCTTTCATAAGGTTAATCACAGCAAGTTAATCTTCAGAACAATGAAAAATCACCATGCAAGATAGACATTTATCTCAGCCCCCCTACTTTTTTCCTTGGCTCTGCAGTGGCCACCCCACTTTTTAAATTCTAGAATCGCCACTGGCTATCACTGTGACAACATTCATTTAATTTTGCAAAAAAATAGCAACAACCTGTTATGCATATTAACAATAACATCGTTATGTGCTAGGTTTCTTTTGAGTCTTTTTTCGGCCATAGATGAATGTTTTTTAATGACCAAAAAAATTAAGTCAATTTAGTCATGTTTGAAGCTATAGACTAATGAATACTGTTATGGCAAGTTCTAAAACTATTATGGGACAAATGACCAAAATGTCTCATCAAAAAAACAGGTTGTGTGTAAAAACCACAGAATCTAAAAGCAGCAGCAAGAAGCCACAAACTGTAAAATTCAATGCCAAATTTTGCTACACTCAACAGGCTTCAGGTAAATTGTACTCACTGCTTTTCCACAGGAAGGAATTTTACGCTTGAGCCATTGAATCTGTTTTGCAGTTCCTCCACTACCTTTCATGCAATTGCTCACCACAGACACAAATTTTTCTTCAATTTGATGAATTGGATACAAGCAAATGACACTACCATCTTGACGAGATCTGTCCTTGAATGACACAAACAAGACATCGTTAGATTTGCCAACGGGAATGCCAAGTTGAGCAGCCAATGATCTTCCAACTCTTGCAGTTTTTGAAGTAATGGCTGTCCCATGCGTAACACCATTGAGTTTGCACTCAATTTGCAGCTCAAGATATGAACGTAACAAGCCAGATGGATTGCTACCTAGACAAAGTTGAGACACAAAAGTAAAGTTTCTCAAAAACGATGGCTCATCATTCACTGTAACTGGGTGGGTTATAACAAAAAATCCAGTATTTTTAGAAGTAAATCCATCCAAAAATGTTACTCGAAAGTTTCGACGAGCATACTTTGCTTGTTTCATTTCTAAACCCATTTCACCAATTAGCAACCCTTCTTGAAATAGTCGGGAAGAGAACATATCTGGATCTCGATCGTTATCGAACAGCAATCGCCTTGATACAGTAAGAACAACTTCTCCTTGCTCATCTACTACATCCTGGCTAGTCTTTGACGATCCCACATACAAGTATTGTGATCCATCTTTAGGTAAAGTACTAATGAAAGCAATGGTGCTGAGATCACCAGGTGCAGCCACATACTGTTGGGTTGACATTTTTGTGCTGTTAAATCCATTACGAACATCACTGATGTCAGCTAAGCTTCTCAGTTCACATGTTCCGTGTCTGACATTGTAGCATACAATAATTCTTTGATTTCGTTCATCAATCAAAAGAATCTTTGCAATCACGTTGGAACCTTCACTTGGTCCCGTCACCACTTTTTTTATGAATTTCAGGTCATGTGACAATTGAAAAAGATGATTTGAAGCACCAAGAAATAATTGGCCTGAGCCATGGTCACGCTCATCCACAGCTATTAAATGAAACTCACAGTTTAAATTTTTACATTTATCCATATTAAACTCATACCTTTGGTTTTCTGTGCCACTTTGACTAAAGCATGATGATACATTAAGCAGGATAAGCAACAACATAAAACAGCTTGTTGAGTGTAGCCGTACTTGCGCTAGAAAGTCTTTTTTACTTGGCTTTTTGAGAGCTATGCTTACATTCTTTTCAACCGTCAGTTGAGCAGCACCAGAAACTTTATATGCTGACATCATGCAGTGTTGTATATATCCACTTGAGAAACAACTGCATAAAGTCAAGCCTTTTCACGCTTCCTTGTAAACATATTGAGGTATCCTCCAATAATAGTTCAGTAAATCAACATGATCAGTTATTGAAACAACATGAAATATTTGTAAAGCAAATGGTTACCAGACACAGAAAAATATTTTCTAAAGAAACTAGAATTCTGGAGCATAAAGTGGATACAATCAACACATTTTTGACAATCACCCTTCCCAGAAATTTCATATCAAAGCTCACAACATATAGCTGACATCCCAGGTAATGTTTGCTTAACTATGAAGCATCAAATCTTTAGTTATGCAAACAAATCTTTGGTTATTTTTTAATGTATATAACACAGTTGCCATGACTTTATATATACCTTACATTAGCTGTTTCAGAAACAAGGAACAAATCAAACTTTTGCAACTGATTTAGGAGGGACGATTTTACATCTATCATAAGATTACAAGATGTGCTAAGATCACTTCTTTCAAGTGACAACTGTCCATTCCACCAAATTACAAACATGTCAAAACATGGAAATCATGGAAACCAGACAGATATGACAAAAGTTTAACCACTTGCACAGGGGAAAGTGAGAAAAACAAACCTATTATGCAAAAAAATTAACACATTATAAATTAGAAAACACTCACTTGAAACAAAAGACATTGCAAGCTCACCCATCAGTACATGATATATCCACTAAAACACTTTAAGCATACCTCTAGTCTAAAGGCAGATAATTTTTAGCTATGCTAGCAATTTTTAGTGATCTTTTTAAACAGCACAAGGATGCAGATTGGTTCATGAAGATTCCACTCATGTACAACAGAAAAATGTTACATCACTGCAATAACACTTTGAGAGCCAGTGTACGATATATTCATACTTAGATTTCGGCCTAAAAACATCAGTTTTTGGTTGCCTTACCAACACCATAGTTCCTCTGCCAATTGCACCAGAGAGCTGTTCAAGAGCTCAAACAGATCAGCCAGTCTTCTAGTCTGCACTTGAAAAAAAATTTTTTGTTGGAGGGTGCGGATTTTTTGTGAGTGACGTTATAAGTGAAGTAGTTCTGGGGTCATTTTTGCTCATGTTTCCTGGCCTAAGGCCCAACCACTAGGCCAAAGTGTTTTGCTGATGTTTTTATTGGAAACTAGGCTCGAGTCCAAGTCTTTTGAGCCTTTGATCGACTTTCTAGCGTTTCTGGGTCAAAACTTATAATCTAAATTAAACAAATCAATTATCTAATTAGCTAATTAGTCAAACCTTTTTACTGCTTTAGATCACAACTTTTGAACCTGATACCTCAGCAGGTCATCCAAAGTATCAAAAGATTCGGATTGTAGCCTAGTTTCCAATAAAAACTTCAGCGAAATACTACCATCTAACGATTGGTGTCCAGGGCCAGGTAAAGTGGGCCAAGGTGGCCTAAAACTCCTCCACTTATGACGTCACTCACAAAAAATCCGCATCCCCCAACCAAAAAGTTTTGTTTCAAGTGCAGACTAAAAGACTTGCCACGTCTTTTGATACTTCAACCAGGTACGTGGCATTTACCGGACCGGATAAATTCCCGCGCAAAGCCACTTGCGTTTGTGTTTTTTTTTCGGAAATCCCAAAAAGCAGCCGGATGCCAAAGTGTTAACCAACCCATGCACAAGTATAACAAAAGCAGCAAAAGTCACTAAGTCACACTAATATGTGGTCAAAGAAAAATTTAAGCTTAGCAACCTTTAACAGTAAGACAACCTGAACTGCAAGATATCCACTAACTTTTTAACAATTTTAAAAAAATATTACCAAGACAATTGATGGCACAATTTATTTAGATTGGTTGTATGTACTCAGTGGTAATAAAAGTATTCAATTACATTGCACTATATTTTAGGTATCAGTAGCCTGTTGATGAAGTAAAAGTAATGAAATTTATACATAGTTTTAAAAAAACTCTATAAAAACGAATATATACTCAAAAGTGGTACATGGTGTATATTAATATGGCAACCAATTTTTGACCTACAAACTTAGAAGTTTTGGCTTTACGATTTACAAATTTTTACTTTATTATGGCCTATAAATTTCCTTCATTTGCAACTGCAAAATAATTCAACCTTAGATGTTGTGGTTAATTCAGAAGCATATACTTCGAAATTTAAAAAATATTTGGTTGTTTAACTGTAGGATGATATATTGAATAGTACATTAATAACTACTGTAGAGTCAAACCTGAGAACATCATGAAGTTGAAACAATACATATATATGCATAATGGATTAAGCATTTATCAAACCAAGACACCACATTTCTTGCCTTACCACGTATAGCCTACATCAGGGCTTCTCAAACTTTTTTCTTCTACGACCCCATTTTAGATCAGTTTTTTTATGCAACCCCTTCATGGATAGCCTAGATGTCAATGATACATGTAACACCCAACTACAAATCGCAAGAGGCACTTTCATCTATGACAAAATCATACAAATGCACACAATTCACTAAAGTAACTTACAGTAATAAAACTTCCACATGATGGAAACAGTAAGGAGAAAAAAACAACAAAACACAACACAGCTTACGGACGTTGTTAAGCACAACCAATGTGATAGATGCACTGAAGTGATGATTTTTACACCGATTATCCATTCGTAGATTGATACAAAACAACGCAGCATGAAGGACATTCTCAATATTTTTCAAAAAGGATTGGTTTTTGGACTCGATGATTATCAATTTTGATATTGCCCCTTCACACAAATTTGTGCAAAAGGCTAAGGGTTTATGAATGGCTAGATCAGACGTGACTGGGCATTAATTTCTTGTTCTTATCCAAAAAGGACATAAACTGTGTTTTGAAAATTCCAGTTGCAAACTTTTATCGTTTAATAACTCCGCAAGCTCATCCTGGGCATGGGAGGTGTTTCACCTACTGAAATTTCAATTGTGTATGGTTTACAATCCAACTTTTCCTGAATCAAAGTCCAAAGTTACCTCTTTCTGAAACTGTGTATGAAGCTTTTAACTTAGTCCAAAATTACTCAGTTTGCTTGGAAAGCAGTTAGCCTAGCCCCCAGACCTAACATCCTAAACACAAGCATGTCTTCATTTCGGAATGAATGCAACAAGGTCAATATTGGTCAGTACGCTAAAACCATGATGTATTGTATTGTATTGTGTAACGTCTTCACTCCCACACGCAAAGCGCTAGGTTTTTAACATGCATCGCAGTAAAGAGAAAAGAAAACGCAAGTA
>JGI24159J19872_10000163_pt1 | contig 46136 bp, 33 predicted proteins | sample Ectturendosymbi4_FD_19872 | JGI IMG/M metagenome (IMG submission 19872) | reverse complement strand
CTCGTCGCGTTGGTTCAGCCTCCTCTTTCGAAACTGGAGCTGCGGAACCCGCGCGAGCAACCTTTCCATCATTTCCACATCTCCATCTCGCGCTGCCTGTTATATCCGCGCAAATAGCCAAGTGAGCAAGATTAAAAATCTAAAGCAAATTTCATGTTGGAGCAGAGGAAATCAATTCATACTGTAATCACATTATTTTGAAGCTGGAAAATTATCTCGAGAAGTTATGATTGCTATACCATGTTTTTAGAACAGCAAACTTAAGAAAACAATTGAAAGCATGGCAAATTTGACAAAAAAACTGACGTTTCATCTTAGTCTTCAAGTACTTCATATTTGTCAAAAACTGTTTCAGAGTTCCAGACAAATCATATTATGTTGTCATTGTGGTGGAATAGATTGAACGTTTTACACTTTTTCTACAAATTGACTCAACCCACAGGTAGTTTTGTGAGAATATCGAGTGCAGTTGGGCTTCGCGGTAAGTTTTTCTATAAAATGAAATCTCCACAAATTTACTGCTTTGCTTTTGAAAGTTTTTTACTGACTTTTTGGGCCATATTTAAATCATTCTCCTCTGCGGTGAATAAACAAACAGTTTTAATCACGGTAATTGTAAGCAGGGACGTGAAGAGACGGGGCGAGAGGGGAACAATGCTTCAGGCATCGAATCGCCGGGGGGTTCAGAGCAATGTCGCAAGTACTTCCTTCAATNCAGGCCNTTATTCNCAAAAGACTTTAGGTTGTTCGAAAATGNGGGCGCCAAACTTGTTTCGCGCCCCGGACGCCATTTAACCTCGGTACGGCCCTGATTGGAAACCATTGCTATACACGCAAAATCAAGCAATTGAATCTTTCTGACAATTTGCAACAAGAAAGCAGTTACGGTCTTGCATGTCTTTAAATGATTGTTTTACCTGATGCAAAGTGATGTGTGGCAAGGGAGGGCCATTTACTTTACCATTGTCCGTCACTTCTTGAATGACGTCATTTCCCAGCAGTCGACTTCGCGTTTCACGAAACGCAGATGCCATAGAACGAAACGCAAAAATCTTCTTTTCAACGTTTTCATCAGTAGCTGCAGCAGGCATTTTGTTGCTACCACAGTCTCTAGAAAGTAGAAGTAAGAAATGCTTAATTTTGATCGGTAGGATTTGTTAAAAACTTTTAATTTTGTGAACCATTGTCGGTTTATTTTATCATCTATTTTTTGACTTGCCACTTGCACGAAAATCGACCAAACTAGGTGAATGCGACCTTAACGACACTTTTGCTTTTAACTAGGTTTGACACATTTATTTCTGAAACAGTATTGTCTGAAAGAGATATGTAGGACTTTCTACTTTTGCCTCTAGCAACTCATCTATTTCCTTTACAACTATCCGCATTTGTACGTCACTGTAGGCGCTGGGATTGGAGAATTTCGAGCAAAGCAACGTGACTCATGAAAGAATATAATTTGTTTTTATTAGCCATAATCAAATAACTTTCAAAAATCGTAACCAGCTTCAAGTTACAGCAATTGTATCGTTCCTACGACTCTACATTGCTGGGGTGTGCTTTTGTCATGTGAGTTTAAATTTAATTGTTTTTTTCAAGTTTGCAAAAGTAATTTTCAACTTCATTTATTGTCCAGCACCTGACACAAGCTCTTTAGCAAGTAATGCAACATCTGTAATGAAAACCTAACATAATTGTTTTGAAAAATGTCTTTGAAGTGAGGCAAAATGTGCTTCAGGCCTTCTAAGCTAAATAACTGACAGGCTTTGCTTATTTCCAGGTTAATGTAATCAACATTGTCGCAACGTCTTTCGACCTCAAATCCTACAATCTTTGAACCACACCCACTGCATTTACTTGTGGTCATGTTCTGCATTACTTGCCTGCCTCGTCAGAGAATATCTTTTTACAGTTGTTCAGTTGCCTACTTTTGTTTTAACAGGTGCAAAAATTTGTAAAAAAATCTGAGATTGTCACGAATCTTGATCACGTCTTGATTTCCGGAAATGACCAACGACGTGTTACTTTGAGTTGAAAAATATTTGTTGCGTAACAAGATATTTTGCTTCAATACACCACTGTGTCGATAAAGCGTTCATTGTTTCTCGACCCATCACTGAGCAATGTTTCTCGAACTCAAATCTAGGCTTCAAACAAGTTTAATCTACAAAAAATATTTTTTGGTTTTCTTGTGCGTGGGATATCAAAGCAAAATATTTGTTGCTTTAATCTACCAGGTGTCGAATCAAATTGTAGAAACACTGTAAAGCGAAAGGCGCGAAACTGCGACGGACTTCTGCTGCGCAAGAAATTGTTTTTGCGAAAAGCAAGCAACTTAAAATTTAAGTGATGGATAGCATTCGCCTGTTTTTCCATTCCTTTGTCGGCAAAGGCTAGTCTTGTTGATCAGAATTAAACTTACAAAGTTTCAGAACTTGATTTTATAAAAACTGTTTTTTAGAGTTGATCAGAGTATTTTCGTAATTCATTCCTGCCATGGCAAGCTCTTCACCTTCCTTCTGGGCAGCACGGACCGAGTTCGAACCTCGCAGGCCATGAAGCGTAGCGTAAGATATTGGCACCCGGCACTGCACCCCACAAACATATAGCGTATCGAAATATGAAAAGTCTGTTGGATACTTTTACGCGAATTGCCTCTTTTTGTCTTGGTCATATTTGCAGGAAAACCAGGTCTTCGTTTTGAATTTTACAAGCTCTGCATCGTGTTTGAGCGACCCCAATGTCGTAAAAGGTTTTTGTTCGAAGTCAGAAATGAATAACGGCATGCATCGCAACGTGGAACTTTGCAAGCCTGGACTGCGAATTCTGAAGAACACGGAAATAAGACGTGCATTTTGTACAAACTTGTTCATTTCAAGTAGCTTGTATCCACAACGGCGACGAAATCCGACCTATCAGCAAAACTGGAGCCTGGACACCTGTTCCACTCAGCGCTCACCCGTCCATCGAGTGCAAATGCACGGCGCCTCAACTCGCGGCACCATTTGTACCCAACGCACAGCAACTCATCAGTTTTTCTGACAACAGCAACATACCTGCGGCGCAGTGGGCGGATCATCAATGGAACGCGGAGCGGGGGGACAACCCCACAAGACTCCGCATTTTAATTCCAGTCACCAATACCCACCCTCCCGGAATGACCCTCCCAAGCAGAGCCTGGGTCCGTCTCAACCTCACCGGTGTCGGACGTTTCCGCTCCTGCTTGTGCAAATGGGGTATGCCTCCTCTGCGGCCTGTGAGTGTGGCGCAGGAGAACAAACCGTCCGCCATGTTGTCCTCCAATGTCCAATTCATCGACCTCACCATGGACTGCACGGCCTGACGGTTCTGGACGATGAGACAACGGAATGGCTGCTCAACACCTGCCCCGAAATCTAGCGCGGCCAAGCAGTGGATAAAAGAACTCGCTCAAAAGAAGAAGCAAAACATTTAATAGGACATCGTATTCCCGTAACACTACGCATCCTCAGTCCTGAAATCTATAATCAACGATACAGACAAAGTCTTGCGTTCTCTTGCTCTGCTCTGCTCTTGCTTTAGCCAATCAACTTTTCACCCGTAAGCATTGATTGCAGGTTTCAGGCCCTGGTGTGGTTTTTCGGATGAAAACGTAGAGAACAATGGAAATGCAGCCTTAAAACTCCAGTTTCTCGCCATAAACTGCAAGGTATACATCGGGTCAGTACAATTTTCAAACGTCGTTTACGCGCTGACAGTAAAAGCGATTTTTACCAAATGAAAACTTAGGTAGCCTTACCTGCAAGAGCTGTGTAATAAGAACGTACAGCTTAGAGACGAAAGTAAAAAAAGTGTTGAAATTTCATGAGAGCTCCATCCCGTGTAGATGTTGATACTTTGTTCTNATGCTGATGTTTTTACCGTTTGAAAAACATTAAACCCCAGCAAAGCACAATAATTTNTTCTTTTGTTGAAGCAAAAATTGCGCGTCGCGTCATATTTTGATGTATGTCAGGTTCACAATTAGAACTCGTCAATTNCAGCTTGTCTGTCTTCGCGATTCGTAAGAGAGAGATGGCAAAAATGGCTTGAAAATAACGAAAAAAAATATCCTGTGATGAGATCATCAGAATGCTTCCTACAAAAACATGATGTTGTGCCAACGGGTGTCGTTTTCAAAATGGCGTCACCATTTGGCTTCTTCAGAATTTGTTTCTTCTTTAAATCACGGTCGAAATCAATTGTTGCTTTTTTCGCGACATTTCAAATTGCTGCTTGGGTTTCCACGCAGCAGTTTAAATTATTCTGGATAACCGACTCTGAAAAAACGTATGAACCCGTGTTCACTCATTAAACAGAAATAAATCCAAGTCACAAGGCGACCCCTAAACGACGACGGGAAAAAAGATTTATTGATCATTTTAACTTTCGCAATTCTCAAAACGCTGAATACCACATTCGTAAAAAAACTTGACTTTTTGAAGGTATGCTGTCCACCCACATGCAAAAATGCAGTAAAATTTGAAAAACAGATTCCATAAATTTAACTGCGCACAATTCCCGTAAAAAGATCACAAACCATCTCGTGGTGCTCAACAAAGCCGAAGGCAAGTTCAGGGAACGGACGTGAAGCAAGAACAAAACACAATACTGTCACAAGTGCGAGATAACACCTGCTAATAAACGTTTTAACAAACAAATCAAAGAATATTTGTATTTTCAGGTCGAGACTTCCACTGGCTTTCAATTATTTCTGCGCGATGCTGGAGCCGCAACGCAGCAGAAAATCCGGCGCAAAATACACAGCGCGTTAGCAACGGTCGGACAAAATTAAGATACACAAGGGAACTGGCGTTCTGCGAAGGAGCTGCAGGTGGAACTGAAGAGAATATCTGAATATAAATGTTACATGGCAAGTGTCAATGTGTGTAAAATTATTTGCTGCTTTCAACCCAGCGATAACAGGATGTTACGCAGGGTTGATGGCAACATGAAAAGTATCAAAAAGCGACCGTCACGAATTCCACCACCTTTGCAGCATTCACATCACCGANTGATACCACCAATANGCATCAAAGTGCTTTTTGTTGTCACCCTAATCTGGAACTGAAGTAATAAGAAAGTTGAAGAAAGCGTTTCTTACATTACCAGCGGGCACCCTGTCCACTAAACGCCACTGAAACGACCAATGGGCTGCAAGCACGTCACCACACAAAGCACAGTCTGTGCACAGGAACAGCATCTGCACTCAGCTTGAAAAGAAAGCGGCCGTTTCCGATCGCGCGCGGTAGATTTTGTGTGAAGTAGTAAATCCTCGACTGTTCGCAAAACTTGGGCCCAAAGCAGCAGCAAGAACCGCGCGAAATACTTTCTCAAAACTGAGCGCATGTCAGCGTTTCATCTTTCGCTTCGCTTCGGCTAGTTTTGCTCCGATCTGTGCTGTACACCGCAACGCAGCTTAGCGTTCAGCACGTAAGCCCGTTGGAGAAAAGTTCTTCGAAATTACAGGTTTGGCAGAGGCGCTTCACTGCGGTGTTCCGCGAGGATCGGTTTGCGTCTGCGTTGCTTTCAGACCCTTGAAACAGCTTGTTTTTGCGTCAAGATAAATTTGATGTTGTCGAGATCTTCTTTCATCGCGTTTCTGTTCTTTTCGACCACCTCGTGGTATCCGGTCAATCGCTTCTCGAACTCCGTCCAGTGGCGCTGAGCGATCGTCTCTTGCAGAGACTCCAGACGGCTTTCCATCTCGAAGATGAGCTGGACAGAAAAAGGGAAATTAAACATTTATGGGAGGGAAAACGAAAAAAAAATAAACTGAACGTGCCAGTGCGGGCCTCGGCGAAAGAAAAGTGAACGATTTTTATCAAGCACACCAACAGGTATGTCCTAGAACTTGATTGATATTTCGCGCAAAAAAAGCGAAATCACGTCCGTTGGAGAGACGTTACGCCATCCATTCTGGTTCTACTGCGCAACTTCGTTATAATCCAGTGGTTCTTAACTCTTTTCTACCACGCCTCCCCCCTTGAGTACTTGTCCTTTGTTTCATGCCCCCTGACACATAAGTTTTGAAAGAAAATGTACTGATTGGTAAATTTATTGCGCAAACTTTCCATGTTGCAGAGCGCGCACGGTCTCGCGCTCCCCCTTGGAATTTATTTTCGCCCCCCCTGGGGAGGGGCGGGCCCCCGGTTAAGAGCCACTGCTCTCTCTAATGCGAGCGACCCTTGCGCCGTAACTCGTGTTCCAGACAAGTGAAATTAACAACAAAGGAAACGAACCACGCGAGTCTCCGTTCGCGTCCTCTCGATGTCGTGCAGCAACCTGGCGACGGCGTTTCGCGTGTCGTCAACTTCGCCTCGGGTCTGATCCGATTCTTGCTGCGTCTTTTCCAGCTGGAATGTGTGCGTCTTGTGGATCCGGTCCTGCAGCTGGTCGCTTTTCGTTACGACGTCAGTTTTGATTTCCTGAGGGAAGGGGGGGTGTCAGAGAAAAGACTGGAGCTTCCTGAACTACTGTGCTTCGTCACAAGCCTTTATTCCAGAAATTTCGTCGTTAGAAAAAGATGCGAGAATGTAAAACCCGTAAGCCAGGAAAGCAATTCGGACTTTTATCCTTTTTTGCTCACATTTCCACGGACTCTTAAGTAGGCAAATGAAGGGACAAGTGCTTGTAGTGATGAATGAACAAAAAAACTGCTTAAAAAACTTATTTTTACCACTTAGATGCAATTTGAAATCTTAATGATGCAAGTGAGTGCGAAGGTGGCTGACACTTCACTCATCATGGTTTTGATGTAATCATTGGCTTTTTCTTTACATTACAAAAGAATTTCGACCTTTTTTAACTCAGCGAACGCCAGCAGCACGAATTCACGAACTGCGTGAGGCCAGTCTGCATGAACGCTGGGGAGGATTAAATATCCGTAAAATGAAGCGTCTGTTCATGTCATTACAGCAGTGCCAGGAGAGGCGACTAACCTCCGTGTGTTCTTTCGCTTCGTTCTGGACTTCCCTGACTTGGGCTTGCACGTTGGCAACGTCCTGTCGTACGTCAGCAACCTCTGAAAGCAAATCGTTCACCCGGTTCCTCAGATTGTTCATTCCGCTGATGACGCGATCCATGTCGGACAGTTCGTCATCTTGATCAACCTAAGCAAGTGTTTTGAGAAACTTGTTTGAAAAGAAATGCAAGTGAGTTGACGATATCGTAGTTTGCTACATGTTGCAAAGCAACGAAAGCGCTGGTTGAAAACGGGATTTTGCTGTTTTGTTAGACATGGATTGTCGCGAGAGCGTTCGTAAATATTTTTTTGTAGAGTCGCTTTCAATTGCATCAAGCAATAACACAAAACGCTGGTGAATGTCAGGCATATACCCCCTTTTTAAGACACAGATAAACTCGATTAAAGACGAAGCCTGACATCACCTTGAAAAGCATCTGGTGGTTCAGTTGCACGTGACGCTCGAACAGTTGCTACTTAATAAATCATGATCGCCTGAAAGCTTTTCCTTATCTTTTCTGAAACTACGGTTTTGCTGCTTTGAAGCAGAAGTTCTCGTCAGATGAATTATCTTTAGACGGATCTGAATCCCGTACAGTGGGGGTGTGGGGTGCGAAACGCACTTTGCTTTTTTCCGACGAGATAACAGACCGGCAATTAAGATACGGCCGTTTCTCGTTCGAAAGCGGCGTGGAGGCGGAGAGTTTTGAATTATTGATCGAAACGGATGTTTGACGTTCGCCGTTTCAGGAAATCGGAAAGATGCGTTCCACGAATTAAAAAAACTACGCGGATTTGGGACGGGTAGAGGTGCTCAGCTTCTAACTCTGTCACTAGCGAGCAGTAAAAGTTTTTCTTGAAAGACAGAAATTCCGTGAAAAGACTAGTGATCTCGAAAAAGAGTGTTCCAAAAAGTGTGTTGATGAAACACAGCTTACTTTTTTTAAATATCACCCGACAAAACAACTCGTAATTTATAGAAAGCCACAACTTTTTATGATCGGAAAGGAGCAAACAAATTAAAAGCTAAAAAAGTACCTTGAAGAGCAGTCTGAAAACAGTAGCCCAGCAAGTAAATATCTTGCTTCATTTTCATGCACTACGGACAAGGATAGAACACACACCAAAAGTGGCTAATAGAGATTGGTGTTGACAATATGATGTCGCAAAAGCTTTTTACTGCTCGTCAAACCAACGTTGCGGCGTCAACGCCAAGTTTAAATGCGCTGTTAGAAAACAAGCCGATCGAACATGGATTTTGTTTTTATGTGCAGGTACGAATACGGCTTCTAAATTTTACACAACTTTTATAAACTGAGTGTGATGTGCCAGGGTGTGCAAACGAATACTTTTTCCCAAGTTTCGTGCTTACCATCTTTTAGTTTCATGTTGTGTTAACGCATGTCACTGTGAAGATGACATCAACATTCACAGTTATTGATTGTTTTCCTCTTGCCGATTGTTTCTTTTTTCGAAGGGCTATATAATGTTGTTTTAAGCAAGATATTTTAAACTTCGACGCATTCTGGAAGAACGATTTATTATATTTATTGTGTATAAGAGACCCCAATAAAACCTTGTTCAAAAACCAACTGATTGCAACTTGAGTAATCTGTGCACCAAAGTTTTCCAGCGGCATTGGTGGCTTTCCCTTAGTTTACAAATAAGCACTGAAACCTCCGAAGCAAAAGAAAGAAAGTTATATGTCCGCGCCAGCTGGTTTGAAACAAAACAATTACACAGCAAAATAATTTTTGCTTACTCACCACCTCGATGTCCGCGTTCTTCTGTATGCGTTCGAGCTCCATACCCGCGCTCTCCGACAAAAAGAAGCGTTTGAAGAAATTCGACTTCCGGTATTTGTTCACTTCAATTGTCTGCGTGTGCAGGAAAAACTTCTTGCGCAAAAACTCGGGTAGAGCGAACTCGACTTCCAGCGTCAGATCCACCTGTGTTGGCAACAACAACCAATGACCCGCGGCTTCGAGTAACTCGGCATCAGACCTTGCTGCAAAACGATACCACAATCACAAACAGAATACATGTATTTCCGTCTATTTAGACTGCTGGCACTCAGCACCCGTTACCTTTGCCACAAAACCCCCTAAGCCTCGGGGAGTTTTTCCGCCTACGCAAGATGCTAGACAATTGCATTCTTGTTGTGAACAATAGTTCTGCATCACTGCAGCGCTGTAGGAACAATCGTGTGTGTCTATAAACGAGATGCATTGGAGAGTATTTTGATCTTTTTTTGTGTCTATGTATCTATTTAGCGTTGCTCTACGTTACAAAATATCGAATGAAAAGTCCGAACATTTTGTCATGTCTAATTTAAATGACAGTAGGTGGCAGTAGAGCCTTTTGAAGCTGTTTTTCTTTCCACCCGGATGGTCAAGGGGGCGATGGTGCGTGACAAGCTCTGCAGTGACTCACTAGGGCCAGTGACTTAAACACATAACCTTTGGTTTGAAACTCGGAGATGGAAGTATCAAGATTCCGCTGCGCGATACGCAGATGTTTAATGTTTAATTCTTTATTTAAAAAAAGCTTTCTGATATCATGGTGAATTGAAAAAGTAATGTTACTCTACTTTCGGAAACCAGCGGCAAGAAGCAATTCCAACAAGCTTCCATCGAAGTAATTTTAATTGTAGTGGTACTTCAGTTACCTGTAAACGTCTGAACATATAAATGCCTTTGAAATAAAATTCTTGCCGACTCATTTCTGCGCTCAGTACAATCCCAATCAAACTGGTCGAAAGTGGTTTGCATTACTGGATATAATTGTGAATAACTTTTTGTTGGGACATACCATGCAGGGCGCAGTAAACTAGCGGCGGTGACGGCGTTTCGAACTTCGTTTTAAAAGTAAGGTCTCGGCGCAGCGCCACAAAAAATGAAATTAAATAACTTAAAGCACATCTTTCTCTTTTGCTTCACTTCAATTTTCATGAAACATTTGACAACCAAACAAGCCTGATCTCATGTTGCCCCCGAAATCGCAAAAGTCACACCTGCATTCCCAGCCTTTCCAGAGACGCATTTTCTTGGACTTGTATAATATCACCAACAGCAAGACCAACCTATGAAAAAATAAACGGAGCGACGTTATTTAGAAAAAATTACTCAAACCGTTTTAAATTCATAACTGCACTGAATTGTTCCTTACCAACAAGTTCATGATGATGATCGTCATAACAACCAGGAAAAAGAGGAAAACAATCACAGCAACGTGCTGGGAGTAGACCTGGAAAAGTTGAACCATTGTGTTGACATAGTATGATTTTAAAGAAAAATTCAGAAATGTTGCTGCGTCATGTATATTTGTGCTACAGAAACTACAAAAATAGGCATTTTCACACAAAATTGACAACCCTCTGCTTCATCCAGACTGACATCAATTTAAGTACACGTGAAACCTCGTTTCAGGTTTCCACACACGAAGACTTGCTGTTGTTGAGGTAAACAAGTATCATTTTATTTCAAGCCTGAAGCCGCGAGGCGGAAACATGTATTAAAGCTCCGGATGGAAGAACCGGTTAGCCTCTTATTGTAACATTGACAAAAAACCGCCTTGTCGGTCGTGGTGGGGAAGAGCTGAACGCACACAATAGGGCATAACAGAGCGGCTTTCATTCAAAATTACTGCAGTGATTTACAATGATCGCTTTCCAACCTATTTGCAGATTTATAACTAACGCTACTTGCAAAGCTAAGGCATCTTCCTACAGATGTAGAAACTGACAAGACTGTCTGTCTATCTACACCAGGGGTCCCAAATTAACTTGCTCCGAGGGTCAAATGAGGACTTACAAACTTACCCGAAGGCCGCATTATGACCACCTGGCCGTTGAATAATGACGCTGAGGCAACAATGGCAGTATCTCAACCTTACTGGCTACGGCTACTACATATTTTCTGCGGAATACATTGCGAGACATGTGCTAATCACTTCTCAGGGGATCTCTACTTTCGTTTTAAAGGACAACTTGTCAACTCGCTGGGGGAGTATTTTGAATAACAGTGAATCAACTAGATCACTTGAATGTTAAATATTTCAAAATTTCCAAACGCATCGCGGGCTGCACAAAATAGCCTCGCTGGCCACATTCGGCCGGCGGGCCACGTGTTTTAGACCACTGATCTACACAGATAGCTCATACCTCGGTGAAGTAGTCTGAGCCGGGGGCCTTTCCAGCATTGCCGAAGAACTTGCTTTCGTAGTTGATCTCACCCACCATCATTACTCCCGTTGTGATAATTGACCAGTACCAGTAATGGAACACGTACTGTAACGAACAAAAAAGCACATAACCGCCTTTGGTGACAAAGAGTAAAAGGACGACGCTCAAAAGGTGAAAGCAGTAAAATCAGAACTTGAGGAAGGAAAACTCTTTGAAGTAGAGGTTTTCCGATGAAAAATCCATTCTGGTGTAAAATAGGCAGAAATTCCATCGGCACAAACTGTCGGTAGGTTTTGTTTAGCTCACAGCGGAAGACGAGAAGTGTTCCAATTTTTTTCTTACGTTAATGAAACGATAAATGACGTTAAAACTGTAGCAGGAGTTGCTGTCTCTATGTCTAACGCCTGAGCTGACCGTGTCGTGACAAGAGCCTTACACGTAGCGGGGCAACCAAAGCAGCAGAGTACAAAAGAATTCTTCCAACACGTACACCTGATCGTTCGCACGTGATATGGTAAAATCTGTGCACATTGACGCAACTGAAACGAAATTCTTCAAACCCTGGGCTGTTAAGTGGAATAGAGCCATGTGAGCAAACATTACATTTGCTTCAATATAGTCGGCCGTAAAACAGTATCGCTTGAATTTTCAGTTGATTTTTTGCGTCCAAAATCTCCTTGGGCCAACTCAAAAATAGTTTCTGGACCTCACGAATATCCGGCCCCACAGTTCTTCGCATGGCGTACACATTACACATGTATGTTTGCAATTAACTTCATAAGCATATTAAAATTTTCGTCTCCAATGTGCAGAATAATACCAACAATTTCAAGATGTGATTGTGCAATCGTGATCAATGCGTCTCAGCAACACGTGGCGCTCCCAGCAATGAACTGCTACAGCAGGCGTTATAATCCATCTAAGAGACCCTCATATAGAAACAGAAGACGAGGAAGACCGAGTTTCGTCGGCTAGGCCTGGCCGATCGTTTGTCAGACATGGAAAGGTAGTAGATGTGTGTGTCAGCTTTTTAAGCGCATCGCGATCCAACTGATTGCCGCTGTTTCCTTTCAAGTGTTACGTAAATCCGAAGACACTAAATAAAATTCGTCGCCCCGCAGAGAATACCAAATAATGTAAAAATCGCCTGTTGCTCATGGTCTGCTTTTGTTCTGGGACAAATCTTAATTTACGAAGTGTTTTACGAAAAGGTATGCAGAGTACAGTATAACATTTCGTAAGAACAAGTTTCACAAATTAGAATACGTTTCAAATACTATGGTTTGCAGGCCTATGGTTGTCAGTTTCGTAGTTGCTGGTGGGCACCAAACGCGTCATAATATCAAAATGCGCAAATTATCAAAACTTTACGATTGCTTCAGGGTGATTCAAAAATTACTAAATTATTCGTATGTGAAACCAAACATTTCTGGAAGTACGAAACATTTTTATAAATTTGTAGTTTATTGACATTTGTAGAATAACAGTGAGATTACAGTGGAAAGCTTTAGATTTTCTGTAAGCTTTCGAGAAATCAGCCGGCTGGGCTCTGCTTCCATCTTTTTGCGATGATTCAAACTTGCATCTTATCTGTATTCAAGCATGTACTCTCCACGATGGGTGTAAGGAAGGAATCTTCTATTTCAATAAGAACTGAGGAGGTTCTATTTCAATAAGAACTGAGGAGGTTCTATTCCAATAAGGACTGAGGAGGTTCTATTCCAATAAGGACTGAGGAGGTGTAATTTCACATGAAATGGATTTTCTGCTAAAAAGATGCTGATCGATCCCTTGCTGAACCCCACCGTGGAGAGTAAATACTTGAACAGTGAGAATAATAACAATTGTATTTAGGCGAGAATGTCTAAGAAATGCGATAGCAAATTTTTTCCGCAGCACTGCTGAAACGTGAAATATTCACAGATTAGTTGCAAAATTTCATAAAGCGTGTTAATATTCTTTTTACGTTTACACAATCATAAAACGTGAAATAAGTACGATTTGCATGGTGTCAACGAAACATAGTTCAGGTTCATTCGCCGTGAAAGTCTGCCTTCTTCACAGCAGTTGAAACTATCATTGAAACCCCGATAATTTTGGATTGCATAACTGCTGGTGGCAAGGCAAAGATCGAATCTAAGACTTCATAGGTTTCGACAAACAGAAGAATGCGTGTCGCAATTTTTTCCAGAAAAAAGTAAACGCACGCCCGCAAGAAAACCGCGCCTCGCTAAACTGACAGCCCTGACATCATCGAAACAAGCTCCAATCTTGAAATGAAAGCAATTGGAAACAGAACTTTAGACTTTCCCACGCGCATGGATTTAGGGCATTCTGGTAGAAGCAGCGACATTATATTAAACTCAGGCACGTCACAGAAATATGGGTTGACTGACCTGGTTTCCGAACAGAATTGAGAAAGAAAGAGCGAAGCCAAGGACGAAAAAGACGAAAACGGGAAAAAACTCAGCAAACGTCTTCAGGACGTCGGTGAACATTACGACGAAGATCCCGAGCTTTGGTATTCTTCGAATGAACAGCAACAGAACCATCCAAGACAGAAAAATAGAAAAAGCTCCGATCTCCAGCTGCCATTGCTGTAACAACGAACAAGAGTCAAATAAATAAAGCGAAGACTCAATTCCTTGCTCTGAACTATAATTGTTTTTGTTTGATTCCTTGTTTGAATACGACTTTGTGATTGTTGCAGGAGCTGGGAAAAGTCATACATTGGCCGAAATTCTTTGAAATATTGGCGAATGTCGCGAAATTTCCTAGCAGTGTGCAACATTTCTCCATGTGGGTTCAAACAAAACTACGAAGCGGCATTGTTTGCTAAGAAATAACTTTCAGAGGCGTTGTCGGACATTTTGGTACAGTTAAAACTCTGGTCAAACTCAGTGTTAAAGAAGGGACTTCATATTTTTATGCTCCAAATGCGTTCGACACTTTAAATATCTGTGGAGTCGACCATGTCTTACCTCATGATGCGTTTGATCTCACCTGCCTCAGACCAGTGTCTTGTTGTAAATTATCCAAGAGAACTGTATCGTTAGGATCAGTGTTAGAAGGATAGGTCAACTTGGAAATGTTTTCCAAGGTGTACGCTTTGAAGTTAAGGCTCATCAGAAGTGTCAGTAGATAGAGCGTGACCGTGAGAAAGTTGGTGAAAGTGATGTAGGTCAACCGTCGCGCGCTAAACTTGACCATCTGAAAATGTCACAACGAAATTGTTTCAGCATTGGGTTAACTTTCCAAGGAATTACAAAACCTGTACAAACTCATATTCAACGACCGCTGCAACTACGTGCGTAAAAGCTTTGCAGAAACTTTATAAAATACGTTACAAAACTAGTGCAATAGGCGTTCGCATGCGATGGTGGTTTGCATCCGACTAAACCCACCTCGTAGAAGAGGTTAATTGCAGAGAGGGCGAGAATTGCCCAACGCAGGCGTTGCTCATTTGCGTCGATGTATTGACATCCGGGGGGTTTCAGATGAAGCAACGTGCTGGTGATGTCCGCACGGTAGACGATACCGTTTGTGCTGGAATCAACAACATCGCGTTGTGTGAATATTTTTGTTCGCTTTTTTTTAAATTCAGAATAGCAGGGTATGCACAAGAACTATACTTTTTTTCAAAAATAAATCGTTGTTGTCGTCATAGTTGGCCGTGGTTGTCGTGAAATACAATTTTGCGCTTGTTTTGTGAAGTTTTCCGAGCAAATTTTCTTCTTAAAAGCAACAACGCGAGTTTCATAAAATGAAGCAAAAACCTAGCACATTGTTTCACACACTGTTCATATTGAAAGAAATCAATTAAGTTTTTGGACAACGCAAATAAAGAATCTGAGGTTACACTTGTGCGTCCTGTACACTTATCCATGCAGCAGCCAGTTACAGAACTGAAATCACGTGGTTGCTACCTTTTCTCAAACGACCCTCAGCACAACAGACCGAAATGTAAAAATTACCCTGAACATTTGCACTGCAAAACATGTAGTTACTTGTTTCTTCCGCAAGTACTTACAATCAGAGTTATGCGCAAATCTATTTCAAGAAAATCGTTTTCGCAAAAAAATTCTACTTAAAATGGTTAAGCTGTGTTTCACAAACATTTTATTTATCAAACTCGTATTTAATGTTTCAACTGGTAATATAATATAACGTCGTTTTTTACAACTGCACTCACCAATTGTTGGTATTGTTCACACCTGGAAAAAACAAGCTTACAATCAACGACGGTCTTTTATATGGCTCATGTAACGGAAAACGTGATAAAAAAATCAATCACATTGAAACAATTGTACCGTATTTATTGGATTGTAAGCTGTGACTTATAAAGCTTTTTTTCGTCATTTTATGTGGCGTAAAATCAAGGGCGGCTGACATTTTTTTATTTCTTTACCTTATCAAAAGGTATAGATGACGCTCAGTTTTTTCTTGTCTACAGTTTGTTGACGAAACTCTATCTTCACATTATATTCTCTTTAGTATCAGGTGTACATCCGTCACAGGAGGGATTATGATAAACAGAAGGCAGTTGCAGTGGTGAATCATCATTACCAGGGCTTCTAATTAAACGCGAAACGTGCTGGTACACCAAAGTATCTCAGAGGATTAGGTAACCTATGTTCAAGTGCGGCTTACAATCAAGGGCGGCTAACAATCGAATAAATACGATACCCCACCAATCCTTAAACTAATCGCTTTCCCAAACCGATTCTGGTATGCGGGCTGTCAAACAGGTTATGGTGTGGGTGGATGACGGAACACAAGTGACAACTTTCCAGTTCATTTTGATTCGCAACTGCTATTCAACATAGCCAATCTTTAAAAAAAAACAGTTAATCTTTTGTCGAAATGAAACCTATTTTCTCCCACCCAATGCCTGCGAAAACTAGAACGGCACAACTGATTTTCATTTCACACCAGTGCATCAAAGTACAAAAGCAATGAAAATTTCTAACCTTGCTGTGCTTGATTGGCCTGAAATTTGCCTCTTGCATGGGCAGTTGAGGTGAACCCCCCAGCTAACAAGCGCTGCGGCGATTCGTTCAGTGGCTGTGGTTCGAAAACGCAATTTTTCAATTGAGAGGTGGACACTCTACTACTGTACTTTTTCTAACTAACCTTTCAGCAACTTTATCCTCCNAAACAGATAAATGACACAGCTGAAGGACTGTTACACATGTTACTCTCTTATAAAAACTGAGTGAAAATTCAGAAATCCAGTTCAATAGGTAGATGCAGGAACGTTTTGCCTGGCTGAACGATAATACAGCATCAAGGACATTTTTTCTTGTTCTAAGAACACTTTGCTTTGAAGAACCTTTCAACAGCCTGTGACCAGCACAGATAGGACAACTTTTTGGCTTTTGTTTTTGTCAACATTTCTTCAAAAAATGCCAAATGTGTTGCAAGACATGGATGCCTGGGCTGCCACAGTCATCTGACATCACTTTAATTTATTGCCAGTAACCCAGTCGACTCATACCGTCATCAAATGCAATGCAAGGAATTTGAATCAAACCTGATATGTTTTTCCTGTTGTTTATCATCTGCACCCAGTCGATTTCATAGAACAAGGGTGAAACGGCCATGTACACGTTCAGGAGGACCATATAAATGAGGAAAATGAGCAAACCACTGTAGTAGACGTAGCGGCCGAACTTCCTCCACTTGTAGTTGAGCAAACCGGTGACAATCGGATGTTTCAGCAGCGACTCACATTTTGACTTGACCTGGAAGAATAAATAATAGAGCATTTAGGGCACGAGTCCTTAAGCTGGTTCCGTTAACGCCTAAGTGGTCATTGAATGTGATTTAAGGGGTCCGTGAATGTTATTTAAAGGGTTAATGGGTTTCACTTTGACATTTAGAAAGGTTAATAGGCTTTGCAGACATTTCGATTGCTACTAGAACGATTAAAACCTAATTTCGATTATTTATTGCGCCGTTTCTTCTTGAGGGGTCCGTAACTTTTATTAGGATGTACTAGGGATCCGTGACCCACAAACGTTTACGAAACCTTGATTTAGTGCTTTCCACTTAGCAGGTTTCGCCATCAAGGGATGTATGTTAAGTTGATCTAAAACAGATTTGCGAACGGGTTTAACGAAAATTTATGAAAAAAAAAGAACTAGGTTTACGTAGAAGCAAGTATCGCAGATGTATGATCGCATTGCGTTTGAAAATACCTGATTGATTATAAGCAGCACAATTTCCAGAATAGTCTTGTTTCTATAACGGAGATAGATGTCGTTTCTAGCAGCCGCGCAGTTGCTATGCTCTAGCGTTACAAATAAATACTACACTTGCAGGTTTGCAAGACTATCATCTGAAGTTTAATCTGTAGCCTACTGTAAGTGAAAGGTCACTTTTATGCACCAGCAATTCGTTCCGATTGTGGAGGAATGGATTACACTCAGTATTGCACGGAAAGCTGTGGTTTTGGTAAAAAAACACATATTTTTAGTTTAGATTGATGGAAACGTATAGACGTTACAATTGCCAGAATCCTGTGCAAAAATGAAGTGTATTTGTTGTTTTCAAATGTTTGAACGTACCTTTTGAGCTGTGAAACCAAAAAACACTTAGTTCGACCGTTGAAGACAAGCTATTAAATGGTAAAAACAGCTGTAGCGTTTTACAACTAACGCTTAACACCAAAACCTAGTCGTAAGCTTGAATTTGATGACAAGCGAAGTCTGCACAGTTCTAGTAACTGACCATAAGCTTAAGAGGGTGGTTTTCAAGAAGAGTGTCCGAGTGATTGTCGTACGCCTGGGCTTCCTCTGTCAGCTGACCTTGCTCGTCGAAAACCTGATAAACGTAAAGTTTTAGTTATAGGGTAGCCACAAGGGGGCGTCTTGCAGTTGGAAGTAACCATGTGAGACAAGTCCTATTCAGGCAGGAGACACCCAGCTGCTGAGTTTTAAAAAATTACAAATTTCCTTGAACGTTTGCTTCTTCAACGTGGACTTTATAGGTAGGCTACTAACGAAACTAAAACCAGTTCAATATAAATGCGCTGGCACATTTTGGTGCTCATCGAAGTAGAAAAAGAGATTCACATATACTATAAACTAAACAAATCTTAACATTTCGCTGAACTACAGGATTCACTTTAACTGTAATCACCTTTCGTAAATGTTGGGACACGTTCGTAAATGTTGGGAAACTTTCGTAAGTGTTGGGAAACTTCTAGCGACATTCTTGACGAAGCGCAGCAAGCAGAAAATCAAACAAGGTGAAACGTGGTGATGTTAGACATAGGCTACCAAAGTAATGTGCCAATAAACCGCTTTCATCATCGTCCGTTTTCAGTCGAACAGTATCTCCGATCTTACCGAGTAGCCTATCTCGTTTTCAACTGATCCTTGCTTTCCAACTTCCGCGTTTATCGCCCATTCGGTGGCCACGTACATGTCATCAAAAAGTTCGTAAAACAAAGTTATCTGAAAAAAATTCAAAGCATCTTCTCATGGAACCAATATGTACGTTCGGAAGGTCTGCTCCTCAACATACAGTAAGCACAAGTCGGCCACGAGTAAAATGAGTTTTTAACTTGCTGTGGCAACCATGGTTTGGAAGGAGTGTGCCACGCACTCTTCAGCACACAAAGAAAAAGGCTGAAAATTGCCACTGAACGAAAACGCCCAGAGGAGAAAAATTCCTATAAAACAGTTTTTTTCCTCGAATATGAGAGCAGACAATTTTTCAAATTCCGAAACTATTGAAGGCAAAATAATTGGGTGATAGTCAATTTATTCATAATTTTTCATCAGGAAAAATGTTTTCAGCACGTCTTCATTTTAATGACTGCAGCCAAAGATTGTGAATATCTGAACAAAACAAAAAAAAATTAACTAGAGTCTACACAACCGAAGTTGTCTGGTTTTAGTTTTCCGACATAGCATGTACTGTATGTATTTCAATAAAATAACCTTCAACGAAGGATCAAAATACATAGGCTCGGTCGTGATTGGGAGTCATCATTATCCGATCTTTTGCACAGTATCCGTCGGGGCACCGTGCGAAGAGCCAATCAGACTCACGAGGGCCCGTCATGTAATAGGTCCTGGTCAAGGTGGGAAGATTTTTTTCTGGTTGATGTCCAGTTGATCGAGGTCGTTACTGACCACGTCAATCAGCGAGTGGGCCGGGCTTCGCGAGGTCGCTTCCAACCGGATACTGATTGGTTGCCGAATTCATGAAATTAATTTGCCTCTATGTATAAATGACAATGACTTTCACTCAACGGTAGCTTGTGATGCTCGACACTTGGACTCGATTCCGAACCCAGTATCGCACCACCCGTTTCCAATTCTCGTGGTGAAAGCGAGCGTTTTTTTTCGGCGGTTTTGGGTAGTCACTTGCCGAAGCAAGGTGACTTGCTGAAATTTATTAAGATTGAAGAAAACTTACTGCAAAGTCATCATCGTCGGGCTTCTTTCCATTGTCTTCAATGCACTGGTTGCAAACAATCTCAGCCATGTCTTGCATCTTCGAAATTAGTTTCCTCATGGGTGTCAAGACGTCGCCTGCGAACACAACTCGTTCATAACACGGGGGTCATGGGCTAAGCTGCCAGACTTTCAAACCCTAGGCTGAGCTGGTTGGCTGGGTGAAGTGACAATCTTTTCAATTAGAAATTTTTCCTCACATTATGTCCATTTTCTAGTTTTTTGGAACGTTACGGCCAATTTGTTCCATGGCTTCAAACAGAAGAGTTCAGGGCCGACATATTATCCTCTCCGGACGACTTAGTACGCTTCACAGTGTGAAAAACTGGCGTACTGCACGAATGACTGAGTGCGCCAACACATGTAATATGTGTTAGATGTGTTCCTTTCCTGTTAGGGTTCGGTTTCACGCCAACAGCACTTATTGCCGTCGGTAAACACCAGGTGTGACACCGGCACTATGCCGAGGAAGAGCCAATTCACGCAACGGAAAGATCGCGTCCAATTGGAGGCAACCAAAAATACTTCTTGTCGGAGGTTGCCATTCAAAGTGCCATTGTGGCAGGAAGCAAACCTGGCAGTTGCGTTCGATTGGAAAAACTGCTTTTGTGGTAAAATAGTACTTTTTTCTGCCACAAATATAATTTAAAATTCTTCTACGTTTTCCTCGTCATTTTGTGTTTGGCAAAAAAGCGGTACAACCTCCTGTTTCATTTGCTCACCATTCGAAATGTCTTTCGACTGGCAGTGTACTTCAAGAAAATTTTTTATTTTTTCACCAAAGGAGCAAATGACAACCCAACCTCTCTGAATGCAACGCATCCAAGCGAAAAAAAAAACTGTCTCGCGTCGACAATAACCAGGTAGACGCAATAGACGCAATCGTGTTATATGCAGCAAACCAACCAGAACAGAAATGCTATTTCAACTGTGGGGTGGCGATGGTGCGAACAGTGGAAGAGTTGAAAACAGTGTTGTGTTTGTATTAGAGCTACATAAGAGTAAAAAGCATTAAATTTTAAAAAATGTTTCAAACTTTGTTTCATTGAAAAAAAAAAGTTTAACTTAAATAATTATTTAAGGGTGCCGATTATCAAACAACGTTCGATTTTGAAGCTTGAGAAGTAAGACGCAGTCTGTATTGCTGCTGAGAAAAATTTGTTTTTCAATGTCAGGAAAATGTACACGCACCTCTCCAGAATTAAGCTCATGTGAAATCGCTTGTGCGAGATGTGGTGGGGAACACACACTGCTCGGAACAGCACTACTGTTTACGTCCACATCCGGCAACTGCTTGTAGTTTGTGTCGTGCTACTCTTACAAATCGTGTTTCAACGATCTGAAAAAACACTTTTTCTTAATGTTTGGTTGTACCATGCAGAGGAACCGCCATTCTCAATACTTGATTTAGCCGCCAATTCGCAATAGAAATAAATGCATTATCGTTTACTTCATGAACTTAGTCATTTTGTCAGAATCTAGGGATTTGTCATTTCTGAATGACATCCTCCGGTTAATACGTGTCTGCAACCACTTCCTTTTGTAGGTTGAAGCATCTGGTTAAACGGACGAAATCACCTTTGAGTAGCTATTCGCGTTCTCAAGCTTCCTTGAAATAATCTCTTGTGTTTTCCCTGGATTTGATGAGCTGTTGAAGGGGTCTTTTGTTTGAGCAATTTCTTTCCGTGCAAGCACAGCACAGAAGAAAAGAGATTTTGCAAAAATTCCATTGTTTATCATCTACCGTAAAATCTAACTTCAGGCTTGATTTGACGAAACACATGTAACAACAATATTTTAATCCAGCGACCCATCTCCGGGGGTTCAGAGCTATTTTCTTCTTTGTTTCAGAAAGGGGCATCGATTGAAATGATAACGTGCAGAAGCAAAGAAAAACGTTTCAGTAAACACTGTTTCGAAGAACTTACTCAGATCTGACATAGAACGACACGTTCGATACAGGAAGCAACGAATTTACCCTTGCATGTCATTCGTGCAAATGCCTTTTAATAAATGTATGTGGTATATACCTTGACGTTCTAAGTAAAAGCTCGCTAAGTCATTTACGTGAACATTTTACCGCTTCGGTAGCGAGAATTTACTCTTGCAATACCAGTTCTTGCGGAAGGAGGTGAGCTAGTACCTGCTCCTGTGTTTTTGCTTATTTTACGCTATGGAAAATGTTTTTAGAACAAACATCACTTCTAAGATTACTCAGTCTTCTGTTACGTGATAACTAAGATTACCAGTCTTCTGTTACGTGATAATGCGATCTTTTTACAACAACACACTTTTTGCCCAAATGGCTGCTTCTTTTACGTTGGGTTGAAAGCAGTGTCGCATGGATTCTAACCATCAGACACGATTCTTTAGACCAGGGTCTCAAACACGAGGCCCGCGGGCCGCATTTGGCCCGCGAGAGCATTTTGTCCGGCCCGCGATGTTTTATGGGAATTTAAGTTGTTTAGTTTATTCTTCAGTGCTTAAAAGTGCTTGGCCAGCGAGTGAACAAGTTTCTTTAAACTCACGTAAAGACGGCTAGAAATTATTTGCCTGTAACTCACGATACCTTTCGCAGGAAATGAGGTGTAAAACTTGTTTCTAGTAAGTTTATAAGCCCTCATTTGGCCCTCACAGCAATTTGAGTTTGAGACCCTTGCGACTGAGTCTCAGACACAGGAAACCGCTGCATCATTTACACAAACAGTGGTGTATTTGCTGTTAAAAAAACTGGTCGTGACTGCTTCAGCCAAACGCCAGCAATTTGTGGCAGAACTGCCGGGCAAGTGCTTGACCGCGAGTCGCGAAATGTGCACGCAGAGACTAATTATTTCAGCTAGGAAAGAGTTGGGCTGGAACTCATCCAACAACTGTAAGTAAGCCTTGCGGTGACCTGATCGCATCAAAACTAATCTCCAAGTGCAACCCATCAACCAATCAAAAATGAGTTACTCAAGTAATCTCCGCAGCACACAAACACCAGGTAAGTAGTTTCCTGGAATGCTTGCCCCAAAAACATGTTGCATATAGCTTTAAGCGTTTGTGCAAGCAGATCCCATACAATACATGCAATGAATTGATTTCTAAACTATAGTCAACTCCACCGATGACCTTCGTTTGCCTTGTGATATAAAAGATAGGACATACGGTAATTTGCAAATGAGATATAAATGCTAATGGACAAAGAAGATCACAAAAACAGTTGTGTAAAATAGATGTTTACTAACAGCCCAAGTAATTTTGATCTATTAAAAACGCGAGCTTAAAACAACTACCAGCAATTTTCACTTAGTTTCATTTCCTTTCGTAGCATCTGTTTGGGGTCGTGAGTTGTTTCAGGACACTATAGGACGTCTTGTGCAGCGCAGGAATACATGGAATAAGAACAGGTGTCTTTATCAGGCAACTGAACTGAGCTTCAAAACTTAAGGAAACCTGGAGTTTCATTGACAATATTTTCCAGGAAAATTATTTGGTTTACGTGCAAAAGTTTAGATAGGGATCCGCTGAAAATGCCCAACTTCTGTTCACACGTACAAAGAATTGCTCAGTGTCAGAGAAAGCAAAGCGGTGAACAATTTTGGGAAATATTGGTATTAAGACTTTCAATCTTGTAACAATTTGTAGATGCTCTTCAATCTAGCAAAATCTTGTCATTTTTTCTGACTTAAAGTTAGGACATGATCTGCAATTCCAAAGAAGCATATCAGTATTTTTCAGTGAAACTTTGCACTCTGAACGTTAAAGGTGATTTTTTTGACATTGCATAAAATTTCATGACGTTACCTCGTAGTAAAGCTTTGACCGTTGCAATAACTGCATCGTTGCATTACAGTCTAACTTTGGTTCCATTTTTGTATCCATTTTGTTAATTCAATTTTTTCTTCGAACAGAACCGAGTCCTCGTAGTTTCAAAAAACATGAGGTGCGCATCAACCAAAGTTAATTTCCCGGAAAAAAAAAACGCTTTCATAAAATAAATATATTCGTTGCGATGTTACATTCACAACCGTGCGCTTGAAATTGAAAAATTGCATCGAATTCTCCGAGTTTACCAAAAACAAGCCTCTACTGTGGAATGCCATTTGAACCAAATAAATGTTTTTGCGCGCAATGAACAACACCGCATAACCTTTCAAAGAGAAATCACATAGAAATCTTTGGTAAACTAAGGCAGTTTTGTATGACCACACAGTGTGTTCATTTGATGTGTTCTATACCACACAGTGTGTTAATTTGATGTGTTCTATACCACACAGTGTGTTCATTTGATGTGTTCTATGCCGTAAAAGAAACTTTGACAGTTCTCGTTTCTAAGCAGTATAAAAATTTCACTAAACATCGGACACTTCGTCATTGCAGCAATCTAAGCGTCATTGTCACGACATAGCCATTGACGTCATTGCTTCTGCAGTTGTTTTTTTGTCGAAAAAAAATTCCGTAGATTTGTTAATGCAAAGTATGAAGTCTCAGCATTCGCTGCTACGCAGGCAGATTTTTCGTTCGGTATCTGTTTGCTTTTTCCTTCGTGTGAATTCACGTTAGATATGCTACGAAATGAAAATGTCTGTTTTTTTCCTCATTCATACCCGCCTCTGTTTCAATGATTTGCTTTCAGGGCGATTTTTCACTAAGACACACAATTAGATATTTCTAATATCCTGAGTTTATCATGGCTTCATTGTACCAAAATAAAACTACTGCAAACAACGTTAGGATATATCGAGTCTAAATCTAATGAACGTCTTGTAAGAATTGCTTATCTTTGCAAAAACTTTGCGCGATGCTACAAAGCCATGTTTTACAAAACTTTGCGGAACTTTCTTCCGACGGAAACAAAAAAATGTGCACAGGTCTTTTTTCTTACTGCTTACTCCGTTAGAACCATAGCAAGCGTTGACGTGTTGCAGAAACGAACCAAACAGCGCGAAATTATCGTTTTAACCTCGAGCTGCAATTTCAAGTATGCGGAATATATAATTGAGCGATCAGGCAGCTGATCAAAGCTATCAGGAGCCGCGCCTACACAACATTCGCTGAGCGGTCAACTGTCCTCAACAGCCAAGTATTTTGAGGCCAAGGATGAAACAGAGCAGGTCGTGTGCAATTTGGGCACAAAACGCCCACGTTATTGACCCTTGGGATCTTTCACGAATCACTAAACCCAGGCAAACTGAAAACACCGTTGGTAACCAGTAAATTGCGTGCAGTCTGTGCTGCCGTGGATGTTTCCAAAGTCACAAAAGGTCAGTGCTGGTCTTGATTTCTTGAGGAAACTCAGTCAATACGCGTCCATACGAAGATATTTATGCAACGCTGCACGCGTTTGCACAGGCGGCAGAATTTCATGTTCTTCGTGAGTCACGTTCCGTATTTTAATGAACTCTAGCAAGCTCAGAGGAGGATAATCAAGACGGAGCAAGACGCGCTGATCACCTGACACATTCCGAAACAGTTTTCTCAAGCGAAAAAACTGTGTTGGAAACCTTCCCTGCGTTGCTATTGGGTAATAATGCTGTTTGTGAATTTTGCATGAAAACTAAGTGTGGTACAGCTTGTAAAGGACAGCAACAAGCAACTAATCAGGTTCAGGTCAGGGGTTACCGAACGCTTTATTGTTGATCCCAAATATATTAGCGGAAAAATGTTTTTTTCCATTTTCCGATGTATGGTAGAAAGGCAAACTCGCAATTTTTTTTGTTCTAAATTTTGTGGTTATAACAATCGAAAATTTTGCGTTTCCTGATCAAACTTCCGCAGTTGGTTTTTGGCTAGGGAGAGGAAACGACCAAAATTCAAATCTCTATTTGACTTTAAAAGGCTGAAGTGGAAAAGCAGTTCTTTCCATAAGATAACAACTTTCATAAAATTCAGGCTTGTCCATGGGACAACTTTTTCCGTCCCACCCCACCTCACGGCAACTTGCGATTGTCCCACCTCAACCCATGGGATTCCCACGAAACTAGCAATACGATGAAAATATCTGTTCGTGCCGAAGAAAAATGCACAGAGCCTTCCCATATGAACGGCCTCTTGCTTTGCAAAAAGAGGCAGCATCGCACTTCAGAGATAAGAGAAGTGGGAAAACAGCTTACACGTTTGACGGTTTTGAAAAACTCTCAAATATCTTAAAATGTCGTGTGTTGTAAGTTGAAGACACAAACATATTACGTAGGTCTGCAGTTAGTGCAGCATGAATAGCGTCCAAATGGGACATGGGACAAATTTCAAATCCACTAGGAATCATTCTCCAATGGACAAGCCTGATAAAAATGTACAGCACTTCACCAAAGTGCCAAATCGTAGCATTCGCGCAAACGTCCACGCTTAATCGATGCGCGTAAAAGGCCAGAACTGCAATATATTTCCATATGCATATAATTATGTTTCATGCTTGCATAAACCCATAATTGAGTCTAAAACCAATCAACGACGTTTTCACTCGCCTGTGACAGGATGATAGCTGACGTTCTTCATAGAGTCTTGCCATGTTTCGTGCTTTATCAAGCTCAACACACAATCCTTCTGACCGCAGTCAATCGCGTAATCTAAAGCATTGCGACCGTCGACAGAGCGGAACGTGACGTCGGCCTTCCATTCCAGGAGAAGATTGACAACTTCGACGTGTCCGCGCTGACAGGCCAGATGGAGAGGACTGATCTGCCGCAGAAGGACATCAAGTTTTCTCGATGATAAGGAAAGAAGTCCCTTGACTTTCGCTTGGATTTTTGACAAGCATCGATTGGACTATACACATCGATTTTTTGCAAGATTCGGCGGCACTAAAAAACGACCGATCACTTTTTCTTCAAGCGCTAGTGGTGGATCTAACGTTGACATTTAAAGGAAATTCCTAAATCAGGGCTCTAACCAGTGCACAGCTTTCACATCATGGCGCCGAACAGACAAGCACTTTAAGTTCCCACAGCAATTTCCCTACACACTTTATGCTCTGCAAGCTTGTCACTGCCATTCGAATTAACAACAAAGATTTCTGTTGACGCGGGATTGTGGTGCGGTGTAGCAGGTGTGAAAAACAATGGCTTCAACAAATCACTTTTGCTTGAGTGCTTTACCGACAGATTTAACAACAGAAAATTTTACCTTTACTTTTCCTGTCGGTTCAATGGCTGCGCCAGCTTCCAGCAGAGCTTTAGCCGGTTTTACAAATCCGAATGCGCATGCGCAGTCCAGGGCTGTCCATTGCTTCGCGTTTCGTAACTCAATGTTGACGCCAAGTTGAATCAAGCTGTTGTAGACGGGAAAAACGTTTCTCAGAGTTATAAACATTTTTTATTTAAGCTTAAGCGCAAATGCGCTTTTACTGAAAAGGCACATTAGTTTCAAAGAATGTTGCGTTAGACCACGCATAGACGCCCTACCAAAAGTTCGCACGGCAGCAACGGACATGGACAGCTTTGGTTTATTGTGATACCACACATCCCAAGTGGCCACAATAAAGTGCTGCACGGCTCATTTGGCGCGGTAACTACCTGCACGAAGCAATAATTGGATCGTTACTGATCCATCGAGAACGGTCGACGTTGATACCGATTTCAACCACAAAATTTGCGTGTACAGCTGTCGAGGCACAGGGGTCAGCAGTGCAGAGCTTCCTTTTGCTTTTGTTCGTTTTTGTTTAGGCGCAACGCATCTTTAACAATGTAGGACGCACATTTCACCGCCAGCCCGAAAGAGCGCTCACCACAGGGGTCAGCGAAAACCTGTGCCCTTCGATTCCTGAGCAGAGTCATGTTCCACATTTTACTGAACTCTAGGGCCAGGGGTCAGATCCAAGGGGGTTATTGGGGCGATCTTCCTCCTAAAACCTACGAAAATAACTTTTTTCTCCATGACTTTGTACAATTCGGAAAACAGCATTCGCGATTTGAAGCCATTTTGTCGTTTATTGTTTTGTTAGAGCAGTGTTCTCAAGTATACTTTATCTCTTTTACCGTGGTGAACCCGTAATGAAACTTGATTACCAAATGTTATTGAAATCGCCCCCCCTAATCTTACCGGCTGGATCCGCCCCTAAACATGACTCACATTGTGACGCATTTGTTGTTGCCGCCGATTGCAGCAAGGTGCAGGACTGTGTTGGCGTCCTCGTCTCCTGCGTTGATGATTGACTTGTCCCGGTTAACTAGGTCAGGTATGATGGCGTGATGGCCGTAGAAGGCGGCCATGTGGAGGGTATTTCTGTCGTCGTCGTTTTTTATTTCCGTTGACGCTTTGTAGTCAAGGAGGAGCTGCCCGAGAAACGCAAACGCTCATCAGTTCTAGCCAAGACGAGGATTTTAGCAAATTGCAGACTTCAAACGAATTTTAAAACGCGCCCTTGCAGCCCCCGAAATCAACCCCACATTACTTTTACTTGTTTAATACGCAAACGACTCTGAAGCGTATGCTTTAGCAAATATTTTCAGTCAGCAATACAAGCAAAACCTTTCTGGTCAATTGCGCTTAGCAGCAGAACTAGGAGCGTTGATTGGTCCTTTCGGGAAAATTTTACTGCAACTTTTCTGGGCGTGATCGCCGAAAAGCTATGCCGGATTGGCCGGATTCTACTGTTACACAAGGTCAATGCTTTTTACAGCAAAACAAAAATCTTTGTGATTGACTGAAATTGGTCGCTTCTAAAGCATGACCGTTTACCTTTTCACTCACTTGAGAAATAACCACCCGTCCATACATAGATAACAGTAGTGCAACAGTTGAATAATCACAGACTACCTCCTCACGCGTGCTTGAACATGAGTCAGTGCTTAAACCCTCCCAGCAATTTTAAAGAGCTTGTGATGTTATAAGCTAAGCATTAGATTTCATGATTATGAAGCAGTGTTGCGTCAAACGTTGGCAACCAGGTTCAGTATTCGAATCAACCACGCCCCATTTTTCAGTAATCGGAAAGTACACGCCCATTTACCTTCACCGACGCCGAATGGCCTTTCATTGCGGCGAGATGGAGGGCCGTATTATTGAACTTGTCCCTTTCCTCGATCGACATCCTTACCTTGTGATTCTTCATCAACAACTGCAACGAAGAGAAGTTGCTTTTGTTTTTGTGAAATGCATAAGTCGCACGAGAACGGCGACCGGAAAAATAAAGGTATCTCCCTTATTATATAGTTTCTGTGACAATGTCTGTGACGATTCAGCATTTCCTCTTAGATTTATGCGTTAACTGCACTAACGGTTTTTGATCGCATCGCCAAAAAACCGTCAATCACTTTCCAGTATCTGCAAAAATGTTATCGTTGCCGATGATGACTTCCTTGTGTTTATTTTTACGGACAATTAAAGAACGGTATAGACATGGGTGTCGGAAAGATCTGTTCCAGGGAGGGGGCCAATAGTGGGTTTTCTAAGGGTAGACAAAACATATTTGCAGGGGAGGCCAAAAGTAGCGAACGTTCATTTTAACCCCTCCTAAGTAAAAATTAAGAAAACCTGTTTGCTAGAAATCTGATGGGAAATTGTCAAATATCAAACTTCAGGAGAAAGGCCCTACCTGCCTCTTCCAACGCCCATGGGTAAAGAAACGGATCAACTACTCTTCAATTCAAGTGTGAAAATTCGCAAAATACTCGTTAGGCAGTCAATACAGCAGGGGCCTGGAAGGTTGAAAGGAAACATGCTTTTGCTCAATTTAGGAAAACAAAACAGCAACCCTATTTTCCCAGAAGAGAGAGGTAGAGCACTCGCCTCTCAGACAGATGATGAAGTGCTGCTGTCAGTGTAAACGTCTAACAGGAAATAAAGTTTTGATCAAACACTGCGCACATTATCGTAGTGAACCTTTTTCAAAAAGAATCTTTACAGAAGCTTGGACTGGGTAGTGACTTGGAAAACCTACTCTTTTGCCGCAGTAGCAAATGCTTTCACTACTTTCAAGCGTCTGTGGCAAGATTGTTAAAGCTTGAATTGTGTATGTTCGGTTTAGCGCTACGAAAACTTTGATCGCGTTTTACTGCAATCACTGCACGAAATTAGGTAGTGATTTTTTTGATAAATTATACTTGAAACGTTTCATTGCCCTCCTCTTCATCGATGTAAGCAGCGCGGAGAATTAACAAAACTGCTAGTGCTCAGTCACCCACGCAGCTCTCGAGGAAGTCTGCTGTTGCATCTGTTGCATACCCAGACTCCAGCAACCATTCGGCCGTTTACTGCTACGGGAAAAACGTTGAATAAAAACTGACAAAACTGTGCCTCATCGCACAAAGCTTCGAGGCATCACGCTGGAGAGTTTGCATGAATTTGTGATCAACCAACAGCAAAGTTGAATGTATGAACCATCAAGCATAGGAATTACGCAACGTCTCGCATTCTGTTGTTGATATTACTGCCGCACTCACTCTATATTCATATATAAGATTCTGACAACTCGCTCATTGCGCATGTCAACCATTGATGTTATACTCACTCCTGCAATCATCCTTAATTTGTTTAACATCCATTGGTTTATTTGGAATTTTCAATGCGCTTACTTAAAGTATTTTTGGTTTACTCGATATTTTCAAAGAGGTGCTGTAACATGTTCCACTACGAAGTTGAGCTGTCTTGTGAATTTCAGTTAACTTGCGATCTTGTGTAACAGTGTGAACTTTTACCTTACGAACTTGAGTTACCTTGTGAACTTATGTGGGTGAAACATTTTTCCCTTGCTTGGGAGTTTGTGAACCGATCCTTCTCGGATGACCCTAATACGTTACCGAACGTTTGTAGACGTTCTTTCTAAAAGTCTTTTATAAAAGCTATGGAACTTAAACTTTGACTTCCAACTTTGTGTTCGTGACGTCAGAAGTGAATCTCAACCAACGTCCACGTTGTTGGCAGATCCTCGGGTAGACAGTGGATCTGCAGGATTGCTTGTTCAAAACTTTAGACCATATTTTAAAGCACTGATAATGTGGAGCCAAAGCATCGGCAAAACAAGACAATTTGGATATGTTCAAAAAGCTTTAGCTAAGATTTTAAGCGGTGTACACACGCATTCGGTCGTACTTGAACAAATTCAGGGTCGGATAACCTGAAATTCAAAAGTTTCTCATAATGAACGACCGGCCCAGGGCAGTGATGGCAACTTACTCGCGAGTAGATACATTCCTCGGTTTACAAATCACCGTAGCATTTACACGTTGCTTAATACCGAGTACATCTCACCCGAATAGCTTCGGGCCTGTCTTCTTCAGCCGCCCACATGAGGCACGTTTTGTCGTCCTTGTCTGTGGCCGTGACGCTTGCTTTGTATTCCATTAACCAGTTGAGCGTCTCCAGGTGGCCGTAACGAGAGGCGACCAAAAACGGTGTCATGTAATCTGTGTCCTTCGTTTCCACGTCACAGCCTCTGAACAAAGTGCGCAACCAGTGTGATGACACATGACAGCGACTGGAAAGATAACTTTGTGGCTGCAGTAGTACATTTCTTAGTGACTTTAAATCTGTAGCAGCCATTCAAGAGAGGCCCGCTTCGTTTTCATGCTTACTTCTTCCATAAGCCGGCATTAATCTTGCACAGAGGTTTTTGAGAAAAACAAACAGACCATTTTGCTGCGGCCGGCATAACGTTTGGGTTTCCCCTAAATCACTTAGATTCAAAAAGGCACATGCCAAGCTCAGAGCGTTGAAAACAGGAAAAATTAGCAAATTAAACTGTTCGTACTCGCAGGCATTGTGTTTGAGGTGTTTTGAGATACCGAACGGTCTCTGAAATTTTTGTAATGCTCTCCCAAGATACACTAGATGCTCACTTTACGACCACCACCAAAATACACTAACATCTTGCTTTACAACCACCTTAGTACTTCGATAAAATACTTGCGGTCTCTTAAAAAATGCGTCAGCGGTCACAAGGCCAAACCTTTAAAAAAACCTGCTTGCGGGCACATATACAAGAGTTTTATCCGCAAGCTGCAAGCAGTAACAAACGTACTTCAACACGACTTGAAACAAATTAACTGAAGAGATAAACTCTCCCAAAGACCACACAAAGAGCCAGCATTCATGTGGACAAACCATATTGATGCTCCCAAAACATCACTAGCCATTCGGTCAGTCAAAAGGTTTATTATCCAGATTTTTGGACGTGTAGCGGTGATATGATCAGTGATCACCCAGAAGCAGTGCAACGCTGTACCATGCTCACGGTTTTATTGTTTTAAGCTTGTCTTCTACATCATCTCTTCCCAAGGCAAAATATCCTGTAGTTATACAGCTTATACAGCTACCAGCAGACAAAGCACACAGCGACGCTTTTTAGCCTTTACGCTTTTTTTGCAAAACAGCTGATAAAACGCGTCGCTCCTGAAGAGACCAAACCATTTTCAAATGAAATTAACACGTTTTACACATTTAACGTTTTTCCAAAGTCAAGCGAGTTTTCCAAAGACGACTCACCGTTCCAGCAAGTATTTGACGATTACATGAGAGTTGTGCTGGCAGGCCAAGTAAAGAGGAGTCACCTGAGAGGAGTTTCTGGCATTTAAGTCAGCACCTTCTTCTAAAAGCAGCTTAACCAGTTCTAAGCTGTTCGCCTGGACGGCCAGATGCAGGCAGGAAGTGTTACACGACCGAACACTGGTTACGATGCTCTCAATCCCTGACCAAACAAGACGTTTGTGTCAAAATTTTGAGAACTTACGTAACCCTTTTTCTGTCAAAATCTAGCATCGATGTTGGCTGCATTTATTGCAAAATCAAAAATGGGAACAGTATCACAGAACTATGCCGGCGATACAATCATTTGCGAGCAAACCTAATTCCGCAGAAATACGGAAAAGCAAAGTTTTAAAGGCTTCTAATACACTATTCATATCAGCTAAAATAATACTAACACCCGGACATTCTTGGCGACCGTTTGTAGCCATTATTGCTTCTACCATACATTGAAATCTACCAAAACCGAAACGAACATACCAGCGGCTTTCATATTCTCGATGCAGTATTTCGTCAGGTCTAAATGACCATTTTCTATTGCCAGATGTAAAGGCATGTTCTTCTCGCTATCCAAGTCCCGGAGCAGCGAACCAGCCCCATCTGCAGAAGCAAAGATGTAGGGTAAAACGCTTGCGATTCACAGAAATCCGAGTTTGAAAATTATGGCTGTGGATGCTGTTACAAATCAAATGTTTCTCGCACGTGGGACTGCCACACTTGTTAGCATCAGACACTACTGTTTTAAGCAAGATTCAATTTCCAAGATTTATCCATGAAGCGAGTTATACTCTGTCAAGCTGCAGTAATGACCAGCTAGCAACAAGTCAAAAGGGTTAATGCACGGACAACGTCCTCCGCGAGACTCCTGGTGCACGGTCCACTGGGTTTGTGTTCAAGCGCAAGGTCATAAAAAGTGAAAATCTTGAAGAACATTCTAGATTNGTCAATATTACATTTACGTAGTTAGCATAGAAAATGCTAAATCTTTTCACACGAACACGTTTAAAGACATAAAACTAACTACGCCACACACAAATAAATGCGAAGAACTTGACGTTCGTCTTCATCACATCCGCGGAACATATTTTAGAGACTTTTGGAAACATGCAATAGCAAGATATTTCAAATGAAATCTTCTCGTGAATTCATTATATGTTGAGTCTTGATCAAGGGCTGTAACCACACTTTCTGATCTTAAATGTTTTGTGATCAATCTAAGAAACGGTAGGTCAACATAAATGTGCATGCGAGTATTTATCAACAATTGAAGTAACTTAGCAAAACAGGGCAAGCAAAACATTTGTTTTTTTATGTTTCGATACCTCACTTCATACTATCACTTTTGCTTTCATTTCTAGGGATAACGGAGAATGTCGATATTGAAAGGTTCGGGCAAACTTCTCTTTTGAAAAGGCTAATTCTTTTGATCTTCAACTTTTTATGGGATAATCGTCCAGGTTATTTCAAACAGTTTGACATAAAAACGCGTTCTGTTGACGCTGCATGCAACGACCAAGCAATCTCACGTGGTGGACCACATTTTCAAGAGAACTCTAGTTCATTAACACATTTACTGTGCAAAACATCGCGCAAATCATGTATCAGGATGTGACAAGTGACAATTATACCCTGCTTAGGCAATGATCATCAGCCCAAGTGAGTGTTCTACGGTTAAAACGAAATACGATCTACATTGCAAAGACTCGACGGACAAGCTTTCACATTGNCTATTTATCATTAAACCAGGGTCTTCAAATTACATCCCACGGGCCAAATCCGGTCCGCGAAGGCATTTTGTCCGGCGGCAGATACTTTTTTTGTCAATAATCAATAAATACTATTAACGAACCAGTTGTTGATATGGTAGAATATAAAATCTCGAAACAATCACGTTTACGTAAGATGTCCGGCCCTCGAGCTATTGTGCAACAGCTTATTTGGCCCTCCGACAAAAAATTTTGGGAGACCCTTATCGCTAACCACAACAACAGTTCTGAAGGCTGCATTCTCTTTTCGCTTTGTCAATATGTTCTTCACCTGGATCCGACGACTGCCCCTGAATGGAAGACATCGGATGTGCTTGGGACACTAAAGGAGATTCAGGTATTTTGGGCGTAGCCAAAATGGCGATTGTGGCTAAAGATGATTTTCGATCGTTTGTTCCATTGAAAGTGGTCGTTTTGGATGAATTGTTAACTCCAGAGCTTTCTCTTTCCCGGGCCTTGCTGAGTAAGATTGTAGCAATCTGTAGAATAAGCAAGAAGCCGAGAATAAAGACCTGGTCTCCATAAAATTACTGCCTTCCTTAGCTATGGCACAACAAAAGTGGAGCACGTTTATTGAAGGAAATACAATTTAACTTAAAGACGAAAATCAAGTTTTAAATGGTCTGTCACCTGTAACGTGAATTAATGTCGGAGAAATAAAACGAGCGTTTTCAAAATATTTTGGGGAAATGCACACAAAATTTTACGAACAAACTTGTAAAACCATAGTGGATGAATCGAACTTGCGTGATTTGTTTTCTTGCCAAAGTATTAAGCGTTTGAAGTGCACTCTACAATTGCGTTATTCATATACCAATTTGCGAAAGAACAAAACGCAACTTTTTGCAGGACTAAGAATGCGCGTAGAGTCAATGTTTTCAACGCGTCTTGAGGGACCGAAACGGTCAAAATTTACCAACCGTCTCTCAAAATGCAGTAGAACCTCTCTGCATAACCACCGCTAAAACTGAATGACCATCTCGGTATTCAGACGAAGTAGTTGTGGTCTATCAAAATGGCTTAAACGGTCACACAGGTCAAACCTTGAAAAAACCGCGTAGAGTTACGTGAAATCGATTTCCTATTTAAAATAATTTGCAGATAAATTAGACCTCGTCGCCATTTCGGAGACTATAGTTACTTGAAAACTGCACGTGATGGTCAGAAAAGGCACCTGTAAAACCTGTGAAAATAAACAGTGACGCCGGAGAGCGGGGGCATTGATCCCCTGCCCTTTCAAAAGGGGGCAACGGGGGCTTGGGTGCCTTTTCATAACGGTATCATACGTACAGTAATTTCATGTTTGATAAATATCGACCTGAAACAAACTTACTGCAGCCGTTCGCGCACCCACAAAATACAATATATGTTATTCTTTTGTTGCTGAAAAGAAACAAGCACAATTGGTAACGGTTTCTTTGTTTTTTATAAGTTTCCATTGCCATCAACTCTTTTATCGCCCTCCTGCCCAACCGCTGTTCCAGTGTCTCCGCCGGAAAATATATCCCTTCGCTGGACGGACCTGCGTTGGTGCAAAGATACGAACTTTGTCTCACCTGCTTCAAGCCTTCCGCGCAGGCGAGATGCATTGGCGTTGTCAGGTCCTTGTCGACACAGCGCAAGTTGGCTCCCTCTTGGGCGAGAAGACGCACTATTGTGCGGTGCCCGTACAGGCAGGCGACGTGCAAGGCCGTCATGCCCTGGTGATCGGCCATCTTCGACAAAGAAGCAGACAAAAAGTTAGAAGTTTCGTAACACTCTCATTTGCCAACGCTCCCCGACATCACAATTCAGTGTTCTCGCACTTTGACTCAGTAACCTCGCACTTTTGACCCCACGCTCTGAAAACGCTGATGCAGTCGGATCGACCGACACTTTCTCTGTCCCACGTATACAAACAACTCTTCAAACGTTTAGCACTAGGAGCCGTGTTTCTTAGGACTGCAGAAATTCGTGAGTGTCTTGCTTGAGGAACAGGTGGCCTAGGATCGCTTAGGGCATAAGACTGCTGCCGAGGGAAGGTACAGTTAGTCCAAAGTTCGGGACGCTTACCGAGCTTTCATAGCACTGCACCTTTTACGGAACGAAGGTGTTGACAGCAAGCACAATACATTGATTTCAGCAAAAATCTCAGGAAAATAGCAAATGGCACTTTAAAAATAGTTTTTCTTGCACTAGGCAGAGCAACTTGCTTTACCTCCAAAGCAAGACCATGGCACTCCAGCAGCTGGCGAACAACTCGCGTGTTACCGCGTGCGCAAGCGAGGTGTAGCGGCGTTTGGCCGTTGTCGTCCTTGGCATTTACTTGCGCTCCTTTCCTTACGAGCAGCTGTACGCAGCTCAGGCACTCTTCTTTAGGCATTTCGTTTTTCTCGTCGCTCTCGGAGCCGGATGAGTGCTGTGTGTTTCGTGAAGAAAAACAAGCAAAGAATGCATTTGTTTAAAGCAGACTTTGTAACGAGGAATCGGTCAAGGCTCATAAAAATTAACGTTCATTGAGTGCAACATCGATCAACATTTGAACTGAAAATATCAATGTAGGATTTTGTGGCACTTCTAATGTCTGAAACTTTGAAACGTTTTCGCTCCTTTAAGATATTTTGCATTCGACAGATTTTTGTATTCTGCCCAGTGTTGTTTATTGGTAATCTGACCCTGCTCAACAAGATTTGAGAAAACTGAGCAATTTGCAATAAAGAACTGTTGGGGTGAAATCTTGCCTTCCCCAAAACAGCGGTCGCTTAACTCACCACTTCCACTGACGTACCAGGAAGGAAAAACTTCGGTTTGTACTTTGAAAGAAAATGCAAGGCTGTGAGTTCATCTTCTGCTTTAGCGTGTACGTCTGAGAAAAGAAAATTTGTTTGCAATATGCAGTTTACGGTTTGGAGTAATGGTTCACGCAGTAACGTTTCAGTTGTTATGCGGTCATATTTGCACAAATAATCTCAGCCATAAAAACTACTGTTGTGACTAAAGCAGAAAAATTATCCAGAAACGTTTAATAAAATAAAGCGGATCGAAAACCTTGTGCTGTGATTGACACAAATGGCGGGAAAGGAACAAAAACAAACAAAAAAACTTCACCACAATGAACGTTTTACAGTTCATTTTTACAAACGCCTTCAAACACATGAATTACTTCAGAGCTTATTATATGTGGTTCTAGAGTGGTTAATAAGCTTTCCAACGCAACAATGCAAAACCTAACTGCAAAACTCTAAAAACGGGGCCCGAGGCGACCGCCTCGTTCGCCTCCCCTAATATCCACCCCTGATCACATGTATAGAATTTTTTCAGTCCAAATCACTACTTTGCTGAGTTTGACATCAGCAAATAAGCGGAGATTTTCAATTGAATGCTTTTACATAAGAATATTGTGATTTGAAAATTAAAGTTTTTTGCAGTTATTCGCAACATTATGGGACCACTCAAGGTCTAATTGCTTGGAGTTTTCTTCTACAAATGTGCGACATTATTTGTGTATTTGTTTACGTCTCATGGTGACCAACTGCAAAACGGTCATTTTCTGAACTTAAGATGGCAGAATGAACAGACGAGCAGCAATAGACAAAACAAGCTGAACATTCAGATTTTAAAGAGTATAGAGCATCACCACGCGTGTGAAACATACATTACTAGTATCATAAACAATATCACTATGGCAAAATCCACAAAATGCAATCCAGTGGGTTTCCTGCTTTTGACAATCGACTTCGACACTTACACTGAGACAGGAACAGCACTGTCAAGATACAGCAATGATTAAATTTGTTGATGAGTCTGGAAACATTAATTACTGTTTCTGTACTAGATTTGTGGGCTGTACAGTAACGTATACCTTTTTGGTAAAAAGATACGTATTTTTTGGTAAAATGATATGTAGCCCAAGACCACAATGTCCACCAGTTGGTATTTAGGACCAAGTTCTACGTACTTACGAAATTCAGGGCGCCTATTGCTAGTCGTATGGCTGCCAAAAGAATTCATGATTTAACAGTTGTTCACTTATTCAAGTGCATTTTAAATTAAGGCCCCGCGCTGTTTGTATGCTACAGGCGTTGCACCACCTTAATCCGGCGCTGGGTGAACGGAGAACATTTTGGTATTTTTCAGCATCCTCGTAGGACATTTTAGATTTCTCTGAAAAAGAGGACGTGTCATGGTAATTCTACATAACCCACCTTCAGGAAAAAATAATAAAATACGCCAGTGATACAGCAAAGCGAAGGTGCGGTTTGAAGGTATTCGTGCTATATTCCGTAATAAAAATCGCTGTGTTCAACAACGGAATAGATAAACCTTCCTACTTGGGGTCCTGATGCTTCAATAGGGGTTGTGCTGTTTGCAATAAGAATTTGCAGCAACTCCATGCGTTTTTTACCAGAATCAACGGCTTTAACTCTGGCTTACTGGCTCCATTTTCGACGAGATACTCGATCATACGTCTGTGATTGTATCGAGCGGCGTAATGCAGAGGCGTCAGCTTTGAGTCGTCACGTTGGTTCAGTCGCTTTTTGCGAACTTGAAGGTGCGGGATCTTTTCCATCATCCATTCTAACGCTTCGATGTTACCTTCGCGGGCGGCCTGCGCTCCGTGCAAAATAACAAGATTTTTTCTTGACACCAAGGAAACAATCTTAAGGAGTTTATCGCAAAGCGGAACACTTCGCTGGGCTATAACATTAAAAGTCAAGTCGTTTCTGTCTGATTCACATGTTTAGCCTAATCGTTTTTTCCAAGAAACTCTTCGCAATTTATGTCTTAAGTTCTAATGGCTGTCAACGAAGCTTACAGCCATGAATACCGGAAACCTTCATGGCAAATTTTCTGAGGGAAAGTGAGAATGAGAAGTTTTGCAGATTCTGTCTGGTAATTAATCTGTTGCAATCACAGCTCAGAATGTGGAAAACACAAATTTGCTATTCATTTTCAGAATATATTGGAAGCAACAAAATTTGACAAACCTCAAAACCAAGGTTTTCATGACTTCGCAAAATAAAAAAATTTTCGCGCAGGTTTTGCTTCGGTGAATTTTTTCACTTAAACTCGAAACGCATTTTAAAGCAAGGATTCCAAACATTTTGTAACGCGTGGTACTTTTAAGTTTTCCTAACCCTTATCGCCTCCCATATTTTCCCAAAACGTTTTCATGCCCGAAAGCTGCTTCGTTTGAGAAGCAACAACTTGCAACCGCTGCTTTCAAGTCGTTTCAATTGTGCCTTAGTTAAAATATACGCTTCAAAAGAGAAATGGCAACACGCAATGTCGCATCTGACGTATGAACAGATCTGTCCAATTAATTATTGTGCTATAAACGCGAACTGTACCTGATGATTCGCGTGCTATTTTCAAACCTGGTGAGCTGCGTTGACAACAGCTGTCCTGTGTTGCGCACTCCTAAGTTAAGAGACCTACGGACAAGCGGAGTTCAAACTGCTGGACGCAGCCGTGAGTTGCGCGGATACATTTTGCAGCCTTGTCTCTTCGACAAGCAGCACAAATTTCACAAAAGTTAAACCAGCGCAACATTATATCCCGGGGCGTGAGCGCATGAATATTTCATGGTTCAGTGGTTTGAGCGGATGACTCCTTTTGATCTGTTGACACCACCGGACGTTCAATTATTTAACAAGCGATACGAAATAGTTTGCATGTTAAACATCTGCGGCCGATATTCGTGGGTAATGAGTTTAAAGCGACTTTGCCGCGTAACTTTTAGTATTGAAACACAGCATCGAAAGAGGTTGACAGTTCTGTTTTGGTTTACGCAGCCATGTGCTGTCAAAGAAGTTGTCAGGGCAATCCGGTATCAGCATGCCACATTGCCACACTACTGTATAAGTTCCGTGCAGCAGAATGTCCACGTTGGCCTACACTCCCGTTCAAACTTCAAAACGTTCGTCTCGTGGCGTTACGTGGTACGTAACGAGCCGACATCACAAGCGTGCAAATAGCCGTACAAGAAGCTTTTTGTGAACATCAAACGCATGTACGTCCACAAAGATGGCAGAAATAGGTTGCAACTTAGACGACGCCGTCCGTGCATCTGCAAGGGCAGATTTTTCTCTTGAAACTTTCATGCGCTTAGCAGACTCTTTTCTAAATACGCGTTTGTGTATATTGATGTCATTTTCTTTTGCCGCTCCTCTCTCGTTTTTCTTCGTTGCATTGTCGATTGACGGATGATGCTGTCAAATCTCACAATCAATCATTTGCAGTATGTGCTTCCACGCCTTCCTTCCATTGCCCACCTTGCTTTGCAACACCAAGACGATGCGTGACTGTTTATTATGTTTCCAAGATAGTTTCGGAGTTCCTGCGCCTGTCGCGAATTAACTGAACTGTACATGCATTGTCATATTTTGATCGACTCATTATGTCGGTACATCACGTATTTGTTACTGAGCTTGTCAGAATCAATTTACGTGTTTCATTCTTTGTGGAAGTGCTTATTCTGGCTGACACGTCGCTTTTTGGTCCTTTGGCCGGAATGTCGATAATTGAGTATAACAATTTCCCTCTCTTTCCGTTTAGACTCGACTGTTCAACATATTGTTAGGAAAACCAGGCTTGATTTTGAACAGTAACAACAGTTAGCATCATTCCGGTACGCAATTTCGCAAATGTTGTCACACGGGGATATAATCCCAGGATTTAGCTTTACTGCCCTCTTGGATGCTACAAACCATCGGTTTGGGCAAACCATTGTTTTGAAACCCAGCTGTGTTGAACGATTGTACTGAGAACAGCTAAAAACACCAAACAAACTTCCAAATTTCATGACAAAGATGTTTTCGTGCTTCATGCTTGCCATCAACCTTGGCAGAAACAACGGTTTGAACGAATTTCAAAGCAAGTTAAGAATTGTCGCACTCGGAAGTCATAATCAACTGTTGTGAAGACGCTCGCTTTCACGTGGCGGTGTTTTTAATACTTCGTTGCAGTGTCAAATACGAACAGCATTGATGCGCACAGCAGTTTTTTTTGGAAAATGTTAGGTAACCGGTATGGACCTGTGGGACCCGAAAAATTTCCGACTAAATTTCATATCATTAGAGGCGTTTTGAGCGCCAGATATTTCCCTTGATAATTTCATCTGATTCTAGGGACCCGATGTTTAATTCTAGAGACCCAATTAGGGTCCCTAAAACGCCTTCACTTATAAAAAAACCTGCGTACAGTGCAGCATATGCCAGTTTATCTGCCTCACTCCGTTATAGCTCTATCAAAACGTTCAGTTTGTAACTGACCAGGTAAAGCAGATGGAGTTTTGAAAAAATATTCCTTTGGTAGGAACCACAATTGAAGAAAGACAATTCCTAATTAATCAATGGATTTTGCCGATTTTTATTTCTTAAATTAGCTTTTCTGATGTTTTTGTGCTTCCCATTTCCGATTGAAAAGCTTAATGCAATTAAAGAAAAGGTAATTACGCGTTGAAAGCGGTCATCGCCTGGTAAATTTTTCATTAAGTGTAATCGATGCCCTGTAGCTTGTAAGCTTGCTTTGTTGTTTGAGCCGCACTTGCAGTAGTTTAATCTATGTGTCAATTGCGCCTGCGTTTTGTTTACAAATCAACATTTGGAATCTCTTTCGAAATTATGAAAGATTTCATCAATTGAAACAAAACTATTAGCTATAATGCTTTTACCCATAAGCAAAAGCATTGGTTTATGATAAAGTTTGTTCCATTTTCGATTGATGTCTATACCTTTTCGAGAAACCTCCATTTTGATAAAAATGTTTAACTTCTAATCAAGTAATAACTCATTCTTCAACTTCAGCATAAACCGCAGTAAATGTTTTTTCGGTAACCGCCATTCTGTCGCTACATTAAGTGATTATTAAAACGTCCACGAATCCGAAGCAATCTGACGCTTCTACGAACGGACATTTCCTTTGATTCGCTTTTATAAATTTCACATGACTGCGGTTTAAAGGTAACAGTTGATTAAAACATCTTTGTCCTGCAAACATGCAGGTCATTGGAAACACCAAAGAAGTAATTAACAACCCAGCAGCACATGTCGTGCGTGCGACTGCACTACCTACAAACACGTGTCGGTGATAAGGCAGTTGAGACGCAAACATAAAATGAGTGAGTTACGTTACATCTTTTACGTAAAAGGTATAAAAAGCAAGCTTTAAAGACGTCATTTTTCGATCTTTTATGAGGCCATGACGCAACACTTGAAAATAATATTGATACTGAACTACCCATGAGTAGAAGTTCAGTCTGCACAGTTGTTGGTTTTTTCCTGAACTTTTGTCTAAAGCAGGGGTGGGGGGCGTATTTACTATCGCGGGCCGCATAAATTGTGGATTATCACTGGCGGGCTGCAAATAACAATTTATGTTATCCTAAAATTCTACTTTTATCTAACTATGAGAGATAGAGGCTTCTTATGACACACTATCCTAAGCGCCTGCTTGTCATTAAGCTTCGTTTTGACGCGATTTTCAAGTGTTGCGTCATGGCCTCATAAAAGATCTAAAAATGACGTCTTTAAAGCTTGCTTTTTATACCTTTTACGTAAAAGATGTAACGTAACTCACTTCTGTGCATTGCTATGCACAGAAGATGATAACAGTTGTTATCGAAACGTTTGCAAAATGTCAGTTGTATCGTTTGCTTTGGCCGTAGTATTTATTATGACGCGATTTTGTACTCTAAATCGACTAACGAAGATTCTGATGCGGTCCATTTCAAATGTTCACGCGGGGCGCAGGTTCCCCACCCCTATTCTAAAGTATCAGGAAAATGAAAGAACAATATTTGAACGAAATCAGTTTCACTATGTTAATTCTGATATCTATCGTCTACGTTTCGCCAAAAATGAACTTTTTGTTCATTTCAGCAATTTTAGTTTCAGGAACTTTTAGCCCTTACAACGAAAGAAAACAGGATTTGTCAAAAAACGAACCAAAACTTACGTCACTCCATGACACAGGCCAGTTTTTTCGTTATCATGAAAAATAAATTGTCAAAACCAAAAAGAAAAAAATCCTATAATCTAAATTCTTGCAGGTGCCTTGAAATAATAGGTTACTTGGAACACCCGAATTAATGCAAAACACTTAGTTTGCATGGCCCTTGTGTCGGACATTAGGCATTTCAACCTTGTTTGCCAGTAACACAGTCAAATAACAAACCGTGTTTGTTGCTGCTGGTACGCTTTCAAATCAAAGCTACAAAGATGAGTTCTTGTTCTGTCCTTCCTTCAACCTGCCCAAGTTGTTTGGCACGTCAGCACTCACGGTTTTACACTGATAGATGACGTGGTGCTTCCCAACATGGCGCAAGAGTTGCATGACGGCTAAGCTCATGTGTTTTCCGGCGAACGTGCATCAGGCAGCAACTCCCGAGCTCAGGAAAGACACAATCCACCGTAAACCATGGGTTCAGCGTTGGTGTTAAACCTCATGCGATGAAAAAATCAACGCCATGCGAATTTTTTTCTAACTTTTGCCAAGTCTGCGAGAGCGATTGCGTTCAATCAAATGAATACGAACATGTTTGTTTCATGATTGAAACGCCGCCGTTTTTGCAACTGAATTAATCAAGATCTTGTAGCCACCTTGGGAACAGAGGTTTATGCGAAAACGTTGGTTGAAATTGCTCCGACCACTGAATTCTTTGCTCTCCGGCCCTGATTTATGACACGTGAAAGTGAATAAGAAACATTGAATAAACTGACAACATGCGCGACAGAACAAAAAAAACATCAAAAAAGCTGAATTTCTTTTCGCAAAGTTAACTGCACGGGACGTGTGGGTGTTTCCAAGGTCTTTTTAGTTGTCTTCAGCCACTTAAGCCAACAGCTGAGCAGCATCGGGGGGGGGTTCTTGACTAATCAGGAAAAAATGCAAATCGTAGTCCGCAAAGCGCTTTGAACCAGACAATGGCGGTCTACATTACAATCAAAGTTGTTGAAACATTCATGGTCAAACCTTACACATTCTGATTCAACTTGTGCGGAATGTGTCCAAATTGCAAAAAGCTCTAGCGTTTCGACAAAGATTGGTGACGTTCTCAAGCGAAAAGTCCAAAAACGCAGTGGTGTCTACCAGGAATCTCAAGGGGTAAACACTGATTTTACAGTAACCAGAGGGAGCACCGGAAAGGATCGGCAACGGCAGATGTTGTTAACTCAAACGAATTTTGCAGCGCTGGTCAGGAAGTCAACACTGAAAAGGAAGTCGATCAAACTCAAGGTGCGTCGCGACACAGAAGCGCAATCGGCCGGTGTTTGACTTAGTCTATGTAAAGCAGGTCCTCCTATTTACAAAGTTATATTACTCAGTTATCATTATTGACTGGTGGGGTGCTTAAAGACGGTAAAGAAAACTGTCGGCAGATTTCCAGGAATTGGATCAAACTTTGACGCTGAATGTAACGCCACCAAACGCCCGGTGGATATGCATTTAAAGCTACGAAATGCGCGCAAGTAGCAAGTGCCTGGTTCCACGTTCTACAGACAGTATTTACTGTATAACGCTAATATCCGATACTTCCCACCGCAAGCCCTGCTGTAAAAGAAGCGCACAGTGAGGATCACATTCTCCGAATGATCTCAGATCTGTGACGTTGGCAAGCCAGTAAGTTTCATCTAAAGTTTCTAGATGGATGACCGAAACAAAACACCAACCATATTTAACCATCCTAATGCTCTTTTTCAATGCAAAGAGGTGCTTCACGGTTGCGAGATCAAACTTGAGATGGTGAAAAAACTTGCAACAGCAGCATCTCATTTCCAAAAGTTTCTGGACTTATGTTGGCTACGCGCTAAACACAAAATATATGACAGCTCGTGGGGTGTTAGACCTATATGCATATTTCATGGTGTGAGAAACGTGAATAGAAATGGCATCACTGGTGTATGGCATCTACTATCTATATGAGTGACCGAAATCTGCCGATTTGCATCAGCCCACGGCACTTTGCCTATAATGCAATTACCACTGAGGCTCGCTTTTGCAAGCACATTTGCAAAGATTACAATTCAGTCGTGGCGCTACAAGACCATTGTAGTTATGAAGCGCCAACAACAAACCACCATATCAAACAAACAAATCAAAGATTACAGTCCAGCATGTTCGTGCTGTGTCATCGAATTGCAGTGGGCAGGCGCAGTTGCAATTCACAAAATCATATTTTACAAAACTTCACAACAGGAACTCTACAAAAGCGAAAACTTATGCTAATCACGTAACACCACTCCGAGAAAACCTAAAAGGTAGACAAAGGTTGTTGAACTAAGTCTTTCAGTGCAGTGAAAAAAGGCGTTTTGCCGCACTTCCGTGCCACACGTCTTGATTGCTGGTAACGAGGCGAAAGATTGGCCAGTAACCTGTGATACAAGACTGCCGACCCTTTTCAAACCATCTGCTGGCAAGCTTTCCTTTAAAACCATTTTTGTTTGTTTCAACCTGTATTTAATTAGCTGTTTGAACGAGCAACATACTCTTATGTTTTGCGTTTGGATGACAGTCAAAATGAATTCGACCAATTGCGCAAGTTCCTCATAAAGTTACGGTGAACCACTCCAAAAGTTGCTCCCGGTTTCACGTTTCCAGTTGTTACATATATTCGGCCCAGTAACGCACACGATGGTAAATGCAATTTTTGTTTCAATTTTGTGCTTTTCTCCAAGTGTTACGTCACAGTCAAAACTGACGAGTTCTCTAATCAATCAGCTTCGAGCACAGGAAATATATACCAGTAAAAACAGCTTTAAACAAACGTTTCCGACCGTCACCAAGCTGCTGCAACACTGCCAGTGTTACAATAAGGTGGCCATCCGCTAGCTGCATCTCCTTGTGTGACTATTTTAGCTCTTTTGTTTAAAGAACCTTGAGCGGGTGAACTACGACACTCCAAAAGTTATCCTTCCCCCCTCCCAACTCATGTCAAACACTCCAGTTGTTTACTGGTGGGGAGATTACATTAGCTTTTTATTTTGTGGTAGTAGATAGACATTATGTTACAGACACATTGAAGTGACTTTCCGATGACAGAAAGCAAAACGCACTTTCAACGTCCTTTCAACGACATGTTTATTTTTGGAGACGTTTACTCCGGTGAACAACAAACAAACAAGTTTTGTACAATTTTAAAGTAAATAGTGGCAGTGCACGTTTTATATGCCCTGCAGCTCAAACTTTGTCTGAGGAGCAATACAGTGTCAAAGTCTTTTTTATTACGCAAATAGGCCATAGACCACGGGCCTCAAACTCAAAACGAGGGCCAAACGAGGACTTAAAAAAGAAACAGGGCCGCATTATGACTATTC
>JGI24159J19872_10000162_pt1 | contig 46136 bp, 27 predicted proteins | sample Ectturendosymbi4_FD_19872 | JGI IMG/M metagenome (IMG submission 19872) | reverse complement strand
TTTCTTTTTTAAGGACATGCAGTTATTTAATGTTACATTACATCAAAATTCCAAATTTGGTTCTTTATGACTTGGATTGACTTTTCAAATAGAAAACCCACTGATTTCCAGAAGAGTCTGAAAGGTTGATTGGTGAAATACATACATAATCAAAATTTCACAAGATTTATGTAGTACAGTAACTGTTGACAAACCTACTATCAAAGACCAAAAAAATTATTGATGTTTTGGAAATATTTTCATTTTTGGCAGTGGTTAATTAAATACAGTGTTGTACTAATTTTAACCTCCTTAAGTTGATGCTCCATTTTGTACTTCGTTATCATCGTTCAGCATCTTTCAACTTTCAAGCACTGTTTTTGCATTTTAGGGTTTAAACACTGTAGGCAGAGTTCTCTTACATTCAGTATTCTGTTCTTATTGCTTTGTTATTTAAACATTCTTTTTTTATTCATGACACTGTGTTTGTTCATTGTAAACAGTGTATACTATGCTATAAAGTTAGGCTAATCAAGTATTGAAATTGCTCCAATTAAAAAAATTCTAGCTTGTAAATCTTGATTTTTAAGGTTTTGAAAAAAAGGTAAGGCATAAAATACATCATATTTTTGATAATGAAGCAGAAAACAAGATTTAAAAATTTTGGAAATATCAGTATCAGCCTCAAAAAGCCATATCGGTCGATCTCTACATATGTTACCACTTCAGTTAGGATTTGAACACTTCTAATATGTTAGCTTAAACTAAGTTTAGTTTGCTAAGATCAAAGTAAGTAATTCCGCGTGTGGCCCTCAATATGTCATTCAATGTGTGGCTCTGGTCAACATAGTGACATAATTTTTTGCTTAGTAAGCCATTCGGGTTGGACATAGCTGGTCTAGGATAATTTGAATCAAACTTCTAATTCAATCTGCTCTGTTTTGTTTATTATTGCTGGGGAATTAACTATATGTTCCAAATTTTTATCTATGTAACGTATAAATAGCAAAAGCGGAAGAATTTTGGCACAGAGCTTTATGAATGTACTAAAATGAAAATTTCCTTCTAGCATGTCTGATAAAAGCTTTCATGATGATAATGACAAAAATTTCATTTCTTGTTGAACTGAAAGAAAAATTTTCTGTCTAGTGTTATGTTACATAAGACTTGGATGTTGTGCAAGTCATTGAAAATGTGTGGATCTATCCAGAAAATTAGTTCTACTGAGGTACTTTGGTTGTACAAAAATAGTTTAGCCATACGTATGCTTTTCTGCATAACATGATTTTTGCTGCTTTAGTTGTTTATTGTTATAACCAGCGTTGCTTTTCATTTCCCAATGTGTTTAATCAGCATTGTCTCTTTTTTATAGCATTTTGACAATGTCTCTGCTTACCTGAAGGTTTATTGTGGAAGAAACTTGTACTGCTTACCCTCAATGCACATAATGCTGCATAAAAAACTGAAGCAAATGTTAGAATCATTACATTATCTACTAAGAAGTGACACAGTGTAAAAAAGAACTTGTGTGAATTTTTGCAAACTGTCAGAGGATGAAAAATGCTGTCTTGTTTCATATCAATAAAAGTTTTTTGGGTATGTGAAGTAAAAAAAAAGTAAAAACATTTGAAAATCCCATGCAATGCTACCAGACTCAGTGGATACAGAGAAAAGCAAAACCATTGTCCCTTTTGAACTTTTGTATATAGCAGTTGATGTTATCATATGTAAGTCAATTTATTGCCTTATATATACAACTAGTTTCTCAAGTACAATAGGTGATTCCTGTTATTATGAAATGCTGTGAACATTATGGTAAATAATGCCCTCACTATTATATTTTACATAAGTATGTTTTTGATTTGATATTCATTGAAAATGATAAGTTGCACTACTTCGTCCAATAAACTTCATGGTTACTATCTATTAATGAAAACCATATGTAGAATTTATAGCTTTATAATGCTAAGACAATTCTGATTTCATTTATAAGCTGAGTGTTTTTATGGAGATTTCATTTTGGTAATGATTTGTCAAAAGTAATCAAATTAACAAAATTTAATCAAAATTTGTCATCTTATATATACAATGCTTAATTTCACACAAATTTATAGTTGCTTCTATTGTCATGGATATAGTACTTGTGTATGTGCCATCACCATCACATTTGTACAATTAAATTTTTTGATGTATTTGTATGTGCTTTCCCTATATTAAAGCATGTTTTAGATGAATTGCCCATCATCTTTGATAAACTACATAATTTCTAAAAGTGATCTCTGCTTTGTATTATGCTGTTTATTTGAGCATACATTATCAATATGTGTATGTTCTTAGCTTGCAGTCTCCAATGGTTTTGGTGGACCTCACAGTAGAGAGAAAGCACAATGGCTGGTTGGAGTGATTGAAACATTTTTCAAAGAGAATGGTATGAATTTTCACATTGTTTGTAGCCAATAATTTGCAGCTTATTTTTTATCTTTGAAACGAGTTTTTATCAAATTTTAAGGGAAACCTATTCAATACATTTCTTGTTTTGTTTTAAGATGCTTTAGAGGCATGGGAAGTTGAAGACTTCATTGCTGAGATCATGTCAAATGAATTCAACACTGTTTTGGAAGACAGTAGTTTAAATGAAGTAGCGGAAAATATATGTGCAATTTACAAATTGTGGTGTAAAAGAAAAACACAAGAAATTCGCGAAAAGCTGCAAGCATTGCCATGTGTGAATTTGGCAGATTGCATTGCAGGAAGCACAGATATCCATGTGAGCATTTGTGGTATTTAAAGTACAGTATGTTATTATCATGCATCAAATGTTATGAAACATCTGGTTGAAAAATATCATTTATTTTTATTATATTTATTTAGCATGAATAGTGGATAGCATTGCTGAATGTTCCTTTACAGCTGAAGAAATTTCACACTCGGAGACCATTTCTGTATCTCAACATTTGATGGCAGCACTAAAATGAAATGGTTGGTCTTGACTGTATACAGTAGTCTTCACCAGCCTGTTTAAAGAACTAGTTGTAGAAGTGGGTTGGATGTTCCAGCTGATATGCCCAATCATCCAAATTAGAAAACTTGAAATTTTTGTAATGTTCTAACCCTTTAACACCCATACAAGCCACAATGGCTTGGAGATATTCAGCCATAACTTGCCAGCCGATAGAGATGGAGAGCTATTCAAACCCTCTAAAGATGCAGAAAGTCATCTAACTTCGATTAAAAAAGTTAGGAAGTTTTGGGTTTGAACTTTTTTTGTGTGTCGTCACGACTGCAAGAGGTCAAGGGATTTTTGGATGATGCCATTGGGATCTGAGAAAAAAGTTTCAAGTAGCAATTTCACTGTTTTTCCTTTTAAAATAAACTAGGCTAAAATCCGCATCTTTAGAGCCTTTGATTGGCCGTTTAGCGTTAGTGGTTGGCAAATTACGGTCTAAAACAACAATTAATTAATTAGTCCCGTAGTTTAGGCGATTAATTAATTATCGAAAGACTATTTTATAGCAGGCCATGTTCATTTTGGAGAGATGGATGATTTTAGCTCTAAAGCTGACTGTTTGTATATTTAAGACTCACGGAACAGTAACGTGTGTTGTTGGCGATTCATTATTTCAGCAAAATACGGACTACAGGTTGCTATCGTCTGTGAAGCAACTGGTATTACTCTTTACGGTAACGACGCTAAAAGCACAGAGTATTGTAGAATGATACTTTTTGTTGTGAACTACTAATTGAGCACTTCTCCGAGGGTGCGGCAAATTTTACCTTCACCTGGCGACACAAACGTTAGGTACGTCACTAATTCAGAGATGTTTCTGTGGTTATTTCTGACAATTTGCTGAAAAAAATTGCTGAATGATTCAAACTCTTCACCTGTGTGGAAAACAGTTATTTGAATACAGATAAGTGCAAGTTTGAATCATTACAAAAAGATGAAAGCAGAGTCCACTCAGCTGATTCCGCGAAAGCTTGCAGCAAATATAGAGCTTTTTTAATATTTCTGTCAAAACAACAATCAATATATATTAGTACAGCTCCATTTGAATGCGCAGTATTAACGATCCGTGGGTTGCCTTGTATCATAGCTGCAGCCAGGGGGCATGGCGCTCCAAATTTTCAGAACATGCAGTCATTTTGTGCTCTGAGAGGTGTTTTCCAAACAAAATAGTGTTATTCGCCTAAAATCAAACATTTTGCCCCTCCCCATTTTTGGGCTGACTACGCCACTTGTATCAGCTACAGTAGTGCAGGTGCTCCTCGGTTTATATAGTATCGAGTTCACGAATGCGCTGTTAAGAGGCACGTGAAAAATGAGTTTCAGTATGCGATGTTTGGTGTGTAAAATTTCATTTAAATACTGTATTTTTGCAGTTCCTTCATGTGCTGTGCTTACAGTGCGACAGACTTCTGTGTTAATCTAGCTACTGCAACGTTCGGTATACCGTGCTAATCCGGACTCCGACGAAAACCGCGTTACTAACAATCAATTTTTTAAAAAGCAGCATAAACTAAACAAAGCCAGGAAAGGACACTGTTTTTTAATAAATCTTGATTTTGTTTCCAACTACAGGACGCATGCGCACACGTGCAGCTTGCCGCATATGCCACGAACTTTCCTTTCAAAACTGCTAAATTCATCACGGAGGAGCTGAGAAAGTTCTTAGGTGAAGACAGTTTTGCTGAGAAAAAGCTTCAGTTGCGTCATTTTAGGTAATACGATTAGATCCTTCTGTTCTTTCTTCGTAGAGGCCTTGAGACTTATAGCTCCTGATGTTACAATCGATCTCGCCATTTCCTTTGCTTTAGCAAGCTAACAGTTCATTCCACGCTAGTTTTGCACATACGCTACGCTGAAAAAAAAACCTTGCGGACCACACACCAACAGTTGTTTGAAACAGCTTATCGTGGGAAACGCGTCTGTGTCTAGACAAGGCGTTGAAATTATGCAAAGCACAGGGTGAATGCTTCAATTCCTCTGCAGATTTTTCGTTTATGGACAAAAGAGATGTTGCTATTTACCTAATGCCGATAGCTACTTCGTGAATATATTATTTTGCCTACTGCCTGCAGGCAAGAACTTGCTAACCATTTCGCTTGCGAAGTAGGAAAACTTTAGCCAGAATATAGTTTAATTTTTTTAGCTTTGTGCAAACGGTGTGATGCACAAGTTGCTAAAGTTAAAAAATACACTCATGTCACGTGTCAGGGATATCGAGAACTCCTATATATTCCTGGCTCATGTAAAATAAACGATACTGTAGTAGGAAAAGCGGCAAAAGAGTCGAAAGTAATGTCAATTTTCTCAAAGAACCAATCAACATGAAACAAACAACTGATTTCCAGTGCGGGAGTCCCATTGCAACGAGGACCCGGGGCAATCACCTCTTTTGACCCTCCCCCTTAATTCGACCCTGGTTATGTACGTGGTTGGTTATGAACGGGCCTTTTTTCATATGTCGTCCGTTATGAGCGTATTCAGTTTTGACCGTAGTCACAACTGTTCTTAACGTAGTCTATTATGAATGGGTCTGTTGCGAAAGTGGTGTTTATGAACAGGTCTATTTCGAACGGACACCATTAGATATTCAGCCGCTGATTGATCAGAATGCAGTGAAAAAATGTCTTTCTGTCTCACCTTATTAAACGTTCAGCTCTTTGTCCACTTCTTTTTCACAGGTGTCATCATTGCAAAAGGACTTGCACTTTCTCTGCTTCGCAAATTTTTTGAAAGTGTTACAAACTACCATGTACACTGAAATGCACAGGCATTGTACATTGCACAGCCATTTCTTAGTGGTTTTGCAGTAGTCACCTCTGTCAGCTAAAGTCTGTCGTGCGGAATGATACCGTGCATCTTATACGAGGAAGCTTAGACATAACAAGAACTTTGAAAAATTAGTTGACTTCATTAACATAATTTCGGTAAGTTCACCGGTATACATGACAGAGCTTAACGGGCTGTAGTTGCTCCGATCGGTTCAAATTAATCTCTTGCTGTTACAAACATGCCCTGTAAGCCATAACACTACATTACCACAAGCGATCTTCTAGCAGGAAAAAAAACACTTTGAAATGTGAAGTAAGAACGATCTTAGAGTCTGCCATAATTCATTTCCGGTCAGAACTGAAAATAATTCATGATGTCCATCTGGAATGGAATTCCAGTACATCCCTAGCTTAGACCATTTGTTTTGCAAAGGTCAGTTGTTAGCTGATATTAGGGTTTCGAATCGTGATTATCTGCTGGTGACAGGGGTTTACATGTGCAAAAATGTAGCCTTTATACAACATTTTAGGATGTTTAACATTCTAGTTCTGATCCCAGTCTGTCAACCAATGAGATTGATGTAAATATTGTGCTTAATGACCCTTCCAAGTTTTGGTGTTTGTCCATGGGTTATGTGAACTTGTGAACTTCGGCGGCACAAATGTATGAAATGTGCACCAGGTTCAGTTTCATTTTACCCGCTTCGTACTCCGCTTGGGGGATTACGACTAGTCAGCGGTCCCCATCTCCGCTTGCTTAGGGCCCGTAGTCAGTGCTGCATTTATGGCGAGTCAGTGGCAGCACCGCGCGTGAAGCTTTCTCTTGCACCTAACCATCAACGGCAAACACGAGGCTGAACAGGCCGAAAGTCCGTTTTTTCAAGTCTCCTGTATGACCCGACCAGTTTTCGACTACCACCATCATTGGCGCCTGTTCAACACACTGTATCGCTTGGCCGGTGCTCAACCCACTCTACTACAATGCTGCGCCAAAATTTTTGAACTCTGAAAAACATTGCGGTAGGCAGAAAATGGCAACTCAGCATGTAACTGTTAACCAGTTAACAGTGATGACATGTTCAACACTGTGATTTCGTCACATACTTACGCGTTGTGTTAAATGTATTGTTTGTCTAAGGTTTCCAGTATTTTTAGAAGTCTTGAAGATATATTTATGAAATTTGGCTTTTGGTCGATTCTGTATGGCCTTTTGTCCCAGTGTTAATCTAGCTTCTCAATATTAGTTAGATTTGCTCAACGAAAACAGCAAAACTTGTTTAACTTACACCACGGCATAATGCAGCGCGCTGAGATGTTTCTGACTTATTGTAAGTGCGTTGAATCTGACGTGATACTCGCCATTATGCGAATATTGGGAATGATTGTTTCACGTATCGGTACTTTTTTCCACTAATTGCAGTAACTGTAGGTATACCTTCTGAGAACGTTTTTTGAAGCGTTTTCTGTATAATTTTTTGTCTGTACATTTAGGAAGAGGTTGAAGTTGAAGAAGACGGCAATTTGATAGAAGACTTGCAGAACTGTGCCGTAAACACACGAAACGGCTGTGATGAACATTCACAATCGCGTCTTGGTAACGGACCCGATGGCGGATCGCGATCAGACTTGGCTAATAACGTTCCCGACCCAGACGGTTGGATTGAAATTAAACCCAGAAGGAAAAAGAGATAAAATTTGCTCGCACGTTTTCCATCTTTCCTCGTTTTCGTTTCCAGGCGATTTGTGCGCGAAAAGGTCGGTCAAAAAAGATCAAGAGCTGCTACGGTTTTCCAAAGAATCCTCATCTGTTTGCAGCACTTATGTTCTGGTGGTGCTTCCGCTGCCATAACCTATGGTGGCGAAGTTGTCATTGCTGTTGTATTTAGAGAAGTATTGGTAACCCTTTTTTTTGGAGAAATAAATTTGGCGGAAGGTGGCTGGTAGGATGTGGTGGACTCGAATCAAGTCTCAGTTTTATTTGCTTACTACTGAACATCGGTGCTGTTTTTTTTCACGAAGTCATTTCGGTCATTTTTTTGCTGAGACAGATTGGTCACTGAATCATTTCGGTTGTTTGTCTCACAGTTGTATTAAAACTCGCCGTCACAGTGTTCATTGGCCCATATGTTCAGACTTACTGAACGAAATGACGAAATTATTTTCGGTCATTTCAAAAACATTTCGGTCTACGACCAAACAATGACTGAAAAAAACAGCTTTGGTGGTTTTGCGATGTCGATTGTCTACATTTAGGCTTTAATGTGCACACCGAAAACACAGTCGTCAATAAATTGAAGGTTTTTCTGCAATCTAAGCAAAGGGGTACGTAATGGGATTGGTGTTAACCCTCCCGCAAGTGAGCTTGGTGTTTTACAAAAGCTTCATTACTTGCCCAAAGGGGATTAATTGCTTTTGCATACTTCTTACTTTCAAGGAACATTGTAAATGGGCCAAAATGTAATAATTAGGTTTTGGTGGGAATCTGGGTTATCGTCTGCATCCAGAAACCATTTCACCACTTTTTGCAGACCTTCCGTCCACTAAGCATGTTTAAGATTGTGTTCCGCGATAGTTCACTCTATCCGAAACAATTGTCTTTATTTTGTCTGTTAAGGTTGATCAGCGCAAGCCCTGACCGCATTGGCTATATTACCAGTTCCCGTAGCATGATAGAACTGTTGCACAAGGTCAAAAACAACAGTTTTTAACATAGGATTCAGGCATTTGATATTGTCTCAGCAGGGAAAATTGAAAACTAAAAGTTTGCTGGACTTCTATACATAAAAAAATCAAAAGTTTTCTTGCGTACTTTTATGCGCATTCTCAATTGTGTAGTTTAGCAAGATGCAATCTTGCAAACTGGGGTTTGCGCCAGCTAGTCCAGCCGCACACTTACTGTGATCGACTGCTCGCATTCAACAAGACTAGCACATAAGCACAGCCTCATTTCGCACTCGTAAATTGCTCTGACGCAGTGATGAGTGTGTTTCACTCCCCTGTTTTATTGCGAAGCCTGATATTTTTGCAGTTATGAACTGCTATGTCGTAGCGTTGAGTTTATTTTCCTCCGGTATATTAACTTGAAGCGCTGATAGTTTGAAAAATAAGGGGAGTGCGTGTAGAAGAATACGCATATTATGTCAACAAACTTCGCCAAAACGTTGGTTTGGAAACATGAATATAACGTCAAATTGTGACGTCACAAACAGGACACACCAAATACAAACGACCACCATTTGCCACTGAATGAAAAATCCCCGTGAAAACTTTCTGCGTAAGCCACTCACTGTAAGAATTCTTTCTCCATTGAATAGGAGCGCAAAAACAGCATCGTCCAGTGTTAATGCAGCTTGTGACTTTTTTCAGCTACCCTCATATACAAACGAGAATTGCGCAACCCTGCAGCAGCCCCAAACAGTGGTGTTCATAAGTATACGGGAGTGCATATTTTTGGTGATGCAAAAAATTTTTGCCCAAATTTGATCTTGCTTTCCCGATTAACGTACATAAAAAGCAAGTCTTAATATCAAGTCTAAAACGTGCCATTGTAAACGAATCAAGGTTTCTGCATGCCTAATTAGACCTTCCCATTACCAGGGTTCAAAGCCGTACGCCCTCAACTAGCAATCAAAATTCTGCATAGCTACATGTGAACAATGGTAATACTTATTATGTTGAAAAATGTTAGCTAATTATAATAAAATCCTCCCAAAAATTGCTGTTCATGCCACCACGCGTGGAAGGTGTTCAGAATCATCTTTTTCAAGTTTTTATATACGTTCCAAACTTATTCTTCCAACACGATCCTCCTAATAGCTAAGATCTGTTCTTCTCTAGCATAGATGTGTGCATTTGTGTCGGCCACGATGGCAATCAATCTGGAAAAGAAGTAAAATATCGGGTTACGATCTAAAGTATTACATTGCTGCAAATATGTCAAGTCTCAAGTAATTAGAGGCAAAGGAGGCAATTCAATGCATAGCATATAGCTTAACCTTCTACATTGGCAATCTTCACTGCAACATGTTGTACTTGTAATATTACAACTTACTTAAATGTTTACAGCTTCTAAAGCAGTGGTTCCCAACCTTTTTCATCTCGCGACCCCATTTGAAAATATGACATAAGCTCGCGACCTCATTCAAAAAATGACATAGTCACTCAGCCCCAGCCATTAACTGCAACATTAAGGCTGCAAACTTGCGGAACAACTTCCTAAATGAATTAAGTGTTTCTACATTTACTCAAATGTCTTTAATAACTAGGGCAACCAATTTTTTGACTTAAAAACTTAAAATATTGACTATATGATTTACAAATATTGACTTTATTTTGACCTATCGACTTTCTACATTTTCAGCTGAAATGCGGAATACAAAACATACTCATATACAGTATTAGAAAACAAACCGAAAGGTTTTTTTTGTTGAAATGAAACAAAAAGTAGTTTATCTGCAAAATCTGGTGTAGCATGTTTTAAAATGTCTGGCTACTTTCAGTTTCATGAAACGAACCTCGTTGATACTTTGCACTGCGGCGATGTGCTTTCACCGTAAACCTTTTGTCACTTTTCACAAAGCAGTCACAGAATCTACAAAAGAATTCACCCCTAGGTGTTGAGTTGAGATAAGCTCAGAAGCATATTCATGCAGTACACTTCAAACTTTTGAAGAATTTGGTTGTTTCAACTTAGGCATGATGTGTTGATAAGTACATTAATAACTACAGTAGAATCAAATTTGAAAATATCATAAAGTTAAAACACAAAATATGCATAGTGGATTGAGCATTTGTCAAACCAAGTACTGTAAGACCACGTTCCTTGCATTGCCATGCCTAGTCTACTTAATATTCAATTGTCAAGTTGTTGGCTAAGCAACATTATTACGACAAAAGTCGCAACAAACCAATGACTGTTTCAGAATTGCAACTAAACATGCAAAAACATCAAAATCTGTTGTTGTAACTTTAATAAAATATCGATATCGAGAAAAAACTCTGCTGCAAGAAAATATTGACCTAACAATAAATTTTGACCTAATGATAAATTTTGACTTTTTTTTGACCTAATAACTTTTGAGTGGCTCATGGTATCAGTGTGAAATTTAGTTTGTGGACGTTTCATAAACTTTTAAAAAGGCAGAAAAATTTTGACCTTATTGACTTTTGGTTGCCCTATTAATAACTTTAAAAAGGTTGTTGCATCTAAGATAACCATATCTCATCTTTATGGCAAATTGCCTTGCAACCTTCTACTCTGTATGTGAAGATAGCGCTACACTCCATTAAATATAACCCGTGAGTGTTATTGATATTGTCCTTGTGGTTTTATTGAGACTGAATTACACTAATTTCTTAAATGTCAATTTGTGAATTTGTCATTTCGTTCAGACCGCCTTTCCAAAGTTAGCGGTATATTTTCCAGGACTGATATCTATTCAGAACACTAATTCATTAACTTGCCTTGACTAAATTCGAATCGCTGAACACTCATACGGTCATAATGACCTGCCAAACATTTCCTTCATTCAACTTCTTGCGTTTCGCGTTTGTGTGCAATTTCAGCATATCTTGCAAATGATTTCAACATATCTGTTGTTGCCTACTCTACATTGTGTTCATAGGTGTAGGAGCAGGTATTTTTGGTGGAGCAGGCATTTACTGATCAACTCTCACAAACTAAAACACGAAGTTACTATAAAATCCCAAAAAATGTTGAAGCTTCTTTGTATAAATTTTTGTCAAATCAAAACTTTTGCGTGTGTGTGTGCACCCTGCACCCCCGGTTCCTACACCACTGGTTGTGTTAATTGGTGATATTTATTTGCTGCTATGTTGCTGCAAAATACGTATATTTAGTTGAATTATTGCACTCTCCGAGACGCGACAAAAGGCCTTGATTCAGGCTTTAGCCTCTTGCCAATTGTCGTTAACTACAGTAACTAAATAAAATGAACGAAGTGAAAATATTACAATTTATATTTTTATCGATTTATTGATGAAAGCAATAGTAATCAATACACAGATGATACAGTGATCACACGTGAATAAAGTAAAACAACAATTTAAATATTTTGAGTGGCAAGGAAATCCTCTCGGGCAGCCACAGTGTTGCCACATCAAATTCGACGGACCAGGTCGTTGCCAAGTTAATACGCACGCAAATGCTATCATAAAAGAAGCAAGCTAGGGTTCCGTGCTTCTCAGCTGAAAGATTCTATAATGGTCCACTAACTAACCTGTCGAAATGAGTTGAAGGTGGTTTGCCTCAAAATAATCGGTAAACAAAGCAAAAAAAGATGCAACAATCGTATGGCTGGCCCACATACAGCGTTTTGTAGCCGCTACGCTAGTTTCGTGTGACAAAAAGCAGCCTCTGCTTAGTAAAATTAAAAAATTCAAGACAAAAGTTTGAGGCTTTTCACCCATCTGGAATTATTTGTCATGACATTTTAGCACATATTCACAAATTTCATGAATTGATAAAGCCTTAGTGTAAGCGTTGACGCTTCCGCTAAGCATTAATCAAGTTATAGTTTTCTTCTTTGGGAACGGTGCAGACACAGACTCACAAAAATGAAAATGATTTAACACCAGGTCTTACAAACACAGGTCTAAATGCATTTTAACTCGACCACAAAATATTGCATGCATTCGTTTGTCGAACGTTAAAATATAATAGCTTTACAACGAACGGCGGAATGTCGGTAGTGCAGCAGCTGTTCGTGAATGAGTCGTAAGTGCGTTTTGTACCGCATGCCAGCGCCATTACGCTCAGCTTTCTCATGGCAATAGAGAATAGTACGCACAAGAGTACAGCCCAGTATAGTCGGAGCGAGCTATTTTATGCTTCACTGAGACTCTTCCTCGTCGCTACTGCTATCAAATGAAGAGGCGTCGCCTTCTGTTTCCTGAACTGTGTCGGTGGCTATGTTTCGTCCTAGGCTGTATACATCTTCCCGCGTTAAGTCCTCACCAGTACTGGCTTTCTTTAAGGCATAAATCCATCGTTCCAAAACTGATTGGTCGTCCGTTGCGAAGAATAAAATTTTTCGTGCTTGAGAAAGTTTGAAACTGAATTTGTGGTCGTTGTTGGTAGTCGTCGTAACTTCGTAGCCTGGGAGGGGCATCGTCATTTGTGCTCGAACATCCTGCGTCATTGTATCACTAGTTAGTAAATCGCACCTTCCATGCAATGACTGTCAAGGTAGCAAGCGTAACGTCGATAGCAATGTTTAAAAAGGCGTTGTATGCATCATGACCAGCAATGTCATTTGTCTTATTCTGTTAATTCCTACATATTTTATTTTTTGCTGCAATTCGACAAATCTCTGATTAATCGTGTTTGCGAGATAAATCTACATGTAAAACCTTCCCTTGAAGCCTTCATAATTTCATGTTTGTAAGGCCATTAAATTCTGCTGCAGTTCCTCGAAATCTTTGCATACAATCCAAAGTTGTAAGTCGGGTCAGGCTGTTCGGGTCGAGACGGGTTCGGGCTTAAGTTTGTCAAAATGTTTTGGGCCTTCATACAAATATTTTTCGCAACGACATACACTTTGTCCCCAGTTACTGTTGAAGCAGTCGAATTGATTCAATCTTCAATAAAAAATGATTAAGTGTGAATTATTTAGTCATATTTACTTTGCTACGCCGCCAATAGCCCGTATTTGCGCATATCTTGATTCACTCGGTAAACTTGGCTTCCAGGCCTAAATTGGGCTTCAAAAATAAAAGTCGGACTAGGGGCCGGGTTCGGTCTTGTGATTTTGGGCTCGGGCCGGGTTCGGGCTTCAAAATGAGGCTCGTATACAACTCTAATACAATCCACCCACCACTTAATTGAAAAATGATTTCTTTTGAATTCACTCACCTGACCAAGGCTAAGCCGCTGTCAGCTAAAGCACTTAAGCACAGTTTACCCATCAAAAAAAAATCTTCCCTAGATTACAATTTTGAAAATACCTGATGTGCTCCATAGAAATATAAGCAGAGCTCATTTTTCGGAATGACACACCAAGTTTTTGTCCAAGCCTTTTTCTTGACGTGCTCGGTGAAAAACAGGTAGTCGGCAATTACGCTGTTTTCAGCAAAGGTGTCGGCTTCAACCTATATTAACATGGTAGAAAATAACATGAGAAAACTCAGCAGTTCCACGCAATAAATATTTGATTCACAAAAATATTTCTTGTTTCACAGCACCAAAACAACCAGCTGGATTTATTTCTTAGGTTGCAACTAGAAAGACAGCTATTTTGCATTTCGTTTTGCTTTCTGCAAGTTTGCTTATCCCACAAAAATCAACCGCTTCATGCACCACTGTGTTCTGCAGCGACGAAGATATTTCGGTCAAGCTCTACGAAGCTTTAATTATGCTCTCATACGATTTGAAAGAGGTTGTCAATGTCAGATTGGATTACCAGCAAATATAACAAACTGAAAAGCAGGTTTCAAGCAGCTGTTTAAATCAACAACTACATTTTTCAGCAGGACTTTCCCTTCCTTGCATAAATTGTAGATTTTTTAGGTTACCGAATTACTTTCCAAACTAGTTTTGTGCAACACGTTAGAAATCGCCAACAGTTCACCATGAACAACGTCATTTCCCGGTAAGCTCATGCTGTCTATGACGTCAAAGGTACGTTAAGGTCAAATCATCAATGAAGTCAACTGCACCGGATGCGCAGGTCGCTTGGTGGAAAATTGTCAGTGGAATTGTGTAGTTAACTATTCTCCTCTCCATGCCACTTACCTCAAGCACTCCTTTCTTTTCTCCATCGGTCACCTCATTTCGATGCTGTTGTCCAGTCAAAACTTTGAAGCATCTGCTGCAGACCTTTTGCGCCTTGTCAGGTTCATATTGCAGCACGGTTTTATGTTCAGAGCACTCGGAGCAAACGACCTGAAAGTCAAAGGTGCAAGGATCAAAAACAGCCGCTTTGATTAGCTTTCACTGTTCACACAAACGTCAACATGGTTTTTGTGTTGGCAGTACAACGGTTTCTGATGTGAATCGCTTTTACAGATGATAATCACTGTACATCAACATACACATATCTTTCTTGACGGAACTCAGAGTGTTCTTCGTCAACTATTTTAATTAAGGAAGGCGTTTGTTAAATCACCTATGCCAAATGGAAATGGGTGTGGCAAAGACTACTTCTCCTTTCACAAATGCTGTGTCTGTGGATACCTCGCTTTAGCCACTCGCCTTCATGCATGCTTTCCTATGTTCTTGGTCACAGAAAATTTAAGAGTTCGTGAAATTAAACTTACCTAAACTCAGCTTCTCTCGCTGTGTGCATTGTGTATCTGCCTTGGTTCATTTTGGATAGGTAAGCGATATCTTTCTATTTAGCGATTATTTTTCAATTTATCCCCCAAAAACAACTAGCTTGCCTTGCATGTCTTTATTACTTCAGGCACAAATATTATTTTCGAACTCAAGTATGTATCTCATGACCTCGGCCTACAGAAATCACTCTTTGTTTCAGCATGTTTGGAAACAGAAGCGAAAGTCTGCAAATTTTGCTGTGTTTGTGTTTTTTGATTACGTTTAGCTTACTGTTAGTTAAGACGTTTGTTACGTTGTGGCGTATCTAAGCATTTTTCAAGTTACAGACTTTTGCCACAGTTTAATGGACGTTGTTTCATAGCGTTGTGCAGTTTGCAGAGAAGTGTTTGTCACACTACAGAAGCAGATAGATAAGTGAACCAATTTACACGTGTTTACACGTGTCAACATCTACACAATTTCACTTAATCGGAATCTAAAAATTATGGTGGACCCTGCAGATGAAGTGTTGTTTCTTAGGACTGAATCTTTTTTGCCATGTGTTTGTATAGATCCACGCTTTCAGATTAAAACTTTGAGCAAAACGTATGACAATCCTAATGCAATGAATCAGTCATTTTCTTTGTGCGAACTGAACTACAACCCACTGGCAAACCTCAGCTCAGCAACAGTATTAAGTTTTCTGCAGACCTTGTGGAACTTGGCAACAGCTGGATAAAAGCCAGCGTGTTACAGTGCTTAACTACCTTTGAAATGACCATCAACGAAATAACAAAAGTGCCACCAAGCATGTTAACATACACGGGCAGGATTTTGATTTGCCCATGACACAAAGAGGAGAAAGCTTTGTTGTCCCTTTTGCCAATGTTTGAACTTTGTAGGCGACAAAAGCAGTGTACTCTCTTTTCTACGCGTTACATTGCTCTAAGCAGCCAAAGTCAGAAACACAAAACTCACCCTTCCGCACGCTCTGCAATGATGTCTCCGTCGTATTAACTTATTGAAGGTTTTCGAGCAGCACATGCACATTGTCACTTCGTGATCCTTGATCCACCGTGGTGCTCTCGTACCGAGCTCAGCATCAGCAATATCGATCAGCTGATTAGCGTTGACTGGAGCAGAGTGGGCCGGGCTGCTATTGACCTGTCCGTTGGTTAACGAGCAATCGAATGGTGCTGAAGGCTCCACTGGAGTTTTCAGCGTAGCTTGCTTCCTAAAAGTCTCCATGCGGTCCATGTAATCCGAAATAGCGCGTTTTATGGCTTCCACCCAAACTTCTTTTTCCTCTTGAGTTCTAAAACATCAGAGGTTTCCCTTTATCAACAGAGCAATTTTTCCAACATGTTTTAGCAAAGAACACTAATATCGCAGCACAATCTCGGGTGAAGCTGATCGCGAAGTTCCGTGAATGAAAAAGCTGCAAAACCAATAGTGTTCGAAAATTTGCAAACATTGATTTTAGAAGTTTTGAAAGTTTTTTACTTGTTGTTGAGAGTCGACAACTGTAACAATGTCGCTGTGTTGCAGAAGACCAATATTATATTAATATTGTCATGGATAGACTGTACTGAACGTACCCTGTGGCGAATTCCATTGACTTTTGCTTTCCCTCAACACAAAATGAATTTTGCGCAGTCGGGTTCTTTGCGTCGGTGATTTGCATGCCGTCCAGATCAATTTTCGCGGTCACTCTGTAAGACTTGCCTTGAAGTCTTCCCAGCGGCGAACAACACAACAGCATGTCGCTAAACTGAAATCAAGAAGTTGAAACGAAACCATATGGCAAATCATGCACCTTTTTGATATATCATCTCTCATTCAAACAAAACGTTACGCGAAGTCAAAGAGCCGTAGGTACAACATACACAAACCACAAGTTCAAACACTGAAACGTAAGTATAGTGTATACATCTGTATTGGTTCAAGCTAGCAAACGCAGGCTTTTTCATAAGAAATACCAGCCATTTGAACCAGACCTGCCACTAACCTAGGTTTTGTAACGGGTCTTTTAAATTAGATGGAGGTGGGGTTGAAGAATCATACGAAAGCTATTTGAGGTTGTTACTACTATTATATACCGCCTCGCTAATGGCGAGATTAAAAATTGCATTTGGGATTTTGGCCCGCTCAAGACCCACTGTAGCGAGGGACCCAGGCTACATTGTAAATCAGACTTATCACCAGAAGAAAGTATCCGGGTTTTTACATTCTTACCCTGTCAATGCTCTTGTTGTAATCGTCATTTGTTGATCATTGTAAAACACTTTGTTTGCACTACAATGCGTTGCAATGATTGCTGTTAGGGGGCAACGAATGTTTTAGCTCGTATTCGTGCGATTCGTTATCCTATCGCTCTTTCGTGTATGACCAAGGCGAGAATAGCTGATAAGAAAAGCAGTGATTGGCGTTTACAAATGTCTCTTAGCACTGAGTTCAGACATTAGTTATTTTGTCGTTTTTTTGCGGTAACACGAAATCGCTGCGCTTGATCAGCTACATAATGCGAGACTTATGGGCGGTTGCTGCTTAGATTAGACGCCCACTGATCCTGTATTGGCAAACCTTTGAAACCCACCATAGTGAGTGTGACGCGTATGGTACAAACGTAAGCTTTTTTCCAACTTTACGTTGACGAGACTGCAGTATAAGCAACTTAGATAGCATGCACGACATTATTATCATTTTTGAAACAAAAAGAGAAGCAACATACCAAGTAGAGATAACGCTCATATTTTTCTCCATTTCTTGCTGAAATCTTAATAATCTTGCCTTCCTTGAGAAGTTCACGGGATACATCCACTATATCAAAATTGATATCCGCCAGTCGATTAAAAACATTTACAAGTTTGTGGAATTTTTCCTGAAAAAAAATTCACATTTTATTTTTGTTTGTCTTCAAATTTTCATTTTCCTTCACTGTTTCACTTGGGATTTTTAGACTACATGCGGGAAGAATTCACCCTTTTTCGTCGATTCGACGCGAAGTTATCTTGAACACCACATTTACCGGTCAAAAATGATTTGCTGTGACCGAGGTGTGGATTACATAAAACCGCTTTTTCAGAGATCTTTTATGCAAGCAGATATGTAAAAAGCACGTTGATTGATGTGACCAAAAGTATGAATTTGTCTTTGAAGGATGAATAACATGGAGTAGTAAAAAGAAAAGAGCGCAGAAGGATTGTTGCCACTGCATATACGCGTCAAAGAGAGCCGCACACATTTTGACCACCAAAGGATTTCTCCATACTCCCCACAAATGTAAAGTTTAAAATGGCTAATATAGTTTGTCGCTACGAAACATACACCGATCCTTCTCAAAGGTCAATCGGAAATGATGATGGGTCGATCATGCGCAATGCATGAGATGTGCCACCCAACAACTTGTTACGCAGTTGGCACAGAGCACCGTCTGATCCTTACATAAATATACAAACCACATGCAGAAAGCACGTACTATTTTTTTCATGGTTTCGTTTGAGTGCGTTGCCGCCACAGTTATTAACTGCAAAGCCTTCCCAGCGACTGGTCGTTCGTCGGAGTCTTCTGGCAAGCGTTTCACATAGTCTTCTAAAAGTAATCTGTAACGTGGAACCCGTTGAACCGGTCCCAGCATGTGATGCTGCGAAAAGAAGATAACACAGTGCATAGAACTGTTAGTAAAGACATCTTCACGAGCGTCTACTTTCCAATAAATGAATATGCCTATAAATTTATATCCGTTGCCTGAAATGCTCTTTGATTGCTTGCCAGAAACACAATTTTGCAAAGCGATTAATATAAACTGAAGCTGATTTTGTCCAACATGTTTCACATTGTTTGACTTTGTAGCAAATTATTACAGAACAAAGAATGGATGCCTAACGTCTGCGCAATTTTAATTGATACCAATTGTGTCTGCGTTCGTTGTATCGATTTGAATTTTTATCTTGAATGAAGTTTTTCGTGAAACTGTTTTATTCCTGTTACACTTTGCCGAAACAACGGCTCGCGATCGACCCTGTTTATTATTAATTTATATCTTTTCTTTTAAAACAAAACCATCACAAAAACTCAGCAGATGCCTCAATATTAGTAAAAATATTTGGCAGAAGTCCTGATAACTTGAAAATATCAACATTAAAAAATATACATGTTTGTCAACTTCGATTTGACTTGGCTGGACTTGTGACTAGGCTTTTACACGTAAGGAAGTGTTTCTTATTAATTTCTCGTTCTGCTTACAGCTGTTATCCGAAATAGATATGAGCGCCATTCGAATGAAAACCACTTTTGGAATCCCAGAATCCCATTGCACTTCTTTAACCATTCCCGTTCACACCAGAAAAGTATCACAAATCCGCTCACCTGCAAAGTGAGGAAGTTGCATTCAGGCAACTTCTCAATGGACTTGATAAGAGTATCGAAAGCACTGTTCTTTTCTTGGTTGGATTTTATGGTATTCATCGCTTCATCAAAATGCTGAACGTACAGACTGTACATTTTCAAGAAAGGTGCAGCTTTGGCCATGATATCTCCAATTCGGGGATTATTTTCCCTGTTGACGAAATAAATTTTTACTCAGTAAAGATTGACAGCTAAAACAACATGATGTGCATGGGTTTCTTGGCAATTAAATACACATGGTGGAAGTAATTTTTTTTAAACTTCGAGCACATCATTGTGCACTTGCTGAATGTACCATGCATATAATTATGCATGGTACTAAACTAATCCAAGAAACAGTTCACATTTATGAGCACTGATCGAAAATTGTTGCTCCATTCTTGCTTCATCTAGAAAAAAACTTTGCACTCTATTCTGAGTAGGTTTTTGCCGACTTAAATGGAAATACATAGACCAGGGGTGCTCAATACGTCGATCGAGATCTACCAGACGATCTCAAAAGTACTTTGGTTAGATCGCATGACATTGACATCCTGGCTGATTCCATTCAGTGGAAGTCATCAGAGTAAAGTCAGGTAATGACAAAAAATATACACACTGTAATTAATTGTGTTGTGTTGTGCAATATGGACTCATGTAGATATGCAATTAAAGGTACAACAATATACATTGTAAAAAGGAATTCTCAATATATTTATATCTTTTGCATTTTTGCAGTGTGGGTGGATCATTTTGACTTGTTCATTGTATAAGTAGCTCGCATGCTGAAAAAGTGTGAGCAACCATAACATAGGCATTAGTCAGCGGAGCGAACCACTTAACGTAATAGGAGATACCAACGTACGTATTAGTGTTCTACTCAAAGCCGTTCTACTCATGGGCGTCGGAAAAAATTTTTCCAGGGGGGTAACAGTGGATTTTTCTAAGGGTAGTCAAACGGAATTTTCCAGGGGGGCCCAAAATGGTAAAATTTCATTTTTCCCACTCTAAACTAAGAAAACAACTTTTTTGCTAAAAATTTAATTGGAAAATGTCGAGTTTCAAAATCCAGGAGAAAGCCCCCCGCCGACGCCCACGGTTCTGTGGTAGACTCTTGGCAGTTTATTTGGCAAAATTCAAAATTTAATTCTTGGTCGCTTGAAATACTTTTACGCATGCGGTTCTGCACGTTGGACCATGGGCAATTGAAGCAGCTGTGTTGGAAAATGAAATGTTATAGAACACAATTACTTGACCCGCAAACATCGCAAATGTTTCTGTATGCTGAATGAAAAGTCTGTCTGCAGATAAATTTTAATATTTTTGCCTAACGAGATTCGAACTACAATGAACACGACAGCTGCGTGTGGAAATGTATGAAACCAACACGATAATGCCTCAGATATTGCAGTTCAGTTGAGTTTATCTGGCAAGAACAGGTGCTGTACTTTTATGACTGTGCACAATTTGCCTGAAGCGCTGCGAGCAGAAAGAATGATTACATGCGATGATAAAGAAATTATACCCACCAGTCTTTCAATCTGTCTTGTAGCTGCGGCAGAAGGAAGCTGCTGTGAAATTGATATATGGCAGGAATGTGACAAAAAATGTTGCCAACCACCGATTCTGCGATGATGTGCCTTTGCGTTGCTGCCTCCATCACCCGCTTATGAAACACCTGCAAACAGAAAAAATCGTAACTCTCTGCGGAAAAATGACTGCACATGTCACAAGGTCCATCGTTGTAACTTTCGTACTTGATCAATGAGATGCAGTACGGCCACGTACGACTCTTCAGTGCTCAAAAGTTCTTTTGCGATGTTGTGTAATTTCACTTCATTCGGTTCTTTAAACTGCAAATAAGGAATGTTTTTTCAGAGATGATGATTCGTAGGATCGTGGCATTGGCTACTGATTTTCAGCAACACACCACACTGTCACACATTTCGGGCACATGAAACACAGAGAAAAAAGAAAAACAATTTTCAACAACAGTCTCACCGATGCACTGGGGCTAGGAATAGCGGAAGAGTCGCTTCGACTTTTTCTAGGTGTGCCCGCAAAGCTGTCTTCGTCGCATTCATCACTATTATCAAAATCGCTCCAACAGTCCGCATTTGGTCCTCTTTTGAGACTCCCGGGTCTTGATGGAACTTCCAAAGAATGGCGAGTGCCCAGCTGCTTCTGATCACTGTTGCTGGGTGACGCAGGGCTGGTAGAGCCCAGCCCGCTTTCGTTGTTTACCTCTTGCGCTATTTTTTCGTACTCCTCGACCAAATTAAATTCTCCCGATACTGAAGTTCTGTTGCTGAGTGTTCCGAGTGAGTCGGTTGATGTTTCAGAAGCAGCTTCGCCTCCAGTGACCGGGCCTTCTCTAGTTGCGGTCTGTTCACGGATTTTTCTGGGTCGGATGGGCTTTGTCAGAACAGGAGGGGGCGTCGCCTTGGCAGCGGGTGTCGGAGATTTCAAACCTGCGCGATCGAGAGTGTTAGACCGGGCATAGTCGGTGCTGTTTTTTGTTTCTCCGTGATCAGCCTCGCCCTCTGTTCTCGATCTTTCGCGATGCAGAAGTTGCAAAGTGGTCGGACGGTGAATTTGTTCAGACGCATCTGCTTCGGGAGAAACCGGCGCTAATGGAGTCTTATCAGGCGGCAGCTGTGCGTTGCTTGTGTTGTACGAAGCGGCACGCTTGTATTCTATAAGTTTGTGAAGAGAGCTGGTCCTTCTTTTGTCCCGAGGAGTAGGTGATGATGGCGAGCTGGAGGACATTACACTGTCACCGGCCACTTCTTCCTGAGAAGACTCTACACCGAAAATGATCGCTTCTGACTTTACAGGAGATTGCTGACTTAGGGAAGGCCTCTTTGCGGAAACGTCTTTACCGTGGGACCCTCGACGCACATTTTCCAGTAAGGAGCCACGTCGGCGTGAATCGTCGTCATCGGATGTTGCCGATGAGTCGCAGGAGCCTCGTTTGTTCCATCTCTTCTCTCGAGCGTGGTCAGCTTTGCTTTTCAGATTGTCCATCAATCTCTGGTTTTCCGCGAGATCGCTATCGGTACAGACGCACACTTCGTCGTAGATGTGCGTCACGTCGGTGGATTCCATCCCGGACGAAAGTGTCTTTTCCAGTGATTCGTCCGAACATGATCGTTGATGTCGCGAGAACGCCGGGGATTTTGCGCCGTGCTGCCTGTCGAGAGCAAATTCGTTGCGTGAGAGCACGAGCCTGACAGTAAACTCGATCGCCGAAGGGCCGATCTCGAATTTGGCAACGCTCTCAGAACAATTACAGTCCGAGGACGACAGCGAAGCGGGTCGATGTAGTGCAATTAAGAAGTTGGCAATAACCACGAAAAGCAGAAATAGCGTAAAATGTTGAAGTTTTTATATGTACGTAATGCAACTAATCGAAATGCACGTCGGCATGTACCGCTAGTGGGTGTTTGCAAAAATGTCAGTCTTAATCAAACAATAAAAAAGCACTCTAACGATTGAAACTTTTGAATGTCAACTGGTTTGGACAATGTATCAGAATGTGGCCAACTGTACGAGCAATTACGTGGCTGATGCGGCCAAACTCAGCCTTTCTTCAACCTACTGAAAATACTCTGCAACTGATTTTGGCCGTAGAAAAAAAGAGCAACCGGAGGAAAAAACTTTCGGAAGCTTGATCTGTCCAAAAGCGTGATTAAGGCGAGTAGATATTTATGGAACTGTTAAAACTGGCAGTGGAAACGTTCAATTCAACTGAGCGAAACATTCAAGTTCCTCACCACACACAACAAACAATCGCCATTTATCAAGCGTACCATCTCGTGGGCGCTTTGTACGAACATCATAATGATGCTGATGGTTTGGAGGTTTTGATGCTAACATTTGATTGCTTTTTGTGTAAGTAAAGCACCACACTTATAAATAGGCTGAAAAGTACCCTTTTGCGCAATCCGAAATGAAACAAGGGCTCCGATCAATATACTAATAACTGTCAGTCACACTACACATGGGAAGAAATAGGATTGTGATAATATCTAACTCATATGTTTGAAACAAGTCAAACAAAACACATTACAAGGCTGTGTACGCAAGAGATCAATACAGCAATCAACTAAAATCTGTAAAAGTGGCAAAAGTGTTACTTGCTGAAGCACGAAAACAGTCAAATATTTACGCTTTACAAATATCACAAAAGCTACACTATATCATTTACTATACAAATAGCATATATGTCCGACGTGGATTATTAAGACTTGCACCATTACCGCGACGCCTAATGAGAACAACAAACAGTCGTTCTATGATTCAATCTTTGCAGTTTTGGAAAAAGTCGGTGTTGCCTATCACTAGGGTATTGCAGCAATATTTCACCACACTGTTTTACACACCTAACTTTCATGTGATCGAGGCGCATGGCCTTACTGCCGGCACAAAAAGTAAAACACAGGTCATTGGGCGGGCATTTCTTAACGGTGTCGTTGGGTTTAGCAGGAGTCTACCCGTCATTTAATACATTTGAATCAAACACAAATAAAACAAAATGTTAGTTTCATATTAAGACAACAAAATGTAGATTGACATTTCTTTTTGCTTGTTTATGGAAGATTGGCTTGGCACTGAAACCGCCAACAAGTAAAATCTTAGGTGGTTGCAGTTTGAGTTATTTCCTAAAACCAGACGCTTGTCAACATGTTACAGCCAGTGCGGAAGTTGTATTCGGTTTTCGACAAAAGCGTACCTCGCTGGACCGGTTGTCGGCAGTCGTGAGTCAAGTGCGGCTTTTTATTTATTTGTTATAACTCGGTGTCGCGATCTTAGAATAGAGACATTTTTGTTGTTCGCTTGAAACAAAAAAAACGCATTTTGCCTGTTAAAAGAACTGTACAGCAGGGCAGCAAGGCATTGTTTCGCACATTGCCTCTCCACGGTTTCGCCCAACAAGAATGAAAAACATTCCCATTTGATCGTACGGGAAGGCTTTTCTTGTGGGTTAGCCGTTTCTTCCTTAGAGAATTTGTATCTGCTATGTTTTATGACGTCGGCTTTGACCAACGATGTTTGTGCAAAGTAGATGTAAATTTCTTGTTAACAGCCGGAACTTTTTTCCCAAAAAATAAAGTGTAGATCACAAACTTTTCAAAAACTAAGTAAAAACACAAACTTTTTCTGATCACAGTATCACTCAAAACATCAGAGCCACACAATTCTCAAAGAACCAACTCCACTATGTCCAAACTTTCTACACTCAATTCCGTAACTTTTTGCGGCTTTGTCCGCCCCGTTTTTTTATTTTGTCTTGAAAAAACTACGCTTCTCTTATTGGCTTGATTTTCACAAATGTTGCTATTTTAGTGGGAGACAACCCTTCCAGATCTTCATTTCGCATGATTACACATTTAATTGACGCACGAATTCATTTCGTTTAATACCTGTTAGACAACCCAATACAACACAGGTGTGAGCAGCCGTCACTTGTTTTTTTGAAGAAATTCTGAACTGCTGATAAACAGGGTGTCTTCGCACTTTTTTTGGATCGACCTCGTTTACGCTCCAACCACTTTTTTTTGCGTGTGTTACGTTCGTTGCTGTCTGGGTTGCAAAGCAACTCTTTGCCATCAACAGTCATATCAACAGCACATAAAACAAAGTCCTATCTTCTGTAATATTTGTAAAGAAGTGGTTACAAATGAAAGAGCCCGCTTGTTTGTACGCTAAGCATCAATCCCCAACGAATTCAAAATGCTTAACTGAACTTCGGGCACAAAGCAGCTGAAAATACCAACTGCATTGAACAAAAACAAAGCCATGCAAAATTCGGAAATTATCTGTTCTACGCGAATTTCACAACCACCGTTTCCATGCAGCTACACTACACTGACGACAATTTAAAACAATTACGTTGCTCGGTAACCTCGCCACGAAGATTATCGTGCCATGCACTTAACTTCTACATGCTAGCCTGTCAAGCTCACTGGGCTAATCGTGTGGCTGAGCAGTTGTCAAAGCGGACGATGTCCTTGTTTTCGTGTCGCACAGAAAGACTGGTTTCAGCGCCTGATACCGACGGCGCCTCAATGAGTTGAACAACCGTCAATTGCAAGACAGCAATTTATCGAGAAAGCAGCGGATACCTAGAAATACGCGCACCTATTGACCGTTCAATGAGCTGCACCACCTATCCTAGGCCGTGACTTATTTTCAGCGTGTTATGCTATCGGTCGACAGGTTTCCAGTACGTAAACAGACGTCTTTTCTTTTCAGGTTGAATTTTTGGTGTACCCGATGAAACCCAAAATATTGTGTTATGAGCCACTACAATCGGAGCTTGTATGCACTTTGGACAATTTTTTTGAAATACTACGCCTTGCTCATCACAGACAAGTAATGTTCTTTGTAGATGTTTTCTAGAAAGTTTGTCAAAACTACATAAAAACTTTACTGAAAATAACATTCCTGTACAATTACGAAAAGGGTATTAGCACTTCAACAGACTGCCCGAATTTTTATAATACCACATTTTCATTGAAAAACATAAATCATGTTCTTAATACGAAAAGCTCAATTCTATCTAAATCGCCGCTTTGTACAAGTTCACGTAAAAAACAGCATTTCATGTTCACAATACCAGCAACATGGTTCATTTACTGCGAATGTATCATAAGATTTATTTGTTAACTACATGAGTTACGCGATTAGCGATGATCAATGATGAGCACAAAAGGCATGTGACGGTCATGGCATGTGTCTCTTATGAATCGCGGAGATACGTTGCTCGGTAATGCCGCCAGTTATGTTCACTACAACTAACTAAAGAAGAGAGCAGAGAATGATGACTTGATCAGATTTCTGTTGGCAAGTTTCATTGATTACACATCCCAACATACTTTTCACTGAACAGATAGTTTAGGCAAACAATCAGTCACGCTAACTCATGTCGCAAAAAACAAAATATCAGAAAATCAACATCTGCAAGCTTTCCGAAAAGTGTGCCACTGCCTATATCTGAACATTACACAACAAATTTGTCTACGCCAGACAAAAAAAGCAAGAACTCATGAACTAAAAGTACGTTTGCTGTTCGTTTCTTCCGTTTTCACTTCACAAGGCCTGGCTTACGATAACGTTCCAGCTATCAGTATGTTTGAATCACCGTCTTACTTCACTTGCACAATATAACAAGCGCCTGCGGGCGAGTGCAAACAAAGATCAATAACTTTAATTGTCCCTCATAAGCGTTTCCCATCCGTTCCGCTTGTTTTCGTCTTCTTCGTCTGTCCTACTACTTTCGTGAGCTTGAAACCCTTTGTCTCCATGCATTGTTGTGCAAAAAACGTAGCTGTTCAGCTGACACGTGCGGAGGGTTATTTCTACTTTTGAGAACACCCTAATTGGCCAAATGGATGTTCGGTTTGTGCGGGTAAACTGCAAGAAGGCAAGGGTAACTTATGAGACGTGCAAAAACGTTTGTTCTAATCGATCATCCAAATGCTTCTCCTCTACTCAAACCATTCGCCCGTCTGCGTCATCGTGTAACAAAGTACAGCACTTGCTCATGATTTCTAAACTACGACTGTATATTTCCAACGGCTTTAAAGTCTGGACCTTTCACATTTGGCGTAAGTCAAGAAGGTACTCCGCAGCACTACCTCCCAACAATAGTTGCTGGAAGGAAAACTGGCAGATGAGCCATATTGCTGAGGGCAGTGCACACTCGGAGTCAGTTTTCGCCGCACTGGATATAATTAGCAGTGTGCAGGGTCGTGTTACGCGCGATAGCCGCACGCTTGTCACAAGGGGGATCGATGACCTTGTACCTGGTTGGCTTCTGACGTCATCATACAAGTTTTCCAACAAGCATCTCTAATTTTGTGAGGTGGCGGCGATTGACGTTTCGAAAAAAAAGAAGTATATCCTATCGACACGCGCTTCGGAATGTCGCTTATTGTGCAACCCACTATTTTACGCCCCGTCTGGTTCAACATCCTTCCGCTGCGTAGCACATTGTCTCGACTGAGGTGGAAAAAATCATACCGACGAGCCAAACGCTTACACACCGACACCTCGCAGTGTGCGGTCGTTAATCTGGCAGATTTTCGAAGGTGCTGATAAACCACTTTCTCGTTTATCACATAAATGTGTTGTTTGTCACTTCGCAGACTTTAAAGCGATGAACAGTAATGACCAGCTTATCTTTCTTTCATCATACTGAAAGCATGTCATGGCCGTCGCAGAACTTCTCACTGTTGTTAAATTGTATCGGTAGATGGATAAAAATTGCGCTAATCACATTCATGAATTTCCCCGCAAAAATTAACTAAACTGCCATGAGATCTTCTCAGCACCTACAAGTTATCAGTTCGCAATATAGTTTCAGAAGTCCTTTCTAGGTCAAAAGCGTGAATTTTTCAGAAGCACTTTTGCAAATGTTCTTTCTGGTGAATTGGAGTCTTCATCTTTCGAATAGTTGTAATTCAGGACGGTACTTTGAAAAGGTAAGTAAGGCATATATTCGCTTTGAACGCTGTTATAAACGGTGGGCTTATAAGCGGAAATAAGCAATTGCTTCCTGCTGCATCGCAAAGTTTTACCATATCCTGACGGCCTGAAACAACATCATACCTTATTAGCAGTTTGACTCTCTAAAAACCTCGAGTTTAAATTTAAGTTCAAGGGTTAATTTCTGTGCTAACAAATGCTGTGACGTTTGCCGATCTGTACGCAACAGCGCAAAAAAACTAGCCTGAAGTTTCTTTGTCTGGTTTCATAATTTTACGAAATATCCACATGTTTGTAAAAAATATAGCATCGTCTTAGCAACACCGAAACCAACAAAGCGTTTAACCTGCTTATTTTCGCAGCAGAGCGACCAAAAATTGTTGCACGACGTCTTGACATCAAACGCGAACTTACTATGTTATTCAACTTCGAGTGCAACACCCGCTGATCAGTTGTTTTTTTCCTCATTTTCGGCTTTTGAAAACTTGAAGCGTGCGTGTGGATGAGGCATAGGTGATAACGGGCAAAACAGCTGTCTCACTTTCGTCAAATGATGCTTCTTGTTTTGCACAAAAAATATTGCAAAATCATGTTCACTATGCTATGTTACAGACAACACTGACCTGCAATCAGTTGAAGCATCAGCCTTTGCAAGTACATTTTACATTAAAGACAGAGAAATACGCAGAAAAAAAGTATATCTACCGCGGGAACTGAAAGGTTGAATATTAATGAGATTTTACGGGAGCATGGCAATGGTGAGGTTTATTGGTTGGATAGTTATATGAGGCACCTATAAGCTGACAAAAGCTGTACAGAACTGGTTCTTTTACATGTAAAACGTATAAAACAAGGTGATTTCAGGTGCTCACTCAAAAAGCAGAAGAAATTATACAGAGATTCGCATAACACAATAACGCTTGACGAGCCTTCCTTCTCATCTCAAACAACAAAGTGTTCCAACAAATGTTCCGTACTTTTTGTCCTTATTTAGCGATACTTTTGTCTTGAATAGTGCTACATGCAAAAAGTGGACAATCAGCGGTAGAATGAACGAATGACAGCGGGCTTCATCAAGGGTCGAGAGAAATTACGCTTACGAGATTTATCACCAGAAAATATCAAATTGAACTCGAAACAACTTTAATCACGCCAAAAGCGGTTCGATATTTTGTAATCTACGAAATCATGGCGTGTTGTGCTGCTTTCCATCTTTAAGCATTGAATACTACAGAACTTCAGTTTTATTGCTGTGGTTTCTCTGGGCAAATGTGTTGGAGAGAATGTTTATGGGAGTTAATCAGGAACACAAAGACTGTATGTCATAGATTTGACGTATTACGGGTGATTTTTGTCCACCACGATCAATTATTTTGAAAGAAGCACTTTAGGAATGCTCTTTTGAGATCCGTTTCCTTTTAGACTTTGTCACGGGCATTGAAGACACAAACGGTTTCCAAAGAACAGGTCTTGAATAAACGGTCGATACAAACCATTTTCAAATGCACTAATGTAAGCCAGCCTGCCCTTGAAGGCACCAACAAGGAATCACTTTTTATAGCCTATGCTGGAAAGTACTGGAAAATATAGGAATAAAAAACATTAACAAAATCGAGCATTGTCCGAGTTTCTATGCAGACAAAATGAAAACCTAATAGTTTTCAAGTGTGATCTTTCATATCATCGTTTCCCAAGAACGAAATTTGCGAAAGATGTAAATGTCTCCGCGTATGAATCTAATCACGTCACTACTTCTGGTGAAATTGTAGGAGGTCAATGATTTCTTCATTTGAAGTTCGTCTGTAGTTCAGAACTTACATTATGAAAAGCCACATACGTTTTGTTTGACTGAATTGAACTCTATTGACCAAAATTTATGCAGCCCATCTGTTTCAACCTAATTGTGCGTCAAAATGACAATCGAACGTGCGACTTTGAAGGCCGTGGCCATCACGCTTGGTTCGAACTGATTCCATCCGAGCTTGGATGTGATGTTAATCGGAATTCACTTGAACCATGCTGTCGTAGAGTTAGGTATGGCTGGCCTTTGAATTCGCTCTTTCGTACGTTCCACTGAACCGAACTGATTGCGCAAGCAAGTTTGACCCTTCTAAGGTAAGTCCAGACGAATATTTGCGAAAGGCCTCAGGGTTTACCACTTATTTGCGAACAAAGAATGGCGTTCAGACATGTGAAAAATATTTTTTTCAAAAGCTTTGTCTTGTTGGCGTAAGGCCTTGAGATAACTGAGCATTATGAGTGAAACAAAATGATGAAAAAAACCCCGAGGTAGGAAATTAAGAGCGTCATACCTGTGACGCAATAGCTGATTTAGCAACGTGCCTCACAGCACACATTGCAAGTTACTTGCCACTTGCGTTCGCCTCTGGATGCTGAAGTTCAGTATAAGCCATGGTCTAATGCTTGAACACACAAATGAACTATCAAACACGCAAAAATGTAATTATTTCGCTTTGACTTTAATGCAACCGTTTTGTGCCATTGGAGCCAAAGGCACTAAGCTGCTTAACAGCGTATTCTTTGTTCCGATGCAGTTTGAACAAACATGCACAATACACCTCTACGGCAGAAAATTTATGAGAATCAACAACCTAGAAATTTAGCAAATTATGACTATACGTTTCGCAACATCTGAGAAACTAACCTATATACTTTAACATACATTGTGTTTTTTGCAATGTTACATTGCATTCGTTCTTTTAGCAGTTCTGGTAAAAGAGCAAAGAACCGAAAGTTGTTCTGCTTTCGCGCTGTGGATTTTATTTTCGGTTCTTTTAGCAGTTCTGCCAAAAGAACCGAAAGCAAAACCGCAGCGCACATAACGAGGAAGTAAACCTAGGTCTTATATATCTGTGCCTGTTGAAAACCGGGCTGCTAAGTGACATCAGAACCAGTGGTTGAAACTGCAGCGTGATGAACTCCTAGGGTCGCATATTCTGCGAGTGTTTTCTCGCCTGTGTTTTTGTCAATGAGTGTCGCTTGAAACCAGCAGCCCGTGCACAATTCGGGTATGTCGTTGGTCATAGTGAAGCTCAGCGTTTTAAACCCAACCCAAAACAACAAGTGCCACTCCTTATGCTTAACGCATAACATTTGGTTTTGCAGGTGATTCTATTTGAATATGAATAAGAATTGAGCTAGTCAATCACCCCGAGACACCTTTTTGCTATGTTCCGGGAATCTCTTCCGCCTGGTGACAAACCTCGATCTTTAGCGCCACTAGTGGCAATACGTACGAAAGTTAAAAAGAGCAATATTACTGCAATGAAAGCAAAGAAACAGATCGCAGTCAAAATTTCATGCAAAAGCAAAGTCGTTATTTTTGCGAGTAAGTACGTGGAAGTTATGAATAACCTTTACACTTAAAAAATTTGGAAACATTACCTTGGAAATGCAGGTTTTCCGGTTCCTCCAAATAACGCTGCCCTGGCGCTAACTGTCGAATTTGACATCTTTTTCACTTGTTTTACTGACGTGGGTTTCTCCGAAAAGTTGGCAGTTTTTGGTGAATCACGCGATCTCCTCACATTGGTCTTTATCCTCGGTGGTGCGGAAGGATGGACTTCAGCTGCTGCGCGAGGCTGTTTGTGTTCGACAGGTCGGTTTTTCAAAGCTGGACTTTTATTGGCTTCCGTTGACGAGATGGAACCCGAACTGGAAGTAGTGCTTTCAGACCTACGTGATTTTTTTTCTGAAAATAAAATGTGCTGTGCTTTCGGTAGTGCAAATACAATCAAGCTATATATGTCTTTACACTTCAAAAAGCATCCAAAAGACAAGTTTGTGAGTTCAACTTCTCAGCATTGTCAGCCGGGTTTAGTTAAATTTATCTTGGTTAAAATGAGCGATATCTGTATGCAAATGAAAAACGTACGAAACAGGCAGGTACTCGCTCTGTTATGAGCCTAACAAAGAGATTGCATTCTGACGGCTTGTTTTATGCCAAGTGAACACAAGAAAAGGACAAAGGTCAGCCTGAACTTTTTCAATCATTGCGTTCTCAAACCTCCAACGACTTTCGTGTGGTGGTATGTCTATTTCTTCTCCACCAATCGCATCGAAAAAGTATAGTTTCGGTAGACATAACTTTTCTTTGAATTTGTTTCTACGCAATAAAAGTCGAACTAAATCCCAACAAAATCTTACAGCTCAGAGGAAAAGACTATTGGGTCGCGAACCAGTTTGATTGGTTGGACAACTGTAGGTGTAAGAGGGCTTAGCTTGACTACGCAAACAAACGATATGCTGTAACCGAGTCATGGACATGTCCACTTAAACGCTTTAACACAAATGCTACAAGATTAACGACCGATTTGGTCTGGTAACATTGATATAAGGTTCAATACAGTGGTAGCAACTCCAGCAACTGGAGGTGCAGGGGATACAAGCTCACCCCCAAAGGTTTGATTAGTTGAAAATCCGGGCACAGATGGTTCGACACCTGTGTTCTCTTTGTGTGATCAATGAGACTGACTGATTAAATACGTCTGAATTTGACTTTTTTCTACCTCCAAAAAAGGTCCTCATGCTTTTTGCGAGAGTTCGTGAGTAGTGGGAAAGTTTGCCACACAATTTCTCGGGCAAGTTTGGGGAAATTCGGGCAAAGAGCCGTTGCAAAAGTAAACTCAAAGGAGCATATTGTGACTGCGTAAACGTTGATAAACTAACACAAAACAAAATGCTGAAACTACGGAAACATTTTAATTACTATCTTCCACGTATTCTTGATCCTAAACGAGTTTCATTCCTTATTAGGTAAAACGGACGACAGCACTGGGCTGAAAGCAAATTTNTCTTCAGACAAACCTTNCAAGATCCTTGACAGATGTGTTAGCAGTCAGATTTTGACTTTAAATCAAACTACAATATAGTCTTCTGAAGTTTTTATGGCGATCCACGATTTCATGGCGGTTAGATACGGAGCAGTAAATGAAGCTGTTATAGCTCACGGCTTAACAAACGTCCAATGAAAAGGACCGCAAATTATGAACTGATCGAGCCGTCTCACACAATAAAGGGAAGCACAGTCTTGATCGCATGTCACTTGTGTCTGGTTGGTAACTTTGCAAAAACATCCCATAGACGACGAAAGCAAGTAAGAATGTCAGGCTTTAGTAGAAATGTCAGTTGGCGAGAAATTCATTGTCTTTTCCACGGAAACAAAGTCTTTCACGGTTTGATAAATAATGAAAAAACTGTTAAAAGTTTATTGGCAACCAATCGTCATGAAGAACTCTCCCGAACAGTGCAACATCTTGCTGGTATTTTCCAGTGCACAAAAACTCATGTAAATGTAGTTTCGTGCCAGCAACGAGTTTGGCTCAAGAGTTCCTGTATCAGATTGATTTCACATATCTGGCTTAACAATTGACGTTTTAGCGACGTACCTCCTGCACGATTAGTGTTCCCTTATGGCACAAACTTCAGTTTCTGCAAATACATTAGTTCTGTACTTAATCGAACGTCTATAACAGTTTTAAAACATCGATCATGTTTAACTTTGATTTCTGTTCATCATTTGCCAACTTTTCCGCTTACGCGTATCGCGCTGCTGGTTATCTGTTTGCAAACACGTCGTGCTGGGCTCTTCGTTGGCAACTGCATGTATAACTTGTGAGTTGCTGCAATAACCTAAAGTCGAACTGTCTGCTGACGACCGATATTTGCTCACCCTGTTGGGAAACAGTTTCACTTTGATGTGGCTTGCGCCTACGCGAGCTCAAATAAACACGTTTAACCAGCAAGGTTCTGAGATGTAATCCAAATTTATGATGAAAGGCGAACGAAAACGAAAAACTTCGATATAGACTTTGAAAAATAACAATAAAATCCATTATTATACTTTATACGAACTGTTCGTTCGTTCGTCGCGTGGAAAAGAGACTGTGTCATCACACAGAAACTAAGATACCATTTCTCCAAAACAACACCTACCTGCAAGCCTCCATTCTGCTAGGCAACAAGGGTGGGTCTTTTGTGCGTACTTATAACTTATAAGTTACCAATAGCTAGTGATGTTGATTTCAGAAAGCAGGATAATCAATTCCGTTAATCCGGCTGCGCATGTGCCAGGGAAAGCTAAGCCTTTACCAAAGATTTATACCCGACAGTTTAGTATACCATTAAAAGACGTTCACTTTTGTCAACTTCATATATTTTACCTGTACTGTGATCAAAAACATCAATGCTTTAGTAATATTACCACCTCCGCTAACTTTGTCGGTTAAATAGCAATAAACACGGTTTTGTCTTTTTTAGCTGTCTTCTCTGGCGTTTGTGGCAATGCATTACAATGCATGAGTAGATATCGCAAAGCACATCTTTATCAGACGAACTTGCAGTGACTGCAAAAAAGCTTTCACACGATGTTAGGTTTGTTGTTTGTCAACTTGATCGGCTGTACAGAGTGTTTTGTGTGCGCTCGTTTTGCAATAGCCTGTTCAGTCTACATTGCTGTTGGTCCGTATCTCGCCAACGTGCATAAAGAATTTTGTACGTGTGCACAGCTCGTCGGCACTATTTTTGGAATATCATCAACAGTAGAGGAAGGCGATATGTTACTGTAGTTGTTCAACGCACGATGTTCAGAATACATCGCCCCATTCTATGTGCAATTTGTGGGCCAAAAGTTATTGTAGATCTTACCCACCAAAACATGAAAAGGTCTTTATTGTTAGTGCCTCTGCAAAGCATTTAATCTTTAAAGTTACTAATTTCGATCTTGATCAAGAAGCTCATGACCACCTCACTTTGTCCATAAAGTGTCATGCCCAGTTCTTACCCTTGTGCTGAAATCAGAATTGAAACTATCCGTTCACAACTTTCAATCACTTTGCAATAATGATGATTTTCAGAAGCCCGAGTCGAAGTGAAAGGAGCCAAAAGTTCATTTCCAAAGTGCTATTTCGACCGCAAGTAATAATAGTCGCTTGCCAGATATTGTCTTTTACTTGCAAATAGTTCTTTCAATCTGTAGACGAATTAATTCAGTAGACGTGTCCTTTTGTCATCTACTGATGTGGAATCTAAAAGACATCTAAAACGTTTCTGCACGTCTACTTGAAATGAAAACACAATTATCGAAAACGCTGCTAAACTTTATTGAAAACAGTTAACTTCGTCCTGAAAGAAGTTGAAAACATCTTTTGATAGAATAACGCCACCTATTAATCTAAGTTAGAAGTCTCGGTGATTTAATTATGTTCCTTGGACCGCGTTTCAGAAAACGTACGCCCATGCAGTGCTGGTGTAGGAGCGGGGGGCCCATGCAGTGCTGATGTAGGAGCGGGGGGCCCATGCAGTGCTGGTGTAGGAGCGGGGGTGTATGCGCGACCCCAACAGATTTGTCAACAATCTGGGCAGAATCTCAAAAAATTTGGGTAAAGAAGCTTCGACATTTTTAACAATAATCATGAAATTATATCTCCTTGTTACTGAATGCATAAATAAAAGTTTATTATGTCATAGAAAAAACAATGTATATATAAAAATCAACAAACTGTTTTTAGTAACTTCGTGTTTTTGCGACAGTTAATGAGCAACTGACTCACTTGAAAGTTTTGGCAATAGAAGGCATTTCATTTATGTTCTGTATTAATTGTACACTGAGGAAATCGAGTATACTGGAGGGCATCTACTTCATATTAGTAGAGTCCATGCCAGGCAAGTACAGAAAAGCTTTTGTTTTTAATTTTAACTACAGTGTTTGGATGAACATATTTTGCCATACAGTTTGTTGTATATATGTGCAGTTGAACATGCAATGTTATGAGCCTCATGGCACAGTCATAATATAAATAATATAATGCATGCCATATATATCACATGTATGTCTTTGGAGAAGGAAGCACCTTTAGGCTTACCTCAGCTAGGTCTGAGGTTCCTTGCGGACAGCAACAGCTGGAATGTGAATGGAAAATCTCATAACTGTGAGCCAGATGCTTAGAAATACTGATGCAGCTGGCTTTTGACAATTTTCTTGCACAGCCTAACGTACTTTTGCAGATGGGTTATCAAGAACAAATCTCAAGTACCAAATTTTATACTTAAGTCTATGGCAACATGGTAAAAGAAAATATAATGTACCAACAGCTACAGAAAATTTGTAGGGAGAAAGTTTGTGGTATAAAAGTTTTTCGGACAAAATATTATTTGCACCCAAAAATTGCCTACTCCTACACTATGGGCCCATGCTGGGACACATATTAAAGCAGGTAGCAACGCAGCTGCTGACTGCAACACAAATCTCGTGAAAAATCACACCTAACTTTTTTGGTCGTCAAACTTCCTGCTTTTGTTATAAATACAAAGGTCTGTGTGGATTCTTTACACGTTACATGTCATTCGAAATCGTTGATGAAGTCGTCTGGACAACGAACCAACACAATGAAACCAGAGGCTAAGTTTGAAAGGATAGTTGCCTACTGAACAATAGCAGGTGCATTAAAAAAAACACTTTATTTTATAGAATGCTAACACAAACAAAGCTAACCTCATAAGCAGAGGCGAATTTTCATTTTAGGGCCCTAGGCTATTTTATATCGGGGGCCCTTCTAGGAGGTTTGCGACGACTGATGTCATAAAATTAGCACTACACGTGCTCGTTACGTTCACTGAACAAGTTGTTCCAGTGCATAATCAGGAACAAAAACAGTCACAATGAAACTAACGAAAACGGCAGTGGTAAAATTATCTGACCACACTCCTATCACCTATTTATTCAGTACCTCACTGGCCTCATGTAATCTGAAAAGTGGATTCAGGCGTTTTGTTCCTCATATTATGCGTGACAAAACTAATTCTTAACGTCATAAAAGGAGAATGCTCATCGTCATTCACTTCAATCCTTCGCGCTCATTCTTCTATTCTATACTCTACTACAGAGATCTTTTGTTAGCGGCATAGTAAAAATACGTGTGTTGAACCAAAATATACAAATATAATTACTTACGGAAATGCTCAAAATTGTCCTTACTCGCAAAATGTTGGGGCCCTAGGCTTAAGCCTTTTTAGCTCAATGGTAATCGCGCCTGCTCACAAGTCTTAATCTAGCGGGGAGCCGAACAACCACCGCGAAGTCTAACTTAGCTTTAAACTACGTTTCCCACGATTTCAACGGTACTTAACTGATATCAAACGCGTACAATAGGGGTTTGACAGCGCAGTTTCACGACTGCTGAAAAGATGGTAACTTTGAAACAAGTGCAATTAAAACAGTTGGCGGTGTTTTTACAGCATGTTAACACTAGGGCGGAATAAACTAATCAGCCTCGACTCAAGTTTTCATGAAGCAACATTATGGTGATACTTGCACAACTGACAACAAACTTTAGCTCGCTTTACATGCCTAGCAAAAGTATATAAGTTGGTTCTATTGTGCTATAAATGAATTTGCTCATTTTCACGGGCGGCTTCTTTAAGCTGCGTGCGACCAAGCACACAAAGAATTGCTCTCTTTTAAAGGTATTCTTTACCGACATTGCACTAATATTCTGTCACTTTTTTGAATCCTTTCTGTGCTATGGAGACTCCTAATTGCTAATTATACCTAAATACCACTGCGTGTTAGAATACGTGCATTTGTAAATCGTTCAGTACAACTAAATGTTTTACTAAACGGTAGCTCGGTCTCTAACTTACGCGGCAAGAATCCTCGTAGTATCTGCTTGACACTACATTAGTGAGTTTATGTATACGTAAGCAGCCGGATAACTGAAAACAGGAAGAGGCAGGCTTTTCGTGTTATGACTGTAAAGACATGCAAGCACGCATAGCCGATAGCCGAACGCAGTTGCAGGCAAATTTAATAGATCAATGTCTACGAAAATGCACAAAACATACAAATGCTCCGTGGAACCTGAAAAACGCAGCACAGGTAAAAAGTCCTTATACATCGAGTTGTATGTTGGTTTTTTGAAAATATTTAACTAACCCTGGAAAAATGAAGTTCAAACTTTTTGAGGTTTTGCCCTAGAACTTTTTAAAGTTATGATTTCTGACAGTTTATATAGCGTTCATGACCACGTTAAATGAACCTGCTGACTATTTATTCAACATACTAACCGCCCACCCTAAGCGGAATTGCATTGATCGCAGTGCTGCATTAGTGCACCAGCCTACATGGAAGTTTTTTAAATGTACGCATGCTGTGAAGCTGCTCACAGTCATGTCACTACGAGTAGATTGCCCTGGTTGATAAGGCAGGAAATGATGTCACGGGGTTTCAAAATTCTCTTCTTCAAACACACTGTCGATGGCAACATTCCATAGTTACAAGCAACGCATTTTTAGACCTTTTGGTCCGCTGGCCTGCAATATACGTGCAGCGGGAAACTCGTGCGGTTTCGCCACTGACATGTTGAACTATACTTCCTTGGGTTTTCGGCAACCAGAACGTCGCTGGCGTCACTTGCGTAGTCAGCGGGAGCCTTGCTAACAGCAGTTCTAACAAAAAAACAGTGGCAACCGTTGGTGGCATCTTTCAGTAACACACAAGATGAAATATTTTTAAGCATCGTAAGATAAAACAAGGTTCATTCTTACTGATGCTGCAACCTGCAAGGTGTCGGTCTCACATTGCCAAACCAGTCGAATACAGCTTCAAGAGAGAATGAACAAGATGACCGCAGTAATCTTTCGCTAGTTTTTACATGAATGATAATGGCCAATTTTCTGCCGTAGCCACATTTAAATAACACAAGTTGCGCTAGGCACCTAAGCCCGTTTTATTACAACCAGTAATTGCATAAGATTGCAAACGTTCGTCAGTTTTCCTTCAGGTGTATCATAAATCACGAAAATGAGTACTAAGCTTGTTACAAGTTACTTGGCAATTTTTTACATGAGAAAATTCACAGTTATGGCTGTTAATCAGGGATAAATTCACGTACGGGTTTGTCAATTGAAACTGATTTGTTTTTTTCAAAAAGAAACTCACGTTAGTCAGTATGTTGCTAAAACTTTTGAGTAAGTTGACTTAAACGTAGTTTGCTTTTACTTCGGAATGTGCTAGTTCCTGGAATGCTAGCCTTCTTGTTTCAGAAAGTAGGGGAAAAGAGAATTGTGACATATTTATTCAAGTGTATTTGAAAAAACAGCACGCATTGGCTAAGAAATTACGTTGATTCTTTTTATCCAAAGTTGACTTTTCCCGACGAATTCTGACATAAAATTCAGACTTGATAATGATTCTGTTATTTTTGCCACTCATGTTGTTTCGTAGCGTTTGCCACCAGGTTTCAAATCAAACAAACAGATGAATAAGTTCTTCTGGTGATTATATTTTGTTATCAGCCAACGTTTCGCCCACCTATTCAAGTGGGCTGCTTCAGGGCAATGTTTTCAATTTCAACCACAAAACATGTAGCATACCAATAACAAGAAACAATGAGTAGTATGACGTACGAAGACAAAAAAACGCAAAGCTGGCTGTTTCTTGTTATTGGTATGCTACATGTTTTGTGGTTGAAAACATTGCCCTGAAGAAGCCCACTTGAATAGGTGGGCGAAACGTTGGCTGATTATAAAATATAATCACCAGAAGAGCTTCTTCATCTGTTTGTTTGATAATGATTGTCCATTACAGGGAAGACAGGATCAGCATCGAACTTAACCAATATTTCTTTTCTAGTAAACACTTTTATAAAGCGATTACAACTTTTATCAAAAAGAAATAACTTGCATTAACTTCTACGTGTAGGTTATAGCCATATCGCAGATTGCAAGCAAGTTTGTATTCAAATGCAGTTAGACCAACAGCAAAGGCCATTGCGAGCAAATAATTTTTTAGAGTTGTTTTGTAAGTTGCAGTTGAGCTGCCTACTCGAGTGCACCTCTTCTTCGGTTGTTACAAAGCTGCAGTCTGAAACCTACAGTATGCCATCACAGTGGTTTGTAATGCAGTCACAGCTAGAATAATAACCATGTATGGGAAAGCGCTCACACGACTGTTTTATTTAGAATTCTACAAGGTCGTTTTGATCTTGACATTCACAGTCGTCACGTATAAACAGTGCTTCTCTTTCAGGCTAAATCCGGTACCATAAAAAGTAAATTGTTTCTGTAAAATACTGCTTGATTATTACATTCACGCCTGCTATTGTCCCGTAAAGCATTTTTAGCCCAATCCTCTCTGCACATTGCACATGCTGACGATGCTGTAGGATCGACGCATAAATTTTGGCTTTGATTTTAGGAATTTCTCTTGCTTGTTCCCTTTCTCAACATCACATGTTCGTCTAAAGGCGAATTCGCTGCTTTACCGTTCACCTATAACTGTTCACGTGGTCTGAACTGAAATTGCCACTGACGATACCTGCATCCTTCGAGACTAAGACTCACAAAACAAGGTCTCGACGCCGAAATCAGGTCTCAAAACTACGTCACTGCAAACTGCCGCAATCCCACTGAAAATATTTCATGGGCAAAGCATTAAAAAGAAAACCTTGGAAGGCTTGCAAAGGGGTATGAGAAACAACAATGCAAAAGTCGAAGATTTAAATACAATTATATCGGACGTTTCGAAATAAAACTGTTCTCACCTTTAGAAAAAGTTCACTGAATAAAATTTCAAAAATTGCGAGCACAGGCTCAGCTTCTCTCCACAAATGCACGAGTTTTCCCCATTTCCCACACATAATACGTGGATAAGTGTAGCAATTACGCCAGTTTGTTTATCCTTTTATTACGTGCAAAGGGTCTGCTTCTCCACCAGTGACAAAAAGGAAAGCACGCAGACGAAGCTGAAACAAGCAGCACTTTTTGAGGAAGACACACCCGAGTCAACTTTTAACATGCGTTCAAGCGTGGTACGACCGACGTACGCAATCGTGCCCAGGTGGCCATAGTGTAGGCCAAAGTAGTGTATAACCAGGCGTGTCGCCATTTTTTTGTTGTTGGAGAGATTCAATCACTCACGGGAGGCTATTCACAACTGTTGCTGTGAAACAAACTTGTAAGAGAAAGGAGTGGAAAAGGGTTTTCCGCGATGTTTGCCTACAATTATCAAATTTTAACGAATGACTTACAAAACAGGTCACCACTAAATATCAGAAAATTGTCAAACACTTCACCAACAAACCTGAAAATTACGCTGGAAAAGTAAGCTTTGACATTTACCTAAACTTTTAAACATCACGTGCACGGGGATACCGGTCGCACACGGGATTCCCAGAACAGTCCCGTAGCCACGGGGAGGCTTTGGTGGGCTTAGCCACGCCAAAAGAGCTCCAGGCCCCCCAAATTGAAATATGAAGCACTATAAATAAATAGAGTTTTTGCGTTCAAGCCCTCTACACAAACGTTCAGGCCCCCCTGCACAAACATAAAGCCCCCTACTGAAGACTTTCTAGCGGCGGTTCTGTCCCAGAATCGCCTTACGCACTGGTGATTACCTTCTCATAACATTTTATGGCACTACAGCAGAGAAAGCTTGAAGGCTCCGAATAAAATGTCCACGAGTAACTCGCTGTAGCAGCCAGTGAGTAAATGAACGAAAGTGTTTTACTGTCACGCCGTACATCACGCCCGAGACTATAAGTTCTTGGTTCACGAGACGCATAGACAGATATGTAGGAAAACCAGGTAGGAATGTGCTGTAGTTTGTATAACTTTATATTTTCTCAGCTACGTAACCTTACATTGCACAAACTTAGGATGACTACACCCACACCGTCTACACCTCTTGCTTATACCGGGAGCCCCTTTTTGGAGTTACGTCCCGGTGTCCCGGAAGAAAAGACCGGTTTTCAGACAAGATATAAATATCACGAATGGAAAACCAAGCAGCACATTCCGATTTCGTTTCGGGAAAGAGCGTTGGCGTTTTATTGCTCATCAGTTTATTTTTGGGAAATAATTTTGCAAATTTAACGACCTTGTTTCAATTGCAGCTGCTATACCGGTTTGCAAGATCGCAGTATGGTCGCTCGGCTCTGCGCAAGTGGATGTACCCCACATACGTTCCTTTACTGTGCATTTTAAATCACCAGCGCTAGTTTTTCATTCACTCGCATCCTGATTTGAATAAAAATCCGCAAATGTCGTCTTTTCTAGCCACAAGTAAGGTTTATAGGTTTGCTTGTGATCAGGCATAAACCAGCTCGCACGACCCTAATCACAAGTTCAACAATTGGTTGCGAGTAAGCTGTGTACGTTAACTGACGGACGAAGTTCTTTAAATGCGCATATGCTGCTTAGTTTCAAACAACTGTTTTCAACCGCGCTGGAACACTTAAACTTCATATTTATATTTTATAAAGATACTAACGCGATGCTTAATCTACTAAAATGTGCATTTGCATGAATTCACTGATGCACGCCACTACCGGTTTTATGGTTGATTTAGCACGTGTTACCAAAGCTGGTTTACTGGTTTATACATGTTGTATCAACCACACCTTGCTTTTCATGCGTGCGAAACAACACTTCACCGTCCTGATGTCCTTTTGGCGAAACTTTCAATTTGCTCGGGGACAACTTCACAACCACAGGTTTTGTTACTGCATGGTAAGTCATTACTAACGCAACGCATGTACTTCCTCAGTCGCCCGACTTACGATAAAGAATAAAGAAGCAAATTGTGCTGATTCTTTCAGCCCATATGAGAATATAACTTCGCTACTCTAATAGCTTAGAGACCACACTAAATCCCAAAGTCTGGCACAAGAAAAAAGTGAACGGAGGTTACTGTTATTCTGTTTGAATAAGAGCTGATGATGCCTACTTCGTAGGCGAAATATACACTCTGTAAGATCTTTAGTGTCTGATTCTTTGCTGAGAAAGGATTTCTTTCGATTGACAGAGGATACTGTTATATTAATCAAAATCTGGTTGGTTAATTTGTTCCTTAAGAAATGCAGTGCAAAAGATTCATGCACGAGCTACAGTCTCACATGGAACTACGCAGCAATCCTGATGGAGAAAACCGTGCAGCAAAGGACTGCCTTCACGCTTAGCACCAAATCACTCGAAAAACGACTTTTGCGTTGAAACTTTGCAGTATGTTGTGTTATGGACGGCGTATAGCCAGAGAACAGAAGGTTTTGCTGAAAAGGCTTGCTCCCTCAAGGGATACATGGACCTCTACGAAAAAGTTTAATCCCAAATCTCCCCAGGAAGATTCGCCACTGCAAGCACGAATATTGTGTCTCATATACACGGTTTTACTGGTTAATTCTAATATACTGTGTAGATCTCTGCAACGATTGTTATGAATTCCATGGGAGCACGTAAGAACTACGTTTCCAATGTGGTAAGCCAAATAGTGCAGACCTCAGAACTCAGTTTCGCGCTTCCTGATTTAGGCTTTGGTTGTCAATCACGGACGATTTGTTAGAACAGTGTTTCTCAAAGTGGGCGGAATCGTCCCCTTGGGGGCGATTTTGTTGGGCAAAGGGGAGAAAAATTCAAAGGGGGCGATAGGGGGGCGAAAAAACACCAAGGGAGCGAAAATCTCAACCACTAATCGATCATTGAATTAACTTCAGCATCCTACAATTATGACTTGTTACTTCCTTGCAAATTTTAATTTATTATGATAATCGTTGGAGGTTGTTGCTGAAGCAATTTATCTGTTGAATTTTTACACTGGGTTGTCTATGTACCCGGCTACAGTTTGGATTATTTCAGGGCTGCGGGGCCGTCGTAAAAATGTCACAGCTCCAGCGCTCTTCTTTTCATGAACATGGCCCCAGCTCCGGAGTTCTTGGTTTTCATGAGTGTGTCTCCGGATCCGGAGCTCTCTTTTTTCATAACTCAGGCTCCAGCTCCGACTTCTCTTCGTTTTCACACATTAATATTTTAATTGTCTTGTCTTGGTATGCTTCAAGTTGAATGGAAAATGAATTAAATCATGTACACAAAACCAGGAGAATATACCAAACCTTTTTAGTAATTTAATCTGGTAGTTTTTTAGAAGCAGTGCTGTTACCATGAGGAAATCAGTGTTAACACAACAATCACAGGTTCAGACGATTCAGAGAACAGAAACGCAACTCAAGATAGCGGTAATATAAACATCTCTGGAAAGGCAGTCGCTGGTTTTGCCTTCAATGCCTGAGGACCTTTTGTTATTTCTTACGACAGAACAAGAAAATGGCTGTTTGGAAAACTACATTCGTGTCCGAGCATTTAAACACCGACCAGTCCCAACTGACCAAGTGTTTTGCACTCGTTGTATGCTTTGCCTGTTGCAGTCTTGACGATTCCAGCTGGCAGGTCTGCCCGGCCAAACCATACAAAGTGCGCAAAACACATAGTTGACTCTCATGTGTTCTTTTAAACACGCCCACATTTTCATTAACCCAAATGAGAAGATGTGTTTAAAAGCCCTTCGTTCAAAGCACTGGTATGACTTCTACCAAGAAATTCACATTTGATTTTTGCTGAAAACTTCTGATTTCTTATCTTTTGCACTCATAAGCAGTGATGAATCGCAAAGTAAAGCACAATTTAACACCCTAAGCTTAGGAAAAAATAAGACTGATGTTTACTGTGTGAGAACATAGATTTTTTCCACAGATGAAAACTTCAAGAAAAGTCCACATATGTTTACATTGCTTTTTATACTCTCCTGGTAATGTACTGCTAGGCAAAGCAAAGTCAGTTCACTACCAATTATATTCATAACTTTCATGTTATGCTGCTGCTTGTAAACGTAATGTTTCCTAGTGAACTTTGTCAGCAATCTAGCAGATTCTTTAAGGTGTTTTAGGACCCCATTCGAGTCCCTAGAATTGAAAATCGGGTACCTAGAATCAGAGAAAATTATCATCGGGTCTCTAGAATCAGAGAAAATCGGGTCCCTACAGGTCCACACCGGGTACTTAACATTTTACTTTAAAAAAAGTGAATCTAGTAGAACTTGACAGCAAGGCTTGTGGTTTCTAATAAAAATTCCTACTTTACAATGGCGTGCCGTGCATTTCATGCTTAAATCTGCAATGGTATCATATCTTTAATCATACTCCCTGCTAACAGCATGACTACACAGCTACAAAAGCTATGGATATTTTATTATATACCTACTCATGATAGCTCAATTCTTTTTAGATCGCTACACTACTACAGATCCGGTTTGATAATTCTGACTAGAAAGTAAGATGTAGTGGTAGTTAACGTTTTTCTTACTTCTACAACAGTGGTTCTCAATCATTTCGCTGAAGGGAGCCAAATCCAGACCTACAAATTTTTAGAGCCGCACAAAAAATTTTGCCACAGGACAATTGACACGTTTTGTTTTACTGCACTAACGAAGTCTGTTACAACAAATTTTGGAGGTGTTACTGAAAAACACTGCCCATCGAAAGGAATCCTTTCCCGCAGCAAAGATTCAGACACTAATCTCTTACAGAGTATTAATTTCGCCTACGAAGTAGGCATCATCAACTCTTGTTCAAATTGACTCTGTTACAGGATTGCTCAAAGCCGCACAAAGGATGCTTGGGAGTTGCATGCGGCTCTTAGAACAGTGTTTGTGAACCGTTTTTCAACAAGTAACACCACGCCTGCTAACTACGATGTCACAGCCTTAGCTATTATTAAAACAAAAGAAACATCAAAGGCTTGCAGGTCCATTGTTGCAGCCTGATGTCATAACTCATAACATTCGCGTTTATTGTGCAATATAGGGCACACGTAAGTCTATTTGGCTTTAGTTTTTAAAAGTCAGATCTTAGCTACTTTTCGCATGCTTATGTTATTATAATATCTAATTTGAAGATTGTAAATACGCATTGGTGCACGCTGCAGATAAACTTTTACAAACTAACGCTGACAGCAAACTTGAGCTTCTGATGAATTTGAGTGCTGAGTAGTTCGATAAACGAGCCCCAATGAGTGCAACCGTAAAAACTGGTAAGTTGAAGTTTAATATTAACCACACTACAAACGCTGAGTCAACAGCGATGGCACATCCTAAATTTTTTGCACCTTCTCGGTTCATTGGCCAAACTTTCTCACAAGGCGTTATATAATACATTCCAACTTTAAAAGAAACGAAAATATGTCCCCCCAGTGGTATGCCTGTCTTGAGGATTGCTTTCTCTCGGGACACAACCTTTAACAGCGGGACATGTGGTCACACTCAATGAGATAACTAATAAGGGTTTACTGTAGAGCAGTGGTTCTCAAACTTTTTCTGATCGCGTACCATTTGTGTGTCCCGTACTGTCATCATGTACCACCTTGTTCCAGAAAAAGTCAATGTGCC
>JGI24159J19872_10000161_pt1 | contig 46143 bp, 32 predicted proteins | sample Ectturendosymbi4_FD_19872 | JGI IMG/M metagenome (IMG submission 19872) | reverse complement strand
AGCAGGAGAAACAAGACGCCAAATTCGGATTCAGCGGCCAAAAATTATCCAGAAAACATCCCAACCTCGACATAAAAAATTTTTTGTTGTGTAGTGATTATTGGTTTTTTTGCGGGCTGACATTTGTCTTGTTTGATAGCGATGACATTGTACAAAACTATGAAAAAGTGCACGAATTTCCATTTTCCGTTAAAGTTTTAGAAGCGTGTCAATCCTTTTGACATTTTTGTTTCGCGCCGCGCAGCAACCGGGCAACGACTCGGCGAGCATCGATCAGCTGCGAGTGCTCAAGCAGCAGGAGGAGTCGCTGGCCGAAACGCTCCGCGCCGAACACGACATGTCGATCGCTGCTGCCGAGCAGCACGAGCGAGACCTGCGGCGGCAACTGCAGGAAGTCGAAGAGGGCAAAGCCGAAGTGCAAGACGCCTCCGAGACAGATGGCGACAGTGTAAGAGGCTGTTAGTTCAATTCGTAGCTGCAAGTCAAGCGTCCGCAACTTCAGCGGCAAAGTGTAGTTCAGCTCGTTTAAGTTTTGTTGTAATGGTCACGTTGTTTACTTGCGTTCGTTTACGTTCCCGCGGTTAATCAGTTTCTGTTGGATTTTAACTTCAGGAGAGCGCTCGTAGCAGTCTGGGCGCCAAAGAGCTCGCCTATATTGAAAAGTCGTCCAGTGGGCCTCTAGAATGGACTGAGTTCCTCACCAGGTTTGATGGTGAGTATAGTTTCTCTGCTGTGGAGCTGACCCTCTGCTGGGCACGGCGCGGATTACAGTGAGACTTGCTTATAATTTAGTTGTCTTGTATGTTTCGTTCCTCTCTAAAAATGACATATCTGCTGAAACTTAAAAGTCAGGCAACTTGTACAGTAGATGCTGAGAAACGTTTTGTTGTAAAGTAGTAAGATGCTGTCGTATTTCGCTTGTGGCAGTATCCACTGGACGAGTTTTACCTCAGCTGATAGATGTGCTGGACCTGATCGTTAATAATCATAGCATCACAGAACACACTGGAGCAAGTTGGGGCGATTTAGTGGAAGAAGAGGAGCTTCGGGAGCCTGGCAGAGCTGGCCAGATGCACGAGAAGTTATCTTCGCCGTCGCGAAAAAGGTAAACAGTTTGCCAACATTTTTCGTTTTTTTTAATTGCAAGATTAGCAATGGTTTTTCCCTTGCGTTTTCCATAGCAATGTTGATCAGAGCCATACTCTGTCTCAAGCGTGGCTTATTTCGATGCCAAGTGTCGATGAAGCTCATACTCGCACTCGCAGCATGTCGCGTTTGATTGCCTCAGCTTACAATACCACTTGCTCTTGTGGGTCTGTGACGGAAGTTCTTTCTTGAGACCAACGCTCGAACGCTTTTGTAGAACTCCCGCCGAGTCCAAGAGAAAGCTGGAGGAGAAGCACCGTCGTGCAGAAGAAAGGAGGATCCAAATGAACCTTGAGAAGTCGCATCGCGTTCGCGAATTGACCGAGAAAGTGCAAGAAGTGGTGAACTGGAAAAACGACTTGATTCAGCGACAGCGAGTTCTTCTGCAGAGCTACCACGCCGTAAGCGTTGTGTTTTTGCCCTGGGTGTGTCACGCTGCGCTAAGTTGTAAGCGACCTCCGGCTGCAGTGGAAATAGTGGATAATCAAACAACTTGTCGAAATTGACTTTTCATATTTGACACGTAAGGTGCTCACAAAATCAACATATTCCGTACAGTATTTTTGCTCCACAGTGGTTCTTAACCTGGGTTCGATCGAACCCCTATGGTCCGACAGAGTCGTTTCAAGGGTTCGACGAAAGTCATCTGATTTCAGTACCCCATTTTTACTTTCTGTTATATTGGGCAATATTAGGGTTCGACAAAATCTTGGAAAACTACGTAAGGGTTCGACGTGTTTGTGAAAGTTAAGGACCACTGCCCCACAGCATTTGTGAAATTATAGTGGTTAATGTATTGCTTTGTCTGGTGGATACAAAAACGATTGTGTATACAAAATCTTCCAAAAAAAGGTGCATAATATGGCTGTTACATCTCAAAACGATTTGTAGACTTTAATTGCATCGATGTCAAAAGTTAGACTTAGTTAATTGCGCGGGTGTGGAGCAGTCTTATTCAAGAAGAAATTGCTTCGAAACGTTTAAAATTTCATCCACATAGTGTTTTATTTTTCACTGCAGTTTCCTTGCTGTGATCAAGGCAGCAGTAAAAATAGCTTGAGTTTGCGGCCGTCCGTTTCACGCACTAAGCCAGTATCTCCTAACGTGTGGGTCGCGACCTCAAGTGGGATGTCGCCTGGTTTTGCAAGATAAGTACCAAGTAATTGCTTTTTTTCTTGAACAGTGAACGCCGCTTTATAGATCACTGGTTTACAGAGCAAGCTGCAGCAGTTTTCGCCGAAACAGACAAACGATCATTTCCCCGCAATGACTTCCCTGCTTATTTCAGCAAGTCGATGATGCGTGACAACACCATGCCTTGCAGGGGGGGCGGCTCTGGGACGCTTCGTTTGATGGTTTTGTCGTGTGGCGCGTGACCAAAAATACGAACCCTTGTTATGAAACAAACGACCCGTCGAGATCTATTGATGCTCGCTCCCATGTGCTCATCAGAGGTGATGAATTTTTTTGCACTTTTGCATATCCATATTCAATCCTTATCCGAAAATTTGAGAAACTTACTCTCCGATATTCATCCGTATACGAATATGACACTGGCTCAATACAAAAATACCCTGTCATTATTGTGAGCCAATCCGTAAAAATAACATCGCATGTTTTGTGCCCACAAAAGGAATTAAAGCATGAAAAACAGACAGAAAGGTAGTGTCCATTTTGTCGCCAGAGGCAAAAGATCTGCTGGGGCTATTTTGCCATTCGAGCCGTATCCAACTTCGCCCATATATAACGTGGAGTTCATGACTCTTCTAGTAATGTGATGAACCTCGTCGAGTGGGAAATGTCTATTACTGCTGCATGAGTGGTTGTCGGTTTGGCTCTCAGCATTGCTACGTTGTCTGTGCTAGTAGAGATGACACTTCTTATGAGAGCACTTTTAAGGTACTTTTTAAAAAGTTTTGAAAACCAGTAAACGTGGGTTTTCATTTTGGTTTAGGTAGACTGTAACGAAACTATGTGACCTATATAAATTGCAAACTATCTTTTAGCAAAGGTTGACTGTATAAAACTTGAAGAAGAGAGTCCGAAATTCTAACCAAAAGTGATGTAGTTTCAAACATTGAAATAGGCTATGAGGCCACAAACACATGCCACCAAGCACAAAGCAGCATACCACCAACATGAAAGTAGCCTGCTACTTCGCCGGAACAAACGCTACGATAGAGTAGCACGAAAAATCATTGATTATGATGAGTGCAGCACATACTGACAAAAACATTTTGTTTTTTTGCATTGAATATAAAAACTATAGCACAGAAAACATCATTTGTGACATCTTGAATCATTCTCAGTGAACTTTCGTTGTAGAAATCCAACAAATAACCTGATCCTGTCCTCACTGATACAATTTTCTTTAAAAATAATTATCCAAATCCAATTCTGTTTCAAAAAAATCGCAAATATCCTGCAGGATATCCAATCCTGTCCATGCTCACCTCTGCTGCTCATACAGCGGATGTTTCAACTGTGCGCGCTCACGCTGACTACGAACTCTTTCTAAAAGAAAAAAACGATGTTGCGTCATAATTACGAAGTGATTGTACTATGCGAGCGTCAATTTGGTATCTCAAGATGGTTTGAAAACAAGCGGTGTGATAGAAGCAAAGCTCCAAGAGAACCAAGCTGAAGTTAAGAAGGAGATTACAACATCGATCCAAACACCAGTTCTTATGTATACACGATATGACACACCCTTTTTAAACAGCTCTCATCTTATGATGGAGCAACCGCTTCAAGCAAGTTTTACCATTTCAGAGGGTGCTTTTTTAAGCGGCTGCATTGTTTAAGCTTTTTTTATTTAATTCTTCATAATATTGAACTGCTGCATAATAAGGTTAAATTCAAGTCAAGTACCACGTTGCAAAAATATTGACCGCCTACGGTGTTTGTTTGTTTATGACGTAGTAGTACTTCAACTTGCTACTAAGTTCTGGTGGTTGTAGTTATTTTTGACAACCCTGGTGTCTCTAACTGCTGTTATTTTATCATTTTCATAAATGCAATGCAATTTCTACTGCTTACTCTTCCATTATTACGTTGAACCTAGCCCTCATTTATGTCAGAGAAAAAATTGCTATTGAATGTGATGATGAATATATACGTGAAAACGAGACGAGTTGCATTTTGCAGCAACACGAATGAAGCGATTAAACTAATATTAAAGCTATATGTAGGATCTATATGTTTGTGGAAATGTGCTGTGCGCTGCGCTGGGTGAGATTATTTTTTCGGCGTAGTCACCTCAAGCGGTGTCGGTCAAGCGTGACGCGTGCATCAGTCCACGAGCGCTGTTTTAATTTTAAGGAAGCCGACATGATAGAAAGTATTGTTGATCAAAAGAATCTTTTGGTTTGAGTTGCTATTAAAACGAAAATACCATCCGACCGTAGTCTTGATGTTATCTGCTTTTGTGTTATTTAGATGCATAAATAGCCTCATTATATCGCCCAATGAATGACATGTTAATGCCTTTTCTGTGGTCTTGCCTCATTCCATGGTGGCACATCCTCAAAGACGACTTAAGATGAAGTCAATATCTTTAAATCAGAAACACATTGGTTTGTTGTAAAAGCGTTTCTGTTAAGTACGAAGGCTTTCCCACGAGGTCCACAAGTCAATCTCTCACCCTCTTGTAACGGAGATTAGTGCCTTGCAGTTGATCTGTCATGGTTCACGGAATGAAGGGGAGTCACTGTTGAGAGCGGTGTGCTATTTAAAAAACTGTGTTTGTCTGTCCTGACAGGAGAAGCTGGCCAGAGCTGAGGAGCAGCGGGCGATGCAGCTGCTGAACATTAAGCGGAAAGCACAAGCCGAGGAAACTAAAGTCAGCGAGATTGCATTCATCAACGAACTTCAGGCAGGTTTGCTTCTCGCGTCGCTCCGCCAAATGACAAAGCGACGCTCGTTTGTTGATGTCACTGCTGCCCATGGCATTCTACACACGTGCTCGTTACACCATTATTTACATCTTCTGCTCCCGCAACATAAAGCGACAGTCACAAACGTTAGAACCCCGAAAAGTTCGTGTGAGGTTTGTTTCATAGCGTGTTTAACGGAAAAAAGAAGCCCGTTAAGCGAACCTCTCTTACCAGTGCAATGTCGGTCTTAAATCACTGAGTCTTTGCCGTCTTCAAATCAGGAACAGAACAAAAGGCACGAAGTCTTGATGAGGATCGGGGAACATGAAACACGGATCCAAGAGATGGAGCTAGAGAGGTCGCGATGGCTCGAAATGAAATCTGTGAAGGAAGAGAACTTCAAAGTACGCGAGCGTTTCGTTGATGGCAGCTTGACATTTTTGCAAATACTGCGTTAACGGGTATTCGTGCAGTCCTTAACGCGCGTTAATTGCGCAAACGTTTAGAGCAATTTGTGAACGAAATGTTTGGTTTTTAAAATGATGAAAGAGAATGAAATTATTTTCAGGGTTCTTACGCAGTCTGGAAAAGTATGTAAAAAAATGTTTTGGTCTGTTAGTATGGAAAAAGAAAATAAATTTTCAGACTTCATCTTTTGACATACATTTCCATAATATTTTATTCAAGATGAATATAATTTTACTTATATCGTGTTATGTTATAGTGCCTGTATTTGACCTGAGTAGGTCATTCGGAAATGTTAAGTCTGGAAAAAATCCGGAGAATGTCTGGAAAAGGTCTTGAAAAAGTCTGTAAATTTGATAGGAACCCTGTATTTTGTTAACTGATTCGGGAATATGACGATCAGCGTACTGACTTTTTTTCAGGAAAGAAGGCGAGCTTTGGAAAAAGAGCGTCAGGAGCGGATTGAAGAATTGAAAGAGAAGAGAAAAGAGCAGGATGCGAGGGTCGAGCAACATAGAATCGAAAAAGAAAAAGAGAGGGAGAAAATTGCTAAAGAACGAGCTCGGTAAAATGTTTGCTCCCTTCGACGACTTCCTGTCCTGGCGCTTTTGTTTCAGACGAAATAGTTAATATTTGGTCCATGCAGAAGACTTTTGCGAAATTGAGTTACCGGAGCGTTTTAACATCGCGAAATTCCATCTCGCGATTCGTTGACTTTGGGTAGTGTGGTGTAACTGACTGTTCATTCAACGTTTTCAGTTCGGTCAAGAAAATGTTTCTTTCTCGTCTTTGTTTCAGGGACCGGGAGCTGCGGCTTTCTGCAAGGAACCAGGCGCAGCAAGAAGCAGTTTGCGAACTGCAGAAGAAGATCCAGTTAAAAGTAAGTGGTTTCTTGTGACGATCTGCGTGAGTTGAAGATGTGAGTGTTTTGTAGAAACTGTGGCATTTTTAGCGAAATCGAGACGCGTATTTATTTCGGTTGAGGTTTGCTACACAATGGCAACCTATTGCATTTGAAAATGATTTTCGAAAATGACGGTTTACCGAATCGTTTTTGATCAATTCGACAGACGACATTAACACAAAGCGTCCGCTATTTTTCAGCTGGTGTATGAAGCAATATTTGGCCATACACGACTAACAGTCGACTGAGTACTTAATTTTTTTGGTGCGGCTTAATAGTTTGATCGCGCTTACGCTCCTTTGTTGCACACCCTACCTTCGTTTTCTCCCATGCCTTTTTCTATGTCGTTATCTCCGTGTCATAGTGATTGCGCGTGCTTGGTGTCTTCTGCTGTTTTTCTATTTCGTGCCATTTGCGCTGACCATGACATCCTGCGGCTTTCAGCGTCGGTGTCGTTTTTCAAGTTTACATCAGTTGATCACAAGATTTTATGATCATGATAACCTGTTGTGATGAACATTAAAAGTTAAGTTTAAATGATTTCGAATTTGGTTTTCGTAACATCACCACAAATCTGACAAGCTTGCATGGTACTGCATAGCGGATACTGTTTTTTGTTCCGCTTTTAAATCTAAAATGAGCTGTGGCTCTACGAAAAGCAATTTTCGTGTTTTACTTGATAGCGTTGTTTGGCCTGAGTTAGCTAGTGAAACGTCATAATGAGGTTTCATCCAATTTTGTGTTTGTTTGTCCTTTGTTTGAAAAGGAAATGCCTGCAACTTTTTTAGGGCACGTGGACAAATTGCCACAATTTAGAACTGCCACCTGGCTTTTATAAGCTTGTAATGATGCATCAGACGGCGTGATGTTTATTATCATGTCTGGCTTACGTCATGTTCACAAGTCGCTCGAAATCATAGAAAGGTGCAGTCAGCACGTGATGCCACCAGCCTGTGATCGACGTTGCTGTTGCAAGCGAGTCGCGCGCGGTGATGTCAGAAGCTCTTCGCGCACCAGAGCGAAATCTCGGTCAATATTTATCGTCAACTGAACGGCACGTTGCTTTGGAATACAGTGAAAATAACTCGCTGCGAAAACCTGCTGCAATCACGTTTTCTTTTTCCTTCGTGCGCCGCCGTAGTCGTTGTGTTTGTAACTGCGCTCGTCCGGTTGGATATGTGTTGGAAAAATTCCATAACCTTTTGCGAATTCGCTTCAGCATGACGAGAGTGAACGGAGACACCAGGAGCAACTGGAACAGCGTAAGGAGAAAGCACTCGAGTTGAGTCTCGGACGGTTTTCCTCGTCTAACGCAGGTCAACCGGCCACGTCCACCGCCAGCCTACCCACCGGGGCCGCAAAAACCGGGTAAATACCCCATAAAAGCTCTAAAAGGAATGAAACCGTTCAATTTTTACCCCTCGCCTAAATTTTATGGCATTTCGGCTTCAGCAGCAACGTTTGAACGAACCTTTTCTCTCCTGCGCGACTTCCTGTGCTCAGCCACGTGGAACGTATAAATGATTCACTTACGACTGCACAGCTGCGGCTCGGACGCCGAAAATGTTACACCAGGAGTTATTTTTGTGTCATCGTTGAGACGAACCGTCACTGTTTTCACCGCACACTAAGTCATCACGGTGCTATCCCGTTTAAGGTGTTACTGGAACATCTGCATCAGTCAAACTCACCCGGCGCACCAAATTTCTTTTCAGTGACCGACGATAAACGTTTAACAGCGCGCAGGTGTGTTATCTCAGTAGGGCAATTTTTTGTTGGCCTATAAACATAAAAAAAAGATATGACTTAACGAGCGAAATTAATTTAATGTTTCTTATACGTTTTTTTGTTTTTTTTTTTTAAGAAACGAACACTGAATCAACGAAAACACAGCATATAATAAACAAATTTCTTGCATAGCGCCGTGTCCATAAAAATGATCTCGGTGCTTCACATTGCAACCACGAAGGAATAGTTGAAATGCACGTAAAAAATACGTATAATAAAATCCATAGCAACACAGAGTGTTCCAAAAGAATCAAACGAGAAAGTCCGGTAGCAATCAAACTCCAATCTGAAAAAGTCGATTGAAAAGCGTAATAGTAGAAAGGGAATCAACGTTTTTAATTTGAAGGAGCAAAGCATTCCACCCGTTCGCAGAATCGCTGTTCTGGGTGGTGCGCACTCTTGGAGCCAAATAGCTTGGACATGCGGACATGCCAGATGATTGAACTGATCTGGAGAGGGTTGATAATTTACAAGCAAGTTTGAAATGTAGTCTGGTGCGAAAACATGCGATCCTGTATACACAAGTGTTAACACTTTAAACTGCATTCTTCTCTTTACTGGGAGGCAGTGAATGTCCTTCAAACCGGGAGTAATGTGAGAACGCTTACAACGTAATAAGTTCTCTATAAGCGGCGTACTCGAAAAATTCACATCATCATTCAGCAGAAGCAAGAAGTCAAACTTTCAAGCCTGGAAGTTTCTGTCCTTGACAAAGAGTTGTCGCAGCATGAAAAACTTACTTCCACAGAAGCGGTTGAGAGTGTTGAAGCAAATTGTAAACAGCCATTTAAATGTCTGGTCTGGTCATACTCAGCATTTTGCAAATGTCATTGCTTTGCATTCTTTTTTAATGTAACAGTTAATGCCGCAAGTAACAATTGCTTGCACTGCTTCTTTTATGGTGTGCTTGGCACTTACAGCGGAACGATACGTTTGTATTGGTCTTTAATTTTGAGAAGTCGAACAACCAAACCAGGTGTTTGCAAGCTAATTTTTGCACGAGAATTTGTATCCCACATCCTGCAAAGCTTTCCACAATGGCTTTCACTTCAGATAAATTCTTTGCATTGTCGTTGCATCTAAACAGTCTCCCCGTATGGTAACAACCGGCTGACTTGGTTAACCACCAGAAGCAAAGGGGATGGTAACCAACAGNGGTTGACTATACTGCTCAACAGTTGGAAGGCATTTGCTAGGGAGCTTCCACAGCACACCAACTGTNCACTCTGTGTTGCTACATCTTGAATGACAAAAGATAGTTAATTACCAACTGAGATGCTTCCGTTCTTNAAACCAGGGCGGATTCAGGATTTTTTGGCGGTACTGAGATCGAAGTCTTCCATATGTCACGTGACACAAGCGTGAAGCGTAGAGTTACAGACGCAGAGTCAGCCGGAGGTAAAAGAAGAAATTGCCTCCTAATACCACGAACTTTGCCTCCCTCATTAAAGGCATTTCCCGAATGCATCATAAAATACAAAAGTAACGTAACTGCACTCAGCACCCGGAATGCGAGTTCCTACTTGGTGCGGTAATGATTTTGCTTCCCGCACAAGTGGACCACAAGTATAAATTACTTCTCGCTGCACTGTATTCCCTCTTCGTCGTAACTGTTCGATTGCACTGCGGCCGCACATAACTTTCGTCTGACTTGGTTTGATCATTCACCACAATCACAACTGTGACATGAGGCAGTAAACCGCACTCAAAAATAGGCAAAGATTGCAAACTGGCCCAAAAAGTTACTGGTGTCAGTTCTTCGCACCGGCACAAAAGAAACATTTCGAAAAGTAGCGTAAATTCTGAAGAACTGAATTTATTGCCGTACAAATAAAAAATTGGCATAATGGTAAAAACAACTGACAAAAACCAACTGCTTGTGTCCGAAACTCTTAATAACAAAAACTTTCCCTAGTTTATGCACCCGAGGTCTCGTCGTTTCATCTTGTATCCCTATGCAAGATTGCTTTCTACTTACGTTCATGTTTGTTGTCAGGCTGCTGTTGAATTGCTGTTGCTGCTGCCGCCGCCCTAGACTTCTGAAATATGTATTAAATCGTGACCAATGTTTTGAAATTTCATGGCTTCGGACAGAAAACCACAGGTGTGCTTAATCAATGTCAAAGCGGAATACTTGTCCGTAGGTCAGCACGAATAAAACGGTTTCTAGGTTTGGTAGCGATTTAACTTTGCTGCGTGCAGCACCATGCACAGCCTTGACCAACTAATGTTTTTCGTGTGCGTTGTTCGAATTCCAGAAACGCTTCATTCGATAAAGATGCATCATTAGGAAACGAGGAGACAACGGATGAGAAGTATCAGATCGCCAACCCCACCAGCAAGTAAGAAACCGGAAGGCAAACGCTTTTTCGTGTGGACCAGTAAATCAGTGACGTAGCGTGTGCCGCTAGATGATCGTGTTTCAATAAGTGCAAGCCGCACATGTCGAGGCATTCAGTTCTCCTGAACTGTGACCATGTAAATAAGCGTATGGTTATCAGCAGTGGATCATACATTTAACGAGGTATTTTTCACTGCTTATTGCGTTTTGCTTCATTGCAGCAGCAACAACAACATAGCTGACGTCAAAGCTGATGCTTCCACGCAGCAGAATGGAGGAAGTGCGGCCAATTCCCCGAGGTTGCCGTTGGACGAAAATAAGGTAACTTTTCAGAGCGGCGACGACGATATGCTCTTTGCCGCAGCCCTGTATAAAGTGAAATTGTTGGGGTTACTCGAGAAAGCAGAAGATCGTGAGTTGGTTGGATTCCGGGAAATTTTCGTTTCTTATCCAAATTAAGTTACTGTGTCCTGTAGACTAAGGTGGTAACCAAAAGGCTTGAAGCAAAACCTGTTCAGGCAGTGCCAGCGCACGACCTGCCACGATTTAGTATTTGTCGCTGTGCTCTTAAGGTTATGGAACCGCTAAATAATTATAATTATTTGTTGCATGCAACGAGCCTAATTCTTGAATACCTTGTCAGCGATTGTTTGTACTGGCAACCACGTCACCGTTCGTGACGAATGACGCCGCGCTAGTGTGTGATTGACGCACAGTGTTTAGCATGGGAAACACACGGTTGGTGAGAATTTGATGAAGTTGCCGCTGCAATTGCTCACTTTTGGCAAACCAATTTATGAGTAATATCAACAGACCTAAGTAACTCAAACAATTTTGCTTGTATGAATCAAGGAAATGTTTCCAATTCACTTGTAAGTTAAGGACTAGGAGTGATGCCTAATATGCCATCTTAGACCTGTTGAGTTTTCATAACTTTTGTTTTAGATCACCTCACTAAGGCTCATGCAGCGTTAGAATGACGAACTAAAAATAAAAAAAACAAAATTTTATTGTTTTTGTTTACCCAAGTGCGTTGTGGTAGTATTAGTGTGTTATATACGCCAACATTAAATTCACACTCTCACCATGTATATAAATGTATGTTTATGATCTGTGGACTTTTTTCGATATCAGCCGAACGTGCCCAATCTTGTTTTTGCAACCGTAATAACCAGTCACGGTTTCTCAAACAATATATAATGTTCCGCTCTGATGTGTTTGGAATCACAAGTCTAGCAGATTAGAGTTTGAAAAAAACTTAACCATAAATAATTCGCTGCACTATGAATTTATGCGATACCCTACTATAAACAACTTAAAGGTTTTGTTTTGAACCAAGCCAGGTGGCAATCATCCGTGAAAGCTTGGAAAATGGAGACATTGAAGCTATTGCTAGTTATAGTTGTGATTCAGCTAGCTGCAGTGACTTTCATTTACAAGCCCAACTGTTATTAAACTGTAGTTTCCAGACTATTTCTTCGTCGCATTCAACTTTTAAACAGATGACTCTAAATGGGTTTTGTGATTTATCTGCGTGGCTGTTAATGACAGTTTTGTTGTTTTGTGACACCCCTTTACTCTCACTTTTCAAGAACAAGGAGAATGTGCTGGACTCGAAAGAACGAAGAAAAATGATGAAAAAACGAGCGAAGAAGATCAGACTACGCATGGCTTCCAGGTGTGTTGACGTCATGGTCTGTGGAATGTGTGGAAGTGACGTCACGCGTAAATGCACATCTCAAAACCCATGTTGCGTTTGAGACAGAAACTGACTCGCATCTACCATGGTGTCGTATTTCGTAAGTAATTTTGTTTGTCTTCTGTGAACAGAGCGAAGGACTTCCTGAAACGCGTCGAAGTGAAAAACGATTCGCTGGCGCCGGCCACCAAGACCAAGTATGATAACATTGGCCGGTATATGACAAACAGGAAATATATTTCCTATTCTCGCTCGTCTTTCTTGTGCACAGGATAGTTCGCCTAATCAAAGACACCTGTCGTCAGCTGACCAATCAGAAGGACACCAGCGGGCCGTGGCCGACCAATCGCGTGAATGCGCTGGACCGCTTCCTCGGCGAAATAATCCGAGTGTTGGAAAAGCAGGTTTGTTGTTTTTTCTAGCTTGTTTCTTTGACTGAAACCGCAGTAGTGCGTGTTTGCGAAGCGATCGTCGTCTTTTTGATGCGGCCGCTTTCTTTGTTTCGCCGCGGTTCCCAGATATGCCAGGTCGTGGGTCGGCGCTGCTTTGTTGCCCGGTTGCCAGAGCTTAATTTCAGGTTTCTTGGTCTGCGTTCGTCGCTCACGACGCACGTAGGTTAGCGCAAGCGGTTTTGCGGAATGTTACATTGAGCAGCGCGCAACGCGTTCTCCGGCGTCGCCCTCCCTTGCCTTTGCTTGCCAGCTCTGAAAAGGGAAGGCGCCCTCGCTGCATCGCAGTCGAACGATTTATTGGCTTCCCTGCATTTGCGTCATCACCCTCATTAGAGTCCTAGGCAGGGCTTCTCGGGGCTTTGCTTGCTCGAACCGCCGCTTGTCGTCGCCTAATTTGGCGTTCTTCGCTGGACCCTGGGAGTTAACGAAGTTTGGGGCGCGCTCCAGACTCGCTGCGCTCACTCGCGATCGCGTTGACCTTTCAATAGCGTTTGTGCGATGACTGGTCCGCTTCCTATCATGTTCCGCTGCAGTAGTCTGACAGGGACAAAGGTATCGTGCAGCAGAGAGGAAACCTTTCTCCGACGCTTCTCGACAGCAATGCTTGCCTAAATATTTGCCGAATGTCTTCTGCCCCGAACCGAGCTATTGCAGCTTGCCGGCTTATTTGCCCGCTTGCGTCGTCGAGGCCATCCATTACATACCAGGCCGCTTGTTAATTGTAACCGATGCCGATATACATTAGCTCGCCCCTAACGAGGACACGCGGACAGAATGGAGTCCCGGTGTTGGCCGGACGGGCTCCGCTTGCCGTTTCTGGCCGTCGTCGAAATGACGGCGCCGCGTCGTTGGCGGCAGAAACCGCCCGGGGAGGTGCTGCCGTAGACGCGCTAGTTTCCCGCAAAATTGTTTGTTTTCTTGTCTGGTACCTCGGCGATTGACTGCACGGCTGGCTGCCTTCATTGGGTATTATTATTGTACACACAAGGTCGACTGCGCCGTTACTATCTTGATGCGAAATAGTTAAATGTAAATATTGCGGCATTTAGCTTTCTCTTGAAGCGCCCTTTTCTCAGCACAGACTAGACAGAAATCCAGTTTCGTCTCAACCGCTCGCACGTTTTGTTTTCTTTTGCTCTGCACAGCATCGCTGCGCACCTGTGTCGTGTTGTTATTTGAACGCGAGTTTCCCGGGTTGGCAGTAAAGACACATAGATATCACGTCATTTGCGGTCAGTTTGTGTTGTATGAAGATTTGAAATTGTCGTAGCCAGGGTCAGGGGTTTGTTTGTCAGTTGAGGGATGATGCATTCAGCTCTGTGTCGATCACAATATTTTTGGCCCGCCTCAGAAGTTTCTTGTCTGCCTGAAACAACATGTCGATCTGCGAAGCTTATCTTGGATTTGACCTCTCAAACGTACGCGGTGCTGAGCTCGATAGCGCAAAAACTCAGCAATGCAGAGTAGGCGCGTGATCATTTGCTGCTACTGGATTGGTCGCACATCATCATCATCACGATGCCGTGTTGGGTTTTGTTGCTGTCCGCTGGTGATTGCGCTCCACTTCACAAGTCTGGTGCTGTTGAGATTTTAAAATGGCTTCCCAAGTTAACAACAAGCTGTACGAAGGTCATTTTCATTTCGATTCTTTTCCCCGGTCATAATGATGTCTTTTGTTTTGATAGGACATAACGCTTGACAAGTTGTCGGTTATTCCTTGATCACGTTTTTCGCCGCCCAAGTGTTTCAACCGAAAACGAAGGCGTTTGAAAATGGAAGCGTTGTTTGCGCCTTTCACCCGCTGCCTTCTCCCAACACGTTAATCCTAATCAATGCACTGCGCCGTGGCAGCCGGAAATAATTGCCGATCATGTTACGGCACCTGTCCCGGCAGCGCTTCACTTTCACCCGGGCATCCCACGCGCTGTTGCAAACGCGCTAACTGATGTTGCTGAGGATTGAGTGACTTCATCAGTCAGTCTCCATCCCTTCGATTTTGAATTATTGTGCGCAGCAGGTATTTGACGCGTTTGTGTATTACCTTTTCAGCTTTCTTCAAATGCGAAAAAGAATCTTCATAAATTAAAGGTTAACTGTCCTCGACATACCCACCGCTCTCAGCAGACGATTGTTTAGTTGTGGGTGGATAGGCAGCAATATCCTTTGGTAAATTTGACAGTCTAACGGACGTTGTTATTAGAATTTCATTCGCAAACCAACCGCGATGAGCAACTTGATAGTTGAAACCAATATCTGCTTCCTTAAGATACGGTTGAACAGTAGAACCTTGTCCGATTTTGACAAACTGCACAACTTAGGTCGAAAAGTCCGTATGCTTCGTGAATTGCACAAGTGAAATGGTACCGTTCCCATTAACGCCAGTGAAATCGTAAAATAACTTCTTTAAACAATGCTGTTTGTAACCAACATTAATCTACTCAACGTAAGAAGTTGAATAGCGTAAACATCGCTGAACGATATTCATCGTCTCAGTTGTCATAGCGAATCAGTCAAACCAGAAATGAAACACTGACTGGCAACATCGAGTTACTCGCTGCTCGAAGCTGCGGCAATTATTTTTGCCGCCTAAACTGCACTGCAAACACTTAACGCATTGATGGCTTCGTCGGCGCCAGAACCTTGATCGTGTTTTCCAACCTGTCCATCATCCTCGACTTTGAAACTCACTTCTGATGCTGCTTGACAATGCCAGCATTCCCGACTGCACTCCGATCTTTTAAGCAAACCTTCGCCAGCGTTCCTCCGGTTTCTGCGCAAATAGCTCCTTACCTGCTTGTAGCGCGTGGAGGCGCATAAGAATCACGGAACGCTGACTTTGTTACAGAAGTCTTCGTGATGCAAAGGAACTGTCAGTTTATCTCGGCGGTGATGCTCACCCCCGTAAAGACCGTCTGAACGTTGCAGTGTTTGTGTTTTAGTCGCGTACGCTGCGTCCTTTGGTCCTGACGCAGACAGAGAGAATTAAACGTTCCCTGTCTTCCTGTCGCTGCAGAATCGAACCGACCAAACAGCATTTCGATGTGCCGGTGGCTTTGACATGTTGGAAGAGATCTGGGAAGTGTTGTTACGAGAAACAAACAACTCTGACTTTCGACCGCCCGACGCCCCCAGTGTCTTCCACGACAAGTAAGCTTCAAACAAGTTGGAGGTTGTGTCCTTTTTGAAATAATAATAAAATTCTGAGTTTGCGTTTCACATGCTTATGTTTAGATTGATAAGCAACACCGCATCAACTTTTCGGTTAGCCTGCAGCGATCACCATGACAACTGCGTGTATGCTTTGTATTCAAATCGTTTGACGTCACTTGCAGACGTTCTCCTTCGTCAAATTTTGGTGAGTTCGTTGTAGAATTTCAGTCGTGTCTAATTTTCGTCTTAAAATTCAACTATTGCCTAATCTTGGGCAAACGCAACGTTTTTGTTTCTTGTTTGTGCCAAATGTAAATCTATTGCGATAATTACAATTTCGCATAAAAAGCAACGTTCATTTGATTTGTTTAATTTGTCTCCAGTGGAGAATGCGTAACTTCCCAACCTTTTACAGAGGAACGAAATCAACGACTGCGGCAAAACAACGGTTGCGAGTCGGGGAAACCCTGTCGCAAGTTTCTCTAAAAAGCCTTCAGGCGCTGCGGCTGTTAGCAGCAAACCCACTGCCCGCTTCGACCCGGTAACCCCATCCATGCTGCGGGCATTGGCGGTGGTGGTGGCGACACTCACGCGGGAGCCAGTGAAAGATTCGTCGAAGTAAACTTTGTTTAGTAGTTTTGTAGCGGTGTTTCAGTGTTTCCTGATGCAGCGGTCTGTTGGAGAAACGAAAATGAACGCGTGTAGCTGATTCATTGTTTTATTGCTTGCTGCGATTCGGGCATAAATCGTAGAAAGAAGAAAATAATTGTGCAATGTCTTGTTTTGCACTTCGAGTTTTGATCAAACGAATTAGAAGGAAGTAGTAATTAAATCAAGGCCCTACAGAGTAGAATTACAGAGTGCATTACATTACAGAGTAGAAGCTAACTCCTTTTTGTTGATGGTCCCGGGAGTCAGTTCCGATCAACGTCAGATCGTGGACACCTACTTGAACAGAGGGCTTGACGTCATCAGGTGAAAACATCATATTTTTTGATATGCTTGAATACCCAGGAGGTTCTGCTTGATGCTTACCTCTTGCAGTTTAGTTCAAGGCCGTGATATAGCAAGGGCTCAGATTCGTAACTATAGAAGAGAACACTGCTGCCACCACTCACCAACTAACCAGAATATATATATATATATTTAAATTAAATTTGTATACAAGAACCGCAACATCCCAAATTGTCGTGTTGACTGTATTGCACACAAACGCGCGAATACATAATTTAATGAAAGAAAGTTTGTCGTCGATTTGTTATGTTGATAGTGACATTGAAGACTTCACGAAAACAATTTGAAGGCACAGCAATTGTGCGGCTACGTCACGTGGTTTTCAAAAACCAGGATCGTAAATGAAGTTGTAGAACCGCATTATTCAGTTTCGTTTCCAGAGCTGCTAGACTTTTGTTTTTCAGCTACATCGTGTCTTCGGGCATCCTGGATGTGCTCAGCGAGAATTTGAACGGAGTCCGGCGCGAGGTGGCGCCCGGCACCAACCTGGCTGCGTTCGTTGAAAACGGCCTCGCGTTCCTGGAATCGGTCACTTGTTTCGTCAGTATGAGGTTTGTTGTTTGTTTGTTCTGGTACATTACACAACATATCAGTACAAGAATAGCAGGCGTTGACCTTGATGTTCTTCACTTACGTGGTTTTCGTAACGAACCCCTTGTCTGAGAAAGATAGTTTTTGGGGACCCTCGCCCTCGTGTTTGGAAAACGAATGTGCTGGAATTTTGTTTTTACATAAGTTTCGGTGGTGAGTTTGCCGTTTACCATGCGTAGACATTCCCCTTTGGCTTCTGTGGTGCCTACTTGGTAGAAGTGCTGCGTATAATATTTTTTCTTGGGTTCTGCGGTCTGTGATTCTCGCTGCGTTTCCGGTTCACATGACTTTTCTTTCAGAAACCGATTGCTGGTCGAAAATCACTCGAACGTCGGGAAAGCAGGCGCAGGAAATCCCAAGAAGCAAAACTCGGAACGCGACAACTCAACCACCAGAGGACAGTGGGAGGCTGACCCCACCCAGCTGCTGCCGACGTTGCAGCTCACCGAGCTGATGGGCATCGTTTCGGTGCTCTATGGCCTCCTGCTCCACGGGGCGCCCGAGCGGCCGACCGCGATGCGCTCNAACTCAGAAGAGGACCACGCTCCGCCNACCCCGGGATACTCGAAGCAGATCCCCGAGCAAACTTTGAGTGTGGCTTTGGCCGTCATGAGGGTGCTGAACGCTGTGGCGCTGATGGATCTGCGTTTGCTTCAGGTATCCATGTGTTTGTCATTTCCGTGCATGCATTTGACCGTGTGCAACCGTAACCGATCTGCCCTTTGCTTCAAAGATGATGTAACTGTCTTGATCCGCGGCGCCTCGCGAAGCCTCCTTTGACAGTGTTTTGTTGCCGGACGCATGTCGCGATCGCCCTTAGTCCGGTGTCGAAGGCAAAGGTCTCGCTCTAGGCCGTGTTTTCAAACGTCGACCGAGGAAAGTGTCAATCCGCAAATATTATCCGACGCCGAACCTGGCGCCGCACCGTTCCTTTTCCGGCCAAGAGTATCGCAGCGAAAATGTTTTGGCCAAAACAGGCCCTGCTTTTGCTCGCGACCGCTGCGGTCCGTTCTTGTTGGATCCGTGCGTGTTGAAGCGTGGTTCACGCGTGTTTCCGCAACACAGCTGCTTTCATCACCTCGCGATTGCCTGCTTCGTCGCTTATTTTTGCCTGCGCGATTGCCTGCTTCGTCGAACCGTGGGCCCCGAGAGGTGTGCTTACATTGTATCAGGTGTCAACGCGACTTTGCCACTCGTAGGCCGCGCGGGTTGTTTGCATTGGCAGTTAACGTATTTTCGGTGGTCGCTAATCGTTCGGATCGCGCTGTCGTCGTTCGCCCACGGTTGCTTTGAGCGTCGGACGACCGCTGACAGACGTTGCAAGTGCGGTTGCGTTGACGCGGCAAATGTCGCTGCGCGTGTACCCGTCATGCAGTGGAAGAAAACGTTGATTTTGCGCTTGTGTCAGATGTGCCAACGTCACGAGGCTTTCTCTTCTGTAATTGACGGCCCGAGACAGAAGTGTCGGCATTTGAGAGTTTTCCAGCAATGCTTTTCACCACTGGAATCAGCTGGTGTTGACGCTGGTTTGGTCTTTAAGATTTCGCCTTCGCATTTGGTGAACGCTTCTCGCACCGTTACTGGTATCCACCGAATGTCAAATACTCTCCTTTNACGTTCGACATCTTCACAGCACCGCAAGTGTCTGCTGGAAGTCTTAAATTGCCTTAAATTTTTACCACAGGTCAGTCTCGGAGCAGAGGGGGTGTCACTAGAGTTTCGTCACATTTGCACCTACCTGTTGTGGTACTGCGTTCAGAACGAGCGGACCAAGCTGCTGCACGAGGTCATCTTGGCGGTGGGACACTTCACCCTCGGGAATCGGCAGAACCAAGTAAGAATGTCAACTTGTCCTTGTGCGCTGCTGTCGATGTGGTTTCCGTGTGATTCGGTTCTAAGCCTGTGGTTTTCTTTCTGCTGCTCGATGCAGCGTGTCGTGTCCATTTGCGGGTTGGCAAGCAACTCCAGGTGGGCGACCTGCACAGGCCAGCGGCAAAACTACAACTACAACTGCTGGTTAATTGTCAGATCAACTCAGAGATGTTGTTTTCCACCTGCCCGCAGTGGCTCGTATGGTTGCAACGTGAACCAGCCTGTGTGGTTTGGAACGTTAATTGGCGGCCTTGCCATTCGTGAAAACAGAGCAACCGTTTCAGATGCCTGTTGTACCGCTGGTAACTTGCTTGCCAGCGTGGCGTGCCTCTGCATGGTGCTGTTCGGAAACGGTCGCATCGCGAACGCAACACGAAAGTGCCCGACTATCAAGTTTCTGGACGCGAGCTCAAGGCACCTCGTGTCTCTTGAGGCCGCATGCCGATGTATTCCCTGCTCGTCCGATCCATGTTTGACCGACTTCACTCGCGCTTTGTTGTGTGGTGTGCTTTGCAGCAGGTGCGTCTTTGTCATGCACGTGACTCAAAGGCCCCTGAGCGGCGTAGCAGTAAAGTTCTTGGCAAGACCTGCCGCATGTTTAGATGTGTAGGGGTGTCGTTGCTTTTGGAGGTGCATGCATCAGGAAGCAGGGAGGTTTGGTGCATGGCCGTACTCCATTCGATCAAGTGTTGTCAAGTTACTGCTGTTTGTGACGTTTTTCTACACTGCATCGATGTAAACTTCCTATCCGACGACGGTTTGCAGCTATATACCGCATTTCATTGAACAAGTACGAATCAATCCTGACCTAGGGGGTTACACAGTGCAACCGATGGCGTTAAAATGATAAATCTAACCAGGGCTCAGGTAAACAAAATAAAATGTTGTGCTTTGTTTAGACCAGTGCAGGTTATGGCAAAACTTCATAAAATATCTTACGTAAGTCTTAAAAGCTTCTTGCTTTAGACGGAGGTTTACATTTAATCCTCGACCGTGCAACAGATAACCGTGGTACGTTCTTCTATGGTGACTGATGATTTGTAGAAAATGCCGTCGATCTTGCGGAAACGTTCACTTTGGATGAGATGGGGTCGGTTGTCGTTGCGCGCAGAGCAATTAACGGCCGCAAGAAGTTGCCGATGTTTTGGTCGCATCATCATCTTACCCAAGAAGTGATTTTCCGCATGTCTATGTCAAATTACATCGATTTACCCTCGTTTTACGAAGAGTCCTCTTACTCATAATGCGCAAATTCGTGTCAACGCGCACGGTGCTTGACTATGTCCTATTGAAATGTTTACCGCTGCGCAGAAGCAGTTGAGAGGAAATGCTTTAACGGCGGTTAGACATGGTTTTTCACCTGTGCTGACTGTGCTCCTTCCACTTTGTTTTCGGCGTTGACTCACTAAAATTTGCAACTGTCCGTTTCACGAGGCAGCCCCGTTGCTTTGCGATTGTTCTTTTTTTGACGAGAAAATTGATCCGGTTCTCGTTGCTCGTTCGGGCATGGTCGGTGCTGGGGGTCGACGAGTCGGTTGCATGGAATGTGGTCCTTTGCCAAGCTCTTAGAATCGTCGACTCTCAACGTCGACGTCTAAGCCAACTTTTTCTGCTCCGTTAGCGACGTTTCAAAAATACCCCCAAAACAGTCATAAGACTGTCTCCATTATGTCCATCTCAAGCTTCTTATTTAACTCTGTCAAAACTTCGAAACCTTTTCCGCAGCAAGAAACGCATTTGCTTGTGTTATCGCCGCGCTCAGTGGATGTCTTTTTTGCCCACGGTTCGTATGCGTCAATTACCACCTTCTTCAGCACTCGATCGTAATCAGGGTCAGGTTTCTATCCATCTGCGTCTCTACCCCCCACTGCGCCCCACCGTGGCTTGAAAGAAACTATCTCCTGTTGCATTACAGCGTGTTTTATCTGTCAGGCAGCCCGATCGTATTTCCTCCCTACCTTTTGTGTATTTTCCTTTTTAGCTTTTTTTTGACTACGTACGGTCACTACTGCTTACATTGCCGTCTCGCAAAAAAAAGTATGTTACCTTCAGCCTAGTTTACGCAAATCGGCTCATGCTTGTTGTTAAACACCAAAGCAAATAAGCGTTACTCGCTGCAGTGTGACTTGAGCAAGTTCTTTCAGTACTTTCTGTTTAAACTTCTGTCATCAGAACACCAAGGTAGATGCGGCCACTAATCCCCGAATTTCATCGCGCCTGTATCGGCGGAACGGGGGCACTTCAGATTGGCGTTAAAGCATTCCAATTTGCGTCAGGCCTGTCCCTCGTGCGTTCCTGTTCGGTCGCGGTCACCTCGCGTCGCAGGCACTTGTCGATTGACGCGACCGTTTTATCTAATAATGCAATCTCCGCCGCGTATCCCGTCCACGTTCCTTCCATCCACCGGAACAAGAGGTCACCAGAACTCATCTTTTGCCGGCGTGTTAGTTGTCTGCTGATGGACGATACCGTCTGCGTCTCTTTCCACGCACCGTCGAAAGTGCCGTCACCCTCTGCCGCCTTTGCTCTATCTGCGCTCGTCCCTTGCACCCATCGCAGGCCCCGGCCGTTTGTCGACCTGCGGCCCATCCGCAAGGAACGATCGCGTGCCCAGTCAAATTATTCTTGCCCGGCTCACGTTACCATGGTATGAATGTTATCTCTGTCCATCTGATATTGGGTGTCTGGCGCTCGACTGCACGATCCAGCTGCAGCGGTGGTTGCAGCCGATAGCTCGGGAGATGTCGCAGCCAGTAACGCTGTTGCTCGGCGAAAATGTTGGCAACTTTGTCAACACCTCTTACTCCACCTGTCAACTTCTGTAACAGAATCCTGACATTGGGATACGTCCATGCATGCGGGCCGTGATTTATAGTTCTTCTAACAGAACCAGAAATGCTAAAAAGCGTGAGCCATATTCCAACTGAAATATCCAAGTTGATGCAACTTCAGTCTGTTGACATTCAGCGCGAAAGTGGTCCTCAGGCCCAACTTGTCCCAAGCATTCGTGAAGCCAACTTACGCGCTAGGTGGCAGCATTAGTGTTAATGTGTAACCGGGTCGCGTCAAACAGCGCTATGTGGTTGTTGCGCTGTCGGTCGCATGAGTAAAAGCTTGCTGAAGGACTCCAACGAATACAGGTCCGCTCGGTTGCTGCAGTGGATCCTTAAGATTCGTTTAAAATTTCGTTTAATTTGTTAAATCGGTTTACGGTTTCAATATGTTGCTTCAGAAAGCAATCGTGCACCGCGCAGAGCGTCCAGCAGCTTCTGGCAGGCCGCATTCATAACGATCTCCGTCACTCCCACCCAGAGCAGTTAATGAGACTCGTTCTTCGCGCGATCTGCTGTATAGTCAAGACTTAGAAATGATGACGCGTGCTCGTTATGCTTGAGATCATTGACTCGGGCCGCAGGTCACTTCCAGTCGCGAGGTATCGGTTTGATTGACGTGGAACCGGGAAGCCGCGCTGGGGTCGTTTTGCGCCAAACTGCCGCTGCGGTTTTTTAACGAGATGCGGAACCTAAGCTCGCGACGTGAAAATCAAGCGAAACAGCTTCAGGCGTATAAAGTACTGGCAGTCAGTAGAACTTTTTCAGAAAAAGTTAGTAAGTTCCCCGTTACTTCGTTTCTGACCGTACGCTCCCTGGAATCTGACGAAGTGGGATCTTGAACAACGACCGTTCAGTTCGTCGCGGAGTGAATTCTCGATCAGTTTCATCGATGTTTCCTTCCTTTCCGAGACTTGACTCAACTCCGTTCCGTGAATACTTTTCTCTCTCGTTGATGTCATTCGTGTCAATCAAAGCAGTTGTCGTCAGTGAACGACCCCGAGGTCGCTGCCGCGCCCACCACAATACATCAGCCGACAGTAAACAACGCGCGCGCTCTGACAATTGTGGTTCAACGACGTTCTCCGTCGACCGGCTTCTATGCGACGAACGGCGCCCGGCAGATCTTACGGTCTGATCGAGGGAATGCTTTACGTTTAAACAAGTTTTTGTGCATGGATCGAAGAGATTGCAGACGGAACGGATGCTTGGATTAGTTCTTAGATGCGCATTTAGTCTGTTTTCGAAAGCGAAGCTACAATTTTTACGATCGTCGGTCAGTGCTTCGTCTTGGCGCGGTTTGCATTTCTGTTGTGGACTTTTCCGGTAGCGCTTTTACCTGCTGACTGCTGTGTCTTTTCTGCATCTGACATCATGGCTTCATGCCTGATTAGTGATTGTACGCGGGCCACTTCACCGCAGTTTGCTACCCGGCTACAAATTACAGGTCGACGTTTCTACTATTTGTGCCCATATAAGACGTGCGCCAGTCGCCGGATTGTTGACGACACGTCTTCTTAATTTGCTGTTGTAAACAACTGATTGGGTTTGCTAAACATCCGTAGCTTTCCCAGCGACTGGTTCGTGTTGTCTCTTTCTTTGTATTCTTGTTTTTACAAGAAACCTCGCCACTCAAGTTCGCACGCCATTGCACTGGTTAGTGCTGGTCTCGCGAACGCACCAAAAGTTGTCTTGAAACGGGTCTTCACTCAGTATTTGGACGGAGATTCTTGCAGCCGCATTGTGATCCTTAGACCAGGGGTGGGGAACCTATTTGCTATCACGGGCCACAAATAACTTAATATCGTAAAATTCTACCTTTATCTTACTATGAGGGATGGAGGCTTATTTCATCCTACCTTAAGTACCTGGTTATCATGGAGCTTCCTGGTGACGTGATTTTGTACTCTAAATTGGGTAACGAAAATCATAATGCGGGCCATATCATGTTCACGCGGGCCGCAGGTTCCGCACCCCTGCCTTAGACAATCGAATGGCAAAAATCACTGTCTGCTGACCGATTACAACACAATTCAAACTGCTAACAGCTGCTCATATTATCACCTAACGATTGACGGGTTGTCCACTGAAAATAGTCACGCAGCACTGATTTGCGGTGATTTACTTAAGCATCGGGAAATGCACCCTTGCTGGCCATTTTATAAACCTGTAGTGACGCGTCTGAAGAAAAACCTATCAATTTATACGAAAAAATAAGCTTTCCGATGTCAGCATGGAGCGCATGCAAAGGCTCCCTCTTTCAAAGTGTGAACAATTGGTGAGATGATCGAGTTGCTCAGATTGAGCTTCGAAATTCCTTCTGGATACATTGTTAAAATTTTTCTCTTACTTTATGCGTGACAAATAACTCGAAATGTATTGTTGCATGTTACAGTCCAAGACTATTTTCAAGGAAGTTATCGACGATTTTTTAACCTTACTGTAGGCTTCAACAAGAAATCTTATTTTATTTCACAATAAGCGATCAAGACTGATCGCCATACGCCGTAACGAATGAAGTACTCTACATAATGCTTCTAATTAATTTTTATTTTTTGTAGCATTGGTTATGTTTTTTTTATTATTTTGAATGCTGAAGCCAAGAAAACACTAAATGGGAAAACAGGATGAGGGCACTTAAGTCAATAACAACCGTTGCCTGATTCTCAGTTGTTTGAACGAAGTCACATTCATCTGTGCTCGTGGCTTTAGAGGTTCAGGCAGTCGCTAGATGTCGCTTGCTCCCTGTGCTAGTTTGACGTGCTCTTCATAGTGGCTTCGCTCTCTGAGCTTCCTCGTATACGTAAAGTTGTTATTGCAACAGAGTGTGCCTCCTCCTTTGGTCTTTCGCAGACGGTGAAGCACAAAAATCTTTTTTATCCATTGCTTTAAAATTCGTAATCGCCACCGTTTATTTTGTCTGAACGTGTTGAATTTGTGCCCAAACGTTGTGTCCAGGAGTGTTTCACGGAAAAAATGGAAATTTACGACAAATTACGTGCAAAGCAGGCTAGCCTTAAAACCTGTCTATATTTTGAACGCTGAAATAATTGCGATACATTATTTTAAATTTTAGGTCTGGAACTAAACGTTTGTCCTGTTACTTTCGTGAGACATAGCCACGCGCGACACATGTTTCACATCCGGCAACCCGGCGTGCGGTAGCTCGCTGCTGAAACGTTTCGTTTTCGCCCCTGGTCCATGCGCGCTCAACGAAGGCGGCAGATGTTCCGCATCCCTAACTCCTGTACGTGCTCTGCGGTTCTCAGGCCAGATTACACCAATCACTTTTCGCTGCTACTGCTCGTCAACGATCGATTCGCGCGACTGCAAGGTCGACGCGCTCCATACAGGCGAGCTGCCCTTGCTTGGAAATAGCGTGAAAACTGCCGGTCGGGTGGCGAGCCCGACGAACCGCCGGCGACTTGTCTTTGGTGGGCTGACAGTAATGCACGCGCGTCTTTTGCTTCGCACGTCGCACATGCCAGAAACTTCGTTGCATCCCTGTGGCAAACGTGTTGGTTTGCCTGATGCCTGACAGACCGAGGAAGACCTTTGTTGGGTTTTCGTTATTCTTTTACCCGACTCGTGTATTTATTGTTATGCTGTCAGTCGCACGTCCGAAGATCACCACGCTACTTGTCAGCAAACTACTCGGTGATATTGACTTCTGAGGTGAACCATGGACTGTCGTGGGCGCCGCATTTGTAATGGTTTTCATTATGGTCAGACGCCTTGTAGCTCAAAGATGTCGCTACAGCGGGTGTTTTTTAATTACTGGTAAAAGTCCGAGGCCCCATTTTCACCCGTTTGCAATATGTTGCACGTCACCACGGATTTAGAGAAAAAGCGATGCCTCTTTCAGTGACGGCATTCGCTCGCAACACACTCGGTCCGGTTGTGTTTTTTGATGGCATCCCGGAATTTCTTTCCAGTCGAAACTGCTTCGACAAAGTATCGGTGTGTCGATTGCAATAGAATGGCGAAAGTGTCCCGATCGCTCAGCTATGATGAAAAAGCATAACGACCGCATGCCTTCGGTGCTGCGCAAAGGGCACGCTATATTAATTGGACCAAATCTGCTATTGTTTGGACATGCTCCAACCGCCGTGTTGTGAAACCTTATCCAGACATTTATCACTCGGGACCTGTTGAGCCGCGACGGACACTGCACCCGAGCTGCGATCTATCAGACCTGCTTGGCCCGGGGTGGAACTCGCCGTTGCAGGTCGGCCGCGCCAGTGTTCCAGTTCGAAGGTCACCTGATGCCAGGCAGACGATGCCCTCGACTGGACAGGGCCACGATTTGGAATTGTACGAAGCAATGTTCCTGCAAAATAGTTTCGATGAATTGCGCTTTTTTCCCGATCGCTGGGCAGCTATGCACGCGTGCGCTCGCGTTCTATCGATGAAAGGGCGCCGCGCTGACAGAAATCGTGAGGTGTAACAGTACGTTTTGAATTACAGCCCAAACAGCAAACACTGACGCTTGTTCTGATGGCTCGTTTGTTGTCGTCGTCCGTCGAATTTCAAATCGTTGAATGGTTTTCAAACGCGTATCTTTTTTCACAATACGCTTCTTGTTACAGCACTAACTCATGATTTTAAAAATCGTTGTTGGCGCATATCCAAATTTGTCGGTTGCTGAGTTCAAAGGCAGTCAGCCTCAGAGGTTAAAAAACTGCGACGCTCAGTTTTCGAAAGCGTCGATCAAACGTTGCTAAAAAACGCAGACTTACTTTTTTTGCAGAATCACAGAATCAGACAGATTTCTGAACGGTATCCTGAGTCGAACAGAATTTGTTTAGTATGAGGAACCCTACACAAATATTTTGATTCATTCCTGCCGCTGCTACAACCCACGCCTGACTATTTATCATGTGCGAATTTTTCCTGCGAGCAAAACAAAGGTTGTTTTTTTCGCAGGACATCGTTGATTCTGGTGCGCAGCCGACAGTCTTGCAGCAGCTCTGCTTGCTGCCGTTTTCCTACTTCAGCAGTCCTGAACCGATGCTTGTTCTCATGCCAACGCTTATCGCTTGCTGCTTTGACAACCAGTCCAACCTTGCTGTTATGGAACGCGAGGCCAGCGGATCTTTCTTGGCATGCTTCATAAAGGTAAGTTAATTTGACTTCTAACAGTTTTTAGGCAATCGGTCGATACGTCGTCCCTTGCCACGGCCGGTTGCGTTAATCGAGGCGACGGTTTATTCGCTTATTAAATTCGTTTGGCTGAACGTGAAAGTGGAGCGGACGGCTGCGTTGAAAGAGATTGCACAATCGCTCGGTGAAGTCCCTGGAAGCAACAAAATTAGCGTTGTTTCACCGTTTCGTGAGGCTTGATGTCCGAATATCTAGAAATCTAGCAGGAATCGGTTGCATCCCAACGTTCTGACACTCTTTGTTGCTTTGCTGGGAGGTTCACGTCAAGTAGTTCCGATTTTGAGCAGTACATCGCTGTGACCTGCGCCAATGTATTTGCTGTTTGTCCTGTCTGCTGTACGTAGCTGCCCAGGTCGAGCGACGGAGCGATAACCCTGGGGCGTGGCTGACAATATCAAACGACGATAAACCAGTGCGAACTATTCGTCACAAAGTCGCTTGGGGAGAAATCTGTGATGTCAGGAACTTGCCGTCGACCTTCGCGTGCGAGAAGATACTGTGAACTTTTTTTTCTGACGTCGTACTTTCCCTCAGAGTCATGCAACTGTGGTTCTCGTGTCTCGCGTAGGCGTCTTGTTTTGCATTGTGCGGAACAGCTTCGCTGTCGCGTTTTTTTTTACCCACGCGTTTGTGAAATTGTCCAGTTGTGCCCAGTTACATCTTTGATGAGCAGATACCGCGGTGCAATTAGAAATTCCGTTCATCGTCTGAACCTTTTTGGGGTTATTTCAGGCTTTGTGGGTGAGTTCCATGTTCGCGTTTTTCGCGACCGAATAGCGCGCGTTTAATTTGAGGTGGTTGGTTTTGGTCTTTGGTTACGTGTGTATTTTTGTCAAACCTTACAAGGTGCTCTGTCACGTGTTTGTTCGAGCTTACAGCATTTGCTGTGGCGTAGACTTTGCGTGAACTTCTCCACGTTGCCATCTTCCTGCTGCTGTTGCCATTAACCTTAACGTCGAACAACCGGTCAGTGCCGTGCTCTTCACATTCTCGTGCCGTTAAATGCACTGCAAAAAACATCGAGGCGCTAAACGGCGCGTCACACGATGTGCAGTTTTGACAACTGATTGTATCTTGCCTTCATGTTTGCGAACCCCGATCTACTTGTTTTCTTAACCTTTTGTTGCTGCCCTTCTCCGCAATCGCGCACTTGTCGCGCAGCCGGCTTTTGTCGCGGTCGCGTTCCACGTGCTTTATATTCGCCCGAGGTTCAAAGGTCAAACGTGCTCTGCGGCGACTTTGCGATCAGATGTCAGAAACGGTTCTCTTAACGCGACGCAAGATCATACTTTGCAAGGTGCGAAAATTCTCCTGAGAGACGGAGGCGATCAACTGATGCACGGAATTATTCGTGGAAGTTGAAATCGTCCTGGTCCATCAATGTGAATGTGAACTCACGGAATACATTTTCCGACCTTCTAACGCCTTGTTTGTTCTGCCGGTGCTGAGCTGCCTACCCAAAAATTGATCTAGATCACGCTTTCCACGTCGTGTACAGTCCGCTTTTGAAAGACGCAACCGAACCATGTCGTGTTTTTAACATCCGGCAGTTAATTTCAGTGTGTTGTCAATCCAGTCTTGCTGAATTGTTACTTAGTACCTCCTTGTGTATTTGCTTAAACGTAACTGTACCCGATAAAAAAGCATCCAATTGAAAAGGTGAACATTCAAAAAAGAAAAGGAATTTAACGCGCATAAAATGATTTCCGAAGAACACGGGCATTGTTTTTATCTCAAGCCTGTTTTTTTTATACAAGGAGAGATTTTCTAATGGTTGGGGCTGCTTGCAAAAAATGTTTGTCAAGTTCTATTTTTGTCTTTAAAATCCTTTTGTTGATCGAGTCGCCCTCGCTCCATTCAGTCTTCGTTGAAACGTCTTTAAAACCCATTTGCTGTAAATTCTTAAGGACATACTTTCGCTCGGGCGTCGTTTTCACGTCGCTTGATCCTGGGAGCTTCGATTCACATCATGCCGTTGCCGGAACTGCCGCGTGCCTGAGCGTGTTTATCGCCCGAGCATCCGGCTGCCCTATGTTTATAAACCATATCCATTTCCCACGTCCCGCCAACTTCACAACAATCGCGGTCAGGGCTCGGCGACTCGTTGGTCCCGTGTCACGCGTAACGACCCGAGCGCTTCGTGACACAACAAGCACTGTTAACTGCCGTTTTCGCTTGTGAAGCAGCGCGAGTCTTGCGTAGCTGAAAACGCCGCACGCTAGTTCTCTTCATTCGTATTTCTGCGTGGTCGAGGCGTTGCAGCGATCGGTATTGTAAAAGTACCGTTATTTGGTTTCTATTTCAATTGCCCGTGATACGCACCACACCTTCCACTGCCCGTCAGACCTGTCTGTCAAACCCTCCATGACCCTTTACCATCTGCGTTGTTTCAGGAATTCTTGAGTTTTCGTTTCGAACGCTGTCATATTATGCTCGCACTGCGAACAAGCTTGGGAAATGTAATGATGCCAACTTTTGTAACGCTGTCATGAATGCTTTGCAAATAAAAGTTTGTTGACTGCTGCAAGCGACAGTCGTGTTTCGTGGCGACGCCGCGAGTGCTGCAACGAAACGTTGTGTTCATTCAGGTTGCGCGAAAACCGATCGTTGTCGGATGCCCCGTGCAGTCAGCTTTGGAGCCGGTGTGTTGGTTGTCCGTCATAACACTCGCTTAATTCTACCATTTATCTCTGAATACTCTTGATGTTATTTGCACGTTGCACTTTCCTGACACCTGTGTGGCCGCAGGCAAGCCAATCGCTAACATTTGACCTTTCTAAAAACGTACAAAACGGCTTCTTGTCGAAACGACCAAAATAATTTTGTTCAAATCCCTTCCGCAACACAGTTTTTCTTTAGACTTCGCAAGTCTTGCAAGTTTAAGTCTCTTCTTGCGTTACCCGCTGCGGGTTTCGTGCGAATTGGTTCATGATCGTTTGACACCTCATCGCGACAGCAACCCTGAACAGCGCATGTTGCCGTTCGGAAACATCAACACTGTCGGCGGCTAGCGTAGGTCAAGTGCCTAAATCGCTGATCGAGTACTCGGTCCCTGCAGCTAAGCGGTACTGGCCACAGTGTCATGTTGCTTTCTGCACGCGACGCCCCTTGACCGTATTCTGTCCGCAGTGGCATGTGCGCGTGCTCGTCAAGGGTCCGGATGCGCCCTGAGACGCCGTTCGCGATGCTGTCCGTTTTCGTCGCCGGCAAGTGAATTTTTGTTGGAACCTCGCCCCGTTTTGACCACTCGACCTTAGCTTCGAGATTTTGTGCGCATGTGAACCGTTTTCGGCTGGGTTTGGAATGCGGTTTGTTGTAGAAAGCGCGATGGTAGTAAGGAAATGCCTCGCGGATGAGGTAACTGAGCTCCTGCCGGCAGGGGCAGGATCAGAATTCGCTTGACGTCGAAGTAAAATGTTCAAGATACAACGAACGCCAGTGTTCCCTTTCTCGAGTAGCGCCGTATCTAAACGTGGCATCGATGCGTCTCTTCGAACAAGGCATGTCAGCAGATGTAGCATTCCATCTTTCCGAACGCTCCGATAAATTCGTGGCGCACGAAACCGCTTCCATCATTCCGACTCGAGCGACCACATATTTGCGGACATCCTCCGATGCTAATCTTCGGCTCCGACGCTGTTGTTTGGACATTGCAGGTCACAACCCTCGCCATCCGACGTCCTATCGGTTCGCGTCCATCGCTGTTTGCGGAAGACTGAGATGTCCCACGCTCTCGCAGCTGCGCTGTGGCCTCTCTCAGCAGCCGCGTAAACTCATCGGCGTATTTGCGGAGACTGCCTATCTTTTCCATCGTCATCCTCTCCTGTATTGTTGTCGTTTATGTCTCTGTCGTTATTTCGTGGTGTCTGCGCGTCTTTTCACCAACTGTGGCTTAGCAATTGTTATTCCGAAGCGATCAATAGAGATCACGTAGGCTGTGTAGTTTGCCTTGTTCGAAAATGGAAGTGTTCAGGCAGACATGTAGTTTTCAAATGTATAGGCGCGTTGAAACAAACCTGCTGTTTCCACAAAAAAATCCTAAACCTTTTGTCTTATGATTGACGTCAACTTTTGCCGACGATCTCCTTCTCACATCAAAGCCACACTTGTGCGGGGGCTCGTAGCTCTCGATGGGATGGATTTCTCACAAAGAACGGCACGTGTTAAGTTACCCTTCGCTGACGGCCAAGACACAAAGGGATCGACCGCTGAATGCACCCGCTGCGCCGACACGCTTGTGCAAAATCGCTTGTCAGGAAGCGCTGTCGGTTCGCGTGGCTCTCCCGCCATTCCCCTGCACCGGTAATCCAGGTTCGAACGTTTAAGCTCGACGGATGCCGACCCACCGCGCCTAAGTTCGTTCCTAGTCATCCGCGCCCCTTATCACGCTCGTCTGAAAAATGACATGGAGCTAACGGACCTCTCCAGGCAAGGATCAGCTGCTGTTCGACGGGATTAACGGCGTCAGCGTGTAGCACCTGATCACACCAACTCTTGCGCCGCATTTGCCCTCGTTCCCGCCCCCCTGTCTCGCTCAAGTGGGCTTAGCACTGCGCCATACCAAGTCCAACATTGCTCCGGGACAAGCCAGGACTCTAGCGATCCTTACGGTCCTACAAACAAGAAATGTGGAAGGGTTTTGCTCCGACCGCGATGCACCGTCATCGTGTTTGCCTTGTTCCTTAAGGCTTTGTTATGATTAGGTATCTGATGGATGGGGTGGTTTCAATCATCTTATGTCAGTGCCGGCGCGATTTTATCCCAACGCGTTCTGGCGTCGCGAGATCGCCTGATATTAATTGTTCGATTGTTCACCTGCAACCCCTGCCCGGATTGAATAATGATTTTCATTTCAAGCCGTTTTGCTTTTTCTGTTGCGACCGTTAACAGCTGACCGTCGCTTTCATTTCTGTTATGTGGACATATTTATACTTTGGTGTTGGGTTGCACTAAGAGAGTTTCGGTGGTCAAGAAGTAAAAAAAAACGATTGGTACTATGTTCTCGTTTCATCTGGTGCAATGCGTAATCTTCAGCCCTGTTCCGTAATTTATAATCACCAGCACTGGTTGTTATGTTGATTTATGATGCAAACGGTCAAAAAGTAAATTTTAGCTGTGTTTGCTGCAGGCAGTTATCGACGATAGAACTTGCAAAGATGAAAACATGTTGGCAGCTGAGAAGAAAAAGAAAGGCGGCACCGCGGAAGGTGGGTCAGAGCGTCTCAAATGTCTTTATATGATGCCCATTATCACCCTTGCATGATAACTTACGCTCCACTCAGCAAATCTGTCAAAATTCTCAATCTCGTTGGTTGTTACCATTATTTTGTCAAACTGAAACGCGGTTGTCCTTGCTCAGTAATCGTAGACTCGACTCACCACGACCTGACAATGCCCCGTGGCCTTGTTTGTTGTTTTAACCGGTTGTACTTGCGGCTCCGAACCGCCTTTCATGACGTCGTCGCTGTGTCTTTCTCAAAACCTTGTTGTGTTCGAAGCTGCCGTCTTGATTGTCCGCTGNAATTATTTCGAAAATGTCACGTGCACCGCAGCCGCCGAACGCCTACGACCGCCATTAATCGTGGAAGTCACTAGTTGTTGCTTGCGAACATCCAGCTCGCCTGAAAGACAAAGCTCCCGCACACGTGTTTTGGCGTGCATCGGCACGCGCGATAACAAAGTGATTGATCGAAGAAAAGGACGGCCCGTAGTACTTTTGACTGACGCCGTGGAGCTCTGTGTTCGTCCTGGTCAAGCGTTCTGTTGCCTCTGGCGAACACATGTGCTTGCATTGAAAGCTCGCTAGCATTGGCGAAAGGACGCGTGAAGCTAACACATGAGTATGAGGAGTGATGTTGTGTTCGAGGATTTCCAACATTGCTGGGACAGATCCTGAACCTTCTGACAAAATTCACTTAATTCGCTTTGAACACTGACCTTGACTGTATTTTGAGTTTCGTTGTAAATACCGCGAAATGACAGCTTCATGCTGGGCAAATTCTGCTCACTAGTTGCAGGAACGGTATTTCTGCTTTTTCAGCAGATCCTTCGGACCACAACGTAGCAAGAAACGGCGGCTTGTATCATAATGATTTTGAGCTCTGTCGGTTATCAGCGTTGACCTCACTGAAGGCGGGCGGTGCAGTTCAAAGCAGTGCGCTCCGTCCAAGTGTAACCTTTCACGCGAATTCTTTGATTATGCACACTCGGTTTTGCCGTGCTTCAAAATCAGTGGTCTTGATCGCGCATCGACCTTGGAGCGATTAAGGAAGCTATTTCTGTCTTAGCCTCAAGAATTTTGATGGTTGTCGCAGCATAGGCGAGATAAGGTGAATTGTTTCGGCCCCTATCTCTGCAGGGTCTCGAGGCGCGTCTGCGAATTTGCAAGTGTGTTTTGCCGTTTCAGCCGCAAGTTTCGTAATTTTTGTTTTTTCCACGATGTCCACGATGTTCTCTCAGCGAAGGTTGCATGAACTTGCCCACAGCTTCGAAACATTTTCAAAGATATTTTTATCAAAATTTTTATGCCCACTTTTCTGTATTTTTCAACTAGAGTTTAATATTCATGGAGATTCCGGCGATTCGGAGAATTTGACTTTCTTGCTGCAGATTTCTTTTTGAGTAATAAAACAACTCAGATCTCCATAAAAGCTTTCTGACTCCGGTGTGAAATTCGCAAGACAGTAATGGAATTGCCCTGTGAAAAGCTCCACGGTTTTGCAAATAGCGTTTATGGTCGTTTCACTTGTTTTTCCAACACATTCCTTATACCGTTCTGTATTTCGGTTTGGATGGAATTAACAGATGGTAAAAAGTTAATACGCACGACAGAAACCGCAAAAAAGAACTAAGTTAAGGCGGAGGAAGATACTATATATCCATCAAGTCTTGGTTTTTGCTCGTGCACACACAGTAACATGTGAAGCAATGGAAAGTTTTAGTAGAAAGTCACATCGAAACCCTGTCCTTTGTGAGCGTGCCACTGGCCGACTTGCTTTTCAGGTATCGCGTCATTGACATGATTTGACTCATACACAGAAGTTTTCTCAAATATGACCCATGATAAAGTGTCACAAAAGTTTTACCATCTTTTTAACCAATACCAAAAGCAAATGCCATTGTTGTTCAATCAATAGTGTAACTACAAGCCAATGTATTTATATCGTTTTTTTTAAGATCCGTTTTATAAATTGTTTGTTAATTCCAAATTGACCACATTATATTATAGATCTTTTGTTAAAAATATTGAATTTCTAGTTTTAACGCTTGGTTTGAATTGAACTAAGAAAAGTCGGTCTTGAATTGATGAGGTCGTAGCTTGAGAATCTCCTCTGTAATAAATATCTCTTGAGGTGAGAAAAGTCTGACTTACGCAGTTTGTTTTGGTGCAGATGGTGTCGCAAATGGCTCCCTGCTCAGCAACCCCTTCTTCACCACGGAATTCCTGCAGAAAGCTCTCCGTTTCTTCAGCAACGAGAGCATTGGCAAAGAACTTACGAACGTGGCGTCATGACACGTTGTGAGCGTCTGTCAAGCTCAGAAAGCGAACATGTTTTCTCTGTTTGTCCTCGCGAACCGCGAGATGATAAACGATGCTGTACATCATTTGTGTCACGCTGTTCGTAGCACATATATTTATACACTTTTCATGCGCGTGCGGGGCGTTCCGTTCTTGTTTTGTTTTCTTTTTTTTCGGTTAAAGGTTTATTTTTGTACCTGTGACTTTTCAACTGAGTTGGAAATTTATTTAAACCTCATTTTTGTATTTTGTCTTTCAAGCTTGACATTTTCCTTCATCATAATCCCGTTTGGTGACGTGCAACATGCGCACGTGGCTGTAGTGATGAGCGTTGCTGCTGGCATGTATGAAGCTCCACCAGAACATAACATACCTGCGTAGCGTTGAATTTCGTTGTTTGCTTTACGACTGAACGCGCTGTGTGTCGTAACGTCCAGTCGCGCACCAAGAAGCGTCGCAATTGTGTTCCCGTGCTTGCCGTTGATGATTGCAGTTCGCCGTGCATGTGAGCGTGCAGTGAGAAGCGCGCGGCAGAAAGCTGCTTGGCACGACCTTGCTCGAAGGCGCCCTGTCCAGATCTGGGTGGTTTGTGTTTTGTTGACAATAGTGCGAAAACGTTGTGACGTGCCAGCCGTGCAGCGGGTCGCAGGGAAACGAGACAGGAATCTCGGCGCGAAAATGTTTTTTCTGTTGATGTTGCATGCGTCTGTTTTGTTTTTCGATCTGTCTCTGTGCGGCTTCTCTTGATGTTCGAAGACAATGTGAGATGTGCGTCAAGAACAGCATTTTGAACCTGTGCGACCCCTCGACCTCTCAACCATCACTGTGTGCTAAATAACCATATTCCGCCAGATACTTGTGGCACGTAACAGTGCCGTGTAGAATGTCGTTTCCTCGTTTTTTTGTTGTTTGCTGGATCTGACAGCAGAATAAATGCAATAATGTAGTTGTCTACAGGACAACGTTTGATACTGTTATATTCGCTGATCCTCCCTGTTCCGTCTGGTAACGAGCAGCATAACATAAAATGCTGATTGCTTGCAGTCGACCGTCGCCAGCAGCAAATTTCTTGTTCAGGTTTTCCAAATGCACATCATCGAACTGTGTGATCTGTTCCGGCAGAAGCGCGGCTGCACTGAGCGTGAGACGTTGATGGCATGACGCTGCTTCGGCCGCGCTGCGATTTTTCATTCTCAAGTCGGCGCCTCCAGTCTATTCCCTGATCATAAATACGGTTGCCAGTTGTACCTCACTGCTTGGCGTCAAAGGTGAGTACGATGCCATCCAACCAACACACGGAGGCACCAACACCCATAGCTGTGGTCCCTCGCTTTCAGTTCGGTCTTAATCTATCCACTTTCCAGAGACTGAGGTACTTAAGGCGCGTTGCTCCCGGACAAGCATCATGTCCAAGATGACACTCTACATTATCGTCTAACTGTCTTGCGCTGATGCATTTTAAGCAGCGAGGACCTTCGCGCAGCGACGCCGTGCGACACCAAAAGCATTTACCACTTCGCTCCCGTCCTTCCATAATAGCTCGAATGCTGCTAACCGCCGATCAACCCACACTTGGTATTTACTCGTTGCCGACCGACCGGTCGATCGCTGTCGATTTGCAGGAACATGGGAACGCTGCGTGAAGATGGCAGAAAGTATCTGCCCAACCAGTGGCTAATCATATCTTGATGTGGTATCCATTAGGAAGACGAAGCGGTGCTGGCACTGCAGCTTGGGATTTCTCGCGGCGAAAAGATGATTTCCAATTTGGATTTATTCGAGCCTGTGTCTCGGAAGTGGATTACAGTGCGATTGAGTCGCCAAGGAGGCCAGGCTTATGGAATGCTGTCGTTGATCGGCAGTGACGCTTTCGTTTGTTTCCGCGCATGAGAACACTGAGGAGCTAATGCAGTCGTTCGAAGTGCGATCAATGAAAATGATGCGCTGCTGGACAGTGAAAGTGAAAACAGGTTTAAACCGCATCGGCTTGTCGCAAAGAAACTTTCGTGGCGGATGTGGTAAAGGTACAATAATTTTGTCAGTAGTGGAAGCATAATCAGCGTGCACTCGGATTTTCTTGAGAGATTCGGAGCTGGTACTTCATGACTCAAAGTCTAAAAGGGTCAATCGCATTTGAAGGCTGTAGGGGCATGTTAATAATATGTAGTAACTCTTAGAGGTATTATGTAGTAACACTCATCAATTATATTGAGTGAACTATTGGTCTAACGAAGAGCTACGCGAATCTGGCAAGAAACTTAGTTTGTTAAAAACTTGGTCGCTTAAACTCGTCGAGCACAAATCCAGCACTCGCTTTCTGTGGTTATGTCACAGACTAAAAGACCAACTGCTGGCCAGCACATGTCAAAGCGTTGAAAACAAAAAAAGTTTATNAACTATGCAGGTTATGAGGTTCGTTATAGGCGCCACGAACTTTCACCAGATGGGGTGCTGTGTCNCCGGGTTCAGTGATGACCTTNGCGTTGTAGGGACCACTGTTAACCAGGGCTGTGGAGCCGGTACTAAAATTTGAGGCTCCAGCTCCAGAACATTTGGGTCCAAAAAACAGAAAAAGACATAGTTTGTGGGTCAAGCGAGTTATACCAATGAAACAATCTTTGAAACCGGCACCCAAATTTCAGGCTCCAGCCATCCAAAACTGCTTGGCTCCGGCTCCACTGCCCTGCTGTTAACACATGGGTCGGCATGTAGGGCAAAGTGTGTTGCACGTCTCTCCAAATCAGACCTACAAAGCAAATGAAGTAACCAAAACGAAAGTTCTGACAGTGGGTAATCAGAAATGGGAAACAGCCCCCTTTCAGCGCGTTAATCCGAAATTATGGCGTCTGTTTTTCGCGTCATGCACATGCTGTAAAAACACCACCCGTCCCAGTTGGAGGATTGAGAAACCTGCGCGCTTCAATTGCCATGCAGCCCTTGACATGGGCTTGGAAACTTTCATTTGCTAAGACATTCAACCACGTAGACGTACTCTTTGTTTGAGAACAAACTGTATCAATCTTCAATTTGTTTGGATTTGACGACATCTCTTTCAGTGCATCCTCGACCCTGATTCCATTGGGCTTGCTTCACAAGAAAGTTATGCTGGATCGCTTCTCGCAGACAGTATCCTGAAATAGCCGTGATTTTGNAACCGCGGTTTCGTAAATTAAGTTTTGAACTGAAGTAACGTTACTGCTTACAGTTTTAAACAATGATGTTTTACGTTACTGCNTACAGTTTTAAACAATGATGTTACCAAGCGTTATTTTTCAATGAACTTGATGACTGGAACAAATCAGGTGCAAACAGTCAGAGCAAGATTATTTTTTATGGTTAAATCATTTTTGTTGGCTGTATCGAAGTTTCACCCACATATTCGGTGATGTACGCATTAAAGACGCTTGCGAGTAGCCTGTTATTTGTATTTCCCTGGAACCGGAGATTGACGACAGATTTTGCACCGTCAGTTTTAAAGCGATAAAATTCTTGTTTCGAATTTCGAAAGTTTATCCACTGATGCTATGCTATTCCGATAAAATGCTTTTTAGGATTTAATCAAGCTCTTTCGGACGATACTGTGTCCACAATTTCGAGTTTCTGGAATAATACCAACTTTAAATCTTAAGGAATTCACTTTCAACACAACAAAGCAAGTTCGAATGATGTTCGGCGAAGATCGCTTACGGCTGCGATTTTTGTCCTCAGGCAATTAACCCTGCATGCTTAAAATTGAGGTAAATGTGTTCGAAAAAATATGGTTTTGTCAAAGCGGTAGACAGGATAATAAATCTCACATGTACGAACTTCCTTGTATTGAAGCACGTGTCTACTATCAATAAATTGAAAAGGTCTTAAAGGAAAATGTTAAAGCTTAAGGAGGAAAGTTATGGTTCGAACTTGGCCATACTTACGTTTGCCTCTCACAACCACATCACCTTGGAATAAATTCTGAAACTAAACACTTTCTTTGGTCAACTGGTTTAGGAGTAACATATATACTTGTCATCAAGAGGAAGAACAAATTTCGACAGCTTCGACCTCTACGAAAGTTTCAGTCTGATTGAAACAAAGTTTTGTGATATATCCAAAGCCTATCCCATGAAACTCTTATAGCAAGTTGACTTCATTATCAACGTTCACACCGCTCTTTTACGAAAATGTTTGAAAAATTTAGTGGGTTGTATTCATTCTTTCTGGGAAAAGAATAAACTATTTGGACAATTTGACATGACTGTTTGTCACCCAAGTAAAATTAGTTTGGAAATACGTTTTGCTAAAACTTGTTGCAGGCTAGGGTTTCACCGCACGACCGATAAAATAAGCAACTGCAAAAACAAACCTATATCTATTCATTCTTCATTACAACCCACTTTACTTTTTATGCATTTTTCACACAAGCATTCTTTTACAAGATATGCGGTTGACTCTGTGCATGAAGAAGACCACTCCAGCCGATAGCTTTGAAAGGATACTGTGCATCATAAGACTTACACTAGAACCCTCTCTGCCTGAACTGAAAATGCTGTGTTAAATATTTTTGTTTTAATGACCACTTTGTAACGCGTAGCTATTTTTCTTCACCAGGAAGTAAGCGTCAGCTGACCCTTGAGTTTTTATAGTACCTGAAAAATTCACAGCCATAAATGTATTAAATGTGACGGTCAAGCTTGTGACTCACTTCGAAGTTATTGATTTCGCTTTTACATTCTACGGCAAAGCTTACGTTGAGATAACTGTTACACGCAGAAAACGCTGGCCATTAAACGTTTTGTGCCGTAAATGTTATGTATCACTCCTGTTAAACTTAATACCAACTTCATTTCAAATTGCCTATGCTTAATCCGGCATGTCGTTTGTGCATACAGCATTTTAATGCGGCACTTGAAATATCGAAAACGCTATGAATGGAATCTTGTTAGTTTTTCCTCTTGCACAAGTAAACTATATTCGCTTGATATATACTTTTAGATAACACACGATTTGCTCATCCACTAAAACCTGTGAAATCCTGAAACATATTTATTTTGTCAAAATGGCAAATGGAAATTTATTGCGATACAAACAGCAATGGCGTTTGTGCCAAATGTATGGCATCAATTACCACTTGTTTAAAAGGATACTTTGCAAGACTATTTCTTTCTCTAATGAGGCAGAAGCAAAGAGTATTGTCTGTTTGTAAGCTTAAGGGTTATTGGGCAGTTTTAAGTTTTTAAATTTTGTTAACCCTGCGTCGACCTTCTATACTAATTGAGGTTAACTTGACGAGCTATGGAAATTTTTCCAAAGCCTTTGCTCGAAATTATTGTTTGCAGTTGTCTTCTCATTCAAACTAAATTAAAGATCCGAAACATAGTTNANTTTCTTTATGTCATCGAATTACATCTCAGCAACGATCCGAAGTGTGATCTTGATCTCTGTGGAAAATAACACTAATCATGTGTGTTTAACCGAAACAACTGCAGAGGTTCACTTGCCCCAGAAACACTTCACCGCTTGCCGTGCACAGTACTTTGCAGTATGTGCAGTTCAGCTTCCGAGGCACACATTTTCATTGTTCATAGCTTCTATTTTGTGAAGGCCTTTATTTTCGCTGCGCATCTTTCAAAGTTTGCGACAAGAACCCCTAAAAATATTATTTCACGACCTGACAACCTTACCAAAAGTGAAAAAATGCAGAGCCAGAATTAACTTTCTCGACAAGCACACCTCTATTACATTGGGCAAAAAAAGAATGTTATTCCTGGGATTATGACGTTCTTACTTGGCGCCATCACCATGAAGAAAACTGTCATAGAACGACTTAAAAACGGTATTTTCAGTTTTTACGAAGTACTTGCTGACGAAGAATCAAGCATGGTTTTTCTAGATGTGCTGAAGAGTGCCTCGTAGCAGACGTGTTAAAATGTTGGTGGTTTGTGTCCAGTTATTCAGTCAATGTAATGGTTTAAGAGTGAGTCAGGATGAAAACTTGAACTCAAATAAGCAAGAGTAAGGAAGAGATCAAATCAATCTACAATCGTTAGACACAGTTTTTTTGTGCAATTTGTCATGTCTACTTGATTTGAATTAGTTAAATAGCAGTGTGATACCCTATATTCACAATTCATTCAAAACTGCCAAACACCAGCAAATTAGTTCCACTTGTTCTTTTCCTTAAAATTTGCATACCGGTGATAACTGCCAAATCAAAAACCGCATTGTTGCGTTTGTTACACAACACGGGTGCTTTGGCACGCGCAAACTTAATTTCGCCATTTTCCACGCCAGAATTCAACCCGTGGAGCCAAGCTCTCGACACCGCGAGACCGCTTCATGGCAAACGAATGTTATCGCGCTTGGCCTATTGCTCGCGCGCAGAACGAATCCTCGAACAAAATCGATTAATGCAACGCTATTGATCGCTGATTAAAAGCTGCTGCCTTATCAATCATTTAGTGAGAGGCTTTCGGACTTTTGCCTTTCCAATGACAGTTGCGCATCGCTCGTCTGACGTTGATGCAAAACGTGTCACAAAAATTCTGGAGATAAGGCTTCGGCACAAACGTAAAACGCCGCAGTGAGAATTTCTTCTTTCAATGAAGATTAACCAACAGCGGGCCTTCGTTGATTTTTCAGACTTCAATAAGGCTCGTATTGGGTGGATACTTTCCTTGAAGCCGGCGGCATTCCTTTAAAAATAACCGAAATAAAATGGAAGCCATTCTTGACCTAGAACGTTTGCACGAGCGATACCACGAAGTTAACACCCGAAATGGGGAGGGATGCGCCCTGTCTGAACGAATGGAAACTGCCAACCGTTTCACTTTCAAAGTTGTGCCGGGGATGGGTCTGCATCCTTGCATAGAGTAAAAATAATTTTGTCGAGAAGAAACCAGCCTCCACAAGGCGGGTCGTTGTATTCGTGCTGCGGTTGTGCTCGCGCTCAATTGGCAACCTCTGTCTCTCACACCTAGCGGCGCCACGCCAAACGAAACAGCCAAGCGGCATAATGCGTTTAACGACCCCATGACAGAAAATGAGGCCTGCCGGTCACGCCGCGTTTGTCATAAAATGAAAAAAAGCGTGTAAAGGCACCAACCGAGGCTGTTTGGAAACGATTCTGTCGCCGTCACTTGCTCATCCGTCATCGCCGACTTAACCATTTGCACCCAGACCAGATCTTTATCGTCACCAGAGAGCGCTGCTCGTTGTTTACAAAGGGTGTCATTGATGACCACCGAAACTTTGGACTTGATTGGAAAACACACCATACAGTTTTGGAATGCTGCATGAGGTTTTCATGCCCAGGCAAAAATGCGACACACTCTCGTCGCACTGCAATTTGTTAAAGTTTAAGCCACGCATCACATATTCTCAGTGTTTGGCGTATTCCCACACACTGACACTTCCCCATCATAAAATCGTGAAAAAACTTTAAAAAGTGTTCAGAATTTCATTCATTCAGCGGATTCGTTTGAACAAGCGTTTTTTCACTTAATTTGAAATTTTTTACAAAAGTTTGCGTTTTACCTCAACGTCATATGTGGAACTACAGTTTATTACAATTAATTTCCAAGTTGCACAGCTCAGCAAAAAGAGAGCTGATCATTTTGAAGAAAGTGCATACGCCAGTAAATCATTTTAGAAATTCCAGGCGTATTTATTTCTACTCTCGGGCGATAGACATTGGCTTAAACTAAAGTTACAGCATAGGTCATACGTAAACACTATGGCCAAAGATGCTTTTAACCTATTTGTAGCAACATCTTAATCAAAAAACTGGCACGCTTGCAATATTTGATTTGCAACTTGTGAACACATCGGCTTTCTTCAGGACAGGTGTAACGCATTTTTCTGAAACCACGCTGCTGTGGTTTAACTTTAGTGTTAAGAATGTGCCTGTAACCTGTCTTCAATGCAGTTGCAAAAAGTGTCTGTAACCCTCTGATTCCGCCGGCTTCAATGCCTTGTACTACGTCCTGTTTTGTCTGTTTTTATCGACCTGCGTTCTGCAGAGTGGATGTGTTCATACTATGGACTTCGTGTCTGCTCGTAAACAAATAAAGTAAATTAAATTATCACCATTTAGGTTTGAAGAACGGTCGCATCCGCCACATTTATTACATGATGACTATCAAACTTCTTCAAATCGTTTCGTGTTGTTTTTCTTGGTCTTACGCATCAAACTGATGCAGTGCTACCAAACATGCTGCCTTGGTTCTGACGAAGGTTTTAATTGATATGCGACGGAGCACGACGGCTTAACATTCATTTCATGAATGAAGCTGTGATCAGCACCAATCCGCAGCACAGAGCATCTCTCGTTTGATCGCGGCGTGTGGCACAAAACCCATCTTTGTCTGCCTCAGATTTTGAAAGAAGAAAGCTCCGGCCGTTCATGACGTGTGTTCGTTGTGTTTAGGAAAACTCATTCTTCTCGAGATTGTAGCGAGATTGCCACAAAAGGACTCTTCTAGCTGAATTTAATACATTTAATAACGACTTTCAATTAATGACATTTCCTGAAGACTAAAACCGAAACTCTGCCCTCTGTTGGATGCTTGTTGAATATTTTTCAAAACGATTCTAAAGCAATGAGTGACTTTCCAGGGTTACTTGACAGACATAAGAGTTCAGCTCATTTGTTCTACATTTTTCAGTAACCGGTCAGACCACATATTTGCTTGCGAATTTTCTTGTGCGTTAGTTTTTAACTTCTTGAACACCTAACGTTTTACTTCCTGCCTAAAAGCAATCGTGTTTTCCCTTGTAAATAGGGACAAATTTATCTGAAAAACAAATTGTGGTTTAACAGCTGTCCAAACTTTTCCAGCAGATAAAATTTTCTCACCCTTTTCAGCGAACACGGTATTTTCGAGTTTTGATTTTCAATACATATAGAAATCGATGAGTTTTGCAGGCACGAAATGCATTAAGTGCTACTTCAGGAATGCGAAATGGCATTGCAGAAAATTTGTTATGTTTATGCACTAATTTTATTTGCTGTTAAAGTGTAAAACAGTTTGCTCTAGAGGTTGTGTGAAACATAAGTAATGCATTTATACAATGATGCTGTAAAACAAAACTCTCAAGATCGCTTGAGACTATCTCAAAGCAGCATCTTTTCATTCACTGAATCCTGTCAATGACGAAAAAATTGTTTTCGAAATGCCCAACATGGTTTTGTTTTGTACATCGTTTTTCCAATATTGCTCCAAAATTTTACAAGGCGTATTAGAAAATGTTCTCCAAGAGCAAAGAGAAATAAAAGTGCTCATGCGTGCTATTTGTGCTCTTAAAAACTGCTGATAATAATTAAGCTTCAAGGAGTTTAAAAATTATGCTCTGAATATGTCGAACAACATTTAACTAAAAACTGTTTTTTTTGTTGTTTTTTGTTGAATCAACTCCACTTGTTGACGGTAGATATTTCTAAGTTGTATAAAGCTTTCAGAATGTTTAGGATTTCCCAAAACCTACATTAAGATTTTCATTACGTGCAATTTAAGTATCTTGTCATTTAGCAACCTTTTTCAGGTTGGCATTTAGCAGTGCTTCACAACTTAAAGACAAACATTTGATACTCTAAGAAAGATGAGCTTTTGAAGTCATCACAGCCTACTAGAAATGAGCTTTTTTCATTACGTTCCAGTCTGTGCTTCAGTCTTTTTTTAGCCGATGCTTTTGAAAGTGATCAACTTAGTGTTTCAACAGTAAGAATGCAACTGGAAGCTCTTTACCTCGTTTTTCAGTGTAGGCAAGAAAAAACATTTGTCAAAACACAAATACGAAATAAGAAAACAAGTACAAAATTCGACAAATCACCGTTCCTACATTATTTACATTATACCGTTGGCAACACTTATCAGCCACATTGACAAGCTGCAGTCAAAAACAGGTCAGTTGCAGGTGAAGCGGTAACCACCCCGGGATGAATTTTTGTGATTTAAGTTGTGATAATGATAAAGTTGCAGAAAGCCAAAGCTGTGTTGATATGAAAACATTAGGAAAAATTTTTGTAATAAAGATGGAACTTTGTGCTTGGCAAAGGGCGCCACTAACGGCCGCATTCGATTTTGGCTGTGAAACCGTTTCGAACGAAAGTATTGGAGTCTGGAATCCTTGTCCTTCGTAACAAAACAGACGTTCTCACAAGATCAAGCTAAATGGGCCTTACCAGGATTTCCTGGAGCTAACAATTGTCAATACAATCTGTCAAGATCTTGGTTTTGCTCAGGTACGTCATCGAACCAAGCAAGCAAAAGGACACAGAAGCAAGGCGCCTTTCAGTAAACAGCAAGCACATCGCAACAATGAAAGTTTATCTTCAACCTTCATCTTTCAGACAATGCCAGCTTAGCGGCCTGCCTGTGGTGACATTGTTGTTTCAGTGCTTCGGATGCCCAGGCCAGACGCAAAATTTTTCTTTTCAGGTTGTAAAGCCCGCTCTTGCGATTATCGGAAGTTTTCTACGAGGTTGCACGCCATTTCGTGTTTACCAGCGATGGTCACGTCTGTTTATTCAGTATCTTCTGAGCAGCCCTTTGAAACCCAACTGGGTTGTTCTGATTTCCGATAGTCGGCCGAGCCCCTACCTGGATGGTGGAATGAGGCGTAGAAGATTTTCCCGGACTTTTAATATTGACTTTAGCGTGAAGGCAACATTTTAATAATTAATGCTAACTGTGCTAACTACTAGCGCTAACTAATGTACCCAGAGATTTCGATGTATTGTTTAAAACAGTGATGTTCAACCTGGTGGTCGCAACCCCTGTGGGGGTGGGGTCGTTTGCCTTTTCTGTAGGGTCGCGAGAGCTTTTAATAAAAATATTCGTGGTTACCTCTATATTTTATATTTCGTACGTGGAGCCACTTTTTGTCGTAGCCAAAATAATAGATCACGTGACAAAAATGATAGCCTACTTTTTCATTCACAATTGTTTTAAGTGTGATTATGACCATTACAAAGTTTTGAGTGTGGTTATGACCGTTGTAGTACTGTTGCGTTTGGCAACGCACAAATTACTTTGTGACGTAAGAATGTGCTGTGTTTGTAAATTAGATATGTGATTGCGGTAGCTAATTTGGGAGTTATTCTAGTTTTCAATGAATTGTACTATATGGAGTGATTTGAATACGGCACGGGTCTCCCTCACTGATGCTGCCATGTGCATGAATTTAATAAATGAGTCTTTGTTCAACATAGTTATATCGTACGTTTTTTTTTAGTCATTGTGTTTTTCTATTGTGCAAACATAGCTGCATTACATAGCCTATGCCTGATTGGAAATTTTCGGAAGGGGGTCTTTAGGTTAAATTGGGTTGCAAAATGGATTGCCGCATGAAAGACG